>Ga0316220_1000012_pt1 | contig 320234 bp, 283 predicted proteins | sample TBH18005metaG_FD_203632 | JGI IMG/M metagenome (GOLD analysis project Ga0316220, IMG submission 203632) | Freshwater microbial communities from Trout Bog Lake, Wisconsin, USA - TBH18005 | ecosystem: Environmental > Aquatic > Freshwater > Lake > Hypolimnion/Profundal zone | place: USA... | reverse complement strand
CGTGCGGTACTTTCAAAGCCGATAGCGCCTATAGTTACCTGGTTTTTCTCAAGGTTTTTATTGGGGCAGTACACTTTATATCCTGCTCTCCCAATTTTCATTGAGGTATCAAATCTTTTTGTCTGGGCCTGCAGATTACCGATGCAAAATACAGATACCAACACACATATATAAAATCTTAGTTTCATTTCTTTTGTTTTATACAAAGTAGAAGCGGGTTCAAGATATAGCATATTTACAAAAAATCCCAAATCCATTAACTACCTATTCCTAAAATCCGAAAAAACAGCTTCTCTTACATATTCCTTCTGTATTGTCCGCCTACTGCATATAAAGCATTGGTAATTTGTCCAAGAGAACAATATTTCACTGTTTCCATTAATTCTGCAAAAAGATTCTCATTATTAATGGCTGCTGTCTGTAACCTGTTCAATGCCTCTTTGCTTTTGGAAGCATTCCTTTTTTGAAAGGATATCAGGTTCTGGATCTGCTGCTCCTTTTCTTCTGTTGTGCTGCGAATTACTTCGCCAGGTAATAAAGTGGGGCTTCCTTTCTTATTCAGAAATGTATTTACACCAATCAATGGTAGTTCACCACTATGCTTCATCGTTTCATAATGAAGACTTTCTTCCTGTATTTTATTTCTTTGGTACATTCTTTCCATTGCGCCCAGCACTCCGCCACGGTCTGTAATCCTGTCAAATTCGGCTAATACGGCTTCTTCTACTAATTCTGTTAATTCATCAATAGCAAAACTACCCTGTATAAAATTTTCGGTAACAGCGGTACCTAATTCCCGGTTAATGATTAACTGAATGGCCATAGCCCTGCGTACACTTTCTTCCGTGGGCGTGGTAATTGCCTCATCGTAAGCATTTGTATGCAAACTATTACAGTTATCATATATCGCATATAAAGCCTGCAAGGTTGTTCGGATATCATTAAAATCTATCTCCTGTGCATGCAAGCTTCGGCCACTGGTTTGGATATGGTATTTCAATTTTTGAGAACGTTCATTTCCCTTGTATTTATATTTTATCGCTTTTGCCCAAATGCGTCTCGCCACACGGCCTATCACACTATATTCCGGATCCATCCCATTACTGAAAAAGAAAGAAAGATTCGGCGCAAAATCATCTATATGCATTCCACGACTCAAATAATATTCTACATAAGTAAATCCATTTGACAAAGTAAATGCCAATTGGGTTATCGGGTTTGCACCAGCTTCTGCAATATGGTAACCACTGATGCTTACACTATAAAAATTACGCACTTTTTGATCGATAAAATATGCCTGCACATCTCCCATCAGCTTCAAAGCAAACTCAGTTGAAAAAATACAGGTATTTTGAGCCTGGTCTTCTTTTAATATATCGGCCTGAACCGTTCCTCTTACCTGTGATAGTGCTTCGGCTTTAATTGTATCATATATTTCTTTTGGCAATACCTCATCACCACTCAATCCTAACAATTGTAAACCCAATCCTTTATTTCCTTCGGGTAAACGCTCAGGCAAAGCCGGATTATAATAGACTGGCTTAGGGGCTTTTGCAAATTTTCGTTCTATGAATTCGTTCACCTTTTCCCATTGCCCGTTTTCTTCAATCCATTTTTCGCATAACTGGTCAATTGCGGCATTCATAAAAAAAGCCAGCAGTATTGGTGCGGGACCATTGATAGTCATGCTTACGGATGTCTTCGCATCACAAAGATCAAAACCACTATATAATTTTTTTGCATCATCTACAGTGGCTACACTAACCCCGCTATTACCAATTTTTCCATAAATATCCGGGCGGGGTGCAGGGTCTTCTCCATATAAGGTTACGCTATCAAATGCAGTTGATAAACGAATAGCCGGTTGTCCGATCGATACATAATGAAAGCGCTTATTGGTTCTTTCCGGTCCGCCCTCTCCGGCAAACATCCGGGTTGGGTCTTCTCCCTGACGCTTTAATTCAAATACGCCGGCAGTAAAGGGAAACTCCCCGGGAAGATTTTCCTGTAACTGCCACCTGAGAATATCGCCCAAGTCCTTATATTTTGGTAAAACAACTTTTGGAATTCTGCTGCCGCTAAGAGAAGTAACAGTCAATGCCTGTTTGATTACTTTATCCCTAACCTGGTACTCAAAAAAATCAGCCTGGTATTTGGCAAAAATTTTCGGCCAGTTGTTCAATAACTCTTTACAATCAGGATGAAGCAATTTTTCAAAATGATGCTGCATATGCAGCCAGGCAGAAATATCTTTTTTCTCTGTTTGCTGAATGGAATCGTCTGTTTCAAATAGATGAATGGCGCCCTTAATCTGGTATAATTTTGAAGCGATAGCTACCTGTTCTTCAACCCATGTATCATACCCTCGGTTATTCTCAGCAATTTCAGACAGGTAACGAACTCTTTTGGGTGGTATTATCTGAGATTTGGTAGTGGTGGATTCACCTTTTCCTCTGTTAGCCCCTTCCAGGGAAATATGGCTGAATACTACACCTGTTTTTTTCTCAATTGCTTTAATCAGCTTTTCAAATAAATCATTAATGCCCGCATCATTAAACTGTGCAGCAATCGTGCCTACAACGGGAAGGTCTTCATCTTTGACTGTCCAGAGATTATGGTTTCGTTTATATTGTTTTCGAACATCATGTAATGCATCAAGCGCGCCAGCTTTATCAAATTTATTGATACAAATTACATCCGCATAATCCAGCATATTAATCTTCTCTAACTGAGAAGCTGCTCCATATTCGGGAGTCATTACATATAAACTTATATCGCAATAATCAAGTATAGATGCATCACTTTGTCCAACTCCTGCCGATTCTAAAATAATACAATCAAAGCCGGCAGATTTGCATATATCAATCGCTTCCTGCACATGGGCGCTTAATGCAGTGTTATCATCACGTGTAGCCAGACTGCGCATATAGGCACGACCATGTGATATGGCATTCATGCGTATCCTGTCGCCCAATAAAGCGCCACCTGTTTTCTTTTTGGATGGATCTACAGATATTACTGCAATGGTTTTATCTGAAAACATCTGCAAATACCTTCTCACCAGTTCATCCGTAACTGAACTTTTTCCTGCTCCTCCTGTTCCTGTGATACCCAGCACCGGAATAGTAATGGGTAATGAAACTTTCGCATCATCCGGAATACCGCCACCATTTTCTGCATTAGTAATTAGCCTGGCTATTTTTCGAACATCTTTTACTTCCCCCAATGTCATCGGATGTTTATAAGTACCATTTCCATTCAAAGGGAAATCGCATTGCTTGATTACATCTTCAATCATTCCTTCCAAACCCATTTTACGGCCATCATCCGGACTGTATATACGTGTGATGCCATATAAATGCAGTTCCCTGATTTCTTCCGGCAAAATTGTTCCCCCGCCACCGCCAAAAATTTTGATATGTCCGCAACCATTTTGCTCCAGCAAGTCCTTCATGTATTTAAAAAATTCAACATGGCCTCCCTGGTAACTGGTAATGGCAATACCCTGTGTATCTTCTTCAATCGCACATTCAACAATCTCCAGTACACTTCTGTTATGCCCCAGGTGTATGATTTCAGCCCCGTTTGCCTGCAGTATCCGGCGCATAATATTGATGGCTGCATCATGTCCATCAAATAAACTGGCGGCTGTTACAATTCTAATTTTATGTTTGGGTTGGTAAGACATTCTTTTGGTTTAATCAGAAGAACAAATTTACATCTTTCACCCGAAGGTTAACAACTGTTAGTTTTTTAAAGGGTTTATTATGCCCCAAAAACAATTAAATTTCAGTCTAAATAGCATTTATGGCATTTATCACCATTCTGAACGAAACCGCAGAACACCCGGTTATTATTCTAAAAGACAGTGTAACGGGTGCAGAAGCAGAAATTTATTCATTTGGTGCACTATTAAATGCTTTCCGGATTCCTGCAAAGCAGGGGCTGCAAAATCTAATAGATGGTTTTGAAAGTATCTCAGATGCCAAAAAAAATATCACCAATGGTTTTAAAAGCGCCAAGCTTTGCCCCTTTGTCTGCAGGCTGAATAATGGATCTTATCGTTTTACGGATACTCCTTACCAGGTTCAGAAACATTTTTTAGCAGAACATGCCATACATGGATTGATATACGATGGTATTTATCGGGTGGCCCGCCGGGAGGAATTCATTTCCTATGCAAGTGTTACCCTTATTTATGAATACAAAGGAGAAGACCCCGGTTATCCGTTTAGCTTTGAAACAAGTGTTACCTGGAAACTTGAAGAAGGAAATCGATTAACCGTTTCTACTGCGATACTGAATCAAAACAGTGTTCCTATCCCCATGGCAGATGGATGGCACCCTTATTTCAGTCTGGGCGGCAGTGTGGATGAATGGACACTCCAGTTCTCTAAAAGCAAACAATTGGTATATGATGCGGGTTTAATTCCAACAGGAGAAAAAATAGAAGATACCCGATTTATAAATGGGTCTTTATTAGCCGGCATTCAACTGGATAATGGTTTTGAATGGGAATACCCTGCTGAAAAAAATCAATGTATTTTATCCAGTCCTTTTTTAAAAATATTGATTGAGCCTGATGCCGGTTATCCGGTATTACAGGTATATACCCCGCCTCATAGAAAATCGATAGCTATAGAAAACCTGAGTGGGGCTCCTGATAATTTTAATAATGGCATAGGCTTGTCAATACTCTCTCCGGGTGAGAGTCAGGTATTTCAAACCAGTTATGCTGTTACAGTGCTATAAATCAACAACTGCTGTTACACTAATCTCAACATTCACACCCCTGGGTAATCCTTTTACCGCAACGGTTTCGCGAGCCGGATGGTCGCCTGTAAAATAAGCGCCGTAAACCTCATTCACTTTGGAAAACAATCCCATATCACTCAGAAAAATGGTTGTTTTTACGATATGTTGAAAAGTGATATGTGCTTCATCCAGTACCGCAGAAATATTTTTCATTACCTGGTGTGTCTCGGCTTCAATACTGCTAAGTTCCAATTCGCCGGTTGCAGGAATAAGGGCCACTTGTCCGCTGATAAATACCATCCCATTTGCCTTTATTGCCTGGTTGTAGGGACCTATCGGAGCGGGTGCCTTATCTGTTTTAATCACTTGTTTTGACATATCAATTATTTAATGAGCAGCAAATTGCTGTTTTTCTATCAACCTGCCAACCTAAATTTGCGGTTCAACGCCATTCTCATGAAGATAGCTATCCGGTCAGATGCAGCACAACATACCGCACTTATGGCTAAGGGCATACGGGAAGGCGTTTCAATAACCGATGATTTTTCGGAGGCAGATGCCATTTTTGACCTGGTTTTTGATAAGGATACTAAGCCCATTTTTGCCGGTTGGACTGAAAAGCCGGTCTTTGTTAATGCGGTAATCAGTATCAATGCAGAATTACCTGCCAATTATATCCGTATCAACGCCTGGAACGGATTTCTGCAGAATGAGGTATGGGAGCTTGTTCCAAAAGAGTCGGAAGTCTTTAGCCATGCCATTACTGTTTTGCGGAATCTGGGATGGGAATACCAATTGGTTCCTGATATACCGGGTATGATTGCTCCCAGGGTAATCGCATCTATCATCAATGAAGCTTATTTTGCTTTAGGCGAAAAGATCAGCAGTAAAGAATCCATAGACATAGCTATGAGGTATGGAACCAATTATCCCTATGGTCCTTTCGAATGGAGTCAAAAAATAGGTTTAGAAAATGTATATGCATTATTGCAAAAATTAGGGGAGAATGACTCCAGGTATGAAATCGCCAAAGAGATGGAAAAGGAAATTGAATTGAAAACTGTCTAAATAATAGCCACTAGAATGCCCTTAATTCTTCATATAGATACCGCTACGGAACACGCCAGTATTTGCTTAAGTAAGGATAATAATCTGGTCGCATTGGCAGAAAGTGCTGAGCAAAAAAATCATGCTTCATTTGTTCAATCCGCTATTGTAAAGCTTTTGAAAGAACATGATTATTCATTACCCGATATTGATGCGGTTAGTGTAACTATCGGTCCGGGAAGCTATACCGGGTTGCGGGTTGGGTTGGCTTCTGCCAAAGGAATCTGTTATGCCCTTGATAAACCCCTGATAACAATGAATACTTTACGGGTGATGGCAACGGCTGCTCAGGAACAGTGCAGGCAAACCCAACTTACCCTATCGCCAGAAACCTTGTTTTGCCCAATGATTGATGCCAGAAGAATGGAGGTATTTACAGGGCTGTATTCCGTATTGCTAGAGGAAATCAGGCCCCCGCATGCTTTGATTATTGACCCGGATAAATTTCTTTCATTATACCCCCTACAGCCCCTGGTTCTAAGCGGAAGTGGTTATCCTAAACTTAGGTCAGTTATTACATCTCCTCTCATTACCTGGTTAGATATACAACATAATGCTTCTCATATGGTTTCTTCAGCTCTAATTGCCTATCAATCAGGCAGTTTCGCCGATATTGCCTATTGTGAACCGCTGTATGTAAAAGAGTTTTTTGACCTTGCGAAGCAGAAGTCCTAAAAACATTCATAAATTTTATACTATGAATCCCCAAACATTTTATTTAACTTTATAAGTAAGTCTAAAGTTTAACCCCCCCAATTTAATTATTATTGTCATGAGCCAATCATTACAAGCCGTTGTACTACTCAATGGCAAAGCCCAGATTAAGGTTGATTTTATCCATACCAAAAAGGCTTCACTGATTTTACGGTCTATTAATCACAAGCTGAGACAGCAGATCATCAAACTGCTGGATGAATTCCAAAAAATGACTGTTACAGAAATCTATGTAAAGCTGAGACTTGAACAGTCAGTTGCCTCACAACACCTTGCCATTTTACGTCGCGCAGGCATTGTAAGCACTTCCCGTGATGGTAAATTCATCTACTATTCTGTGAACTATAACCGACTGGCAGAAGTGGTTCAGTTTGTAGAGACCTTAGTAGGTTAAGATAGCAGGTTTTCGTAATTTTGCACTGTTTCTTTCTTCATTGAATCAGATACAGTCATGCTTTCATGCTTATCTTAAATCGGATTATTATGTTTATACAGCAACTATATACAGGCTGCATTAGCGAAGCAGCATACTATATTGAAAGTGATGGCGAAGCTGCCATTATAGATCCATTGCGAGATATAGAGGAATACCTGTTGCTTGCGCAGAAACGCAACGCAAAAATCAAATATATTTTTGAAACACATTTCCATGCTGATTTTGTAAGCGGTCATCTTGACCTTGCTGCTGCAACAGGTGCCACGATTGTTTATGGACCAGCTACCGTTGCTAATTTCGCCGTACATGTTGCTAAAGACGGAGAACTTTTTCCCTTGGGCAAAATACAGGTAGAAGTATTACATACACCCGGGCATACCCTTGAAAGCAGTTGTTTTCTTGTGAAAGATGAAAATGGAAAAAATCATGCAGTTTTTACCGGGGATACACTTTTTGTAGGCGATGTAGGCAGACCTGATCTCGCTCAGAAAGAAAACGAGATTACAATGCAGGATCTCGCTGGTATGATGTATGACAGTCTTCAAAAAAAAATCATCCCTCTCGAAGATAACGTGATATTATATCCGGCACATGGTGCCGGCAGTAGCTGCGGAAAGAATCTGGGTAGTGAAACATTTAGCACCATCGGAGAACAAAAAAGATCCAATTATGCATTATTAAGTCCTTCAAAAGAAGCTTTTATTAAAGATGTTACAGAAGGATTGGCAACACCTCCGAGTTATTTTCCCATTAATGCAAAAATGAATAAAGACGGGTATGAAAGCCTGGATGCTTTACTCGAAAAAGGACTAATGCCATTATCAGTGTCTGCTTTCAAAGAAAAGATTGAACAGGAAGATGTCATCATTCTGGATACCCGTTTTTCCTCTGTATTTACGGAGGGGTTTGTTCCGGGTTCTATCAGTATCGGATTAGATGGCCGTTTTGCTGAATGGGCTGGCAGCCTGTTACCCTTTACCAAACACATAGTACTGGTAACGGAACCCGGCAAAGAAAAAGAAACGATTGTAAGATTAGCCCGTGTGGGTTTTGATAAAATTGATGGCTACCTGGCCGGCAGTTTTCCTGCATGGGTGGCGGCGGGTGAAACACCTGATATGATTATTGATATAGAAGCTGATGAGCTGGCAATGGATCTCCCCTTTGATCCGAAAATACTGGTGGTAGATGTGAGAAAACAGCCTGAATATGCAGATGGTCATTTAAAAGATGCAGTCAATATTCCGCTTGATACATTGACTGACCCGGGAAGCATGGCGAATTTTGATGAAACACAAAATATTTATGTGCATTGTGCCGGCGGTTACCGAAGTGTAATTGCTTCCTCCCTAATAAAAAGAGAAGGATTTCATAATATCCGCAACGTGATTGGCGGATGGAGTAAAATAAAGGAACTGCCTGAAAAGTTTACAATTGAAAAAGAAGCAGAAGTATTAAACTAACAGATAACGCTATAAAAGAGGCAGCATATAATGCTGCCTCTTTTTATTTTATAACCCGATCACCATATTTTTCTTCGTCAAACTCCCATTTCCATCTTTTGTGACTCCATAAATAATTATCAGGGATCTGTTTGATCGCTTTCTCAACATAAGAAGCAAACACCTGAGTTAATTTACCTTCTTCAAATGTTCTGGGTTCTGTGGTAATCACTTCAAACTGGATATGATAATATCCTCTTTTCTTTTTATAAAAATTTGCGAAGATCACTGGAATATTATTGAGCTTGGCACCTTTTTCCGGACCGGTTACAAATGGAGTTAACCGATTAAAAAAATAAACCCAATGCGCATTCGCCGGGTTACCCGGATTTTGGTCTGCAGCCAATCCTAATGAATACCTATCCTTAGCATATTCCCGAAATTTATTCCTGAAATCTGTTGCAGGGATAAGGATTGTTCCATACCGACTTCTCAATTGCATCATAATTCGATTTACCGCTTTATTGGAAACCGGCATATATACTCCTACAAAAGGGAATTTTCCATACTTTGATACTCCCAGGTTAATAAATTCCCAGTTAAAAAAATGACCTGCTTCTAACTGAACATCTACTCCCTGATCATAAAAGGCATCTACTACTTCAATATTGGATGAAAAGCGCTTCCGCAATCCTTTTTCGCTGATGGATAATAATTTGATCGTTTCAATAAATGTATCTGTAAAATTCAGGTAAAAGGCTTTGGCAATTTGTATCCTTTCTTTTTCTGTTTTTTCCGGAAACGCAATCAGCAGGTTTTGCATCACCACTTCTTTCCTATAACCCAATACATGATAGATCAATCCCGCAATAGCATCACTCAAAAAATACATTACCCTCCAGGGAAGCAATGATAAAAGATAAAAAACCGGGTAAAGTATATAGTACATCTGGGATAACTATTTGGTATAAAGATACAGTGTAATCGGAGGTGAATTGAACCCTTTACGCAAAGGTTTTTACAAAATAATATTTTGGAGTAATTCACTCCTGTTCTTATGGTCGGTATTAAAATGTAATCCCCTGCTTTCTTTCCTGAACTGCGCCCCTTTTACAATCAGGTAGCCAACCGAAATAATATTACGAAGCTCGCATAATTGCGGAGACATTTTGGTAGACCGGTACAGGGTTTCTGTTTCAGCAAAAAGCAGATCAAGCCTTTTCATAGCACGTTCAAGACGAACATCTGTTCGTACAATCCCTACATAATCACTCATGATTTGCTGTAATTCCTTTTTGCTTTGGGTAATAAGAATCATCTCGCTGGGCTCTGATGTGCCGGTAGCGTTCCAATCAGGAATCCGGTTCTCTAAAGTGATAGCATCCAGTTGTTGAATACTATCCAGAAAACAACGATGTCCAAATACCATTGCTTCTAAAAGACTGTTACTGGCCAGGCGGTTGGCGCCATGCAATCCGGTGCTCGCACATTCACCGCAGGCATACAGGTGTTGAATAGAGGTTCGTCCCCATTCATCTGTTTTTATTCCGCCACAACTATAATGTGCCGCAGGTGCTACAGGTATCATTTGTTTCATCACATCTATCCCTATACTTAAACATTTCTCATAAATATTGGGGAAATGATGAATGAACTTTTCTTTATCCATATGCGTACAATCCAGGTATACCTGTTCTGTTCCGCTTCGTTTCATTTCATTATCGATGGCCCGCGCTACAATATCGCGTGGAGCGAGGTCTTTTCTGGCATCATATTTTTCCATGAAAGCTTCGCACGCTTTATTCCGCAATATGCCTCCATCTCCCCTAACCGCTTCAGTAATCAAAAAAGAAGGAGAAATACCCGGCTCATATAATGCCGTTGGGTGGAACTGGATAAACTCCATATTTTCTATCTTTCCCTTGGCTCTATACACCATGGCTATCCCATCGCCTGTGGCTATTTGCGGGTTGGTAGTAGTTCGATATGCCTGCCCGCAACCACCTGTAGCCAACAAGGTAATTTTGGCAAGTATTTTCTCAATATGATTTGTATGCAGGTTCAAAACATATACCCCATAACAGGTAATATCCAGGGTAGATTTTGTTACCAAAAAACCAAGGTGATGCTGTGTAATGATGTCTACGACAAAACAATGATTAACCAGCTCGATATTTGGCACTAGTTTAAGTTGCTCTAAGAGTGCTCTCTCCATTTCCTTTCCTGTTACATCTTTATGATGCAGAATCCTGTTTTCGCTATGTCCGCCTTCTTTTCCTAAACTATAGTCTCCTTTTTCATCTTTATCAAATTCAGCACCATAGCCAATAATTTCTTTGATTCTTTCCGGGCCTTCTTTCACAACTATCTCTACAATATGCTCATTACACAAACCATCCCCCGCAATCAATGTGTCATCTATATGTTTGGTATAACTATCTTTCTCTTCATCCCATACACCGGCAATACCCCCCTGGGCATATTTGGTATTTGTTTCATCTGCCTGCGTTTTTGTGATGACCATCACTTTTTTATCGGGGAAATACGAAGCTGTTTTTAAAGCATAGGTTAACCCTGCAATGCCCGAGCCAATCACTAAAATATCTGTTTGCATAATGGTAACCCCAAAGGAGGATTTAATTATCGAAGTATACGCTCATTTAAGCCGGCTCAATCCAGGCTTCACTTTCTTTTAATAAATTGATCAGTTCATCAACTGCAATATCACTGTCTATATTTCTTTTCATGATCTCCTTTCCTTTATATAAGGTAATCTTTCCAACGCCACTTCCAACATAACCGAAATCAGCATCAGCCATTTCACCCGGACCATTTACTATGCAGCCCATAATGGCAATTTTCAGACCTTTCAAATGGTTGGTCACACTTCTGATTTTAGCAGTGGTTTCCTGCAAATCAAACAAAGTTCTTCCACAGCTAGGGCAGCTGATATATTCTGTTTTAGATATACGGGTTCGGGTTGCCTGGAGAATGCCAAATGCAGTTGCATTGATAAATTGTTCAATGGTTGTATTGCTTGAATAATTTCTGCCGCTGGTGTCCTGTGTTTTACCCGCAGATTGTAAAGCATAACTTTCATTTGTCATACCCAGACAAACCCCATCTCCAAATCCATCCAAAAATAAGGCTCCGCATTCTGTAGAATAATGAATCAGGTGTTCATCAATCGTTTGCCAGTTACTATCTGTAAGTAAAATTGCAGGGCTTTTAATCTGTCTGTTTTCCAGTTCCATAAACATTCTCCGCACAGCCGACATGGCATGTTTTATTTCACTGGAAAGACAAAGTACTACAGTCTGGTCTTTTCCCAACTCATCAAGATTAGTGTAGTCATTGATAGAAGTTTGGTCACTAAAACAATCCATCATTACAAAATTGATTAGTTCGCTTTTCAAAGAGGCTTCAGTATATCCTGATGCATCAAAAAGAGGAAAATATTTTCCCTTATCAGTTGCCAGAGCCCATGCGGCAGGATATACGATCACTTTGAGTGTACCAGGCAATGAAAAATCAAGTAGTTGGTGACCGGTAAAAATATAATCAGCAGCCGCATCACTGATATTCCATTTATCGGTAAGTTCATCATACACATATCCAATGCTTTCCAATTGTTTAGGAGTAATTGCTGTCAATTTACTCAGATCAGCTACCACCACCGGCACTTGTCTGCCTCCGATATTATCTACTGAAAAAGTTTCTCTTCTTTGATAGACAAAAGGGCTGTAAGGAATTTTACTGATACCGGGGATGTTTCCATTTTCCTGTATAGTTCCGTTACCGGTATATCTTTTTACGAGGTCTTTACAAACAGGTATTTCAAATTCAGGGTCTTCCGTTAAACTAACCCGTATCGTATCACCAATACCATCTTCCAAAAGTGTTCCAATACCTGCGGCACTTTTAATTCGACCATCTTCCCCATCACCGGCTTCGGTAACACCCAAATGCAAAGGATATAATTCGCCAAACTCTGTATCCATTTGTTGTATCAATAGCCGGTAAGCCTGAACCATTACCTGTGGGTTACTGGCTTTCATGCTTAAGAGGATATTCTGGTAATTCTCCGCTCTGGCAATACGCAAAAACTCCATAGCACTTTCTACCATCCCATTGGGTGTATCGCCATACCTGCTCATGATTCTATCGCTCAGTGATCCATGGTTGGTGCCGATGCGCATGGCAGTTCCATATTCTTTACAAATGGTTATCAGTGGTGTAAATCGTTCCCGTATCCGTTCAATCTCTTCTATATATTCCGCATCGGTATAATCGATCTGTTCAAATTTTTTCTTATCAACATAATTGCCTGGGTTAACCCTTACCTTCTCAACAATTCGTGCAGCTATTTCAGCAGCATTGGGTGTAAAATGTATATCTGCAACCAGGGGCGTTGTATACCCTCTTTTGCGTAATTCATTTTTGATATTCAGTAAATTCTCGGCCTCTTTCTTACTTGGCGCAGTAATCCTTACCAATTCAGCGCCGGCTTCAATACAACGTATGGTTTGTTCAACCGTAGCAATGGTATCCATTGTATCCGTTGTGGTCATGGTTTGCAGTCGTATAGGGTTAAGGTTCCCTAATAACAGATCCCCGATCTTTACTTCACGTGTTTGTAAACGGCTATACTGTGTGAGAGAATTACAATACAATTCCATAAATTATCAATGTTCTGTAAAATTAACAGATATCCTCTAAAAAGGTTGTAAAAAGAAAGTCCGCCAAAAGCGGACTACCTTATTAAAATACCTTCATATTATCTTTTTCCCAGGAAGAAATCTTCTTGTTTCAAAATCTCTTTTAACAGATCCAATCGACTGGTTGATAAATCGGTGTTATGATCTGCTTCCACATTCAAAACAAAAAAATAGGGATGCCTGTTCTCCTCAATCCATCCAACTACCCAACCCAGTGCATGCCCATTTTCTAAAAATCCCCAGCCCGTTTTATAACTCAGTTTATAATTGGCATTGTCTTCCTGCAACATCATTTTTTTGACAATATCTTGTGATCTTTTCTGGAAAGGCAATTGGTTAAAATATAATTTTTTCACAAGACCCATTTCTTCATCAGCACTGATTTGTAAAGAATTGTCGAGCCAGAATGTATCTATCCTGGTTTTGATAATACGAGACCCATATTTAATACTATCCAGCCAGTGTTGCATGGTTTCTTTTCCAATTCTTCTGGCGAGTTCCTGGAAATAGGGCATGGCTGATGCTTTAAATGCCTCTGCGGCAGTAAGGTTTTTATTCCAGGCAGTTGCAGTATCGCCATTAGGATATTTGCGTATTATGCCATCCCAGGCAACTTCCATTTTCTCATTGGTTAGTTTACCGGTTTCCAGGCCCACCAGGGCATTTACAATTTTAAATGTAGATGCAGGCAAATAAGCAGAATCTTTAAATCGTGAAAGATTGTAAATAGTGAATTGTCCGGTACCATTATCATATAAACCAAAACTTCCTTTTACTTTATACTCATCAAAATATTTTTTCAGGCTATTATCTACAGTTACATTGTTTGGCGAACAAGCCATGATTACCATTGAACAGGTAATTAGGAATAGGAATAATCTAGTTAGGCTATCTATTTTCATGAAGTGATTTTATAATTTAATCCGCTTAAAAAATCAGGCGTTTTTCAATACGCCCAATTCTTTACCAATCTTGGTAAATGCAGCAATCGCTTTATCCAGGTGATCTTTCTCATGTGCCGCACTTAACTGAACCCGAATTCTCGCCTGCCCTTTTGCAACCACAGGAAAGAAAAAGCCGATTACATATACATTTTCATCTAATAATTTTGAGGCAAAATTTTGGGCCAAAACCGCATCATACAGCATAATAGGAACAATGGGATGGTCGCCAGGTTTAATATCAAAACCGGCTGCTGTCATTTTATCCCGGAAGTATTTTGTATTGAATTCAAGCCTGTCCCGCAATTCAGTCGTTTCTGTAAGCATTTCCAGTACGGCAATAGATGCGCCTACAATACTGGGTGCCACTGTATTGGAAAATAAATAAGGTCTGCTCCTTTGACGAAGCATTTCGATAATCTCATTTCTACCAGAAGTAAATCCACCGCTGGCACCTCCTAATGCTTTGCCTAATGTTCCGGTAATAATATCAATTCTGCCCATTACACCTCTATATTCATGTGTACCCCGTCCGGTTTTGCCCAGGAAGCCGGAAGAATGGCATTCATCAATCATCACAATTGCATCATATTTATCTGCCAGGTCACATATTTTATCCAGTTGGGCAATGGTGCCATCCATACTAAATGAGCCATCGGTTACAATAATACGGCTACGACACGCTGAACTTTCTTTGAGTTTTGCTTCCAGGTCCTGCATATTGTTATGTTCATACCGATAACGTTGCGCCTTACACAAACGAACTCCATCAATAATAGAAGCATGATTTAATGCATCGCTGATAATGGCATCTTCTTCATTTAACAATGGTTCAAATACACCTCCATTGGCATCGAATGCGGCTGCATATAATATAGTATCTTCTGTTCCGAGGAATTCAGCTATCTTTTTTTCCAATTCCTTATGAATATCCTGTGTGCCGCAGATAAAGCGAACACTACTCATTCCATAACCATGGGTATCGATGGCTTTATGAGCAGCTTCAATTACTTTTGGGTGTGAGGAGAGGCCAAGGTAATTATTGGCACAAAAATTCAATACTTTTTTCCCATTTACGGTGATTTCAGGGCCCTGTTCGCTGGTAATGATTCTTTCTTTTTTTAATAACCCAGCTGTTTCAATTTCCGCTAATTCTTTGCCGATACGGGATATAAATTTTTCATTCATATTACATTCGTTTTCGGAGGCAAAGGTAGGGAACCCATAGTAAGTTTTGAGCAAATACTACACTTAAAAATGTTTGATCAGGCAACCTGATCTATTCCTTTTCAATGGTAACTGCTGTGCCGTAACATAGTACCTCGGTAATTCCCTGCATAACATCATTTGCATCGTAGCGCACGCCTATAATAGCATTGGCTCCAATACTATCGGCATGTAAAAGCATTTCACGGTAAGCATCCTGTCTTGCCTTTTCACACAACTCTGTATAAATGGTAATATTTCCACCAAACAGGCTTTGCAATCCTCCGCCAATATTCCCTAACAGGCTTCTGGATCGAACAGTAATACCTCGTACAATACCTAATTGATTCTTGATCCGGTATCCTTTTATTTCGAAAGTAGTTGTAACAAAAGAGTCGTATACCATAACATTTAATTTATAGAAAAGATACTACTGCAAAGGCAGAACTCAAAACAGTTCTGCCAAAAAGAAAATTATTTTATGCCAGGAGACAAAAATGAAAGGCATTATTCCACAATAAATCTATACCCAACACCTTTAATGGTAATGATTTCCAGTGATGGGTCTTCTTTGAGATACCCCCGGATTTTAGTGATATACACGTCTAAATTTCGGCTGTTAAAAAAGGAGTCATTTCCCCATATATGATTGAGCAGATTCCGTCGGTCAATAACTTTTTGGCGATGGTGGAAAAGGTACTTTAATAACTCTGTTTCCCGGTAGGAGAGTTTCCGCAACTCCGTTCCTGTTTCCAGTATTTGTTTATTTGTATGAAACTGGTATTTCCCCATGGCAATTGAATCGCCGGATATTACAAGCGTCTCTTCTTTTTTAACCCTTAATACATTTTCAATTCTCACAATCAATTCTTCCATACTAAAAGGTTTCCGCATATAATCATTTGCCCCTGATCTAAAACCCTGTATTACATCTTCAGTTTGGGTTTTAGCCGACAAAAAAATAATCGGTACATCTGCATTTAGCTTACGGATATCTTCAGCAATGTCAAATCCGCTTTTATTGGGTAGCATAATATCCAAAACACAGATATCGGGGAGTTCGTCTTCAAATGTACGTACCACATCTCTTCCGTCGTTTTCCATGACTACTTCAAAGCCTCTTGTTTCCAGGGTTTCTTTCACGATCTTTCCTAAAAACAATTCGTCTTCTGCATATAATACTTTAATGGCCATTATTTTTTGCTTTAAACGTTAGTTTAAAAATTTTCCGACCTTTATCAAAATGAACAACAGGCATATCTGCTATTGCTATTTTTACAATAAATGTACTGCCTTTACCTAACTCAGTTTCTATTTCAACAAAACCCATATGCTTTTGTACAATATGATTTACATAGCTTAAACCCAGGCCATAGCCTTTGATATTATGCCTGTCGCCATTGGGTACGCGAAAAAATTGTTCAAATATTTTAGTACGATAAGCGTCTGGTATACCTACTCCATTATCGGAGATACGCAATTCAAAATATTCGGTATGCCTGATTAGAATTACTTTAATATGAGGATCTTCTTTGCTATATTTTAAAGCATTGTCCAGCAGATTATAGATTACACTGGTAATATGCAATTTATCTGCATCGATCATAAAATTATCGCCGCTAGATTCTAATTCAGTAAATGCATGCTGCTTTTCAAACTGAAGTTTCATGGAATCCATTACATCTTTAATCAAAAACAAAAGATCAAATGATTCTTTCTGCAGGGCTATCTCTTTGTTTTCAAAAAGAGAAAATTTCAAAACTTTATCAACCAGCATTCCCAAACGCTGGAGTTCAGCAACAGAAATATCCAGGTATTCTTTTGTTCGTGCAGGGTTTTGAAGACCTCCAAAATCGCGAAGTGCCTCGATTGCTACATTTACTGTAGCAATCGGTGTTTTTAACTCGTGTGTTATATTGCTGATAAAATCGTTTTTTATTATTGTCAGTCTTCTTTGTGCCAGTAAACTTCTATAAAGCGTAATAAAAGAAACTAAAACAAACAGAAGCAGAAGGACAGACCCTCCTATCTGCATATTCATCTTTCCCAAAATAAATGAATTGGTATTGAAAAATGAAGCCTGGTAAGAATAGGGCGTATTATAGCCTACAAATACTTTTGAGGTAATTACCTGATCTGAACTATCTGGTTCAAAGTCTGCTTTCCTGACAGTTTGTTGCGGGTATTTCTTATAAAGAATAGCATAGGGCAGTTTCTGATAATTTTTTCCCAAAGTTTCCCTATAAGCAGAGTCAATCTGATTTAGTGGGATGGAATCATTTAGTGTTTTATTCGTTTTCAGGAACTGAATCATGGGAGATTGATTTTTCCCAACCATATCTTCTCTGAAGCTGATGGAAACAGAGCCAGGTCTGCTGGTTTTACTGCTTGCCGCATTCTCTTTTAGGGAAAGATCTGCCCGTTTTTTACTAACTACCTGAGTAGGTCTTACAGCTGATATAAGCCGTATATCTGATATTTTTATTGGGTCTTTACCTATAACAGCGAATGGCAAACTGTCTTTTGGAGCAATTCGGATATTTTTAAGATGCGCTATCAGGTCTTTTGAATACGCTTCTGATAAAAGACCGGAGTCAAGTTTAATACTAAATGTGCTTGAATCCTGCATTCCAGCATTTCTTTTGAGAATCACTTCCAACAAACCTGGTGGTGGCGAAGGCATCACCATCATCGTATTCGAAGATGGGTTTGCCTTACCAATTTTCACTGAATCAATCATCGCCTTCTTAAACTGTTGAATTGTTCTTGCGGGCACTCCGGTAGTATAATAATAAATGGTTGCTTTAGCTAAGCTGTCTTTCCCTGAATTTTTCTTGTATGTCTTAACTACTATCGGGCCTTCAATACGGGGCAATTCATTAGGTCTTGTTGCACTTATGTCCTGAGAATCCAACTTTATTGACTCAATAGTAGCCGGGTCAATTTTTGCTAAGCCTACCGATGGTGTTGAAGAAGAATAATAAAATGATTGCCGCTTACCTGATTTATCTGCATTATTTTTTGTATCTTTTTTAACTAGTCTATCTGATTCAATAGCCCCAAATCTAGTTACCAAGGTCGTATCTGTTTCAAATCTTTGTTGTTGCAATTTATAAATAGCATCACGGAAGCTAATGTCTATTTCTTTTTTCAGGTTCTTGTATTCATCCTGATACAATTTATTCAGCCAGTATCCTTCAAATACAGCCAACAACAAAATAGTTGCTGCCATCAATACCCTTGAAAGCTGTATTCGGTTCATATTCCTGGATTCAAACACAAATATAAACCCCCTTTTCAGCCGGTTTTCCAGTTATTAACCTAATTTAACCTTTGAGCAAGATTACTTAACAATGGGTAAGTATAGTTTTGATCTCTACTAAAAATACCTACATGAAAAAAATAATCATTGTATTGCTATCTCTAAGCACATGCTTTGCAATAAATGCCCAACAAAAAGCCGGAACGATTACATATGAACGGAAAGTAAATATGCGTAAAACCCTCAAAATTCAAGATGAACAAATGATGGCCATGATGCCAGAATTTCGAACCAGCCAACATTTGTTATTATTCAGCGACAGTGTTTCTGTATTCAGGTTAATACCAGAGGATGAAGCCCCAGACCCATTTGCAGGTAGTGGTGGAGGTGCACGAATGGTAGTCAGGATGGGTGGAGATGGAGGCGATCTTTATAAAAATTTTGCACAGGAAAAAAGCATCCAGGTAAGCGAAATGGGTGGTAAAAATTTCCTGATAACAGATACCATCAAACAGCAGCCCTGGAAATTAAGTGAGGAAACAAAAACAATTCTGGGATATACTTGCCATAAAGCAACCCGAAAAATTTCTCAACCCATAGGTATCATCCGAATGTCAACAACAAATGGCAGTTCCACAAAAGACACCAGTTCCTTAGATAAGCCTAAAACCAAAGAAGTTGAAGTGGTAGCATGGTATGCCGATAACATTATTAGCCCTGCCGGGCCTGAGTCTTATGGTTTATTACCGGGTGTTATTCTTCAAATAAATGTAGATAATGGTACAACCTTATTTACTGCTCTTGAAATTAAAAAAACGGTAGATCCTAAAGAACTAAAAGAGCCTAAGAAAGGAAAAATCATCAGTCGCCAGGATTTCAACAAAATGATGACGGATATGATGTCTGGTGGGGGCTTTAGTACTACTATCAGGAGGGATCAGTAGTGGGTAATAATCAACTATTTGATTTATCTCAAAAGTGCAGTTTATATTTTTGTTACGGTTTACAGGTTGCGTATTATGGGTTGATTATTTAAGTGGGTCACACTGATTTTTAAGTTTCAGAAACAAATTTGCAAGTTTACTGGTTGCTAATCGTTTGTTGGTCAAAGCTTATTTTAGAAGTTAATTGTTTTGAAAGCTTTAGGAATTGCCTGTTAATTTTTTACAATCAGTCATCAGTTTAATTGTATTTCCGTTTTATTTGCATTTTGTTTGCGTCTGTATTTCTTCGGTTACAACCGAAGGTTCTTGTAGGTTTCTTCGGTTATAACCGAAGCCGCTTCGATTGTAACCGAAGAAACCTAAGGGGAAGTAAGACACAAATAAGACGGGAATACGAATAAGTCCTATTGGATGCTCCAATACAAAATCTGGAATAATTGCTAGTAACACGCAACACTTAACCTGCAACCCGAAACGTACTTACCCCCCTACTGACCTTGTAACTATCCTAATACCATCACTACCTGCTGCCTTATTCAGCCTGAATGAGAAAGTAAGTAGAAAATAACGTTGTAACACATTATAGCGGGTGTCTTCAATATAATTCTGGTTCACATTACGGCTGGTTCCCTGGTTTTGATTAAGCAGGTCAAATACCGTAAACTTAAGTTCTCCCCGCTTATTCTTTAAAAAGCCTTTTGCAATTGACGCATTCCACAATGCAATTTTTGTATTGTACCCATCTGCTCTTCCTGTATTCACTGTGTAATTAAGGTTGTTATTTACAATCAATCCCCAAGGAAGATAATTGGACATATCTAACCCATATACCTGTTGCAGATAATTACTATTTAACTGTTGCTGAAGAGAATAGGCCGCTTTACTGATATTCAATCTTCCACTGGCATAAATATCGATTTTGTTTTCAAGGAAAAAACTATACCCAATGTTTGGACTAATACTGGTATTATCAATTGCGTTTGAGGTTCCGTTCACAAAACTGATAGTATGGGTAAGGTTACTACCCACACCTATATCTACTCTCGACTTAATCTTTTTTAAAGGAAAACCCGCATTCATGCTGGCAAAGACCATGTAATTTCCATTTGCATTTACAGGCATACTTACTCTTGACCCATTGGCTTGTATACTATCCGCATTTACAATTGCATTCGCCGTTTTGGATGCAGAAATAAAAGCGAAAAAATTTCTTTGTGTATACATGTTTGCGGAAAAATAATTCAGATTTACTGATTGCGTATAGCTCCGTTTTAAATTTGGGTTGCCTTTATAGGTATTTAATGGATCGCTCACATCCAGGATGGGTTGTAATTGTGTGGTGGTTGGTTGAGTAGTAGAAGTTGCATAATTAAATACCAGATTCCTGCTACTGTTCATTTTATACTGAATATTCAGATTGGGCAACGCATCTGTAAAGGTTTGTCTGATAATGGTTCCATTGGTATTATTGGTGCTATATAGCGTAGCAGCCTGTATGGAACTTCCTATGGTATAATTCATTTTCTTTTGGTTAGCCCTGAAATTAAGGCTCCCTCCACCATAATCGTATTCGTTTTTAAAATCATTACTCAGTATATTGTTTAGCTTATCATATTGTGCAGATGTTGTATTATAATCGTAGGTGACTCTTTTACTATTACCCGTGCTAGAACTATAAAATCCACTAAACTCAAGTAATGATCTTTTCCCGATTGGCTCAGTATATATAATATTACCACCCAGACTTCGGGTAACTGCATCACGCGAATTTTTTTGGTTGCTGATAGAATCTGGTAATGCTAAACCGGCATTGTAATAAGTATTTCGCGTATTTAAAAAGCCATTTTGTTTACTGTCATTATACGCAAGACTAATCGTGCTTGAAAGCGTTCTTCCTTTTTTCTTGAATCTTTGTCTGTATAGCGCATTACCCCCAAAATTAAAAGCATTTGAATGCGTTCGACTGTCGGTAGTTCCATCATTCAATTTAACCCCTTTCGTATCCTGGGAAAGATAACCTGATGTTTCATGGGCATCATTTTGTTGAACCGTAAACTGGGGTGTAATTTTTAGTGAGATAAAACTATCTATCTTACTATCCATGCTCATATTGATTCTTTGCTGTTGTGTATTTTTATCCGTGCTGCTGTTGGATGCATAATTAAAATCGTTGCCAGGTAATAAATTGAGCCGATTGGTGCTTCTATCTGTATGCAGATCTATATTACTTCCCATGCCACTCAAATTGATATCCGTTTTCTTATGCCAGTTATCGTTATAATTCACACCTCCGGCAAGGGTATTGGCAACCCCCTGCTGGTTTTGCCCCATGCCAGTTACAGGCAGTCCATTATCACCACCACCCTCTCCCATCCTGATAGTAATGCCGCTTCCACTTTTCATTCCCTTTGCCAACTCTCCTGAAAAATTTAAAACATCTATTAGTGAGAAGCCCTGTTTATTGGTATTATTATCCATACCAATAAAGGAAAGCTGTTGCTCTCCCTTAAACTTATTTATATTGGTTTGTGCATCATACCGTGAATCAGTACCCGCTCCTGCGGCTATTTTACCAAATAATGCATTGTTTCTATCTTTTTTGAGTTTCAGATTAATGGCTTTTTCACTTTGTCCATCATCCACTCCTGTAAATTCAGCACGATCGCTTTTTTTATCAAATACCTGCACTTTATCTACCGCATCTGCATCCAGATTTTTGGTTGCCATTTTAGGGTCGCCTGTAAAAAATTCTTTCCCGTTTACCAATACACGATTTATCTTTTGTCCGTTAACCCTAACAGTCCCGTCATTATCTACCGTAACACCTGGCAATTTTTTTAGCAGGTCTTCAACCACCGCATTGGGTTGTGTTTTAAAATTTTCGGTATTGAATTCAAGCGTATCATTGTTAATGGTTACCGGGGCCCGTTTTGCCGTTACGGTAACATTCCCCGCTTTTAACAGGTCCGTCATTTCAATATTTCCCAAGTCCAGTTCATGCCCATCTTTAACTTCTATATTTCTCCAAACCGGAACAAAGCCTACATAGGAAGCCGAAAGCAGGTATTTTCCTTTTTCCAAAGTTTTAAATAGAAACTTACCCAAAGAATCTGCTCTTGTAAATCGGATTAAAGTAGAATCTTTGGTATCTACAATAGAAACAGTTGCATAAGCCAGCCCTTTTCTCGAAGTCGTGTCATATACAATACCCTTTACAGTGCCAGGTTTTATCTGGGCGATTATTTGTAAAGAAAAAAGAAAGGAAAGAAAGAGGAGGAAAATCCGATACATAGCAGTGTATTTAGCTGTCCGCCAAAAATAGACTGCACGCATGGCAAAACCAGTTAATGAACTTTGGTGAAAGGTTAATGAAGGTTAACAGAATCAGTAAAAGATTGCCATTGCCTATAGGCTTGAGATTTTGGTAAGTGTATAGGCAATGGCAAATATTTAATTCTCTATCCCTAAAAGTTCCACTTCAAAAATTAAAGTTGCACCAGGGCCAATCACAGCACTTGGTGCATTATCACCATAAGCAAGATCAGATGGAATATACAGTTTCCATTTACTACCCACAGTCATCAACTGGAGCGCTTCCTGCCAGCCTTTGATTACATTACCCAGTGGAAAAGTGATAGGTTCTCCTCTATCTACCGAGCTATCGAAAACAGTTCCATTGATAAGGGTTCCATGGTAATGGCATTTCACTTTACTTGTGATGGTTGGCTTTGTTTTATCAGTGCCCGCTTTCAGTACCTCATATTGAAGGCCGTCGGGTAAAGTTATCACACCGGGTCTTTTACCATTTGCAGCAAGAAAAGCTAGTCCTTCTTTTTTTACAAGCGCCGCTTTCGCTGCGCTGGCTTTTTGCTGAAATTTTCCAATGGTTTCATTGATTGATTCATCAGCAATAAGAATTTTTTTATTACTCTGTACATCAGTAATTGCTTTTTGAAGGATAATCATATTGATATTGTCAAAGCCCTGTGATTTCAGGCTTTGCGCTATTCGAACACCTACTGAATAACTAACACTATCTATATTGTTTTTCAAAGGGTTTACCACTTGCGTAGTTGTAGTTGATTTAGCAGCAGGCTTAGCCGGTGTAGTTGCTTTTTTAACTTGTGCAAATCCGTAAAAAGAAGCGGTGGTAAAGCTAATCAGCAGAAGGGTTTTGTTCATGTTTACTGTTTTGAGTGGGTCAAAGAAAGACTATTTTCTCATACTATGAAATGGAAAGTAGTTTTTCAAGTGCAATATGTATTTTTTCAAATTCAAAATCTTTTACTGTGACCTGCATCATGCCAACAATTTTATCATTACACAAATTCCCTAAACTTCCCTCGTGCACATGATGAATTTTATCTGTATGGGTAAACTTCCCTTCCTCGATAGATTTTCCTACCTGCTTATAGGCGTCTCTGAAAGGAACACCTTGTACTACCAGTTTGTTTACTTCTTCTACGCTAAACAGATACGTGTATTTTTCATCAGTCAGAATATTTTCCTTTACGCTAATATTGGCCAGCATCAATTCAGCCATTGTCAGGCAGTCTTTTATTGTCTGGAAAGCGGGGAAAAGATGTTCCTTAAGCAATTGCAGATCGCGATGATATCCAGATGGTAAATTGGTTGTCATCATCATGATCTCATTGGGCAATGATTTGATGCGGTTACAATGTGAGCGGATTAATTCAAATACATCCGGATTTTTTTTATGGGGCATAATGCTTGATCCGGTAGTCAGTTCAGCCGGGAAGCTCACAAAATCAAAATTCTGGTTCAAATATAAACAAGCGTCCATGCTCATTCTGGCCAGTGTATCGGCCAAATTAGCCAATGCAGACGCGGTAATCCGTTCTGCTTTACCACGACCCATCTGCGCATAAACCACATTATAATTCAGATCGGCAAATCCAAGCAATTCTGTAGTAAGGGTTCTGTTAATAGGGAAAGATGAACCGTAGCCTGCAGCAGAGCCTAATGGATTTTTATTAACTACCCGGAATGCTCCTTGTAAAGTAATGATATCATCTACCAGGCTTTCTGCATATGCTCCAAACCACAACCCAAAAGAAGATGGCATAGCCAGTTGCAGGTGTGTATATCCTGGAAATAAATGCTCTTTATATTTTTCGCTTTGCTGAATAAGTAATTGAAAAAAAGGTTGAACTGCCAGAACTAATTCCTCTATCTCGTTTCGCAAGAATAATTTTACATCTACCAATACCTGGTCGTTTCTACTCCGGGCTGAGTGAATTTTCTTACCAATATCTCCCAATTTTTGGGTAAGAAGTAGTTCTATCTGTGAGTGGATATCTTCCACATCATCTGAAAGTGCAAACTCATTTGACCGGACCTGCTCATAAATTGCTTTCAACTCCCTTTTTAAATCCTTTAATTCTTCTGCTGTCAATAAGCCAATACTTTCCAGCATGGTAGTATGTGCTAATGAGCCAAGGATATCAAAAGCAGAAAGATACATATCCATTTCTCTATCCTTACCCACAGTAAATTTTTCAATTAATGCGGAAGTAGCGGTATTATCTTTGCTCCACAATTTCATAATACTTGCTTTAAAAGTTGAATATATAGATCAATCCCTTCTTTTATCTCCTCAATATAAATATATTCATCGGCAGTATGACTTCTGGCAGAATCCCCCGGGCCCATTTTCAATGTACTAAAAGGCATTAATGCCTTGTCTGATGTTGTTGGAGAGCCATAAGAGGTTCTGCCAAGCATACTTCCTGCCTTTACAAGGGGATGTTCTTTGGCAATTGATGTTGAACGCATTCTAAAGCTCCTTGGCGCAATTTCACTTGTTATTTCTTCCTGTATAGTTGACAGGATTTCTTCAAAAGAATATAATTCGTTTACACGCACATCCACCACAAAACGACATTGAGAGGGCACTACATTATGTGCTTTGTTTTCAGTTTCAATTACTGTAACCGTCATTTTTACCGGACCGAGCAAAGTTGATACTTTTGGAAAATGGTAGTTTTTGAACCACTCAATATCTCTTATCGCTTTATACAAGGCATTGTCTCCTTCTTCTCTGGCGGCATGACCTGCTTTCCCATTAGCAGTTACATCCAAAACCAAGAGCCCTCTTTCGGCAACTGCCATATTCATCTGGGTGGGCTCTCCAACAATCCCAGCCCCAATCGGTGGTAATTTACTTAATAATATTTCTATCCCATTTTTTCCGGAAATCTCTTCCTCTGCAGTCGCTGCAAATAGTACATTATGAGAAAGATGCTCTTCATGAAAGAAATACAGGAAAACACTTAGTAATGCTACAAGCGATCCGCCTGCGTCATTGCTGCCCAATCCATATAATTTTCCATCTTTTTCAATGGGCTCAAAAGGATCAAGCGTATACGCTTTATTCGGTTTTACAGTATCGTGATGTGAGTTAAGCAGCAGGGTAGGTTTATTTGGATCAAAGAATCGATTCTTTGCCCAAACATTATTCATAAACCTGTTAACAGTAACTCCTTTAGACTGAAGAAATTCTTCCAGCGCTGAAGCAGTTTTGTCTTCTTCCTTACTAAAAGAAGGGATGGCAATCAATTTTTTTAAAAGATCAATCGCTTCATTTTTCATTATATGGAATTGCTGCTCATTCATGAATTATCATTGTTCCTTTTTCTCCGTTAACCAGGCTGAGTAAGTCTTCCGCTCTTCCAATAATCACCTTATTTACACCGCTTTGCAATGCAGCAAATGCGTTATCTAATTTGGGAATCATTCCTGCAAATATCAATTCTTTCGATTTTAATGCTGCATATGTCGATGGATCTATTTTGGGAATAACCGAGTGTTCATCATTCACATCCAATAAAACCCCGTTTTTTTCAAATGAGTAAATGAGCTCCACAGTATACTCCTGACTCAAGGCTTTTGCGATTTCCTGTGCAATAGTATCAGCATTTGTATTTAAAAGATTTCCCTTCAGATCATGCGTGATAGGTGCTGCTACAATTGCCATATCCTGGGCAAGCAAATTGCTTATTAAGCTGGTGTTTATTGAGTCAATATCTCCTACAAAACCATAATCAATCGTTGCATGTTTCCTTTTATGCGCTTGTACCAGGTTTCCATCAGCACCACTCAATCCAAAAGCATTACATCCCATAGATTGTAATTGAGCCACTATATTTTTATTGATATAACCAGCATACACCATGGTGACTATTTTAAGTGTTTCTGCGTCTGTTATTCTTCTCCCATCTACCATCTGTTGCTGAACACCCATTTTAACTGCTAATTTAGTAGCCAATTTCCCGCCTCCATGAATCAGTATTTTTTTCCCTTTGAGTGAGGCAAATGTTTCCAGGAACGAATGAAGCTGGTGCTCATCGTCAATGATATTCCCGCCAATCTTTATTACATATAGTGTTTCCAAATCATTTTAGCTTTTGGCTGTTAAGATTTCTGCTAATACCGCTTGTGCAGCCCATACCCTGTTACCGGCTTGTTGTGTTACCAGGCTATGTGTGCTATCAAGTACTTCATCACTCAATTCAACATTTCGCCTAACCGGCAAACAATGCATTACTTTAGCGTTATTGGTTGCTTTCAGTTTTTCTTCCGTTAACATCCATTCCGGATCATTCTCATATACTTTCCCATAATCGGTATAAGTACTCCAGTTTTTCACATATACAAAATCAGCATTACGCAAAGCAGCATCCTGGTCATGTGTGATCGTAGCTCCTTTGGTAAATTTTTCATCCAGTTCATAGTCTTGTGGGTGTGTGATTACAAAATCTGCTTCCCCCCATGCATTGATCCATTGCGCAAAACTATTGGCCACACATTGTGGTAGTGGCTTAATATGCGGAGCCCAGGTAAGCACAATTTTAGGTTTGGTCTTAGCACCCTGACCAATAGCATTGGATTTGGCATTCAATACTTCCTTTATCGTAACAATATCTGTCAAAGATTGCAATGGATGCAGGGTAGCGCTTTCCAGACTAATAACAGGAACACCTGCATATTTAATAAACTGGTTGATGAACATTTCACTATAATCATCTTCCCGATTTTTTAAGGAAGGAAATGTTCTGATACATAGAATATCAAAATAATGCCCCAGTACAGGTGCAGCGTCTTTCACATGCTCTACTGTATTACCACTCATGATGGCCCCTTCTTCAAACTCAAGTGCCCAACCTTCCTTATCTACGTTGAATACAATAGCTTCCATACCCAGGTTACGGGCAGCAATCTGAGTACTTAAACGAGTACGCAAACTGGGATTCAGGAACAATAGGCCAATCCGCTTATTCTCCCCCAGATGCTGATCGGCAAGCGGATTCTTTTTATATGCCAGTGCTTTCAAAGCAAGTGCATTGATATCTGCAACATCGAAAACAGAAGTAAATTTTTTCATCTTACGCTACCTTATGATTATTCTGAGTACTGTTTATTGTATTATTTTACAATTTTAGTTATCGCGTAAAACTACGCGTTGACTATGCTGGTCTCGGTCTTGATTTCTGAAATAGCTTCTTCTAAAGAAGTTAAGAAATCATCAATCTGTTTTCTGGATACAGCCAAAGAAGGTAACAGTCGTATCACATTAGGCTTAGCTTCCCCTGTAAATACCTTAAACTCAAACAGGAGTTTTTTCTTAAGTCCTTTCAATTCTTCAGGAACATCAAAACCAATCATCAATCCCCTGCCCCTAACATTTTGAAGTGCTTCTATCGATTGCAAACGACTAATTAAATACTTCCCGTTTTCTTCTGCAGCTTTCATCAATTTTTCTTCTTCCATCACTTCCAGTACAGCCAGTGCGGCAGCACATGCCAACTGGTTTCCGCCAAAAGTGGTTCCCAGCATTCCATGTTTGGCTTTTATCTGTGGGGTAATCAAAATACCTGCTACCGGAAACCCATTTCCCATTCCCTTTGCCATGGTGTAAATATCAGCATTCACTCCTGCATGATCATGTGAGAAAAATTGACCGCTCCTGCCATATCCACATTGAACACTATCAGCAATATATACCGCTCCATATGTATCACATTGCTGTCTGATCAATTGCAAAAAACTATCTTCGGCAATATTGATACCACCAACACCCTGAATACCTTCTATTATAACAGAGGAAATCTCATATCTGTATTTTGCAAAGCATTCCTGTAAAGCCATTTCATCGTTGAAAGGTAAAAAAATCACATTCTCTGTTTCATTTACGGGAGCAACAATTGCCTTATTATCAGTAGCCGCCACTGCTAACGATGTTCTGCCGTGAAATGATTTATGAAATGCAATGATCTTCTTCCGCCCATTGTAAAAAGATGCGAGCTTTAATGCATTTTCATTTGCTTCAGCACCACTGTTACAAAGAAACAATTGATAAGATTCCTTCCCGCTTAACTTACCCAATTTTGCCGCAAGCTCCTGCTGAATCGGAATAATAATAGAGTTTGAATAAAATGCTATTTTTTCCAATTGTTCTTCAATTCTTTTTACCCAATGAGGATGGGTATGACCAATACTGATTACAGCATGCCCGCCATACATATCTAAATACTGCACGCCATTTTCATCCCATACATAAGAGCCTTTGGCTTTTGTAATGGAAATATTATTTAAAGGATATACGTCGAATAAAGTCATAAAATCAAATTTTGAAATCAAGAATTGTAAAATTGTAAATTTTCTATCATCTATTAATGCCACATTTTACCAACAAACTTCTGTCTAAAATGAGGCAGATCGTCGCCACTGTTTATTTTGAATTATTAGTTTTAAAAAAATCGCCATACTCAGTTCTTTTCTTAATTACTGATTATTAATTGTTGTTCAAAAACCACCCCCCTTCAACCCCAAACCGATTCTCTCATCAATCCCCATCAGCAAATTCATATTTTGCACTGCCTGACCACTGGCGCCTTTTAAAAGATTATCAATAGCTGAATGCACTACTATTTTGGTTCCCTGCTTTTCAATATATAAAAGGCATTTATTTGTATTTACAACCTGTTTCAGGTCAATCATATTATCACTTACATGTGTAAAAACCTGATCCTGATAATAATTTTTATATAATTGTTTAATTTCTTCTAAAGGCAATCCACAATCAATCACAGAGCTAACATAAATACCCCTGGTAAAATCGCCCCTCCAGGGTACAAAGTGTACATGCATCCCATCATTTCCCTGCAGCTGCTGTAAACTCTGTTGTATTTCATGAATATGCTGATGTTGCAAAGATTTATACGCCTGAATATTATTCGCTCTCCAGCTAAAATGTGAAGTGACGCTCAGTCCCTGCCCAGCTCCCGTTGAACCCGTTATCCCTGTAGTATATACATCTCCCAAAATACCTGCTTTGGCCAATGGTAACAAACCCAATTGTATAGCAGTAGCAAAACAGCCCGGGTTTGCAATGTTTTTTGCGGACTTGATATTTTCTTTATTTAATTCAGGTAATCCGTATACAAACTGTTTGTTGTTGATTGTTGAATTTTTTGCCAACCTAAAATCCTGAGAAAGATCAATTATTTTAACACTATCTGCAATTGTATTCTCTGTCAGAAATTTTTTCGCATCCCCATGACCTACACATAAAAAAAGTATCTCGATATCATTATGCCAGTTCTCTGAAAAAAAAAGATCGGTTTCACCCACCAGGTCTGTGTGGATCTTACTCACCGGGTTACCCGCATTACTGGAACTATGAATAAATGAAATATCCACTAAAGGATGATTGATCAATAACCGAATCATTTCGCCTCCTGTATAGCCAGCTCCTCCAATGATCCCTATTTTCAGCTTTTGCATATTTTAAAAATTGTATCTATCGTTTGCGGTAGACGGTTGCGAAGAGAGTATAAATTCCAGGTCTGTTGTGCCTTCGTTATAAATCCTATGTATTTTTCCTGCCGATATATGTAAACCCTGATGTTCTTGTATCTGTATGATTTCCCCTTCAACTTCAAAGCCAGCCACCCCTTTCAATATAAAAAAGAATTGTTGCGCGTTTTTATGATAATGTAAGGCCTCTGTGGTTCCAGCTGGCATTCTTTCCTGTTTTACAGATAAAGAAGGTTCATCTACCAGGTTCCAGCCATCACAGGCATTACCCCATTGATAATGTTTCAAAGATTTCTCTTTTGAAACCGCTTTCATGATTCGTTTGATTCTTTGATATTATGATAAATAGCCGTTTGGTTGCCGAAGATTTTAGAGAATCCTCTTACATCCTCGCCAGTCCAGCCTGTATTCATTTCACCGTATTTTCCAAATTTGCTGCTCATCAGGTCAAATGCTGATTCAATACCTATTACCTGAAAACGATAAGGCAATAATTGCACAAAAACATCTCCCGTAACATGGGCTTGCGAGCTTTCCAGATACGCTTCAATATCACGCATTACAGGGTCCAGTATTTGCCCTTCATGCAACCAGTTACCATAAAACTGAGCCAGTTGGTCTTTCCAACCTAATTGCCATTTTGTTAGTACATGCTTTTCCAAAGCGTGGTGTGCTTTTAGGATAACCATTGGGGCGGCAGCTTCAAAACCCACCCTGCCTTTGATACCAATAATCGTATCACCCACATGAATATCTCTGCCAATTCCAAAAGGTCCTGCTATTTTTTGCAGAAACTGAATAGCTTCGGAAGGATGTTCAAATTTCTGGTCATTAATACTTGTCAATTCACCTTTTACAAAACCCAGTTTCACTTCTTCCGCTTCTGTTTTGCTTACCTGAGTGGGCCATGCTTCTTCGGGTAGTATCCCTTTTGATTGCAAAGTTTCCTTTCCACCCACACTGGTTCCCCATAATCCTTTATTGATAGAATAAGCAGCTTTGGCAAAATTCATTTCCACTCCTTTTGATTTCAGGTAGTCGATCTCTGCTTCCCTACTCAGTTTTAAATCACGTATAGGTGTAATAATCTCTACTCCCGGAATCATGATATTAAAAATCATATCAAACCTAACCTGGTCATTTCCTGCACCAGTACTACCATGCACTACGGCTTTTGCTTTTAATTTTTTGGTATGTTCGGCAATATGCAGGGCCTGGCTCAGTCTTTCGGCACTAACACTTAATGGATAGGTATTATTTTTTAATACATTCCCATAGATCAGGTACTTGATAATAGTATCGTAATAGGTTTTCACTGCATCAACCGTGGTATGAGATTTCACACCTAAAGTGTATGCATGTTTTTCTATTTGCACCAGTTCTTCTTTACTGAATCCACCTGTATTTACAATAACACTATGTACTTCATATCCTTTATCATCGGTTAGGTATTTTACACAAAATGAAGTGTCCAGTCCCCCGCTAAACCCCAGTACCACCTGATCGCCAGCCGATAAATTGGTAATTCTATCTGTATCTTTTAATTGATTTGTTTCCATGATAAAAATCTGCTTTCTGTTATTGTTATCTATTGTCTATTAATTTGTACACTTCAAAAATTAAAAAAATAATGAAACAGCGATTTGGGTTTTGATGCCCCCCCATTTCCATTTTCCTTTTTCCGGAATAATGTTAATAGCTTACTCTGTTTTATCTTCATAAACCTCTCGTACAATTTTGAATTTTGTTTAAACTCGTCTGATGTTTCTTTTGGTTCATAATGATCTTTGGGATCATACAACATAGCTGTGCACATACAATTTTTCCGATCCTTACTCATCAGGATATCATAATTCACGCAGCTTTTACATCCGGCCCAAAATTCTTCATCATCCGTTAGTTCGCTATAGGTAACCGGTTCATATCCCAGATCGCTGTTGATTTTCATTACAGCCAGACCGGTGGTCAGGCCGAATATTTTAGCTTCGGGATACCTTTCTCTCGACAGGTTAAAGATGGTTTGCTTAATCTGTTTGGCAACCCCGGTTTTCCTGTATTCTGGAGATACGATCAATCCGCTATTTGCCACAAACTCTTCATGCCCCCAAACTTCGATATAACAAAATCCAACCCACGTGCCGTCTGGTAATACGGCAATGACAGCTTTCCCTTCTTCCATTTTTTTAGCCACATATTCAGGACTGCGTTTGGCTATACCTGTTCCACGCGCTTTGGCCGAAGATTCCATTTCATCTGTTATAGTTTGTGCGTAATGCGTGTCGCCACCATTCGCTACACGAACAATAATATTAGATTCCAACTTGTAAAGATTAATTGAGTGAAAAAGAATGCAAAAAACTGCATTGGTTCATTCCGGGAGAATTTCCACTGATAGGGGCAAGTGCCAGTTGCTCGTCCTATCAGCAACCACGTCGAGGTCGAGGTGGACAGCTATTGATTGCTCTGGGAAGAACCAAAGCAGTAGCTATCGCTGACTGATTAAATGTTATATGTAATGCGGTCGTATTCACTGAATAGATATGTGAAATATACTTAATGAGTTGTAAAAGTATAACAGTTTGCGTTAATAGCGTACATTTTTTTGTGAAATTTGATTTGAAAACGCTTCCAAGCCCTAATGAACAGGGCGTTCATAAATCATGAACGCCCTGTTTGTATATATTTTAGTTACTAGTTTTCAATTAATTATTTCTCCGGCCACCGCCGAATCCGCCCATACCACCCATACCGCCCATGCCTGGAGGCATACCAGGATACATACCTCTTTGTTGCTGGTTTCTTTGCTGCTGACCGGCAAAGCTGCGCAGGTTATAGGTAAAGGTTAACATAAAATATTGGGTAAGATTATTGGTACGTGAGTTTACAATCTGGTTAGCGCTAGTACTGCTGCTAATAGCCACATTCTGTTTTAATAAATCAAAACAGCTAAGCCTTAATTCACCTGCTTTATTCTTCAGGAATTGTTTGGCAATAGATGGCGTGATCAGAAAAACTGAAGTATTATATCCTGGAGCACGATTACCGTATTGCGTTAAATCAAAATCACTGGCCATTAACCAGCCGTTATTGGTATACAATGTGAAGTCGGCCGCAACATATGCCGTAGTGTAATTGGTGTTTTGGCTGGTTGATAATGTGTTTCGTGATGGATTATAAGTAAATGATGTGCTCAGGTTCATATCAAAATTATTCGCCAGGTTGGTAGTCCACTTAACTGTTTCCTGTAACGTTGTACTTTTTGTATAGTTACTGATATTATTCAGTAATGACTGACTCTGCGAATATCCAATGTTACTTTGCAGGTTCAGGTTAGATTTCGGGCTTTTTATTGGGAATCCATAGTTAAAATATCCCTGAAAATTAATGGTTCCTCCAAGGTTAACATAGGTAGTTGTTTTACCGCCGTTGGCATTCTGTGTAATTGAGCTTTGAATATCGTTAGATACCATACTGGCATTTACCGTTGCAAAAATGATTCGCTGGGTAAAAGGGTCAAATGAGGTATACAATACACGTAAACTATTGGTGAATTGCGGTTTCAGGTTAGGGTTACCGATTTGAAAATTTATCGAATCAGAAGTAGTACTAACCGGTTGTAATTGAGAAGTGCTTGGCTGTCCCGTTCTTCCGGTATAGAAAAAACGCAGGTTTTTCGTTTTAGAGAAATTATAGGTAAAGTTTGCCGTAGGCGTAAAATTCACAAAGTTCTTGGCCACAATCACGTTCTTGGTTGTGTTGTTACTGTTGATATCCATGAACTGGAGACCTGTACCAATATTGAAATTGTACTTTGTTTTCTGTAATCGATAACTCAGATTCGCGGTGCTGGAAGTAGCTGTATACTTATAGGAGTTACTGTAAAGGCTATCGAACTGCGAAAATTTCTGCGATAAATTATCGTAACGGTATGTATTATTTACCGTTGTACTATTATTATAGGAATACGCATACCTTAATTCAATCATTTGATTCCTGCCAATTGGTTCAGTATAGGAGAGAGTTGGGCTTAAGCCGATTGATCTTGATGAATCCTTGTAATACTGATTAATGGTATCGATTTTTACTATAGGCTTATAAAAGGAGTTGATAGAATAGTTCAATCCATCCCCATTATTTTCCCCACCAGAAAATCCAAGGTCAAGAGATACAGTTCTTCCTTTTTTCGCAAAGCGGTGACGGAACTGCAGGTTGGCTCCACTAATATTGTATCCGCTATTATAACTGGACGTTTTACTTACGGACTGATTGATCAAAACATTATTTGGGCCACCAGTAGTAATATTTGAAGTAACTGCATTAGGTGTACTGTTCTGAAAAACAACATTCGGTCGGAAGATCAATGAATTGCTTGAATCGAGCCTGTCTTCCAGGTTAAATGTGATACGGTGATTCACATTATTTGAAACAGAAGAAGATGTTGCATTATTATAAGTGGAAGAATCCTGGCTCAATAAATTTTGTGTATTACTTGCCTGATCGATAACCAATTTTGGTGCGTTATAAAAATAGCTTCCATAAGCGTCTACGTTCTTACCCCAGGCATCACGATAGTTTACCCCTCCTGCCCATATAGTAGTTACACCACTGGCACTTCCCCCGGTTGCACTAAATCCACCTCCACCACCGCCACCACCGCGACCACCACCTAAATTCTGCTGGGTAAAATTCTGTTTATTAATATCATTTCCCTGTCCCAAAAAAGTCAGCTGCCTGTCACCATTCTGAACGCTTAAATTAAAGCTCTCATCAAATGCACCATCTGTTCCGGCACCCACCACCAGTTTACCAAACATGCCTTTGGCCATATTTTTTTTGGTAGTGATATTGAGGGTTTTCACACGATTGCCATCATCAAAACCTGAAAATTTACTTTGGTCACTCAGGTCATCAAAAACCTGTATCTTATCAATTACATCTGAAGGAAGGTTTTTAGTGGCCATTTTAGGATCATCGCCAAAAAAGCGCTTACCATTCACCAATACTCTTTGCACTGCTTCCCCCTGCGATTTGATACTTCCATCTTTTGCTACTTCCATTCCAGGCACTTTTCTTAGTACATCTTCTGCTACAGCATTGGGTTTGGTTTTAAAACTGGATGCATTTACTTCAACCGTATCGCCTTTAATGCGCATGGCAGATTGGGTAACGGTTACATTACCTAAATCATTAGAAGCTGTTTTCAAATAAATATTCCCCATATCCACTGTTGCATTTCCTTTGGAGAAAACGATCAATTTGGAAATTGGATCATATCCCTGAAATTTGATAACCACTAATCTGGAACCAAATGGGATATTGGTAATATAAAATGTTCCATCAGTTTTGGCGAGGCCAAAAACCTCCAATGTAGAGTCTCTGGAGTCTAAAACCGTAATAGAAGCATCCTTAAGTGATTGTTTATTAAGGGAATCGAGTAGTTTTCCTTTCACCGTTCCTACGGTTTGCGCCATTGCTGCTACAGAAAGAAATAATAGGACAGAAAGGGTAAAAATCTTCTTCATAAAAAAGGTATAGTTCGGAATGCAAATATAGTACGACACTATTTAGTGGCCTTACTATTCAATTTCAACGGAAAACTACCATGATAGTTGGGTATGGTGCACCCAAAATCGGTGAAAAACAGTTACAATAGGCAAATCAGGGTTATTTGCCGTTATTCTGTTTCGGAGATTCTATTTGAGGAAACTTTGCCGTGAAAATTATAACGATCAACGGGGAATATTATTGTATGCGCGTTTTTAACATGCTTATTGCGCATATTTAATTGGAAATGAAGCACTGATCACTTTAACGATTGCCAAAATACATACTAAGAATCTAATACTATATCTGAATCTTTTTGCCTGAAAAAGATAATTTCTAAAACCGCTCTATTTCTGGCTTCCATCGTTTTAGATAACCAGAAAAGCCAATATTCTCATTTTGTTGAACTACCTAGTTTTTAGGCATAAAATTAGACTGTCCGGTTCTCTGAGAATTCGTTTCCGCAATGGTTAGTTTAACGCTATATAAAAGCTTGCTCTTAACGGGTTTGCCGTTTACTTTTGCCGGTATAAATTCATAAGCATCTGCGGGCAGTCCTTTAATAGAAGGTTTTTCTCTTTTAGGATCGTCTGTTTTATCCGCATAAATAATATCCCAACTGATTAATTCCCCTTTTTCAGAGATGAAAAAAATATATTGCATACTTGATTCTATAGTAGCCATTTCATTTCGAACTGCTATAGGGATAGACCGGATATCGTACAAAAGATAAAATCCATAGTTAGCGCCGCCTATTTTAACCGGAGGTTCAATTTTATCACCATCATTTGTTACTACGCCAACCAGATCATATCCTTCTCGTACAATACTTTTCGGATCGTCATCTTCCATGATCAATTTATTATTGCTGAAATCATATTGTTGAACCAATTTGCCATCAGTTCCAAAGTATGACCAAACGCCCAGTTTCCTATTATTGGCAAACTCTCCTTTTACAACCACATTTTTATTATAGTCAACCACTTTATATTCACCGGTTTTCATCTTCTTATCCGATTTAAGTACATTATACTTCTCTTCAAGCGTTTCTGATACTTTCTTGGAAACTGATTTAGTTTCCTGACAAAAACTGGGCATAGGAATAGACAGAAAAACAATCATTGTTATTCCAAACAAAACTCCATTCAATACCAATCGGCTTTTTGAGATAAACATATCTTTCAGATTTACATTAAAATTACCGCAAAAAAATATCATTACTCAATAACTGTATATGTTTTAACAGTTTGTCAGGAGTATAATGTGCTACTCAAAAATGTATTTGATCAGCTAAAACTATCGCCTTCTTAGTTCTCATATTTCGCTTTATTCAATAGGTCTATAACTGGTTCTAAGACAATCTTATTTCTTTTTAACCAGCTTTTCTAAAACGATTACCAAAGAGTCAGCCGGTATCGCCTTGGCAATGATTTTCCGGTTGGGGTCAATTAAAAAATTGAAAGGGATGCTATCAAATTTGAGTGTTCTGGCCGCTTTACCATTCCACATTTTCTCATCTATCAACTGGCCCCATGTATACCCTTCAAAATCGATTACTTTATGCCAGGTTGCTTTTTCTGCATCTACTGCCACGCTTATCATATCAAATTTGCTAGAATCCATTCTCTTCCTGGCTTCTTTTTTAGCAGCAGAAAATATCCGGCAGGTTTCGCACCAGGTTGACCAGAAATCGATTAACATATATTTGTTCTTGATAGAATAGGTAGAAATTTCTTTGTCATACTGATTGGGTAATACCAATTCTGGAAGCGTGTCGCCTATCTGGTATTCTTCTTCGAAAATCTTAATATACTCCAATGTGTTTTCTGCCAACAGCTGAACTCCTTTATGCGTGGGAAAGCGCTTTTTTACCTTATCAATAAATTTATGTAAGCCGGCAAAGTTTTTCCCAAATTCAACTAAATTATAGGCAACCATAAATACCGCAGGGTTATGAACCGTGTCTGCAAATTGAAAGTTGCGATTGTATATTGATTTTGAAAGAGTGTCTAACAGAATTGTTAATGAATCAATTTCCGTTTTTTTTGCTTTTGCCTGTGTAAGACTATTAATCTTTGTTTTTAACTTCACTGTCTCACTTATCAGGGTAGCCTGCGAATCACTGAAGCTCTTGAGTAGTATGCTGGCAGGTGAATTTTTTATGCGGTAGTTTCCAGTTGTATTGTCATAATAAATATCAATTGTCTTGGAATCGTTAATAAAAGGGGTTTGGGCGTCTCTTCCTTCCACCCGTAACTGGAAGGCTTTATCTTCTGTATATGGGATATAAAATACAACAGAATCATAATTCGATTTGCCAATTCCGGAATCCAGAATCACTTGCTTGTCGTCATTAAAAGCAAGGTTTTGAATATAATAATGCCTGTTGAAGGCTCCGCGGATATGCAAAGTTAATTTTGTTTCGTTTTTAACGGAACAAGCTGACAGGAAAACCAATATAATTACAAGGCATTTATACGCTTTCATATTGCAATATTAAATTAAAAATGATCGCATATTACGCATAAAAAAGAGACTATCTCATATGAGATAGTCTCTTGTAAAGTATACTTTATTAAATTATTATAGCTTACTGTCTTACCATTTTCTCATACACCTGTCTTGTATAACTATTCTGTGAAGTACCGCCTGAGGCAACATATCCAGCATGGAGCCAGAATGTTTTAGCAGTTACATCGTAGGTGTTATTGTAAGTGGCACTAGTCCAAGGTGCTGTACCCGGGTTATTGGGTGCTGCAGAGGCATAAGAAGTTGCTCCAGGATTATCCGCTGTCATGAGGCCTGAGTTTGTACCACCTGGCGCTCCCATTGCGATATAATTTGTTACAGGTCCAGTTGTTGTAGGAACCGTAACTGCGTAATAGTATCCATTAGGACCCAAATCACCAAAAGGTATTTTGGATTGCGTAGGACTAACCGTAGTTATCGCATAAGTAGCATTGATTGCTCTTGGGCTGGAGGGGTGGAACAAATACCCTGTTGAGGTATAATTGCCATCCCACTGATTTTTAACCAGGAAAGAATAAATAGCTGTACCAAAGTTGGTACTAACTACCCCATAAGAGGCTGCTGTGATAGTTAATGGAATAGCATAAGACTTGGTAAAATCAAAATCTGCTGCAGCTTTGATGCTTATTTTTCCTGTAGCACCATTGCTTCCTTTCGGAATCGTAATAGTAGCAGGAACAGTCATAACATCTGTAGGTGGAACAATATAGCTGGTTCCCTGATCTGCATTAAATGCAGTTAAGGCAGTAGGTGCCATCGTAAGTGTTACAACGATATCCTGTGGTGCATTTAGGGTCGCGCCAGCATAGTTAACATTAACATTAAACTGAGCAGTATCGGGGTTTAGCAACAATCCATTGTCATATTGAGGATAGATGCTGGTATAAGATACAGGAATACTGCTGTTTTGAAATTCCACCACATTGTTAGTACCGGTTCCATTTGAAGGATCTGAAGGAACTATTGGAGAGTCCTTCAAACAAGATGTGATCCCAAAAGTAGCCAGCAAAACCAGGGCGGCAAATATATTTTTAGATCGGTTCATAATTATTTATTTTAATTATTGTATTAGTTAAAAATATTTTATTGTGCCCAGAAAATAAGTGATGAAAATACACTGATTCCTGACGGTACATTCGATGCATTATAACTATACTCACTTGCAGGATATTGAACCCTGGTTGGTAATTTGTCCGGACGAGTACTTGATGATAAAACAGATGCCATTGAACCATACGGGTTATTGGTGGTAATACCCGAACTAACCGGATATTTGGTTCTTCTGTATTCGTTCCAGGCCTCGTGTCCATGGATAAAATTCAGCGCAATATATTTTTGCGTAATGATAGCTTCTGTTTTTTGTGCTGTTGTGAGTGCCAAACTAAAATTTACCAGATAACTACCTGCATTAGCAGTTTGATAAGTTGCTGCATCAGCTGCTGCATTATAACCGGTTTGTGTACTACCATTAGGAAGTGTGTACAAATAGGCAAAAGAAGCTTTAATGCCATTCAGGAAATTGGTTTGCGCTGTACCGGCAACGATACCTCTTACATTGGCTTCAGCCTGCAGGAAATAGCTTTCTGCAGCTAACATTAAAGGTTCACCCATATTGTATCCTTTCATCACACCTATATTATTACCCAAAGCACCCACAGCAGGAATGGTAGCCGGAGTAGCTGCGTACCATGCGCCAGCGGTAGCAGGTGCATTTGGAACAGATACAGTACCAATTCCCATTTGGTTGATCGGTGTATTAGGGAAATTATAATAAATGGCATTTCCTCTGGCAGGGTCTGTTAATTTTGCACCGTTATAATATCCAAATGCAAATTCACCAGGGATATAAGAACGGGCACCGGCTGAGTTTGTATAACCTGTTACCCATGTATTCCAGGAAGGATTCTGCTGTCCGCTTGCTTTTGCATAACCAGGGTTAACGATAGCATCGGTGGTTAAGAAACCGGCTGGATCGAAAGTATTGTTTGCAAAAGTGGTAGCACCTGTACCGCGGATAATCAACCTCAACTTAATGGTATTGGCAAATTGTTTCCACAGTGTCATGTTGCCACCAAATAATGGATCAGTTGCTGCTGTTAAGTTCAGTGCCAATGGATTGCCATTGATCAAAGCTAATGCACTATCAATTTGGTTAGCTAAAGCGGGATATATGTCCTTACCGTTATCGTAAGTAGGCACAACCGCATTGGATCCCTGTAAGGCTTTTGTATAAGGGATATTATTATACTCATCTACCAATAGTTGAAAGTTATAGGCTTTCATGATTCGTGCAGCTGCATTATAATAAGCATAGGTAGTACTTCCCTGGGTTGAAGTAATTACATACTGGAAATCTTCCAGTACATCATAGGTAGTATTCCATAACCCATTCATTTCGCTGGTTGCATAATCATAGGTCCAAACCGAACCAAATCCGCCATAACCACCCGCATTTACAGAGTAACCTACGGTTCTGGAACCATAGTCATTAAAACTAGACACCTGGGCAGCCGTATAAACGATTGCCTGTGGTAGAACCAGATCAGGAGTACTGGAAGTAGCCGCATTGGGATTTGTATTGACATCTAAGTATTTCTTGCATGAGGAGGCACCCAACAGTACCGTACCTGCAATTATTATGTTTAGTATTCTTTTCATGATAATGACAGATTAAAAGGTTAAAGTAATGGTTCCACCATAGTAACGTGAAGGTGGTGATGAAAGACCGGTTACACCAATTCCGTTACCGTTATTGCTTCCGTCATTACTACTATACTCAGGATCCGTATAGATATTTGATTTTGGCAACCATACAAACAGGTTACGTCCCTGAAGGCTGATGGTAGCACCTTTGATAGCTTTTGTTTTACGTAATAAAGCAGTTGGTAAATCGTAAGCAATACTTAACTGACGAAGTTTCCAGAATGCACCTGACGTAACATAGTTAGAGGTAATTCCCATGTTGTGAACCTGGTCTGTCCAGAAACCATCATTACCATTACCATTCTGAATAAGAACTGTTTTGTTGGCAACATATTTACCACTGGCATCCATGTAAACTGAGTTAGGGAATACAAAACGCTGGCGGTTGTATTGCACCGTACGGATACTTGAACCCGCCCAGTCTTCTGAAGGACCCTGGCTGTTATAAATTACATTTCCACCACGGTATTCAAACAATGCATACAAATGGAAGCTCTTGAATGTGATATTCGCATCTACTGCAAGGATATCTTTTACAGAAGCGTTTCCGAGATTAACGTTGTTAGGATTCACATTTGGTAAACCCGTAATTGGATCAACAATTACATGACCCTGAGGATCACGTGCATAATCGGTTCCCAGGATAACAGGGAATGCCTGACCTGGTATCGCGTAGCTATTACCACCGATTGCCAGAGAAGCCAATTGACTGTTAATTGAAATTACCTGGTTATTGTTATGGGTATATGAAATACCTGTGGTAACTGTCCAGTTCCTGCTTCTGATTGGTGTTAAACTCAATTTAGTTTCAACGCCCGCGTTACTGGTTTCTCCTGTATTAAACAGGTAGGTTCCATAACCCGTTGCAGATGAAATACTAACTGGTACAGTTTGGTTGGTTGTATGTGTATTATAGATAGTTACGTTTGCATCTGCAAAACCTTTGAAAAGGCTAAGATCAGCACCCGCTTCCCAACCGGTTGTGAACTCTGGTTTCAAACCATTGGCCACAATCTGATTGCCCACTGTATAACCCGCAACACCATTGTAAGGGTATCCATTTGCCTGACCAAAAGTTGGCAGCAAAGAATATGCTCCAATGTTTACGTTACCCACTTTTGATACACCACCTCTTAACTTCAGGTAATCCAATCCTTTGATATCTTTCAAAGATTTGAATGCTTCTGTAGCTATGAAAGATAAGTCAGCAGCTGGGTAGAAGAATGAACGGTTATTAGGATCCAATACAGAAACCCAGTCATTACGACCAGTAGCATGGAAATACAGGTAGTTTTTGTAAGATGCTTTAAACTCTCCATAAACTGCATTCTGACGTGTTTCTGTAGTTGCAGAAGAGGTAGTAGGATAGTTCAAAGAATTACTCAGATTATACAATCCAGCAACTACTAAGCCTGATACAGAAGAAGTAGAGGTGAAAGATGTATTCTGACGCAGAGAAGCTGCGAGAATTCCGGAGAAATTAAAGTCTTTCACTTTTTTATTCAACCTAATCTGGAAATCAGATGTTATCTGAGCATTATTACTTGGATTTTCGGTTACACTACCAGGGATATCTGTTTTAGAACCACCACTTGCAGCTTTCGCATAATCAGTATAGATGAATTTACCTACCCAGCTTTTGGTTTCAGAGTTCTGCGTGGTAAAACCTGTTTTCCATGTAAAATCTAACCAATGTGTAGGTGCATAATTCAATGAAAGAGCTCCGTTTAAATAATCATTCCTGGTAAGTTGACGGTAGTTATCCTTTGTGAAATATGGATTTTGGTACCAAGGATTCTCAAATCCGTTTGGATTAGCGAATTTATTATTTTGCCAATCTTTGAACTGCAGAATAGGAATATTGGTAGGTATGTTTATCATGTTATTGTACATAGTTGCCGTCTGGGACGTGATATCATACCTATTCTGAATATAGTAAATAGAGTAACTACTGGATATCTTAGAAGAAATCTTACGTGTTCCATTCAAACGCACAGAAGCACGGTTGAATTGATCGCCAGGAGTAGTACCAGTAACATTTACATACTGACCAGAGAAAAACAAAGTAGATATATCATCACCTGAAGTCAAAGAGAAATCAGATTGATTGGTAACACCTGTGTTCCAGAATCTTTTCCAGTCATCATGGTAAGAATAAGTAGACATAAATTGAGAGCCATCGGCCAACGGAGCTCCAATCGCTTGCAATTGTCCATTAAATCTAGGCCCATATGCCTGGTTTTCAATATTTGATCCAATAGGATTACCATTTGGATCCACACCATAACCATTACCACCCTGACCAAACTGATTTTGTGTTTTAGGAAGGAATGCAGTATGTTCTAAAGTAGTTGTATTGGATACTTTGATTTGGTTAACACCTTTTCTACCTTTTTTGGTAGTGATAATCAAGGCACCGTTAGATGCATCAGAACCATACAAGGCAACGGCACCAGCGCCATTCAGTACGGTAATGTCTTCGATATCTTCAGGGTTAACGTTACCCAGCATTGCGCTTGGAACAATTACATTGTCCATAACAATCAGTGCCTGGTTATTACCCAACAAAGAACGCTGACCTCTCAGGATCAGACGATAGTTAGGGTTTACACCACCACCCGTTGCGCTAACTAATAAGCCCGGCACTTTACCTGCCAGGCCGCTACCAATATTAGTAGGTTTTGCAGCAACCAGTTCACCTGATTTAATGGTTGAAGAGTTATAACCCTGCTCTTTACGTTTAACGTTTGTACCAGCAGCGGTTACTACCACTTCATCCAGTGGGTTAGAAAAGGTATGTAATGATACATTCAGGCCGCTGGTTTTGGTCGCTTTCGCTTCCATATTGGAAAAACCAACTGTGCTGAAAACCAAAGTTGCATTATCTGCAGCAGCGATTTTGTAAACACCCGCATCATCACTTACAGCAACCTTAGTGGTTCCTTTTACTTTTACAGTAACGCCGGCAATAGGCTTGCCGTTATCGTCGGTTACTTTCCCGGTAACTGTGCGTACCTGGGCCGAAACACCTATGACGAAGCATAAGATGCCTGCCAGTAGGGAGGATACAATTTTCCTCATGTGCATTTTTTTCTTCATGTGCATTTTAGTTTTTGGTAGTAAAACTTGAGTCGGTGAAATTAGGACATTTTTTTAAAAATGTTAAAATCAATAACATATATTAATTTTTGTCTTATCAAAACAATGCTTCCAATAATGACTGGAATAGCTAAATATTAGCTGCATATTTTTTTAATTAAATGTTAATATATTTAAAATATATTCTTAAATAATTGATAATCAATTAAATGATGAATATTTTTAAATTATTAACAATTTTACTTTGTTTTTGAATCTGATAATTTTTAACCATTTTGGAGGCCTACCACATCAAAATTATCGCATTGATTTCCCTAATTCAATTGTGATAAAATGTTAAAATGGCAAAAATAACTGATCAATCTGCGTAAGATTATCTCCCTAAAACCAAGAAAATCCTGAACATTTTTCGCATTTATCCCCTTAATTTCCACTTTTTTGATTAGCTATTTAACAGTTTTTAACGTAGGGGGCTTAAACACATTGCATTTACCAGCATTTTGAAAATACTGGTAAATGGTCTTGTCAGTAACCTGCTTTTAAAATATAAGCCCAAATTTTACCCGGGGCAGTTTACTATTCTGAGAGAAGGTTATAGATTTGTTATCACTGCCTGAACCGATTTGTCACATGATTTTTTAAAAATAAACCCTGAGATATGAAAACAAATATTCTACTGAAACCTGTATCTATTTTATTGAGAACCGGCCTTTTCTTCCTGGTGATTGTAGGCCAGGCGGACTGCCATTCATCAACTGATAAAACCGAAAATGCTTCGGCTCCCAAAGCGGAAGCCGCACCCATGAAAATAGCCGACTCTGTGAAACATTATGATATTACTATGGTAGATAATAAAAAAGACCCTTCCTGTGGTATGCCTGTGAGTGCCGGTATCGGGGATACTGCACATTATAAGGATAAAGTACTAGGATTCTGCTCAGCTGAATGTAAATCTGCTTTTTTAAAAAATCCAGATGCCGGTTTGGTAGCTGCTGAGCTGAAAAAATAAAAACTTTTTTGAAGTATTAAAGTAGGCATGGATTCGCCATAAAGTTTCGGGGGAATCCATGCTTTTAGCTGAACAGGTATTCCACATCTTCCTTGGTAAGGCTCTTCACAAAACCTTCATCATCTGTTATCAGATCCTTGGCTAAGTTTCTTTTCCGCTCCTGCAGCTTTAAAATTTTATCTTCTACTGTATCTGTACAGATCATCCGGTAAGCAAAAATATTTTTGGTCTGGCCTATCCGGTGGGTCCGGTCAATTGCCTGTTGCTCTACTGCAGGGTTCCACCATGGATCAACTATATACACATAATCAGCAGCAGTTAAATTTAAGCCCACACCACCTGCTTTTAAGGAAATCAGAAACACCCGGCAGTTCTCATCATTCTGAAACCGGGTAATGGCTTTCTCTCTTTCATTTACTGTGCTGCTTCCGTCAAAATATTCGTAATCAACGCCCAACTCTTTCATTTTCTCCTTTATCAGGGAAAGCATGCCCAGGAATTGAGAAAAAATCAGTGCTTTATGGTTACTGATATTTTCGGTAATCTCTCTTCCTATTTCTTCCAGTTTTACGGATACATTGGGGAATCGTTCTTCTTCTTTTACGATAGCGGGACTATCACAAATCTGCCTGAGTTTCATCAGACCCTGTAAAATGGTTAATTGCGATTTTTGTATACCCTGGTCTTCAACAACACCCAAAATCTTATCTCTGTAATCATTCCGATAAGCTTCATAGATCTTTCTTTGTTCATCACCCATTTCACAAAACAAGACCATTTCCTGTTTTTCAGGCAGGTCTTTCGCAACCTGTTCCTTGGTTCTTCGCAGGATAAAAGGATAGAGCAATTTTCGTAAATGATCTTTTTGTTCTTTTTCTCCAAACTTATCAATCGGTACTGAAAATTCCTGTTTAAAAAATTCCACACTTCCCAGCATACCCGGGTTCAGGAAATTCATCTGGGCAAAAATATCAAAAGTGTTATTCTGCAAAGGAGTTCCGCTCAGGCATAATCGGTTTTTTGCTTTCAGCAAACCTGCCGCTTTGGTTACTTTGCTGCCCGGGTTTTTAATTGCCTGGCTTTCATCCAGGATCACATAATCAAAGGAAACATCTACAAACTGTTTGATATCGCTGCGAAGGGTTCCGTAAGTAGTTATGATCACATCAATATCTGCACTACCCAATCCATTACGTGAACGGCTGCCACCGTGATGGATATAAAAACTTAGTGAGGGGGTAAATTTTCGTATTTCATTCTGCCAGTTAAACATAAGCGTGGTGGGACAAACCACCAATGCCTTAAGTGTACCCTGCTCTTCTTTCAGGTGATGAATAAAACTGAGGGCCTGAATGGTTTTACCCAAACCCATATCATCTGCCAGTATACCACCCCATTGCACTTCGCGGAGATAATTCAACCATTGGAAACCGCTTTCCTGATAAGGGCGGAGCACTTCTTTCAAATGTGCCGGAGCAGGCACTTCTTTGATAGAATGGTTCCCTTTTAAACGTTCATATTTTTCTTCCAGTTTAAAAAACAGTTCTTCTTCATCCCGTTGCAGGTAAAGTTCTTCGATAACACTGAAATGATATTTACTCAGTTTCATGCTACCCGATTTACCATCACCCACCCTGAACAAAAGAGAATATTTCTTGATCCACTCTTCCGGAAGAATTCCGAGTGTACCATCTTCGAGCTGCACAAACTGTTGTTTATTTCCCAGGGCTTTCTTTACTTCCTCTACCGTAACTTTTTGTTCTCCAAACTGTATTTCAATTTTGGCATCAAACCAATCGGTATTGCTGCTGATAAATATTTTTGTAGACGGCTTTGCTGTATTAAAACGAAAGTTCTTCAATGCTTCAAACCCGAACACCGGAATATTCATCTCTTTTGCCGCGTCAACAAATAAAAAGAACCAGTTATTCCGTAATACCTCTGCCCCTCGCAGTGCCAGCACATTCCCTTCAACCGGCCGTACAAACCCCGAATGCAACGATTCGATTTTTTTTACAAAATCATTTTCCAATTCCAGGTTTCGGTGAATGACCAGCAATTTATCTGCTACCGGTAGTATGATCTTTTCTTTATCGGTTGAACGAATATCATGTCCCCGGTAATTGAAAACAGGTTGAAATAAAAGGTATTCCCCTTTTTCTCTCAGCAGGATTTTGATATCCGGTTTCGCATCCCTGATTTCTTCTTTTTGCACATTTGTAAAATGTACATTATACTCTTTGGAAAGCGGTAAGATGAATTGTTGTAATTGTACTGCCCAATCCTCAGCTGCAATACTGATTTTGCCGGTAGGTAAAAATTTTTCAACCAACATAATATCTTCTGCCCGTTTCCAGGTAAAAAACTGGTTATGGTATTGAAACAGGATCGCCGATTCAGTTTCATTTTCAGAAATATTCAGGTCGGCAAGCGGTAATTTAATCCTGCAATCAATCAAATATTTCCCGTTGGCATAGTTTACTTCAAATTCGGGACTGATAAATTCGGCCATCAGATCTGCCTGCAAAAGGTTGCTGGTAGTAAAGGTTTTACCGGAAGGCAGGTAAAAAACAAAAGGACTATCCTGCAGATCAAGAAAGATTTTTTTAAATTTCGGATGCAGGTATTCGTTAATCAGGTGACGGGTTTCTTCCGGCAATTCATCGTTATGCTGTTGAATGATGTTTTCCCAGATTCCGCTAAAGGGTGAGTTCCGATCCAGATAGCGACTCACTTCACCGGGCATTAATTTCCGAAGTTGCTGAAGCAGTATCTTATCATTTTCGCTAAATACTTCTGTATTTACAAATTTTGTAAGATCAAGTTTTACAGTTTTGGTTATGTATTTTGTTGCTTCTTCGTCTGCTTCTCCCTGAACAGCATCTAATTGAACATAGGGATACTGAAGGGCATCGGCAGTAATCACAATCCCAAGTTTTAACTGCGTTTTATTCTGTTCATATTCTGCAACAGCAATACTTGGCGATAACTCTGTTTCAACAGGCTTGGGTTTATTCTCAGCTGGCTGATTCAGCAATACTCTTTTAATGGATGTATCCAGTACGCGCAAAAAAGGTTTTCCATCAGTATAAGTGAACTCAAATTTCCCTTTCAGGTCATCGCTGAGGGAATATCCATAAAGTGCCAGTAGTTTATTTTTCTCTTTGTCCCAGTTGCGGATGCTATCAAAATAATTAGGTCCGTAATTATGAAGCAACTGAAGCAACACAATATTCTTATGTACACAAAGCGGGTGTTCTGTATCGCTTTGGCAGGTACAACTGGTATCAAAATTTCTTTCTTCGTTTTTCTGGATGACTACTTTATACTGGGTGCCTTCAAATTCAAGTTCGGCTAATATCCTTTCATCTTTTGCTTCCAGGATATTGCTTCTGGAGCTTCGCAGAAAATTTTCGGCAGCTTCAAAATTTGCTTGTGCCGACAACATTCTTATCAACTTAAGTTCGAGTTGTTTCATCTTTACAACCGTATGCCGCTGGTCGTAAATGGTTTCTTTATCCCCTAATAGATTTTTGTCGAGCAGATCCTGTAAATGAAATAAAGCGCCAGCTTTGTGACGGCATATTTCTGAAAGGTTATATGGACAACTGCATCGTAAGGAAAGGGTTTTGGGGTCCTTAAACTGGTTTATATGAACCTTATAAAAAGTGGAATACCCGTCATCCTTCACTCTAAATACTATTGCACCCATCAGGTCATCGTATTCAATCAGCTCTACATGCCCCAATGCATGGATTTTTTTTCCTCTACGGATCACTTCTTCCGTTCCGCTGTTGTAGATATGTTTGATCAAATAAGGTAATGCCATAAAGCTATACTGATTTCCTTTGTGCCATTCGCCAGTTTATCAGCAGATTCCGTTTCCTGTAAAAAGGAAAAACATAGTATCCTGCTTAAAAAAGGGCAATTTGCAAAAGTAAAGAAAAGCCAGTCGGTTTCCGAAATCAATTGAAAAGAATTATCATAACCTTCTCATTTTTCGGGGAAAGTTTGGGGGAATTTCAGCGAATAATGGTTAGTGATGCAACTATTGATCGCTATTTAGCCATTTTGCGTCTTTTTTGAGTGAGTTATCCATTTCAGGTAACCATTTTGCTGATTAGTTCAAAATGCATCTACCTTTTTGAAAACAACTGATTAGACTGGAAGGGCAGCTAGCTTTATTAAGCAATAAAATTTTTCGGAACCATATGAGGAATGGTTGCCACACAAGAGTAGGTTTTTAAACCTAGCGAAGGTAGTCAAACTAAAGTTTTGTTATTGTATCTGGTATTTTCCAAATGACTGAATGGATGATTCAGCTCCTAACGTGTTGTGCTATTATAATTCAGTCATTCTATTATTCGTAACCTCGTGTAGCTCACGGCCGCTGGGCCTCATCCCTATTATCCCGCAATTGGCGGGACTGCTATTACTTATAAACAACCAAATCTCCGTTCCGATAAATAGGCAGCACATTGGCAATATTTTCTGTTACACAGTATTCCAGGTCCTTTTCCAGGCCATACGAAGCCAAACGATGCCAATGAGTGGTTTTACGAATAAACTGGTACATATCGCCCTGGTGCAGATGGTATAATTCTTCAGCCATCAGGCTGCTATCGCAATGAATGGTAAAATGTTCTTTTACGCGATGTATAACTGCTCCCGCAAATAATGTATCCTCTATATTGAATTTGTCTTTCCAGGCAGAGCATCCCAGGATTACCGGTTTATTTTGTGCTATTAAATAATCACATACTGCTGATAGATTCGGGAATGAGCCGGTTACCACTTCCGCCGCGCCACTTTGTAAGGCTTTATGCAGCAGTTTTGTTCCATTGGTTGTAGTTAATACCAGGGTTTTTCCATCAATAAATGAGCGGGGGTATTCTGCCGGGGAATTTCCATAAGATAAACCCTCAATTACTTTACCATCTCTTTCCCCGGCTGTAATACCTCCGGTATCATTTCCTATTCTGATACACTGGTCAACAGAATCAACCGGTATCACCCTTGACGCGCCATTGAATAAAGCGGTAGCAATAGTGGAAGTAGCCCTGAATACATCAATGACCACCACTATTGAATCAGAAATATCATACAGGTCCAGCAACCGGGGGGAGATTACTGTATGCAGATTGGGCTTATTACTCATAGCTCGCAAAGATAACTTTTGAAACCTTTCCAGGGTTCCAATTTTATTTTTTCGTCAGTATCAATAATTCATTTGCCTGGATCTCTGTAACGTACCTTTTTATGCCCTGCTTATCTGTGTAATTCCTGTTTACTAATTTACCTTCAATCACAATCTCTGATCCCTTTACCAGAAATTTTTCGGCAATATCTGCCAGTTTCGCCCAGGCGATCACACTATGCCATTGGGTTTCTGTTACCTTTTCTCCTTTTGCATTCCGATAGGTTTCATTTGTGGCTACATTCAGGTGTGCCACTTTTTTGTCGTCGGCAACTACTTTGATCTCTGGGTCCTGACCAAGGTGCCCAATCAACTGCACTTTGTTTTTTACTGCATTCATACCATTTCAGTTTAGGTTCTTTTAAATCTGGCATTTATTGCCATTTACCAGACAAATATGAAATGTAGCTTCGAAAACAGTTTTTTTTAGTCGCTTATTCTTAGATATAGTCGTTTATAAACGACTATGTTTACAATTTGGGGGCTGAGTTTTGTGGACTTTGCTATTTTTTTTCGACAAACCAAGGGAGTTATTTATACTTATTAGCTGATTTTCTAATTCCCTATTCAGTAGTTTACTGACACACCCAAGTTTTCATATTCAATCCATAACAAATAGTTGATGTTTAGAACGATTCATTAAAAAAATCACAGCCCTGTTAGATTTTTTTGCAAAAACGGCTGGTCCAAAAACCTGTCACTATATCGTATAACTACCTAACTGTTCGGAATCGGAATACACTAGTTTAGTGTTTTGTCTAACGGGTAATTACTTTATCATGGAATCAGTTATAAAAACATGTTTGACCTGTGGGAAAACCTTACAAGGACGTGCTGATAAAAAATTTTGTACCGATTATTGTCGCAACGCCTTTAATAATCAATTAAACAGACATGAAAACCGGTGTGTGCGTGCTATTAACCAACGTTTGCGGCGAAACCGTCGTATTCTGGAGGGGGTTTTAGCGCCCGGGCAAAGACTTACCAAAGTTTCAAAAAAGCATTTATTGGATACAGGATTTGTGTTTACCTATTTTACGCATACGTATACCAATCGTAATGGGAAATTATTCTATTGTTGCTATGAGTATGGATATTTTAGAATGGAGAAGGAAGTTGTGTTAATTGTTAAGTTGAAAAAACAATCAGCGCATACAAAACGGTGTCATTCTGAAACGCAATTGTCTATGAATGATTAGTATTGAATTCTCACTTTAACCACACCCGCATCTATCATATCAATCTTTTTTGCTGCCGCCCTGGTAAGATCGATAATACGGCCGGCAATAAATGGACCGCGATCATTGATACGTACTTTAACTGTTTTACCGTTTGAGAGATTGGTAACTTTTACTTTGGTGCCGAATGGAAGCTTTTTATGAGCCGCCGTAAAATCTGATGAATGATAAATTTCTCCGTTTGCTGTTTTTTTACCATTATAGCTTTCCGAATAGAAGGATGCCAATCCTGTTTCCGTTCCGCTTACTTGGTTGGAAGCACCAGGAACAGTTTTTCGATGACATGCATTTAAGAAGAGTAGAACTAAGAAAGCGGCAACAATTTTATTCATGGCATTACAAATCTATTCTGCAATACCATTCAGCCTGTCTTTATATTTTCAACAGTTTGGGGTTTTTGTTAATAACCAAAGAACCCCATTGAGAAGTCCTTTCACCTTACTATTTTATACAAATGGTGCTTTTACAATTTTGGCTTTTACGAGTGTATTCCGGATATCGATGTATATATCGTTATCAACAGCTGCATTTGGGGTGGCCACATAACCTAGTCCCACTGCTTTCCCCAAAGAAGGTGCTTGTGTGCCACTGGTAACTTTGCCTATCGTGTTACCCTCGGCATCTTTAATCAGGTAATCATGACGGGGAATTCCCCGATCGATCATTTCAAAACCTACCAGTTTCCGGGTCACGCCTGCTGCTTTCTGTTTTTCAAAATATGGTTTGGAAGTAAAGTCCTTGGTAAATTTCGTAATCCATCCTAACCCTGCTTCTAAAGGAGAAGTGGTATCATCGATATCATTACCATATAAACAATAGCCCATTTCTAACCGTAAAGTATCTCTGGCTCCCAGTCCAATAGGTTTAATGCCATGTGAAGCCCCTGTTTCAAAAATGGCATCCCAAATGGTATTGGCTGCGCCATCCGTATCTTCAAAATAAATTTCTACCCCCCCTGCACCAGTATACCCTGTTGCACTAACAATTACATTATCTATGCCGGCAAATTTGGCACGGGTAAATGTGTAATATTTGAGGTTCATGATATCGGTATCTACCAGGGGTTGCAGAATTTTTGTTGCATTGGGTCCCTGAATAGCCAGCAAACAGGTTTTATCGCTGATATTATGCATGTCAACCCCTTTTGTATTATGTTGGGTTACCCAATTCCAGTCTTTTTCAATATTGGAAGCATTTACCACCAGCATATATGATTTATTAAATTCCAGGCAATACACAATCAGGTCATCTACAATTCCGCCTTCATTATTTGGAAAGCAACTGTATTGTGCCTGACCGTTGGTGATTTTAGAAGCGTCATTCGATGTTACCCGCTGGATCAGGTCGAGCGCATTCTCACCTTTTAAAATGAATTCTCCCATATGACTTACATCAAAAACACCGGCATTTTTGCGTACGGCAGCATGTTCATCATTGATACCACTATAACTGATGGGCATATTATACCCGGCAAATTCAGCCATTTTTGCGCCTAATGCGATGTGTTTGCTTGTAAAAGGAGTGTTTTTCATTCTTTTTCTATTTATGCGGTGCAAAAATAAGAGAAGCAACGGGGGGATAAAAATAAAAAAAGCAATGCTAGGCAATGCTTTACTATACTATTGTTAATAGAGGCTAAATAAACTCTACAATCTGGTTTCTTTTATTTATTCTGCGCTATTAAAATTCAGTCAGGCTGTTATTCGAAAACTCATGTCGCTCACGGCCGCTAGGCCCCGTCCCTGTTACCGGACTGCTTTTGCTACTAAAAAAATGTGCTTCGCATCATTTTTTTGCCGTGGCCATTCGCCCGGCATCGAACCAAAAGAGGTCCGTCCACAGGGACTGATTAATAATTATTTATCTGGCACCCCATATTGATAATTTTTACTTTTTATCATTAGCCATATACTAAATAATCTATTAATACAAGGCAAGATTATTTATTCATTCTGCGCCAGCTTTTGTTTGATTCCTTCCCCGAGGGATTTAATGCGCGCGTAGGCTTCCAGGTCATTTTTATTTTTATCCAGCTTGATCAATAGCCTGCCTGGTGAGCATTTTACATAAATATCCGTATGATCATCCAGAATAATATCTGCATCTATTTTTGCTTTGCGGAAAATATGATTGGATTTTAATTTTGCATCTATATAGTTCTGGATATCTTCTGTTCGGTTTCTATCGTAAGCCGCATAAATACGGTAACTGTTTTCCGACTCATTTACTCTAATAGCCACATTATTATTCCAGAAAATTTTGTGTGCAATATGTGCTACAAATGCCGTCATGCAAATGACACATATTAACAGAACCAAAAATATTTTTCTCATAAAAAACTATTTATTTTTTACAAAATGATGCAAAAGGGAAGAACCCCCTCCTGTGATCAAGACAGGGTTCTTTTTTCTCCCAACTTCAACCGAGTTTATCATATCATTTGCATAATCATGAGTGTTGCAGGGCCTTCTGAAGAAAGATCGAGTTCCTCATTATTGCTTTTTCTTCCATTCCCCTGAAATTTAGCAGGGTCTGTATTTTCTATGTATGAAACAGATTTCTGATAATGGTAGCGAGTGGTATCTACCGGTTTTTCCAATTCTTTTTTCAGATCTTCTGCTTCTTTTTGCTTTTTATCATATTCTTTTTTCAGCTCTTCTTTGCTTTTCTTGTATTTCTCAATGGCATCTTTCTCTGTGTTACTTCCGTCACTGTTCTCATCCTCATTTACCTGTTCCTTTTTAACCCTTTCCAATCCTCCGGCAGTCATGACATATTCTACATCTGAACTCCAGTTTTCCCAATTATTATTCCAGTCGTCATCAAAATCCCAATCTCCGTTACGTGAATTGATATGGAAATAATTCAGTCTGCGGTTCACACTTCCTGTAATCACGATCCTTTTTCCAACAGGTACCTGGATAGTAACGGTTACACTCTGGTTACGGAATTTGGTGCCACGTTGCAAAGAAAATCCGCGATCAAGTAACAATACACTATCATCCTGGTTAATTCCGTAATTAATCTCTTTCACATTATTTACTGCGTTTGACTCATCGCTTCCATGGCTATATTTATAGGCATTTACATGAAATGTGGAATCAGTGCTTTTTACGAGATGCAGACGAACATTATTCAGAAAAAGACTGTCATCCGTCATACTCAATATCCCATCCATCTTAAAGAAACGTCCATATACTTTTACCTTGCTTTCAGGTACTTTTACAATGAGTTTACCATGAGAGGGTTGAACAATAGAATAGTCTTGTTTATCTCTTGCCCTTGCATCAAAATTCTGTGCGATGGAAGCTGCCAGGATACCGGCAGAGATCAAACCCATTACCCAAAGCCCTGCGAACGTAAACCCTATATACTTGTTTCCTGATCTAACGCCCATGATACGGCGAATAACCCAGGTAATGAATGCGATGACTGGTACACCCAGAAATAATAGTAGTGTTGACCAGGCCAGGAAATTTTGCCAGAACCCTTCGAGGAAAAAGTTTTTCAGCGGAAATACACCAATACCTGCTGCCATCAGTGCCAGTAAAGCAACCAGTAAGGCGAAAGCAATTACTCCGGCAATAAACAGGAAAAATGCTTTGAACATGATACCAATGGCCCTGAGCAATCTGTTTCCACCACTATGGGCAACATAGCCGGCTTCTTTACTAAATTGCTGTGTTTTCTGATTTACGGTTTGTCCAAATTCATGACCAAACTGTTGTGCTTTATCTTTGAATTCACCACCCCATTTTTCTGCACGTGATTTAAATCCTTCCAGATCTTCCTGAATGGTATTTTTAATTGTGTTCAGGTCAACTTTTTCTCCACGCATTTCCAGTTTTTCCGAAGCGCTTTTTGCTTCAGGTATTACTGCCCATAACACTACATACACTACAAATAAAGTGCCTCCAAAGGAGCCGAATACGAATCCAGGGAAAAAGTCATCATCGAACCAGAACGTTTTTCTTACGATAGAGGTTAAGATACCGGTAACCAATGGTAAGGCGAAGATCAGGCGAGGTACCCAGATAGCGATATCAAAATAAGATGCGATACCACTGGCTACTCCGGCAACTACTTTCTCATCGGGGTTACGATATAAGCGTTTGGTAGTAGAAGTATTAGACAGTGGTTTTGAAGGCAGAATTATCCATAAAAGAATGTATAATAATATACCACCTCCTGCCGCAAAGCTGATCAGGGCAAATACCAGACGTACAATTGTTGGGTCAATACGAAGATAACTGGCCAGACCACCACAAACCCCCCCTAAGATCTTGTCGTTATCATCACGATACAATCTACCGCGTGGAGCATCATTGGCAGACTCATATTGATAGCTGGTTCTGCTTTGTTTTTCCTCGCCTCCTAATTGAGACTGTACTTTGCCTTCTTCATCTTCAAAATCTTCGGGGCGCCCCATACTGGCGATGATATGGTTTACATCCTCATCTGTAATACAGGTACTTCCTTTTTTGAGACTTTCACCAAATAATTCGGCGATACGGCCTTCGATATCGTTGATGATTTCGTCGCGACCTTCCTCGTTGGCAAAGAATCTACGCAGGCTTTCTACATATTGCTTAAGTATATCGTAAGCAGATTCTTCGATAGGTATTACCCTGCCTTGAAAGTTTATATTAATTACCTTTTTCATGGTATATTCAGTTTAGGTTGGTTAAGGTTGGGTGGGGTTTTCATCGGATGAATTATCTGATGCGGGTCTTGTGAGTGCATGAACCGCATCGGCCAGTTCCTGCCAGGTTCTTTCCAGTTCACTATAAAACTCCAAACCCTTATCTGTCATTACAAAGTATTTGCGTGGCGGTCCGCTATTACTTTCTACCCAGCGGTAGGTTAGCAGGCCTGCGTTTTTTAATCGGGTAAGCAACGGGTAGAGTGTGCCTTCCAGAATATGCAGGTTGGCAGATTTCATTCTCTCTACAAGATCACTGGGATATACTTCTCCCTGGCGAATGATGGAAAGAATGCAAAACTCCAATACGCCCTTTCGCATCTGACTTTGTGTGTTCTGAATATCCATAACCGGCGTTTTTGCGGATCCTGACAGTTTGGGTGCAGGACCCGGTGATTGAATGTATTCTGATGATCAGGTTAGACTTTTGTATTAGGCCAAATGTCTTCTGATAACCCTGTTTCTTCTGTTGCGTTCCAGGTTCCAGAGGTCTGCTGTTCCAAAAGCAGTTTTCCGGTTAATCTGGGTAAGATCGGTTGCTACGGTTTCTTTTACTTCTTTCACTAAATTTTCGAGTTGGTTTTGACCCAGTGTTTGAAAGAAGGTCGTGTTTTGCGTTTTCATGGTGTTTCTATTAAATGTGTTGAAAATGATTTTCGTTTTGAAAGGATCCATCGGTTTTGCCTCTTTCATCCTTTGACAACACAAAGATGGGGATTTATTTGGTACTATGCAACACACAGTACCATGTTTTTTTAAGTAATAGGCAGCGGATGATAACTGGCTTACTATAAATCATTGATTATAAATGATTTATAAATTTATAGAAATTTTTGATTATGCTGAGTGGTAAATAATTAGGGATGAACGGCAATGATATACTAGACTGGACAAAAAAGGGCTTTGGAACGCTTTGAGGGTCAATAAGTTGTAAAAATATTAGGCAAATAGGTTGATTATCAGTAACTTGTATGAAAATATTTCTGACAATGCCAATTTATAAACACTCTGATACTAATATTACTTCTGTAACGGGTTCTTTTTTGGATGGGAAGAATCAAAAGGGCGAATGGGTGGGGGTGTTTGTTGTTTGGTCGGCGGCTTTGCTTGCTTTGGTTGTTTGTTTTGTTCGACTAGGGTGGATATAACTATAGCAAAAATTCCTATTGCACTCCCTATTATTATACCCCATAAAGATTTTGCAGGGTGGCTATAAATCAAAGCCCATTTACCTTTTATAGTTAGTTTAAATTCGCTACCAACTTGTTTTATAAATCCATTCGATTGTAAATATAAAAACAGGGTTATAGCCTTTAATTCGTTAGAATCTTTGGTCGGTGGGTTGCTAACGTATTCTGTTAACATTTCTATATTGAAAATATTACTATCCTTTTTTACTAATAAAAGGATACTTCTTTCTGTATGGTTGAATAGAGAAATCTTATCCTTTAGACTTAAATCACTGTTCATAACTAACGTATTTGACAATAATAAGGCATTCGCTACATTTAGGGTGAAAATATTAGCGTTTTAGCTTATTTCTTACGTCCCGAAAACTGGTAATTTTTAAACGTAACTACAAGAAAGGAAGCGATAACGCTCACGTTCCGGCGTGGGCTTATCGTCTATGTAGTTACAGGTATACCAGTACCTCGGGACGAAATAGGTTGATAATGTCCCACGCTATTTTATTAAAAAACCTGCCGGGACGTAAGGTTAAATGAAATTCACATGAAACTTATAAATTGGGATAATATCCCTAATTGGATTAGATGGGTTTTATTAGTTCCGGTATCTTTCGTTATTTATGTGTTCTGTTTTATTATTTTGAAATATGTCCTTAATCGGTTTGCAGAGGGTTATATGCACGAGGGCGCATTCTATGAGAATGTAGAGCAAATACCCTATATGCACATAATTGATGAGTGCCTGGGATTACTTGCGGGTGCTTATTCTTTTATTTGGAGTGCTTATAAAATTGCACCTTATTATAAGGGGAAAATAATACTTTGGGTATGTTTTATACTTATGACTTTGACTTTATTTAAAGGTGGTTCGTATTTAATAGATAAGAAATATTTTATCGGCACAGCGTATTTGATTTCTGGTATTACAACTTATATAGTGTACTTAACATTCAAATGGGATAATACATGAAATACCTAAATCAGTTTCAGAAGGAAACGACGGAGAAAAGTTTGAAGGCAATTGCCGAAATGAAAAAGACTCCAATTAATTATGAGGAGGAGTTAAAAAGGCATAAGGAAATTCAAAAGGAATCGACTGATATTGGTAATAATAAATCCAAACTAAAAGGATAGTTGCAATAATTTATTTGCCATTTTTAACGGGTTGTGCAGCCATAGCCAAAAGTTCCCCGAAAGAGGCATCTACCTTGAAAACTTCATGGTATTTACCTTTTTTGGTTTTACTCCCATTCGCTTTGGGTTTCCTGATATGGTTCTTCTTCGACTTTGCCACTAATTAGCTGTTTATAAGTTAACCTTCCTACGGGGTTAGCCAAAGATAATTCAAAACGGGTGTTATCCATAATTTTGCGGTTATTGTATCGAAAGGAAAATTCGTCGCAATACCGTTGCAGGTGTTTGAAAGATATTTGGTGATATATTGGATGCCGGCCAAACAATTTATTGACTGGCAAATACCCGATCCAAAACATTTAGAACCTGCTGAATTTAATCAGGTAAGGGATATGATCAGGGATAAAGTAAAAGACCTGGTTGCTTCCTTATGAGCGATCTTTTTCAGCTCCTGATCCAATAATACCTTCTATTACTGAAGAAATAAAACTGACCACCAGGCTAAACAATAAAGCGGCAAACCATCCATCTACCGTAAACCCGCTAACAATACTGGCTGCCCATTTTACAATAATAATATTGATGACCAGTAAAAATAAGCCCAGGGTAAATAGGGTAATGGGTATGGTAAGGATGATGAGAATGGGTTTGATAAAACTATTCAACAGACCCAGGACCACAGCTACCAGTAATGCGGTAATGGTATTGTCTACATGTATGCCTTTCAAAATATAAGCTGCAAACAGAACGGCTAAGGCAGTGGCAATTGTTTTGGTAAAAAACTTTCCCATGGTTTTTTATTTATGCTTCAAGTTACCATTTATTTTTCTTTTGGTCACTTGTTTCAAAACCTTACCAGGGTAGTTGCTTAATAACCTGTTTTGCTAATAAAATATATGCTAAACTAATTTCATTCTTACCCTGCGTTCCTTGTGGTTCTTTGCGTTCCCGCTTTTTCTGACATCTCGAAAAGCAGCTCCGCAGAGAACGCAAAGAACCGCAAAGTACGCAGAGTAAAAAAAGGCGAAGACGATTGTTTACACTACCAGCAATTCATAAAATTGTTCAGGGTTCAGGTATTTGCGTGCCAATTCACGGAGCTCTTCAGCTGAAATATTTTTAACGGTATTGATGCTATTATAAAAATATTCATCCGTAACCCCGTTGAGTATATAATTCTTCCATCGGGCAATAATATGGAAAGGACCATCCAGATCGCCAATCAGTGAGCCTATCATATAATTCCTGACCAATGCCAGTTCCTCTTCTTCCACAGGTTCGTTTCTTAGTATCGCCATTTCCTTATACACTTCTGCAATGGTTGCTTCACATACATCCCTGCCTGCTTCGGTACTCACCACCAAGGCACTGGTATGAACATGGTTTTGCAAATGACTGTGAATGCCATAGGTATAGCCCTTGTCCTCACGTATATTACTCATTAACCTTGACCCGAAATAACCCACGAAAATATTATTCAATACCTGCATTTTTGAAAAATCGGGGTGGTGTCTGTTAGGGAAGGGTTGCGCAATACGAATAGCTCCCTGTACACCTTCCGGATCGTTTAGGATATTATATTTTAGTAATTCTGCGGGAGCAGGATTGAATTGTATATCCGATAAATTATTTTGCTGAAAGGGCAGTTGGCCAAATGCTTTGTTGAGCTGCGGCACGATATCAGCTGGCAATTTTCCGGCAGCAAAAATGATACATTTTCCCTGTGTATAGTATTGTTTATAGAATGCTTCCAGCTCCTCTTTTTGCAAAGCCTCATAATCCAGTGTAGAGGTATATCGCCCATACGGGTGATGGAATCCATATATATATTCATCGATCAGTCTATTGGCAATAAAATCACATTTTTTCAGGTTGATTTCAAGTCTTTGTTTCTGATTTTGTTTATAGATGTTGAGTTCCTGTTCAGGAAAAACACTATCGGTAATAATTTCTGCAGTTACCGGCAATAATTCGGAAAGATGTTTGCTTAAACAATGCAAGGTTATGGTGGCCGTTTCATTATAACAGTGCCGGTTCAGGTAAGCTCCATAAAATTCGAAATGCTCATTGAGGGCAAAAGCATTTTTCTTTTTCGTGCCATTTTTCAACATGAAATTGGTAGTAGCGGCTACTATATTTTTTTCTTCGTACCAGTTACCTGCAAAAAAAACCAACTCAACCATCAGTACCTCTTCTTCCCCACCATTAAATGCATATACCTCCACTCCATTATCTAAAGTATAGGATTCGTATGGCTTTAATTCAAGATGCATATCTACTGCATCTATAATTTGGGGGGCATTTTTTCTATCTGGCATATTGTGTTAACTCGTTTTATTCTTCGATGAATTCACTTATCTGAGATGGGGCATTCTTATTTTTGCGCATGATAAAATAGTGTATTGCTATTACTACTCCGAAAAATTTCTTTGCAATACTGCTGAATATCCCCAACGGTGATCTCCTGGTATTTTCCCAATTCTGTATTCATTAATTGTGCATCGCCCAGTAATTCATAGGTTGCCAGACTGGCAGCTCTGTTCATGACACTCATATCCTCAAAAGCAATCATGCTTTCAGTTTTGTTTTTTACTTTCTGTAGCTCGCTTTCGTTAACAGTTATCGATTGTATTTTTTCCAGCTCTTCTTCCACCGCTTGTTCGGCTGCCTCGAGCGTTATTCCATTTACCAGTCTTCCTTCTATGGCCAGTAATCCCTTATCTGTGCTTCCCCAATGATGCACATCCAAAGCGGAAAACAATTGCTTTTCCTTTACCAATGATTCATATAATCGCGAAGAAGCGCCACCGCCCAAAATTTCAGTAATCAGGTCTGCTACATAATATCCTTTCTCGAGTCTTGCATCCATATGCCATGTCTTGATAAAAGCATCCACAGGCACTTTGGCATAGACTTCTGATCTTCTGGCTTCTGTTTGTTTGGGTTCAACAGGTAAATGGCGATGATATTTTTCACCCATCGGAATATCTCCAAACCATTTTTCTGCAAGCCGCTTGATATCATCGGGCTTTACGGCACCCGCTACCACCAATATGGCATTTACGGGCCGGTAATGTTTCCAGAAAAAAGCTTTTACATCATCGATATTAGCATTCTCAACATGACTCAGTTCTTTCCCAATGGTCATCCACCGATAGGGATGAACTTTATAGGCGAGCTCGCGCATTTTATGCCATACATCGCCGTAAGGTTTATTCAGGTAGTGCTCTTTGAATTCTTCGATTACCACTTTTTTCTGAACAGAAAGACTTTTTTCACCAAAAGCCAGACTTAACATCCGATCACTTTCCAGCCAGAAAGCGGTTTCAATATTTTCGGCAGGTAACTGGCAATAATAATTGGTAAGGTCATTGGTTGTATAGGCATTATTCTCACCGCCGGCTCTTTGCAGGGGTTCATCATAATCGGGTATATGGATACTGCCACCGAACATGAGGTGCTCAAATAAATGCGCAAAACCGGTTTTCTCCGGGTTTTCATCACGGGCACCCACATCGTACATAATATTCACAACCGCCATGGGAGTTGAATGATCCTGGTGAACCAATACACGTAATCCATTATCTAAAACAAAACGATCATATTCAATCATAATAATAAAAATCAGGCTGATTTCTGTAAATGAAGATGCAAATTAGGGTATTAGGGATTTTTGGAGAAGGAAATATTCCCCCAGTACGATATACAGAGGTTCAAAATCGATTTGAGCGGATTTCCATATTACACATTATGCGATTTTTCGCCTTTAATCACAAAGGGTGGAATTGGTCACAAAAATAATTTGATTATAAAAAAGTGACTATTGTGTATGCTTTAAAGGCCTTTCTGGTCAAATGGAATAGCTGAAGACCTATGCCATTAAAATCTGATTTCGTTTGATCAATATTTTATTTGATAAACAGTAGGTTTCCTGGTCAATCAAAACCGGAAATTCAAATCATAGAGATATGATTTTCCAAATCACCCTTCATTCCTGCACAAATTTCCTTGAAAATTGAAAATAGGCGTTTGGTATATTGTAAACTGAATATTATTTTAAAAACACAGGTGGTGAAAAATTATTTTTCACTACCTGTGTTTTACTAAAAGCAGCTTATTTTTTCTTTAAAATCTGTTTCTTGGAATTGATCCAGACAATCTTACCGTTCACTAAATTGTTGTCATCCTGGTAAAATGCTGAATCAACTTTCCCTGTTTTATACGTGTCGGTTTGTTTATACCATACATTAACCCAGTCAGCATTTTTATCAACGCTGTGCAAATTCGTTACAGCAAGCACTTCAATTTTAGAACTGGTTAAACTGTCCCTGTATTTTTGAAAATAATGTACCATACTGTCGCGGCCCAGCCTGAATTGGGTTCCATCCGAGTAAGTCATGGCTACAGTGTCTGCAAAATACGCAGGGGCATTACTCAGTTTATTATCTTCCCAATCTTTATAAGATTGTAAAACTGACTGTGCATTTTTAGGGTTGTCTGAAACAACAAAGTTAGAGGAGTAGGTAGCAGTATACGGCATCACAACTGAATCTGCTTTCGCTTCTGGGGTTTTTGTTTGATTCGTACATGCAGTAAAAGATACCGCAACAGCAAGCAGGTAAAATAATTTTTTCATTTTTGTTGGGTTTAATGATGAAATAGAGAGAGAGTAAAGTACAGTTTGATTCCGGTTCCTGCAATAGGTAATAATTTAATAATGGCAGTAAATAAAACTGAATCGATTACTTATGGGAATTACATCCAAAAAAATGGGATTTACTGGGTAAAGATGACAATCGCTTATGCAAAATATTGCCAGTTAAACAGTTACAATTTTTGTGTATTGTCAATATAAGGTGGAGAACCCACTAAAATCAACCTAAGTCATTTTCGGAGACGGAAACTTACAGTGTTTATCTGCGGATGTCTTTCACATCAAGTACCAGTACCATCGGTTTCTGATCTCTGAATATCACCACCCTTACTTTCCCGATACTGTTTTGAAACAGGTTTTTATAGGTTTGTATATTTTTTGATGCATTGCTTTCTACAGAAAAAATGATATCGCCTGGCAAAAAGCCTGCTTTATCACCGGGAGAGTTCTTCATTACATCAATTACCCTGATTTCTCCCTCTAATAAATAAATGCCTAATCCGGTATAGGAATAATCAAATGGGTCAATGTAATGGGTATTGGGTTTCAGGTAAATACTCTGTTCAGGATAATTCATGATCACATTAAATCTACGGAGTATATCATTTCCGATAATTCCCCCCAGCAAAGGGTAGGAGGTAACATTATAATCATCTTCAAAAATATGTATGGGCACTTTCTTAAATCGATAAGGACCCAGCTTTATTTCACTTGCTATTGTAAGTGTCATTTTTCGTTTTCCGCCAATACCTTCTGCCTGGGTGGGATAGAATTTACGTTTCTTCTTAAAAAGAGTACTATCCTCAACAAAATCGTTTGACAATAGAAAATTCAACCCTGCCCCGGTATCAAAAATAAATCTGCTTAGCACCGGATGATCATCTTTAATAATTGCCGATTGCATGGGTAGCGTTGAAAAATTCGGTTTTAGTAAATAGCCGCCCCGGGGATAATGAAAAGTTCCGGGAGAGTATACTTCAATCTTTAGTAAATCGTAATCGATTTTTACAATATAACGTCTGAAAAAGCTATATCCGATCACTCCATCAATCTTTACCCCGTACACACTGGTGAGCAGATCATAATCATTGATATGAAAATCGAGATGATCCACTTCTAATCCGGGTAATCGTAAGGTATGGTTATTGGCAAAATCAACTGATTTAATCCCTCCGATTCCCCGAATGGTTCTGTCGCTGGGTACATGGGGCATTTTTAGGTAATCCACTGTTGCAGAATCAAGGGATATACCACCGCTTCCGGTATCTAACACAAAATTGAGGCTGTCTGGAAAATTATCCAATCTGGCTTTTAGCAAAATAATACCCCCATACAAATGGGTAAAGTTAAATTTCGTAAGCAGCTTTGCCTGGGGGGGAATAAACTCCTCCTGTGCATCGCTTTTGGCGAAAAAGCAAATCAATATCAGTGTAGATAGCAATGACCGCATTCTATTGAAATATACGAATAAATTTTAATTTGTGTGACAAACGCCGCTATTCTTTCCTGACAGGTCAACTGAGTGATAAATAACGCTGCATTGGCAATAGTTCAATCAACCTTATCACCCTACCTTTGTTGTTTAAAACAAAGTGGATTATGCAATTAGCGGATTTATATCAGAAAGCACTTCAATTTGAATTTTTAAGTATAGAAGAAGGGATGTTTTTATTTGAGCATTCTCCTCTCACTGAATTGATGTATGTGGCAGACGAAATGCGGAAAAAGCAGGTGCCTCATAATAAAGTTACCTGGCAGATTGACCGTAATGTGAATACTACCAATGTATGTGTGGCCAACTGTAAGTTCTGCAATTTCTACCGCATTCCCGGTCATGCGGAAGCCTATATTACTGATATGCCCACTTATCGTAAGAAAATTGAGGAGACTCTGAAATTTGGGGGTGATCAGTTATTGCTGCAAGGCGGGCACCATCCTGAACTGGGTCTGGATTTTTATACCAAGACCTTTCGGCAGATCAAACAGGAATTTCCAAATATTAAGCTACATACACTGGGGCCACCCGAAATAGCGCATATCTGTAAGCTGGAAAAGATGAGTCACCATGATGTATTAAAAGCCTTACAGGAATCCGGTCTCGATTCATTACCGGGGGCGGGAGCTGAGATACTGGTTGACAGGGTACGCAGGCTGATCTCGAAAGGAAAATGTGGTGCGGACGAGTGGCTGGACATTATGCACGAAGCACATATGCTGAATATTACCACCAGTGCCACCATGATGTTTGGTCATGTAGAAACCCTCGAAGAAAGATTTATACATCTCACCAGAATACGTGAAGTACAAAGTCAGAAGCCGGAAAATGCCAAGGGTTTTCTTGCTTTTATTCCCTGGACTTTCCAGGATGTAGATACCCTGTTGGCACGTATTCGCGGTGTACATAATTTAACAACTCCTGATGAATATATCCGAATGATTGCTATTAGCCGGATTATGTTACCCAATGTAAAAAACATACAGGCCAGCTGGCTAACCGTGGGTAAGCAAACCGCACAAATCTGTTTGCATGGTGGTGCCAATGATTTTGGCAGTATTATGATAGAAGAAAATGTGGTAAGTGCTGCCGGTGCCCCGCATAGGTTTACCTATAAAACCATGCAGGAAGCGATTAAAGAAGCCGGTTTTGAGCCGCAGCTTAGAAATCAGCAATATGACTGGCGTGATATTCCTGTTTCGATTCAGGAGCAGGTGATTGATTATTAAGCATCCGTCTTTTCATCCCATATTTGTCCATTCTGGCAGGGTTATCCGTTTAGAAAATCCGGAATGCCGGATAGTTTCCCGATAAACAGGATTCTTCGGCTGTAAATTTGTTTTACAGGAATGTAACAAAATTTCCCGTGGAACGTATAACTATCATAGAAGCAAGGCTTTACATTACTTAAGCTGTTTATGACTGAGAAGGAATATAATCAATGTGTTAACCAATATGCCGATAATGTATACCGCTTTATCGTGAAGAATCTTCGGCATGAAGAAGACGCCCGTGATATTGTGCAAACAGCTTTCGAAAAATTGTGGCGTAACCGGGAATCAGTTGAGTCGGAGAAATCGAAGTCTTATTTATTTACAGTGGCTTATAATCAGATGATCGATCATATCCGGAAAGTAAAACGAATTCAACTGAAAGATGATTTTGCAGAAGATGGAAGGGTGCAACAACCCACAACCGGAAGCAACGTAAAGAAAACGCTGATGGAGGCACTTAACCGATTGAATGAGACACAGAAAAGCCTGGTTATGCTGAAAGATTATGAAGGCTATAGTTATGAAGAGATCGGCGAGATTATGGGATTGAATGAAAGTCAGGTAAAAGTGTATTTACATAGAGCAAGGCAGACTTTACGGACCTATTTAGTAAGTGCAGAGAATATCAGATAATAAAACGCATAAAAGGAAACAAATAAAATGATTAACCGGCAGAATTACGAGGAATTTTTCTTGCTGTATGCAGATGGGGAACTATCTGCTACAGACAAACAAGCGGTAGAGCTGTTTGTGCAGGAAAATGTTGACCTTGCTGATGAATTTGCCGTATACCAACAAACCAAACTTCCGATCGAGCATTTTGCGTTTGAAGATAAAAACACGTTGTATCGGTTTGCTGAAAAAAAGAGGGACGTAGCCGCTTATGAAGAAGCTTTTTTATTAGCGCTTGATAATGAACTTGGCCGGCAGGAAAAAGAGAAACTGGATACATTTTTATCGGAGCATCCATTTTTTCAGGAAACATTCAACCAGCTAACACAAACAAAATTGCCGATTGAAGTGGTTCTGTTTCCGGATAAATCTTCCTTGTATCGTAAAGAAGACAAGCCGGTTATTTACCTATATAGATGGAAAATAGCGGTTGCTGCTGCTTTGATTGGCTTGGTTGTATTATTATGGACTATCATCCCGAATTATCGTTCACCGGAAGTTTTGGTCGCAAAAAATTCGACTAGTGAAAAACCAAAGGGCCTGACAAAACAAGGGAATTCAGCTCCTGTTACACCAGGTACAGACAAGGACCAGATAACTACTGACATTTCAGATAAGAACCCGGCAGTATTGGCATCAAACAATATTACAAATGGTACAAACGATCCATCGGCTGCAGTTATTCAAACCGAAGCTGTACAAACCAATATGCCGGTAGTAACAAAACCCTTTCAGGAAACGATTATTCCGAGCAGGGCTGAAGGCACGGAAGTTAGCGGTACTTCGGAAAAAATACTGGCAAATAATACGGCTGCTATCATAAACAATGATGCTGTACGTGTAAACGATCATTTAGATGAGAATTCAGGATCTGGTATCTCTGCCCAGCAAGCAGTATACAAAGAACTGGATACAGAGGATGAAAAGAAAAGTCTTTACCTGGGTTCTATTGAGATCAATAAAGATAAATTAAGGGGGTTCTTCCGAAAAGCCAGTACCCTGTTTCGGAGTAAAGCCAAACAGGAAGAAGATAGTAAATCAGAAACCCTTGCTGTAAACGGCAACCGGTCATTACGATAAATAATAAATACAAAAGAGAGATATATGAAACGCTTAGTATGTTTTATGGCAGTTATTTTAATCGCTGGAATGAGTTTCGCGCAAACAGACAGTAGTTCTACCAATTCAGACACAGTGAAAGTGGGTAATTTTATTATCATCAAAAAAAACAAAGGCAATACAAGCACTGAATCGGTTACAAAAAACAATTTTGTAAATATTGAATATACCGCTTCCCGTCGCCCCAAAAGAAAAAATAATATCAGCACCAACTGGTTCATATTCGATCTGGGCTTTGCCAATTACAGAGATAATACCGATTATAGTTCTGCACAGGCGGGTAGCTATTTCAAAACTTTTCGTCCTGCCGACGGCCCGGTAAATCAAAACAGCTATACACTCAATACAGGCAAATCAAGCAATGTCAATATCTGGTTCTTTATGCAAAAAATGAACCTGATCAAACATGTGGTTAACCTGAAATATGGGTTGGGCTTGGAGATGTATAATTTTCGTTATGACAGCCGCATCAGTTTTAGAAAAGACCCTGTACCGTATGTGTATAATGACTCCATCAGTTTTTCAAAAAACAAACTCTATGTTGGTTATTTAACCGTACCCTTTATGCTTAATTTCAACACAACACCGGATAGTCGCAGAGGTTTGAGTTTTAGTGCCGGTGTAAGTGCTGGTTATCTGGTAGATAGTCGTAATAAGCAAATCAGCAGCCAAAGAGGAAAACAAAAATACAGTGGTGATTTCAACATGGAGCCCTGGCGCCTGGCTGCTATTGGAGAGATTGGTCTTGGACCGGTACGTTTATATGGCTCCTATAGTATTAACCGTTTACAGCAGGCAATTACCCGCGTTGAGCAGTTTCCTTATGCGGTAGGTATCCGGTTTAGTAATTGGTAGTATTTGCAAAACAAATTCTACCAGATCCATTTTTTCTTCTCATGTTTATATAATACACGCCCCTTTTCTAAGGGGTGTTTTATTAATCATATATAGGATTCGGTTTTCATTAACTTAATTTTTAGTGAATTAACCCATTTACAACAGCTTGTTTACTTAGTTTTAATAGTAAATAAAATGCATGAAACGCCTGCTTTTTCTATTGATAATCGTAAGCCTGTTTATTAGTAGTACCTCTTTTATTGTTGCCACACCCAGCTATAAATATTCGGTAATGATTATTAAAAGCCGGCACGAACTCAGGTTATATGATTCTGTTTCTGGTAGCTGGCTGGCAACCTATCCTGCTGTTTTTGGAAATAATGATCTGGGCGATAAGATGATGCAAGGTGATAGAAAAACACCCGAAGGAATTTTTCATATTACCTATAAAAGGATTCATGAGAAATGGGATAGGTTTATGGCAATCGATTATCCCAATAAAGAGAGCTATGAAAAATTTAACCGCCGTAAAGAACAAGGCCTGATACCCATAGATGCTAAGATTGGTGGTGATATTGGAATACATGGCACCTGGCCTAATGAAGACTTTGCGATTGACCAGGTTCAAAACTGGACAGAAGGATGTATTAGTACTAAGAATAAATATGTACAGGAATTGTTTGATCTCTTGCCGTTAGGCACTAGGGTGGAGATACGACATTAGGGAATATTGAACAAATGAATAAGGAATCTTGAATTTTGAAGGGGTTTTTTGAGATTACTTGTTTAAGAAACCACCTACTGTGGCCAGCCATTTTTCGGGTTCTTTTTTGTATAAGCTTTCATGGCCGCTATGGGCATATTTGATCATGAGTTTATCATGACTGGCGAGATTTTTATAGATAGTATTGGTTTCAGTTTCAGTAACCCGCTGGTCGTTGATACCCCATTGTAGTAAAACAGGACAATTGAGTTTGGAAGCATATTCTTCCGGGCTCATATCAAAAGCCCAGAATCCCTGTTCTGCACCTCCCCATAAAGTAAGCAGGGTGCTGAAAGGTTGTTCCGGAAGATGCATAGTTCTTAGCCTGCCTTTTACTGCATCGGGCAAACTGCCAAAAGGCATTTCTAAGATTACTTTATTGGGTTTGATATTATTATTATCTGCAACGGATTTCAGGATAGTGGCTGCGCCCAATGAAATGCCCCATAGGACAATATTCTTCTCTCCTTTTACTTCAATATAATCATAAGCGGCTTTCACATCTTTTGCTTCTTCAAAGCCAATGGTACATACCGTGCCTTCACTATTGCCATGTGCCCTGAAATCTGTCATGAGTACATTCCATCCTAAATGGTGAAAAGCTTCGGCTTCTTTTATGATACCGCTTTTAGAACTGGCATGGCCATGAAACATAATCACTGTTCCTTTTGCTGTATTTTCAGCTTTTGAATACCAGCATTCTAAGGTGATATCATCAGATGTTTTAATGGTAAAACTTTCATGAGGTATTTGTAAGGAATCTACCACGATACTCTTTGGATAATGAACCCCGAGGAAAATGGCAGAAATTTTTTCGCCAAAATTCATTTGATCCGGCTTTTTAGCAGGTGGAATATTGGGATAAAAATGAGTGAACTGGTATGCCTGAGATATGGCAATGATATTCAACAGCAGGAATATTCCCAACAGGGGAAATCCAATTCTTTTTATCCATTTCATAAGCCGAATGGGGTTTCTCTTCAAATATAATTAAAAACAATGAAGGGTATGGATACTGCAACAAGCAATACCCTTCCTTCCAATAATCTTATTATCCCTACAGCAAATCTTACCAATTACCTGTTATTGTATTTTGTCGGCTCCGAAATAGCTATGTAATACTTTTGGCAGTTGAATGCCATCGGCCACCTGGTTGTTTTCAAGCAAACAGGCAACAATTCTGGGTAATGCCAGCGAACTTCCATTTAGTGAATGGGTAAGCTGCATTTTTCCATCTGCATCTTTGTATCGGCATTTCATCCGATGGGTTTGAAAATTTTCAAAATTGCTTACGCTACTTACTTCCAGCCATCTTTCCTGTGCAGCACTAAACACTTCAAAATCATAGGTAATGGCACTGGCAAAACCCATATCACCACCACAAAGACGGAGTATGCGATAAGGCAATTCCAGCGACAATAAAAGATTTTCTACATGCGCTACCATTTGATCAAGCACTTCATAACTTTTTGAAGACTCTACAATCTGGATGATTTCCACTTTCTCAAACTGGTGAACACGATTCAGTCCGCGTACATCTTTTCCAAAACTGCCTGCTTCTCTTCTGAAACAGGGAGAATACGCTGTCATTTTAATGGGCAATTCTTCCAGTTTTACGATAGAATCGCGGTAAATATTGGTTACTGGCACTTCGGCCGTTGGTATCAGGTAAAAATTATCTGCTGTTGCATGATACATCTGTCCTTCTTTATCCGGCAGCTGTCCCGTAGCAAATGCACTTGCTTCATTTACCATAAAAGGAGGTAAATATTCAGTGTATCCGGCGGCAGTATTAAAATCTAAAAAATATTGAACCAGGGCCCTTTGTAATTTAGCTCCCTGCCCTTTATACAAAGGAAATCCTCTTCCCGTAATCTTCACCCCGGTTTCAAAGTCAACCAACTGGTATTTGGTGATCAGGTCCCAATGCGGAACAGCGCCTTCCGGTAAAGGCCTTTTTATCCCCCCCTCTTTTACGGTTACATTTTCTTCTGGCGAACTGCCTTCGGGTACTTCATCGGCTGGCAGGTTAGGTAATAGAACCAATGTATCGGCCAGGGCTTTTTCAGCCAATGCCATTTTATCTTTTAAAGGGTCAAGTGAAATTTTCCAATTGGCTACTTCTGTTTTCAAGGCTTCTGCTTCCTCTTTTTTGCCCTGACCCATCCATTTTCCAATTTCTTTGGAAGCACTATTCACTTTCGACTGTAATTCGTCGAATTCGGCCTGCAGGCGCTTGCGTTCATCGTCAAATTTAATAATCTCGTCAACCAATTCAGGCTGGTTAAAATGCTTTTTAGCCAGTTTCCTTTTAACTTCTGCTGTATTGTTACGCAATACACTCACTTGTAACATAGAATAACTATTTGCGGCAAAGATAACTTTTGCGGGGTGATGATGCACTGTTTACCTTTGCCGGATATGTTTGTAAATGACGATTTTCAGCAAAGATGGTGGGCACTGGAGGCAAAATTGCTTGAAAGATTTGGCAAAAAACCAGATTTAGAAGGGGTTTTATTCTTAATTGGCATACAGGAAACGGGGTTTATTGCAGAAAAAATTTCCAAAGAACAGAAACAGGATCTTATGCATGTTGCCGTTTGTAAAGTGCTTAGTCAGAGCGGCTATTACAGTTTACAGGGAAATGATGCAGATGGATGGCCTCATTTTCAACAGATCAAGGAATTGCCGGTGATGCTTTTGCCCGAACAGGAGAATTTTATTAAGGACCATGTGTTACTTTATTTTGAGCAGCAGGGGTTTTAGAAAAAAGTAAACACCAAAACTCAAAATTGAAAACGGCTTTTCAATCAATTTTTGTCTAATATTTGCACTATAAACCAAAGTATATGAATTTTCCAGCAAACGTTCGCTACACCAAAGACCATGAATGGATCCGTTTAGAAGGTACAGTTGCCACGATTGGCATTACCGATTTTGCGCAACATGAGCTTGGCGATATTGTATATGTTGATATCAACACTACCGGCAAAGCCCTTTCTGCCGAAGAAATTTTTGGAACAGTTGAAGCCGTAAAAACCGTAAGCGACCTGTTTTTACCCGTTGCCGGCACAGTTACGGAAGTGAACCCACTACTGGAAAAACAGCCCGAATTGGTAAATACTGACCCTTACGGAGATGGCTGGATGATCAAGCTAACCGTTAGCGATCCTGCTTCTGTAGATGCTTTACTTACCAGCGAAGCCTATATTTCTTTAGTTGGATAAATCCAGATAAGGTACAGCCCCGTATATAGCTAGCATACAACCTATTTAAGAAACCCTGATTTGGAAGTAGTTACCAAATACAACGAAACCGAACTGGTACTTTTGTTAAGGCAAAGGAGCCAGTCTGCCTATGGCTACCTGTACGAGAATTATTCTGGTGCATTGCGTTCCATTATTTTCAATATTGTGAACGATGATGAATTGGCCAATGATGTTTTGCAGGAGGTGTTTATCAAAATATGGCGGCAGATTGACAGTTATGACAGCACAAAAGGGCGATTATTTACCTGGATGCTGAATATTTCACGAAATGCCTCAATAGATACGGTGAGGAGTAAAAGCTTTCAGAACAGCAAACAAAACCGGGAACTTACAGAAGACGTATATAGATCAGGAGGAAGCAGTGAAATCAATACTGATCTGATGGGGTTGCGAAAAATGGTGCATACTCTCAAAGAGGAATATAAGGTGTTGGTAGAATTAGCTTATTTTCAAGGGTATACGCAGGATGAGATCTCAAAATCGCTGGGTATACCATTGGGAACCGTAAAAACCAGGTTAAGAAACGCATTAATACAATTAAGAGAAATTATTAAACCATAAAGTGAATATCAAGGCTTACATAGAAAGCGGTGTGATTGAAAGCTATGTTTTAGGCATGGCTGAACCACAGGAAGCTGCAGAACTGGAGCAATTAAGCCGTCAGTATCCTGAGATCAGGAAAGCAATTGACGAGTTTGAAATGGCTCTGGAAAAAGCTGCTCTAGAAGCTGCTGTGCCAGCCCCCGCTCATGTTAAGGATCAGTTGTTTCAATCTCTGGCCGGAGAATTCAGGGAGGAAAAAAAGACAGATCAGGCCAAACTGGTGAGCCTACCCAATCGACTTCATTTTACAAGATACGTGGCAGCAGCTTCTATTATTTTGCTGGTAGCCAGCGCCACATTGAATATCTATTTCTATAACCAGTTCCGCGCATCCTCAACTGCTTACCAGGCATTATTGATTGAAAAGAACAGTCTTTTTGCAGATAACCAGAATATCCAGACCAAGGTTTTGGATATGTACCAAAGCATGCAAATGATGAGTGATCCGGCCTATATAAAAGTATCGATGCCGGGTACAAAAGGTCGCGAAGAAAATCTGGCTACAGTGTTCTGGGATTCGAAATCGAAAGATGTATATGTATTGCCCAATAAACTTCCGCAAGCGGCTCCTGATAAACAATACCAACTTTGGGCTATTGTAGACGGCAAACCGGTTGATGCAGGGGTAATAGGCGCCTGTGCTGGCCTTTGCAAAATGAAGAACATTCCAAAAGCCTCTGTTTTCGCCATTACATTAGAGAAAAAAGGCGGTAGCCCAACCCCTACTCTGGAACAAATGTATGTAGCTGGTAAAGTTGGATAGTTGTTGTACTTTCCCTTCCTAAACAGTACAACTTGCGCTTTCAACAGTTTATTCCTGCCATTTTCTGGTTTATCATCAGCCTTGTATTATTATGCCTGCCGGGTTCTAATATTCCCAAATACCCCTTTTTGGCAGTGATTCATGCTGATAAATGGGTGCATATCTGTATGTTCTTTTTGTTGTGCTTTTTTTTCAGTTATCCTTTTACAAAATCAGGCTACCCCCTGGCAAAAAAGCAAAATTGTTTTCTGCTGATTGCACTGGCTGGCATCACTTATGGTACTGTCATGGAGTTTGTTCAGAAATACTGGATACCCGGACGTTCTTTTGAATTATTGGATATTGCTGCGGATAGCGTAGGCAGTTTACTGGCTTTGGTTTATTCCCGGATACAAGTATCAAGGCAGGGCTAGAAAAAATTGGTCCCGATGGAAATCGGGACCGCAACCAAAACTAACTGCTTATGAGAAAATGTTTAGTAATTATCTATATATACTTACGCAAAACCTGTACCAGTTGGATTGTTCATTATGTTAATACTTTGAAAAAGATACCCTGCATCATTTTTCCGCTGCCTGAACCATCCTACTGTATAGATAGATACGAAAACCTGACCTGAGTTTACCAACAAAATGTTAAAGCCTTTCGGTATTAAATCGGGGATTGTCAGGCATATTGACAAGCTGTCCATTTTACCCCTGAATCCGAATCTCTTGCTACACGTTGGAAAAATGCCCGGGCTTAATACTAAAACTGGGGATCTCAAAATTCCGGGCTATTTTTATTGTTTACTATGGCTTATTTTAACTGGACAGATACCATCAATTTTATCGGCAAGCTGAGTATACGTCGCTTGTGGAATGCGGCAAAAGTGTATAGCAGCTACCAGGTAAGCCGAATCAGCGGCAAGCCGGTACAATGGGGGCTTCCAATTTCTATTTCGTTCGAACCCACCACTTCCTGTAATCTTCGTTGCCCTGAATGTCCGAGCGGACTTCGTGCATTTACCCGGCCAACCGGCATGTTAGAAAACAGCTTTTTCAGGCAAACCATTGATGACATTCATAAGGACCTTATTTACCTAATCTTTTATTTTCAGGGAGAGCCTTACCTAAATCCGGCATTCCTGCAAATGGTAAAATATGCCAATGAGAAAGGGATTTATACGGCTACTTCAACCAATGCACATTACCTGACTGATGAAAAAGCACGTGAAACAGTGGAAAGCGGTTTAGACAGGCTGATCATTTCCATAGATGGTACTACCCAGGAAGTGTATGAGCAATATCGGGTAGGCGGCAGGCTGGATAAAGTGTTGGAAGGTGCCAGGAATATTGTAAAATGGAAGAAAGCACTGAAGAGTAAAACGCCATTTATTTTTTTCCAGTTTCTCGTAGTAAAACCCAATGAGCACCAGATAGAAGAGGTAAAGCAATTAGGAAAAGAAATAGGGGTTGACCAGGTTCGTTATAAAACTGCCCAGGTGTATGATTATCAAAACGATCCAAATCAACTGATTCCATCAAACGAGAAGTACAGCCGGTATAAAAAAGATGCACAGGGTAATATGAAAGCCAAAAACAGTTTGCGCAATCATTGCTGGAAATTATGGCATGCAAATGTGATTACCTGGGATGGGTTGGTAGTTCCCTGTTGTTTTGACAAAGATGCCACCCATCAATTGGGCGATCTGTCGAAACAAAGTTTCAAAGAAACCTGGCATAACAATCAGTATAAGCAATTTCGCCGCGAATTACTTTCAAGTCGTAAAAACATTGATATCTGCGCCAATTGCAGTGAAGGACTCAGCGTTTGGGAAGATTAGCCTATTTTGGAATGATAATTTAGGTTTTAGAATTAGTCTTTTTTAAATATCTTCAAACCATAAACCCCCAACCATAAACTAATACAATGGGTATTGAAAAGGATATTCAGCAGCGATCTTTCCGGAATGAGTATCAGAAAGTTACAGTGAATATCATTTTTTCTGCAAACTGGCTGACTGAAAAAATCAAAACATTTCTGGAGCCTGAAGATATTACCTCACAGCAATACAATATTCTCCGAATTTTAAAAGGAAGTAAGGAACCACTTAGTACGCTGCAAATCCGCAAAAGAATGCTCGATAAAATGAGCGATACCAGTCGCATAGTTGAAAGAATGCTGAAAAAGGGGCTGGTTGAGAAAAAGATTTGTGTTACTGACAAAAGACTGGTGGATGTAATTATTTCAAAAAAGGGGCTGGCATTATTGGAAAGACTGGATAAAAAAAATAACCAGCTGGATGACATCCCGCATGCACTAAATCCTGAAGAAGCAATTTTATTAAATAAACTATTGGATAAAATGCGCGAAGAGCAAAGTCAATAATACCCATGCTTCTCTCTTTTTTTATTATATTTTCTATTTATACATTCTGGTTTTCACAGATTGTGCATTCAAAGTGTTTTATTGTTATTTCATCCACAGTTTATAAAAACTGTTGCCTTAGGTTTATATTCGTGCCATGAATACTTATAAACTTTATTGCATTGTTCTGCTTGCATGGTGTTGCTTGCAGAATACGAAAGCACAATCTCCCAATTATGAATTCAGGGGAGTTTGGGTGGCATCGGTTGATAATATTGACTGGCCCAGCAGCAAAACCCTGAGCGTAGCCGAACAGAAAGCCGAATACATACACCTACTGGACATACATCAGAGAAATGGTATGAACGTAATGATTGTTCAGATTCGACCTGCAGGAGACGCATTATACGCTTCAAAATATGAACCCTGGAGTGAATTCCTTACCGGCAAACAAGGATTGGCACCAGAACCCTTTTATGATCCGCTCGAATTTATGATCAGTGAAACACATAAACGGGGGATGGAATTTCATGCTTGGTTAAATCCATACAGAGCAGTTTTCAATATCACCAAATCTTCAGTAGCACCCAGCCATCTTACCCTGACTCATCCGGAATGGTTTCTGGTATATGGTGATAAAAAGTATTTTAACCCGGGCTTACCCGAAGTCAGATTACATACCGCCAAAGTAGTCAAAGACCTGATTACCCGTTATCAGATAGACGGTATTCATATGGATGATTATTTTTATCCTTACCGAATCACTGGCAAAGAATTTCCAGATGAAAAAGATTACCAGCGCTATGGCAAGGGCATGAATAAAGAAGACTGGCGAAGAAGTAACTGTGATAGTGTGATTCTCGACATACACAATACGATACGCAGTGTTAACCCACATATTAAATTTGGAATCAGTCCATTTGGTGTATGGCGAAATAAAACCCAGGACCCCAGAGGGAGTGATACAAAAGCAGGTCAAACCAATTATGATGACTTGTATGCAGATATCTTATTGTGGTTACAAAAAGGATGGATAGATTATGTTGTACCGCAATTATATTGGGAGAAGGGACATAAGTTAGCCGATTATGATGTGCTGCTGCCCTGGTGGAATGAGCATAGTTATGGAAGACAGCTATATATTGGTTTAGCTATTTATCGGGGAGGTAGTAACCCGGCATGGAAAAATCCCGAAGAATTACCTAAACAATTAAAAGCGTTACGATCATTCAGTACTACACAGGGGGCGGTATATTTTAGTAGTAAGTCTTTTGAAAAAAATCCGAATGGATGGAGCGATAGTCTGCGTAACAACTATTACCATTACCCTGCATTGGTGCCAGCCATGTCGTGGATCAGCACCGCAGTTCCAATACAGCCCCTGGTTGAGAAAAAAGGGAATATGCTTTTTAAACTTGTTTATAAAGGAGATAGGCAGATCAAAGCCTTTGGCATTCTGGTATTACCTGCTGATAAAGAAGAGAATTTCAACAATACACAATTGGTTCAGGTAATTGTGGCTGATAAGATGACGCAGGTTGACCTGAGCAAAATTGCGGATATATCCGGAAAAAGAGTTTTTGCTGTTACTGTTGATTTGGATAATAATGTTAGCCGGTTAACTGAATTAAAATAATCTCCACCCAAAATTCTAAAAGCACCTGACAATAACCAGGTGTTTTTTTATGTGCTTACTTAGGATTTTCATCGAGAAACTAACCGGGCAAAATGGTTTCGTACTTCTTAACCACATACTTTATATCTTTATAAAAAAACTTGGGTACAGTTTTACTAATAGATGATGAGGAAAAACTTCGTGGTCTTCTTAGCCGGATCATAAAGCTGGAGGGGTATACTGTATTGGAAGCTTCCAATCTGAAAACTGCTCTAAAATTGGCAGATAAGGAAATCATCGACATTGTTCTTTGCGATGTAAAACTTCCTGATGGAAGTGGTGTTGATTTTGTAAGTACCCTGAAAAGTCGTTACCCTTTTCTGGAAATCATTTTACTAACTGCTTATGGAAATATTGCCGATGGTGTACAGGCAATGAAAAACGGTGCTTTTGATTATATCACCAAGGGTGATGATAACGATAGAATCATTCCCTTATTAACGAAAGCGCTGGAAAAAGTACAGTTACAAAAACGGGTTATCCTATTAGAACAGAAAGTAAATAAACAATACGGTTTTGAGAATATTCTGGGAACTGCACCACCCATACAGGATGCTATTTTACTTGCCAGAAAAGTAGCCCCAACAGAGGCAACCGTTCTTTTGCTGGGTGAAACAGGGAGCGGAAAAGAAGTGTTTGCGCAAGCTATTCATACCGGCAGCAAACGGGCTAATAATGCGTTTATGGCCCTTAATTGTAGTGCTTTTAGTAAAGAGTTATTAGAAAGCGAATTGTTTGGCCACAAAGCCGGCGCATTTACCAGTGCCAACAAAAACAAACGGGGTTTGATTGAAGAAGCCCATCAGGGAACTCTTTTTCTGGATGAGATTGGAGAAATGCCCGTTGAATTACAGGCAAAATTGTTACGGGTATTAGAAACCGGCGAATTTATTAAAGTAGGTGATACAAAATCTACCAAAATAAATGTGCGGATTATTGCTGCCACTAACCGAAACCTGGAAATGGAAGTAAAGAAAGGAAAATTCAGAGAAGATCTGTTTTACAGACTGAATGTGTTTACCATCACTTTACCGGCTTTACGGGAAAGGAAAAAAGATATTCCCGTTTTAGCCAATCATTTTCTAGAGGTTTTTTCTAAAAAAGCCAATCAGCATATTGAAGGAATGGATAAGTCATTTATGGATCATTTACTGGCCCATGAATGGAAAGGGAATATCCGGGAGTTAAAAAATGTAATGGAAAGGGCGGTAATTCTATCTGATGGTGGCATGTTAACCCTGCTCAACTTACCTTTAGAATTACAAACGATTCAATCAAAAAACATCAGTCTTTCTGCCTTTGACCTTGCCAGTGTTGAAAAACTGCATATACAGAGAATATTAAACCATACCCATGGAAACAAGACGGAAACAGCACGTTTATTGAATATCGGGCTGACTACTTTATATAGAAAAATTGAAGAATATAATATTACCTGATTAATTACAAACCCTTCCATTTTGAAAAACCGTTCCATTTTGGAAGGGTTTTTTTATGTAGTTGGAATGTACATTAAAAAAAGATTCTGCTGAAATGCCCTGTTATTAAGGGTTTCAGGTTGCTGTCTCACAAAATAACTCTAGCGGCACTCATTTTGGATAGTATAGATAAATTTTTAATGATGAACCCGTTGCAAAAAATGAAACTGGTAAATATTTCGGCCTACCAACTGGTCATTGGGTTTTTCCTTCTTTTATCCTTGACCGGATTAATATTCCGGTTGGTAACTGGTGGAGTTAACCCTTAATCCGTTTTTTTAATTTATATAACAACTGTATGCTTACTGCTATTTTGCTTATTGCCGGGGTTATCGGCTTTATCGTTTTCTTTAAATCCATTGATTTCTTCGATAAAATATAAAACTATGTTTATCCTATTTATTATCGCTATTCTGGTTTTCTGTTATATCTGCTATGTATTGGTAAAACCCGAAAAATTCTAACCGTCATTAATCCATGCAAAGAATCTAAAACGACTCTTTAACTGGCTTAGATTTTATTACTTCTTATCATACTACAATGAACCCCGAAATTATTGGTATTGTTCTCATGTTTATCATTACTGTTTTGCTGGCTATCCCATTGGGTAGATATATGGGCAAGGTGTATAACGGAGAAAAAACCTGGCTTGATTTCCTGTTTAATCCATTAGACAAACTATTTTATAAAGTTGGCGGCGTAAACGAAGAAAAGGAAATGAACTGGAAGCAACACCTGGTTGCATTGCTTACGATTAATCTGGTTTGGTTTTTATTTTCTATGCTGGTATTAATGACTATGGGGTCCCTGCCATTAAATCCCGATGGCAATCCGTCTATGAGTGCTGACCTGGCATTTAACACTTCTATCAGCTTTGTATCGAATACAAACCTTCAGCATTATTCAGGGGAATCAGGTGTTACTTACCTGGGTCAATTGGTTCTAATGTTATTTCAGTTTATTAGTGCGGGTACTGGCATGGCTGCTTGTGCCGTTGTTTTTAAATCGATGAAGGAAAAACATACTGAGAAGCTGGGTAACTTTTATGCCTTCTTTATCAAGAGTTGCACGCGGATTCTGTTACCTATTTCAGTTATCGTTGCCATTATTCTTGTGTGTAATGGAACACCGATGACATTTAAAGGGAAAGACCAATTTATTTCCTTACAGGGTGATACCGTGCAAGTAAGCAGGGGGCCTTCAGCTGCTTTAATTGCCATTAAACAATTAGGCACAAATGGAGGTGGTTTTTTTGGAGCTAACTCTGCACATCCTTTGGAAAATCCGAATTATTTTACGAATGCGGTTGAAAATGTTTGCATCATATTGATACCTATCGCAATGATTTTTGCACTGGGTTATATGCTGAAGCGGAAAAAATTTGCATGGATGATCTTTTCGGTAATGACGATAGGCTTTCTGTTATTGCTGATTCCTTCTGTTTATTATGAAATGAATGGAAATCCAGCCATCGGCAAAATGGGTATTTCTCAACCGCTGGGCAGTATGGAGGGAAAAGAAGTTCGTTTCGGTCCTGCCGCCTCTGCATTTTGGGGTATCACCACTACGGTTACTTCGAATGGATCTGTAAATGCCATGCACGATAGTTTTACACCTCTTACAGGTATGTTTGCCCTGTTGGGTATGATGATCAATTCTTTCTACGGTGGAGTAGGTGTTGGGTTCTTAAATTTTTACATCTTTATTATAATAGCCGTTTTCATCAGTGGGCTTATGGTAGGAAGAACTCCAGAGTTTATGGGTAAAAAAATAGAAGCTAAAGAAATGAAGATAGCCGCCATAATTGCATTGCTTCATCCATTTCTGATACTGGTAGGAACTTCTATTGCTTCCCATATTTATGCTCAAAATCCTGCCGCTTATGCCGCCTGGTTGAATAATCCTGGCAATCATGGTTTCAGCGAAATGTTGTATGAATTTACTTCTTCCGCTGCCAATAATGGAAGTGGGTTCGAAGGGCTGGGTGATAATACCCATTTCTGGAATATTGCCTGTGGCATTGTAATGTTACTGGGAAGATTTCTTCCGATCATCGGACCAGTTGCGATTGCCGGTATTCTGGCAAATAAAAAGTATGTGCCTGAAACAGCGGGAACACTGAAAACAGATACCTCCACATTTGGTATCATGGTATTCGCAGTAATATTTATTATAGCCGCATTGAGTTTTTTCCCTGCGCTTTCTTTAGGGCCTATTGCGGAATATTTTTCTTTGTACCGTTCCTAAAAATATCTAATACAATTATCATTCATCCATTAACATAAAATCCCTCATCTGGGGTGATCGCCATGGCAAAAAATAGTTCTACAAAATTGTTTGAAACTGCGCTCGTGAAAGAAGCCCTCAAGCAATCATTTATAAAATTGAATCCACGCATTATGTTCCGCAACCCTGTTATGTTTACAGTGGAAATAGGAACAGCTGTAATGCTGGCTGTTTGTATCTGGATCATAAGTGGTGAGAAGAATCAGGGTAGCCTGATTTATAATTCTATCGTATTTGGGGTTCTATTGATAACATTATTGTTTGCAAATTTTGCCGAAGCGATTGCAGAAGCAAGGGGCAAGGCTCAGGCCGATAGTCTTCGTAAAACAAGAGAAGAAACCCCTGCTAAATGGATTCAGACCGTTGGAGAAATATTTATAGGAGAAATAAAAATAGTCTCCTCTTCTCAATTGAGTAAGGGCGATGTATTTTTATGTGAGGCCGGCGATATTATTCCAATGGATGGAGAGATTATTGAAGGGATTGCTACTATTGATGAAAGTGCCATTACTGGAGAATCAGCGCCGGTGATCAGAGAAAGTGGTGGCGATAAATCAAGTGTAACAGGTGGAACAAAAGTTTTATCAGACAAGATTAAAGTAAGGGTAACCACTGAGCCGGGTGAAAGTTTTCTGGATAAGATGATTGCTTTAGTGGAAGGTGCAAGCCGGCAAAAAACCCCGAATGAAATTGCACTGACTATTTTATTGGCGGGGTTTACCCTGGTATTCATTATTGTTTGTGTTACACTTAAACCATTTGGTGATTTTGCCAATACACCTATTACGATTGCCGCTTTCATTTCCCTTTTTGTATGCCTGATACCTACTACTATTGGCGGGCTGCTTAGCGCGATTGGTATTGCCGGAATGGACAGAGCACTTCGTGCAAATGTGATTACTAAGAGTGGTAAAGCTGTTGAAACGGCAGGCGATCTGGATACATTATTACTGGATAAGACAGGCACCATTACCATTGGTAACCGGAAAGCCACTCATTTTTATCCGGCTAATGGTATTGATGATGCTCTTTTTACAGAAGCCTGTGTATTATCTTCTCTTGCAGATGAAACGCCTGAAGGGAAATCAATTATTGAACTGGCAGGATTGAATATCCATTCATTTAATACCAGTGGGGCAAGATTCATTGAATTTACAGCCGAAACAAGAAGCAGTGGTATTGATCTTCCCAGCGGTTTGAAAATACGTAAAGGGGCTTATGATTCTATTCGAAATTTGGTGAATAAAGCTGGTAATTCTTTTCCCGAAGAAACTGCAGGACAAGTGAAAATAATTTCTTCTAAAGGCGGAACTCCATTAGTAGTTAGTCAGAATAATATTGTTTTAGGTGTTATTGAATTACAGGATATCATTAAACCTGGTATACAGGAGCGATTTGAAAGGCTACGTAAAATGGGTGTGAAAACTGTGATGGTTACAGGCGATAACCCTTTAACTGCAAAATTCATTGCCGAAAAAGCCGGGGTAGATGATTTTATTGCAGAAGCGAAGCCAGAGGATAAGATGAATTATATTAAGAAGGAACAACAAGGTGGCAAATTAGTGGCTATGATGGGTGATGGTACAAATGATGCTCCAGCCCTGGCTCAGGCAGATGTGGGAGTTGCTATGAATAGTGGCACCGCTGCAGCTAAGGAAGCGGGTAATATGGTTGATTTGGATAATGACCCCACCAAATTGATTGAGATTGTAGAAATAGGCAAACAATTATTAATGACAAGAGGAACATTGACTACTTTTTCCATTGCCAATGATGTGGCTAAATACTTTGCCATTGTTCCGGCTTTGTTCATCACATCTATACCCGCATTACAGGGAATGAATATTATGAAACTACACAGTCCTGAAAGTGCTATACTTTCTGCTGTCATTTTTAATGCCATCATTATTCCACTGTTGATTCCATTAGCACTAAAAGGGGTAGCTTATAAACCTATCGGTGCCAGTGCCCTACTTAGAAGAAATCTTTTGATGTATGGGTTTGGCGGTGTGATCATTCCTTTTTTTGGTATCAAACTAATTGACCTTTTTATCAGTAACTGGTTTTAACAAATTTTGATTATGAAACAATTACCATTTCTTTCAGCTATTCGTCTCACTCTTGTATGCCTGATCTTTTTTAGTGGTATTTATACCTTAGTGATATTAGGTTTTGCGCAGGTAGCCCCCAATCGTGGAGACGGGGTAACTGTAAGTGCTAAAGGGAAAACAGCTGGCTATCTTTTGGAAGGCCAATCCTTTACGAAAGATATTTACTTTAATGGCCGCCCATCTGCTGCTGCTTATAATGCAGCAGCATCTTCTGGAAGCAATAAAGGGCCTTCAAACCCCGATTACCTGAAAGAGGTACAGAACAGGATTGATAGTTTTCTGGCACACAATCCAGGCGTCAAAAAAACAGATATTCCTTCAGAGCTGGTTACTTCTTCCGGCAGTGGGCTTGATCCTGATATCTCACCGGCAGCCGCATATATTCAAGTAGAAAGGATTGCAAAAGCAAGGGGTATTAGTGATAAAAAAATTAATTCGCTTATCGCTTCATCTATCATCAAGCCAGTCATTGGTATAGAAAAAATTAATGTACTGAAGATAAATATAGCTTTAGACCAACTTAACTAAAAAATTATCCGTTAAATAATAAATATGAAAACTAGTATCATTCCATTTTTACTCCTATTGAGTTCAGCTATATTCGCCCAAAAAGACAGTTCTCAAGCACCTAAAAAAGACACCGTTTCTATTAGTGCAAAGTTGCCGGCCACTGAGCCTTTTGCATTTGGAGATTTTAGCTGGTTGAATGGCAATAGTCGTAAAACCTCTGCCCCTATTTTAGATACAAAATACTTTACCGGGGATATTACTATTGATTTAAATAGTACCCATTCCTTTAATGACCCAATTGACAATACAGTTGTAGGGTCTACTGCCCTTGCAAGAAATAATGAATTACAACTTTCCTATTTAGGTTTTGGTGGTGATATTCATGTAAATAATGTTAGAGGAAGAATCATGATGCAATTCGGTACCCGTTCAACCGTAGTTCCCCGAAATGATGGTAGTTCTTATAAAGGACAGTATGATCTGCAAACCATTTACCGCAATATAAGTGAAGCCTATGCAGGATACCATTGGGATACCTGGCATGGCATTAATCTGGATGCCGGAATCTTCATGTCATATATTGGTCTATTCTCCTATAATAATTATGAGAACTGGGGATATCAGCCTTCCTATACCTCTGACAATACCCCATGGTTCTTTAATGGATTAAGATTACAAACCTTTCCTACAGATAAATTAAAAGTAGAGTTCTGGTTAATCAACGGATGGCAGAGCTATGGAATGTTTAATCACTCTCCCGGCATCGGCGCCTCTATTTATTACAGGCCAAAAGAGACTGTTGATTATGTATTCAATAATTATTACGGAAAAGATGATCAGGGGGCACCCGGAAGATTGCGTTTTCATAGTGATGACAGTTATCAGCTCCGTTACATTAATAAACCCAAGGGAAAATTCATTACCAAAGCTGCCTTTAGTATAACCGGTGATTTTGGTTTTGAAAGTGGTGACGGAGTTAGTGCTTTTGGAAAAAAACCAGGAACAACGAAACAAAACTTTATAAGCGGGATGATTTATAATCGTTTATGGTTTGGAGAAAAATTTGCATGGAATATTGGTGGGGGGTATATGCATAACCCGGGACAATACTTAGTGCTTGCACCAACTGGTTATGCAGATACTTTGTTTCAACAACAAACAGGGCCTGGGTCTACCTTTAATGCAATGGATTTTTCAACCACTTTTGACTGGTTAATCAGTCAAAATCTTACCTTAAGGGTAGAAGGGGTATATAGAGATGTGGTTAATATTGGAGCTGCGCCGGGAACACCTAATTTAAATGGTTATTTTGCCGGACATGGCGGGGTTACTTCTCCCACCGGTTATGCAAATACGGGAGGTTATACCTATACATCCAGCGGGGCTTCAGTGGCGCCACCACTCAGCAGCTGGGGCGGGTGGATGCCTGATATGGTTAAATCAGAATCAAGAGTGATTGTTGCGCTTATTGTAAGATTTTGATCTTATCAAAGAATAGTCAATATCGATTCGAAAAAATAGTAATTATCGCATGCCTGATGAAAAAGAAAATAGTGTACAGCATTTTCTTGAACTGATTAAAAAGTCAAGAAGAGGAAAGCTTAAGATATATATTGGTATGAGCGCCGGTGTAGGTAAAACTTACCGCATGCTTCAGGAGGCCCAATCACTTCTTCGGAATGGTGTAGATATTAAGATAGGTTATATAGAAACGCATCAACGTAAAGAAACACATGCACTATTGGAGGGGCTACCGTTAATTCCGAGAAGAACTTTGTTCTATAAAGGCAAAGAGCTTGAGGAGCTGGATGTTATGGCTATTCTTACCTTACGGCCAGAAGTGGTTGTGATTGATGAGCTGGCACATACGAATATCGAGGGAAGTAAAAATGAGAAACGCTGGCAGGATGTATTAGATATACTGGATGCGGGAATCAACGTGATCAGTGCTGTTAACATCCAGCATATAGAAAGCCTGCACGCAGAGATTAAATCCATTACAGGTATTGATGTTGCTGAACGTATTCCGGATAGCATGTTGCAACAAGCGGATGAAGTGGTAAATATCGATCTGACGGCCGACGAATTAATAACCCGATTAAAGGAGGGGAGGATATATACCCCTGATAAAATAGAGATTGCGCTTAAAAACTTTTTTCAAAGTGAACGAATTCTTCAATTACGGGAACTGGCGCTAAAAGAAGTTGCCTCGCAGGTAGAACGCAAGATAGAAACCGAACTTCCGAGAAATACGCATTTAAAACAGGAGCGCTTTCTTGCCTGCATAAGTAGTAATTACGAAATTGCCAAGAAAGTGATTCGGAAAACCGCCAGGCTGGCTGCTTATTATAATTCCAAATGGTATCTGTTATATGTGCAAACGCCTAAAGAAGAAGGGGATAAGATAGGGTTGGCTGCCCAACGACATTTAATCAATAACTTTAAACTGGCTACAGAATTAGGTGCGGAAGTAATCAGGATTAAAAGCAGCAATATTGCCAAAGGAATTTTTGAGGCAACGGAACAGAAAGGTATTACCACCATTTGTATTGGCAAACCTCATTTAAACCTATTCAGTGTAATATTGAATACCGCTGTTTTTAATCAATTACTTACTAAACTATCTGCAGCAGATATTGACATTGTAATACTTTCCTGATATGGCCATGAAATTAAAAACAAAGCTCAGCTTTGGACTCTCCTTTCTGTTTCTCGTGATCCTTGGTTTCGGGATAATGGCTATTGTATATATCAATCGCTTAAGCAACGATTCAAAAATGGTTTTGAAAAATAACTATGAATCGTTGGTGTATTGCAATAATATGCTCAAAGCCCTTGAAGATATTGCGAAACCCTCTGCAAAAGCTATGCTTGAGGAAAACCTGCACAAACAGGAGGGAAATATTACCGAGCCAGGAGAAATGGAAGCAACCCGTAAATTACGAAAAGACTATTCTGAACTCCTGGCCAATCCGAATGACCCTAGTAATTATAATGAGATACGTCAATCTTTACAACTAATCACAGATTTGAATCAACAGGCAATACTTCACAAAAATGAAGTGGCTACAAAAACAGCTGAAGATGCAAATTTATGGCTTACAATAGTTTTTGTATTACTCACATTGATCACATTTACGTTTGTGATTAATTTTCCGGAAGTGATTTCCACGCCTGTCCGACTATTAAATGAAGGCATCAGGGCTATTGCTGATAAAGATTACAGGAAAAGAATTTATCTGAAACAGGAAGATGAGTTTGGAGAGTTAGCGAATGCCTTTAACAGTATGGCAGAGAAACTGGATGAGTATGAGCATAGTAATCTAGCCCAGATCAAGTTTGAAAAAAGCAGGATTGAAACCATTATTAATCAGATGCGTGATGCAATCATTGGATTAGACAGTAAAAAGAATATTCTGTTCTTAAATGAAGTAGCTCAAGGATTGCTTGGCCTTAAAGAAATCGATATCATTGGAAAATATGCAGCTGACATTGCACTTAAAAATGATCTGATGCGGAGTTTGTTGCAGGAAAGGGAAACCAAAGAATTAAAAATTTATGCCGATAATAAAGAGAGTTATTTTACCAAAGATGTTTTGGACGTAACTAATAATGAAACCATAATTGGTCAGGTGATTGTTTTGAGAAACATTACTCCCTTTCATGAACTGAATGAAGCAAAGACAAATTTTATTGCTACTGTATCACATGAACTTAAAACACCGATTTCTTCTATTAAAATGAGTGCCCAATTATTAACTGATCCAAGGGTTGGTAATTTAAATCCCGAACAGGGAGAACTCATAAAAAGTATCACTGATGACTCTGATAGGTTATTGAAAATAACCGGAGAATTACTTAACATTTCACAGGTTGAAACAGGTAATATTCAACTGAAATTACAATCAACCGACCCAGAAAAAATGATTGAGCAGGCTATCCTGACCGTACAATTTCAGGCCCAGCAGAAAGGTATTTCCATCAGCAAAAGTATAGAACCATCTTTACCTCCAGTGCAGGCCGATGCTGAAAAGACTTCCTGGGTTTTGATCAATTTTTTGACCAATGCTATTAAATATTCTACGGAGTCTTCCGATATAGAAGTAAGTGCTTTCCGAAAAGACAACAATATCTCCTTTGCTGTAACTGATAAAGGAAAAGGCATCGACGAAAAATACCTACCAAAGATATTTGACCGCTATTTTAAGGTTCCCGGCACTTTGGAGAGAAGCGGTACAGGACTGGGTTTATCCATTTCAAAAGAGTTTATTGAGGCGCAGCATGGCCATATCTGGGCAAATAGTAAATTGGGAGAAGGCAGCCGGTTTGAATTTCAGTTGCCAATAGAATCTCATTAACATGCAGCGTCAGCCCTTGCCAATTTCCTAATTTTCAAATTGAAAATGTGTATCAGGAACAATTATTCTGTTCTATGTAAAGGCAGATAAGTTTTTGGATTTATTAATAGTGGTACACTTTCCATAATAGTGGATGCACTATCCAGTCCAAATGCTTTCTGATCAGATTGGGAAAATCCTTTGATGCCAAAATAAGAATCCATAATAAAGCCTTCTTTAAGAGAAAGTTCATTTTCAACAGAAAGGAAAGTTTCTATAATTACATAAGTGATATCTGTATGAAAATCATTCTGATCAAGGTTCTCATACTTATTCGCCATAGATAATTCGCTTCTTTTATTCATTTCCTGCATCACCCGTTTAAATAGCAGATTGATTCTTGGTTGAACTCGAAAACCCAGTTTAAAATCAACACGCATGATCTTATCATGCAATACTTCTTTTGCCGTATACTCCATCGTATAGGGTGCATCTGCTCTGTCAATATGAATAAACCAATACACATCTGCACGCTTAGGCTTTCTGGCCATGATGGAATCGATAATTCTTTTTTCTATTTCACCATCAAAATCGGCTTTTGTTAGGTATACCAGGTGGGTTGCGTATTTTGGGAAGTCCTTGTCGCCACTGAGTTCCTGTAATTTTGGGACATAATCAGCCAGTTTTACAAATTGCAAATAACGGTTGGTTATTTTCCTGGCCCTGAACCAAACAATCATAATAAACATCAGTCCGAATTCAAAGAAAAGGAACATCCATCTTTGTTTGATCTTGGCAACGTTAGCGATAAAGAAAGAGCCCTCCACTGTTAAAAATATCGCCATGATCAATGTAATAATTACAATATTCCATTTTTTGACCCGATGCATATACACATACATCAGCATAGTAGTCATCAACATCGCAATAACAATTGAAAAGCCATAAGCTGCTTCCATATGTGCACTTTCCCGGAAATACAACATCATGCCTATACAACCAATCCATAAAATCCAGTTAAGGCTGGGGATATAGATCTGTCCTTTTACATCTGTAGGGAATTTTATGGTTACCCTTGGCCAGAAGTTCATGCTGATGGCCTCACTGATAAGCGTGAAAGATCCGCTGATCAGGGCCTGACTGGCTATGATCGTAGCCATGGTAGCAATAACGATACCGATCAACAGAAACCAATGTGGCATCAATTCATAAAATGGATTCAGCCCATTTAGGGTTTCACTATGTTGAGAAAGCAACCAGGCTCCCTGACCCATATAATTAATGATCAAGGTAAGCTTAACGAATGCCCAGCTGACCTGGATATTTTTACGTCCGCAATGGCCCAGGTCGCTGTACAAAGCTTCTGCTCCGGTAGTACACAGAAACACCGCACCCAGTAACCAGAATCCTTTTGGGTATTCCACTAAAAGGTCAATAGCGTAGTAAGGATTGATTGCTTTGAGTATACCTGGTGTGTGTATGATTTGTAAACCTCCTAATATCATGATCATGCTAAACCAGATCAGCATAATCGGCCCAAAAGCAAAACCTACTACTTTGGTACCAAAACGCTGAAAAAAGAATAATAGGGAAATGATAGCAATTACAATACCAACTGTAAGATTATTACCTGGAACGATAATGGATTCCAGGCCCTTGATCCCATTTAATCCCTCAATAGCAGATGATACAGAAATGGGAGGAGTAATGATTCCATCAGCCAGCAAAGTTGCGGCACCTACAATAGCAGGAATATATAACCATTTAGCATAACGTCTTACTAACGCATATAATGAAAATATTCCCCCTTCCCCACGGTTATCCGCTTTCAATGTTAAGAAAACATATTTGAAAGTGGTCTGAAGTGTCAAAGTCCACACTACACAAGAGATACCCCCATATACCAGCTGTTCAGTTATCTGTCTCTCGCCAATAATAGAACGGAATACGTATAAGGGAGAGGTGCCGATATCCCCGTAAATAATACCTAGTGTTACCAATAAACCCGCTACTGAAATTTTATTGAGGCCGGACTGATGATTAAGAGACATCTTTTACAAAAGATTTAAAACGCAGTGAATGAGAGCAATCAAGCTAAAAATAAGGATGTAAAGTTATATCCGTAGCATTCTGCCAAATTAAAATTTAATAATCTTAAGCCGGTTTTAATAGCGAACAAGCGTTAGTGATCCAGACTATCCGAAAACAAGGTCATTCGCTGCCCCAGGTCCCCATTCCCCGAACTGCTTTTCTACTGCCTCGAACCTGTAATTGAAAATGCCTTTTAGCTGCTTTTTTACCATCAGACTATTGGCTATATCTCCTAAAATCCAAAGTGGCAGTTTATAATGAACAATATCAGTCATTTCCACACCACCCTGAATTTCTTTAAAATGATGCTGGTGGTGCCATAAACTATAAGGCCCAAAACGTTGTTCATCAATGAAATACCTGTGTTTTTGTACCTGCGTAATTTCCGTCATCCAATATAAGGGAATACCCAATATGGGTTTTACAGTATATTCAATAATCTGCCCCTCATACATTTCTGTGCCATGATAGCGGGAAATGATATGAAACCCCAGATTGGCGGGAGTGATATTTTTTAAATTATCAGGCCTGCAGAAAAACTCCCAGGCAACTAACATGGAAACAGGAATTTTTTGAACAGTTTTGATGGAGTAGGTTTTAGACATATTGACCCGGATTTCTCTTTATAACAGCATTCGTACCATAATGTTTACTCAAATTCTTCCAAACTCGGATTACATAAAATGTAAAGTATCTTTAATCTATGGTAACAAGGCAGCAACAGACAGAGCAATTTCAAAAAATATATGGTGATCTGAACGAACAGCAGAAATTGGCCGTAAATACGATTGATGGCCCCGTTATGGTTATTGCAGGGCCAGGTACCGGAAAAACACAGATACTCAGTGCCCGTATCGGCAAAATATTACTCGAAACCGATACACAACCAGAAAATATTCTTTGTCTTACTTATACAGATGCCGGCGCAGTTGCCATGCGTAAAAGATTACTTGGCTTTATTGGTCCGGATGCCTATAAAGTGCATATCCATACTTTTCACTCATTTTGCAACGACATTATCCAGGAAAATTTATCCTTATTTGAAAAAACAACACTTGACCCGATTTCAGACCTGGAAAAGATTGATCTCTTCAAGCAATTGATTGACAGTTTCCCCAAAAATCATCCGCTAAAGCGATATAGGGGAGATGTTTATTTTGAAATAAAAAACCTACAGCAATTATTCAGTTCCATGAAACAGGAAGGCTGGACACCTGCGTTTATCAATGAAAAGATTGATGAATATCTGACAGATATACCCAACCGGGAAGAATATGTTTATCAGCGGGCTTATAAACAGTTTAAACCGGGTGACCTGAAAGAAAACAAGATCGAAGAAGTGAAAGAAAAGATGGAGAAGCTCAGGGCAGCTGTAAATGAGTTTGATAGGTTTCAGAAGCTGATGCGTAACCGCAATCGCTACGATTTTGATGATATGATTAATTGGGTAATCAATGCGTTCAGCGAAAATAAATTATTGCTTTCCCGCTACCAGGAGCAGTATTTATATGTTTTGGTGGATGAATACCAGGATACCAGCGGAACACAGAATCGGTTAGTGGAATTATTGATCAGTTACTGGGAACAACCCAATGTATTTGTAGTAGGTGATGATGACCAGAGTATCTATCGGTTTCAGGGGGCCAATGTAGAGAATATGGAAAATTTTGCATTCAACTATCAGGCCGATTTACTAACTGTGGTGCTCATCAACAATTACCGTTCTACCCAGCCCATATTAGATATATCAAAAACGCTTGTTGATAAAAATGAGGAGCGCCTGATTAATAAAGTGCCGGGACTGAGTAAAGCATTGGTTGCTTCTCATCAGAAAACACAACAGTATACACATACCCCTGTTATCAACGAATATGAAACACAAAGACAGGAAATGATTGATATCCTGCTTTCCATTGAAAAATTATTAGCACAGGGTATTCCACCAGCAACGATCGCTGTTATTTATAAAGAGAATAAATATGGTGAAGACCTGGCTCAGTATTTTGCCCAAAAAAATATTCCTGTTTTCAGCAAACGTAATCTGAATATATTAGAAGTACCTCTTGCAAAAAAGATCATTCTTCTTTTACAGTATTTATGGGCCGAACATGATATCCCGTTTGGTGGGGAAGAAATGTTATTTGAAATACTCCATTTCGACTGGTTTCATATTTCACCTATTGAAATTGCAAAACTCAGTGCCGAAGTAGCCGGAAAAAGGTTTGGAGATAATAAAACATCGCTTCGCAATGCCTTACTGGAAAAAGGTAATGCACCAGCGGCAGATTTATTCAGCAAGGAGGCTCCTGCAGGATTGAAAGAAGCCAGTAAGATTATTGAAAAACTGATTGGAGACGTGAGTAATCTGACCCTTGTTAATCTATTTGAAACCTGTATTCAGGAATCAGGTGTGTTGAAATGGATATTGGAAAGTCCTGATAAACACAGGCATTTACAGGTACTCACAGGCCTATTCGATTTTGTAAAAGATGAAGCACGTCGTAATCCTTCATTATCGCTTGAGCAGCTTATTAATATTTTTATGTTAATGGAAAAAGAGGGTCTTAGTCTGCCCCTTGTTCAGGTAAGTGGTAGTGAAAAAGGCGTAAATCTGTTAACCGCCCATGGTTCAAAAGGACTGGAATTTGAACATGTTTTTTTAGCGGGTTGCAATGCTTCTAACTGGGAGAAAAAAAGAAAGCCCGGAGGAGGTTATAGCTTCCCGGACACCATGTTCTCATCTCAACCCAAACAGAAAGAGGAAGAAGAATTAAGACGGCTTTTCTATGTAGCGCTGACAAGGGCAAAATTATACCTGCATATCTCCTTTAGTCGTTTCAGGAATGACGGAAAAGATATGGAACCTTCTATGTTTATTGCTGAGATACAGGATAAACACAGCTTACCAGTTAAAAAAGTGATACTCGATAATGAAGTATTAAGTGATTTTACCATGGTACAATTTACAGCTGAAAAAGCGCCGGAAATTGAAAAAACAGAAGCTGATTTTATTACCCAGATGCTGGATAAGTTTGTAATGAATGTAACTGCACTGAATAATTATCTCAAATGCCCCTTGCAATTCTATTTCCAAAACCTTGTACGCGTACCTTCCGGTAAATCTGAAGCAACGGAATTCGGCTCAGCCGTTCATTACGCGTTACAAAGGCTTTTTGAAAAAATGCAGCAAACCGAAAAATTCCCAGGGAAACCTGAATTTGTAAATGATTTTGAATGGTATATGAGCCGGCACAGGGAAAGTTTTACGAAAGAACAGTTTGCAAGAAGAATAGAATATGGTCAGGAAGTATTAAGCAATTATTATGATCAGTATATCCATTCCTGGAACACAATTGTGGCAGTAGAAAGAAATATCCGTAATGTGGTTGTACAAGGGGTTCCGTTGAAAGGCAAACTCGACAAATTAGAATTTGATGGTAAATCTGTAAATGTTGTAGACTATAAAACCGGCAATATTGACAATGCAAAGGATAAATTAGTACCGCCTGGTGAAAAAAGTCCTGAAGGTGGTGATTATTGGCGACAGGCAGTATTTTACAAGATCTTGATCGACAATTATGAGCAGAAAAACTGGCAGGTTATCAGTACGGAATTTGATTTTATAGAGCCGGATAAAAAGAAAGTATATAGAAAAGAGAAAATTGTTATAACACCTGCCGATACAACAACTGTAACACAACAAATCAAAACGGTGTGGCAAAAAATTCAGAAAAGGGATTTTTATACCGGCTGTGGTAAACCTGATTGCCATTGGTGCAACTTTGTAAAAACCAACAATATGGCTATCGCATTGCATGATTTGTCTGAAAATGAGGAGGAAGTTGATTAAAAATTACGTTTCTGTTCACAATCCTTTTTCGTATTCAGCTGGCATGAGTTCTATATTTGCCAATCGTTCAAACTCAATACATGAAACGCTCCTTTATACAGTTTGCTATTGTTCTGATGATTCTCTTTCAGGTGATATTGCTTAGCTCCTGTGCCAATATCATCCCACCCGGAGGCGGTCCCAAAGACACATTGCCGCCCAAACTGATAATGTCATTACCAAAAGACTCTGCCACCAACGTATCGCCTAAAGTAATCACACTTACTTTTGATGAGTATGTAACACTGCAAAGCGCGCAACAGGAATTGATCGTTTCCCCTACTTTAAAAAATTCGCCCTTAATAGATTCTAAGCTTCGGGTAGTTACCATAAAATTAAATAAAGACAGTTTTGAAGCCAATACAACCTATTCTTTAAATTTTGGTAATGCGATCAAGGATGTAAATGAAGGAAATATTGCTAAAGGCTTTACCTATGTTTTTTCAACCGGGAACTCACTTGATCATGGTGTTTATAAAGGTAAAGTGATGCTTGCCGAAACGGGCAAAATTGATTCTTCGCTAGTTGTTATCCTACATAATAATCTTTCAGATACGGCGATAGCTAAAATAAGACCACGGTATTATACCCGTCTTAATGGAAAAGGAGAGTTTAGTTTCAGGAATTTGCCGGAGGGTGTTTTTAATGTGTATGTATTGGAAAGCAGTTTTTCCAATAAGTATACGGACAGCACAGAAATATTTGCATTCAAAAATGAGCCGGTAACTATAGGAAATAATACTAAGCCAGATACCTTATTCGCTTACCAGGAAATGAAAAAGAAAGAAAAAACGGCTACTCCTTCATCTTCTCCAGTAAAATTACCCGGATCAAACAAGGAAGATAAACGAGTTCGTTATAATACGAGTCTGGATAATAGCGAGCAAGATCTGTTATCGGGCCTCGTACTCAGTTTTACAAAAAAACTCAGCCATTTTGATAGTACAAAATTTGTATTGACGGATACCAATTATCGTCCACTTAGTAACTATTCTGTGACGCTGGATACAGGCAAAACCAAAGTGGTATTGAAGTATTCATGGAAAGACTATACTCCTTTACGTCTTTTAATTGCAAAAGACGCTGTAGCTGATTCTTTGAAAACAACTTTATCTAAAGCAGATACTCTGCGTTTTTTTACAAAAAGAGAGTCAGATTATGGCAGTATCCGATTACGTTTCGGGAACCTGGATATTTCGAAAAACCCGGTACTTCAGATTTGGCAGAATGATAAGCTACTGGAATCAGTGGTACTTACTGGAACTGAATTCAGGAGAAAGTTGTTTCATGCGGGAAGTTATGATCTTCGTATTCTGTATGATAAAAATCGTAATGGAGTCTGGGATCCGGGGCATTTCTTTGGAAATAAGCGTCAGCCGGAGATTGTTCAATTGATTCCTAAGGTACTTACTATTCGCGCTAACTGGGATAATGAAGTGAACATACCATTATAAGCAGGGAAACGTAACTTTGTTTTCGGAAAATAAAAAATCTACCATGCCCCTTCCTTCTGTATTACTGGAAAATGCTGTTGCCGAATTCGCCAAATTACCCGGCATCGGTAAAAAAACCGCATTACGGCTGGTATTACACTTATTAAAAAAAGAAGTAGCAGAAGTACAACAGTTTGGGGAAGCCATTGCAAAAATGAGAAGAGAGATTAAGTTCTGTCAGCGATGCTTTAACGTGAGTGATGGTGATATTTGTTCAATCTGCGCCAATTCAATGCGTAATCAGCGTATGATCTGTGTAGTAGAAAATATCCGTGATGTAATTGCCATTGAAAGTACCCAGCAACTCAGCGGAACTTATCATGTGCTTGGTGGCATTATTTCTCCATTAGATGGTATTGGACCGGACCAGCTAACCATTGAATCGCTGGTGAACCGTATCATGAAGGAGGAAACCGAAGAACTGGTTTTTGCGTTAAGTCCAAATATACAGGGAGACACTACCATTTACTATATCCAGAAAAAAATCGCTCATCTTCCCTGTCGCATCACCACCATTGCGCGAGGCATTGCTTTTGGGGGAGAGCTCGAATTTGCCGACGAAATCACCCTTTCACGTAGTATAGCGAATCGGTTACCCATACAGCAGTACGTAAAATAACTTTTTTCGCTGCGATAACTTTACGTAACATTTCGGCTCTTATTCCATCTCAATCCCCTATCAGGTCAATCAGGAGGCAAATCCTTTATAGACTCGGCTTTGCTTATATTTTGTTATAACCATTCTGGTCTTTATCTTTACGCCTTATTTCAGGCAGATTTGTTTATTGTTCAGCCTGTTACTCCGCTTTCTGCGGAATGTAAAGAACTAATAAACGTTTTACAGTGCTCACTCCTACACTCTCTAAAGCGTTTACAGTTCCGTATAATAAACTATGCCGGTAACGGAATAGATAAAAATGTAAACGATGGATATCAGAAAAGAACTTGAAAAAAGAATATTGGTGATAGATGGTGCTATGGGTACCATGATTCAGAGGCATAAACTGGAAGAAACCGATTACCGAGGTACCCGCTTTGCCAACTGGCATACCGATGTAAAAGGTAATAATGACCTGCTTTGTATTACCCAGCCACAAATTATCAAAGGAATTCATAAACAATACCTGGCTGCCGGTGCAGATATTGTTGAAACCAACACTTTTAGCAGTACCGTAATAGCTATGGCAGATTACGATATGCAATCTCTGGCATACGAACTGAATACTGCCGCAGCCAACTGTGCAAGAGATGCTATCAACGAATTCATTGCAGAAAATCCAGGTACTGCACCAAAATTCGTTGCAGGAGCCATCGGGCCGTTAAATAAGACCCTGAGTTTATCTCCTGATGTAAATAACCCCGGGTACCGTGCTGTTAGTTTCGACGAAGTAGTAAATGCCTATTACGAACAAATCAGTGGCTTAGTAGATGGCGGTGTTGATTTGTTATTGATAGAAACCATATTTGATACCCTGAATGCAAAGGGGGCTATCTATGCAGCAAAAAAATACTTTAGGGATAAAAAAATGGCTGAGCTGCCGATCATGATCAGCGGAACCATTACCGACGCTTCGGGCAGAACACTTAGTGGACAAACCCTGGAAGCATTTTATACCTCTGTAATGCATGCAAATCCCTTAAGTGTTGGATTGAATTGTGCGCTAGGTGCGGCAGAAATGAGAAGCCATATTGAAGAGCTTTCTCAAATTGCAGCCTGTTATACTTCAGCCTATCCAAATGCCGGGTTACCCAATGCTATGGGCGAATACGATGAACAACCCCATGAAACCGCTCATTTTATTGAAGAATGGGCTAAAGAAGGATTCGTGAATATTGTAGGTGGCTGCTGTGGAACAACCCCTGATCATATTAAACATATTGCGGAAAACGTTAAACATATTGCACCAAGGCCATTGCCTGTTTTAGAAGTTGTAGAATAGTTATCACAATTCTTCGCTTCTTTTTGCTTACTAAAAATGAATTATGGCTTCACCAGTAACTATTAAACCTTACCTGCGACTATCCGGTCTTGAACCACTGGTTATCAGACCTGAAACAAATTTTGTGAACGTAGGTGAAAGAACCAATGTAACCGGTTCTAAAAAATTTGCACGACTTATCCGGGAAAATAAATATGAAGAAGCTTTATCTGTTGCACGCCAGCAGGTAGAAAGTGGTGCGCAAATACTGGATGTGAATATGGATGATGCCATGCTGGACGGGGTAGAAGCCATGACTACATTCATGAATCTTATACAAAGTGAGCCCGATATCGCCCGTATACCCATCATGATTGATAGTTCCAAATTTGAGATCATACAAGCCGGCTTAAAATGTGTTCAGGGAAGATGTATTGTAAATTCTATTTCACTAAAAGAAGGGGAAGAAAAATTCATTGAACAGGCTTTTATCTGCAAAGCCTTTGGTGCCGCAATAATTGTAATGGCTTTTGATGAAGTTGGGCAAGCGGATACCCAGGCAAGAAAAGTAAATATTTGTGAAAGAGCCTATAAGATATTAACCGAAAAAGTTGGTTTTCATCCACAGGATATCATTTTTGACCCCAATATTTTCGCAATTGCTACTGGTATTGAAGAGCATAATAATTATGCGGTTGACTTTATTGAAGCAACCCGGGAAATTAAAAAAAGAATGCCTTTAACAAAAGTGAGCGGTGGGGTATCGAATGTGTCTTTCTCTTTCCGGGGAAACGACCATGTTCGCGAAGCCATTCATGCTGTATTCTTATACCATGCCATTAAAGCGGGGATGGATATGGGCATTGTAAACGCCGGGCAACTGGTTATTTATGATGAAATTGAACCGGTTCTGCGTGTATTATGTGAAGATGTTATCCTAAACAGAAACAATGATAACAATGAAGCAACCGAAAAACTGATTATTCATGCAGAGACAGTAAAGGCTAAGGGCAAAGTAGAAGTAAAAGATGAAGCCTGGAGAAATGATACGGTAGAAAAGAGGCTTTCGCATTCGCTAGTAAATGGCATTACAGATTATATTGAAGCAGATACCGAGGAAGCGCGACAAAAATATCCGACTCCGCTTGAAGTAATTGAAGGCCCTTTAATGGATGGAATGGGAATAGTGGGAGATCTTTTCGGGGCAGGGAAAATGTTTCTACCACAGGTGGTAAAAAGTGCCCGTGTAATGAAAAAAAGTGTAGCAGTTTTAACGCCTTATATAGAAGCAGAAAAAGAAGAAAGAAAACAGGCACATCTTGCCGCCGGAACTACCAATAGTGAAGCTGCCGGTGCCGCTAAAATCTTACTTGCAACCGTAAAAGGAGATGTGCATGATATCGGGAAAAATATTGTTGGGGTTGTTTTAGGTTGTAATGGGTATGATATTATTGATTTGGGGGTAATGGTACCGGCAGATAAAATCTTAGAGACTGCTCAAAAAGAAAATGCTGATATCATTGGATTAAGTGGTTTGATTACACCTTCACTTGATGAGATGGTACATATTGCCAAAGAAATGACCCGACGCGGAATGACGCAACCATTAATGATTGGCGGTGCTACTACATCACGTATTCATACGGCTGTAAAAATTGCCCCCGAATACAATGCGGGGGTTGTGCATGTATTGGATGCTTCCAGAAGTGTTACCGTTGCAGGGTCGCTTTTAAACAAAGATCAAAAAACAGATTTTTTATCCGGACTCAAAGAGGAATACATAAAACTCAAAGAGGGTTTTGATAATAAGAAACCCATTAAATCTTACCTAAGCTATCAGGAAGCCCTCGCTAATAAAGTAGTGGTTGACTGGACTAATTATTTTCCTGTTACGCCAACATTTACTGGTACCCGGGTATTTGAAGATTTTGAGCTTAGCACATTACGTTCATTTATTGATTGGAAACCTTTTTTTATTGCCTGGGAAATGCATGGCAATTTTCCGGCAATTCTAACTGATGAAATTGTAGGTATAGAAGCGACTAAACTTTATACGGATGCAAATCTTTTATTAGACAAAATCATATCTGAAAAATGGCTTACTGCAAAAGGAACCATCGGGTTTTGGGAAGCAGGGAGTGAGGGAGATGATCTGGAAATAGTTGCTGGCACAAAAAATATACGGCTTTCTTTTCTCCGTCAGCAAATTAAAAAAGCTCCGGGACAGCCTAATCTTTCTTTGGCAGATTTTATCATGCCAACATCCTTTGGTAAAAAAGATTTTATAGGCGCATTTGCCGTTACCATTCATGGTATTGAGGAGCATATAAAAAAGTTTGAGCAAAACCTAGATGATTATAATAAAATTATGCTACAGGCCCTTGCCGACAGGCTGGCAGAAGCATTCGCAGAAGCGTTGCACCTGCAAACCAGGAAAGAATTCTGGGGATATGGTGCAGATGAACAATTAAGTAATGAAGAGCTCATTAAAGAGCAATATACAGGCATCCGTCCGGCGCCAGGATATCCTGCATGCCCTGATCATACAGAAAAATATAAATTATTCGAGCTGTTACAAGCTACTGAAACGATTGGCATTGGGCTGACCGAAAGTTTAGCCATGTACCCTGCTTCCTCTGTATGTGGTTGGTATTTTTCCAATCCCCAGAGTCAATACTTTGGCGTGGGAAAAATTCAGCGAGACCAGCTTGAGGATTATGCAAAACGAAAAAATATGTCTATCGAATTAGCAGAAAGATGGTTGAGTCCTGTTCTGGAATAACTAAATTTGTATAATTATATCAGAAATAAGAATTGTATGCGCGCTACGAGGTTGGTGTTTTGTGTGTTAATGATCATCCCTTTCATTACCGTTGCACAAGAACAAAAAAAGAAAAAAGAAAGAAAAGGGGAGTTTTATTTTTCCTGGGGATATAATAAAGAATGGTATACCAATTCAAATGTGAGGGTAAATCAGCCAGGCCTAAATAACAATTATACGCTCAGTAATGTGCAATCTCATGATCATCCAGGATGGGATGAAGGAAGCCTGTTAAAAATACCACTCAGCATTCCGCAGTATAATTACCGGGTTGGCTATTTCTTTGATAAAGAGAAGGGGCTTGCTTTTGAGATCAATTTTGACCATACCAAACACATACTTACTGATGGTCAGCAAATGAAATTAACCGGCACACTCAATGGCAGGTCGGTAGATACTTCCATCAATTTCTCTAAAGCAAATGGCTTTTATTATTACCTGAATAATGGGGCAAATTTTTTGCTTTTTAATATTGTAAAAAGATGGCGTTGGCTACAAACTAATAATAAAAATTTCGTTGTTGATGCACTTGCTAAAGGTGGAGTGGGTCCACTGATACCGCATGTTGAGAATAGTTTATTTGGCCAGTTAAATGACAAAGGCTTTCAACTTGGTGGTTGGAATATAGGGGTTGAAGGAGCTGTTCGCGCTACTTTTTATAAGCACCTATATTTAGAGTTTACCAATAAAATAGATTACGCACGATATTCTGGTCTTAAAGTTTACCAGGGCACTGCCACTGAAGCTTTTGGTACTTATGAAATGATTTTGAATTTAGGGTATACCATTCAGGCAGGTAAAAGGATGCACTGATATTGATAAGACTTCAATAAAAGAGTACTATCGTTTTTCTAATAACCACCATAATCTTTTACGGGGTTTAACCGTAAAATGATTGGCGATATATGCCTGGATGTACTGCATGGCTTCATCAATATCGTCGGTTAATAATAAAAGTTTTTTATCATCGGCGGCGATAGTTTTTTCTTCAACCATCTTGTTAAATACCTCCACCAGGGGTTGAAAATATTCTTTCCCAAAAAGAACAATTGGAAAATCATTGATCACTTTTGTCTGAGCCAAAGTAATGGTTTCAAAGAATTCATCCATGGTTCCAAAACCTCCTGGCATGATAATAAAAGCATAAGAATATTTTACCATCAGCACTTTTCTGGTAAAAAAATAATTGAACGTTAACCATTTGGTCATATATGGGTTGGGTTGCTGCTCATAGGGCAATTTAATATTACACCCAACCGATGCCCCATCATTTTCAAAAGCCCCCCTGTTGGCTGCTTCCATAATGCCTGGCCCGCCACCTGTCATAGTAGTAAAACCCAGTTCTGCAATACGTTTCCCAAATTCTCTCGCCACTTTGTAATAATGATGGTCCTCTGTAAACCTGGCTGAGCCAAAAACGGTTATACAAGGCCCCATAAAATGAAGGGCTCTGAATCCTTTAATAAATTGAGTGAAAACATCCCATGCAAACAGAAATTCGTTCATTCTTGGCTTAGGGCCATCCAGATAAACCGATGCTTTTGCCGGAATAATACGCTTATTATTTTCCATAAACTCTTAACTTTCAATATTGAGTCAATTTAGCATAAAATTTGCTGCTATAAATTTAAGATTAACTTAGCTGTTTATGCGAGTAAAAAACAGATACTTTCTTTTTGTCTTGCTTTTGTTTACACATACAGGCTATACACAGAAAAAAATTATCCTTGAACAAATAACCTGTTATTCATCTGTTGGGCCTGTTATGAATTATTGGCAGAATGAACTGGTAAGGGCATCTTTTATAAAAGACCTCAGGCAGGTACTATTAACAAAAGCCAACTTGTCTCTTTCAGACTCACTAAAAGTTCCTCCCATAACAATAGCGGGCAGTTTACAAGATGCAGAAAATTCCAAAAAGATCTTTACCAATCTGGATACAAGTGTTTTGCATCTTTACCTAGATATTGATGAGATAGACCCAGTCAGTTTTTTTACAAAAGTTTATAAAAGTTCAAGAGACACTGCTTTAATTAAAAGATCAAGAAGCGTTTTTATATTAGAAGCCTGGCTGTTTAATAGTAAAAAAAATATTCTGTTCAATGAATCCCTTGATATAAGCGTTATCCCTTCCGAAACTTTGGGCATGGGAAATTTATTTACCAATAGTCTCCAAAACAATAAGTTGTCAACCATACCAATCGGATTCACGGAAATGTTAAAAACCGGTTGGAATATACTATTTGATACAAGCAGTAATATTCAGCTGGTAGAAATGAAAGTACCTCCGGCTTTTATGGCTGATAATTATGTTCAACCCCTTACTATCCAAAAGGATAAAATTCTTGTAAAAACAAAAAAAGATATCAGCACATACAGGTATTTAGATAAAATTGAAATGATCCGAATGGGTGATCTTTTATATGAAGAACTAAAAACCAAAGGGAAGAATATTCAGAAGTATCCTTCAGATATTGCAAATGCTATAGAAAACGCAAGCAATTCTTCGGCATCTGATTTTGTATTCACCAGTCAGATTTGTCGCGATGTGATCCGGGATAAGAATTACCTGGTAAAGCTTTTCGTACAGGTAAATCCTTATTACCATCCAACCAATCCAGATCAAATATTTACTAATTTTCTGCCTGGGAATTTACACCTGCTTTTAAATGATAAGGATACAATAGCCAACTTTACAATTGAAAAAGGCGTGACCGATATTTCAGGGAAAAAAGTATTTCCCGGGAAAGTATCTAACGGAGTTGATACGAGCTCATTTTTCATTTTAGATAAACAGGCAATCGGCTGGCCTGTTACTTATAATTATAGTGTTGTAGGTTTGATAAATAAGCAGGCTTTTTCGGTTCAATGTAGTGGAAGTGAAAACAGTATTAAAGAGATCTACCTTAACGGGAAATTAGTTAGCATTGCACAGGGTATATTTAATCCGGAAAAAATTGTGGTGTATGACCCTCAATTGGCTCCTGAATTATTAAACCAACTATTGATTATTGCATTTAACCATTTCTTTATTTAATACAAACCAACAATATGCGTATCATCTCTTACAATGTTAATGGTATTCGCTCTGCCATCAATAAAGGCTTTATTGAGTGGTTGAAAACTGATCCGGCGGATATTATTTGTTTACAGGAAACCAAAGCCGTAAAGGAAAATATAGATACTCAGCCTATCGAAGACCTGGGTTACCAAACTTACTGGTTTTCTGCTCAAAAAAAAGGATATAGCGGAGTAGCTATTTTCACTAAAATAAAACCAGATGCCATTGAATATGGGCATAAACTGGAACAGAGCGATTTTGAAGGAAGGGTAATACGAGCCGATTTTGGAAACCTTACGCTGATTAATGCCTATTACCCATCCGGAACCAGTGGAGAGGAAAGACAAACTTACAAATATCAATGGCTGGATGAGTTTTTTGATTACTTACAACTACTTAGAAAAACCCGGCCGCAACTGGTAGTTGTGGGTGATTATAATATAGCCCATACGCCTATTGATATACACGACCCCAAAGGGAATAAAAACTCTTCCGGTTTTTTACCTGAAGAAAGAGCCTGGATGGATAAATTTCTTCAAAATGGATGGATAGATACTTTCCGCTCGCTTCATCCGGAAACCACAGGCGCTTATTCATGGTGGAGCCAGCGTTTTCCTTCAGTAAGATTACAGAATAAAGGATGGCGGATTGACTATATCTGCATCACAGATACTTTGAAAACGAAACTAAAAGACGCCCGCATCTATCCCGATGTTAAACAGAGTGATCATTGCCCTATTTATGCTGAGATAACCCATTAGGTCCAATAATTGCGGATTGTATAATACAAATACTATGAATACATGTATATCTATAATATTACCACCAAAGTAGGTTGGTCAATTCAGGAAGACTGGGTAAAATGGATGAAAGAAACACATATACCCGAGATAATGCAAACAGGCTGTTTTACAGAACATCGCTTTGTTCAGTTATTGGAAACAGATGAATCTGAGGGGCCCACTTACGCAACACAATTTCATGCCCCCAGCTTAGAAGCCTATAACACGTATCTTTCTCAATTTGCACCTGCCCTTCGCTCAGATGCTATCAAAAAATGGGGTGATCATTTTATTGGTTTCCGATCACTGATGAAACTTGTGCATTGAGTGTGGAAACTTTAGCAAATTCATTTTGGTAATCATAAATCTTCGTTATATTCCGCTGAAACTCGCTTGGGCATTGAATTACAGGCCATATATACTGAAAGCCTTGCCCACAAAGGGTTTCAGTAAATTCAGCAGTAAAAATCAGGTTAATTTTCATTTTTAAAATCGGCTGAAATCCTTTATACATAGGTGTTTTACAGGAAATAAACGAATTTAATAAAAAGTAAAATTATTTTTCTGATTGAGAAAAGCGAATAAATTTGTTGCTCTAATTAAAACATTAAAAACACTTCTATGAACAAAGCTGAATTGATTGCTCAAATCGCTGAAGATGCTGGCGTAACAAAAACACAAGCTAATGCTGCCCTGGATTCTTTTGTAGGTGCAGTTACCAAAACATTAAAAAAAGGCGACAAAGTAACTTTAGTTGGTTTTGGCACTTTTTCTGTGTCTAAACGTGCTGCTCGTACAGGACGTAATCCGCAAACTGGTGCTGCCATCAAGATTAAGGCTAAGAAAGTTGCAAAATTCAAAGCTGGTAAAGAATTAAGCGCTAAGCTCTAATTTTTCAAACAAATCGAATAGAGAAACCCCGCCTTTCGCGGGGTTTCTCTATTTTTGTGTTTAGCATTCTTCATTTAAAAAAAATCATATCATGGGCAGAGGTGACAAAAAAACCGCAAAAGGAAAAAGATTCCAGGGTTCATTCGGTAAAAGCAGACCAGCTAAAGCCGGAAAATCCAAAAAACCGGTAGCGAAAGCTTCCTAATAGGATCGCTTTTCTGAAGGTAACCATATTGTAAAAGCAGTACCCATTGGGTAACTGCTTTTATTTTTTCTTGCTGGCTAATTCTTCAATAGCCCGTACCAGTTTATCAAGGTCTTGCAATTTGGTATACACATGCGGTGTTATTCGCACACAGGAGATGTTTTCCCAAACAATTCCTACAGTATGTATCTTATAGGTATTAAATAAGGCATTATCCAATTCTCCGGGTGTCATTCCATCAATGGTTACTCCGCAAATGGCACAGGAATACTGTGGTTTGAAAGAAGTGTGTATTTTTACATTGGGAATGTCTTTTACTCTGCCAGCCCAATAATTTTTCAGGTAGCGTATCCGCTCTTCTTTTCTTTTACTGCCAATGGCATTCTGAAAATTAACTGCTTCACCTATTCCCTGCTCTATCGGAAAGCTTCTCGTACCAAGGGTTTCAAATTTGCGGATATCTTCACTTCTTGGCTTATCATTACATACCAGGGGCCAAATTTTTTCAATTTTCTCCTTTTTGATCCATAACATACCACTTCCAATAGGAGCACTTAAAAATTTATGCAGACTTGTTCCGAAATAATCACAGCCCAGTTCAGGGATTTTATAATCCAGTAAACCAAATGAATGCGCCCCGTCTACAATTACTTCAAGCCCATGCTTTTTGGCCATCTGGGTAATCTTTTTCACCGGCATGATCTGCCCAATCCAGTTAATGATATGTGTTACATGTAAAAGTTTGGTTTTCGGAGTAATGGCATTTTCATAAGCTGCCACAATCTCCTCATCATTCTCTATGGGAAACTGGAAGTTCAATTGTTTATATACAATTCCTTCACGTTGTACACGCTGACGCCAGGCATTGATCATATTCGGATAATCCTGTTTTGTACCAATTACTTCATCACCGGCTTTCAGGTCTAAGCCAAAAATGACTGTATTGAGCGATTCCGTTGCATTTCGGTTAACCGCTATTTCCTCCGGGTCACAACCAGCTAACAAAGCGAGTTTTTGTCTGAGTGGCTCCCTTCCCTGATCAAGAATCCGCCACATATAATAGGAAGGTCCTTCATTTGACATTCTGTTATACCGTTCTACTGCTTCCTGAACCACCCTGGGAGATGGGCTCACACCTCCATTATTCAATATGATCAGGTTTGAATTGACGGTAAAGGATTGTTGTATCACACTCCAGTAATCTTCATCCATAGCAGCTGCTTCAGGTGAAAGATGGTTGATTCTGGCTCCTGCCTGCTCCCAGGAAGCTGCATGTAACTGATTAAACAAACTATTAGCAGAAAATGCACCTGCTAATAAACCCATTTGCTGTAAAAATTTTCTACGTGGTTCCACTTCTTTGATTTTAGAAAGAAAGTTAATGATTCTTCGGATTATTCAGCCGCTTATCTTTGTATAGAAATTAAAATAAATGAGGAAGAAAAGGTTTCTAGTAATGTGTTTTATAGGGGTCTGCGCTGTTCAGACCGTATATGCCCAGTGTTCTATTTGTACCAAAACGGCTTCTCAATTGGGTGCAGGGCCTGCCAGTGCGCTGAATTCTGCCATTCTTTACCTTGCTGCCGCCCCATTTGCCATAATGGGTTATATCGGATACCGTTGGTGGAAAAATGAAAAACAAATCAATAGATCCTGATAGTTTTCCGAGTATCCATTCCTTTTAAGAAAGATATTTTTTTATAAACTGGTAGAGGTTCTTACTCTCAGAATTTTCCCACTCTTTTTTTAGGTCTGTTTTGCTAATATCCTGCATTCGGTTTTGCTGAATCAACTGAAAAGATTTCTCTGCCAATAACCAGAATTTTTTATCAGTTGATTGTACCAACTGCTGGTGATCCAGTATAGCCTGATATAAAATATCTATCCCTTCTTTTTGTGAAGCCACTGTTTTCAGCACAGGAATGGCTTGCTCTGATTGTTGAAAAGCAGGAGCTAACATTAATCGTAGGTTCTTTACAAAAGAATCTGCATCAGGTCTGTCGGCCTTATTTACAACAAAAATATCCGCTATTTCCATTAAGCCGGCTTTCATGGTTTGTACTTCATCCCCGGCTTCGGGTACCAAAATCACTACCGTTGTATCCGCCAGACCAGCAATTTCAATCTCGCTTTGTCCTACACCAACCGTTTCTACAATAACCTGGTCAAACCCTGCCGCTTTCATCAAATCGGCTATTTCGATGATCTTTGGATGTAAACCACCCAGGCTACCCCGGGTAGCTAAGGAACGAATGAAAACATTCGGATGATTATACCATTCACTCATCCGAATCCTGTCGCCCAATAAAGCACCCAGGTTAAAAGGAGAAGAAGGATCTACACAAAGAACCCCTACTTTCTTTTGCTGTTCCACCATTTTACCGATCAAACTGTCTACCAGCGTGCTTTTGCCAGCACCAGGAGGACCAGTAATACCAATAATTTTTGTGGGAAATGCAGGCAAACGCTCCAACAAACCCTGGTAGCCATCCACCACATTTTCTACCAGAGAAATGGTTCGGGCCAATGATTTTACATTGCCTTGCAAGATATCTTGTAATAATTCATCCCACATGATTGCTAAAGTAACCCGGATGAACGAATTTAGACGCATGATGCAAAGAGTGTTGAAAAATAAACAGTCTGAACGGATGGTTATCCTGTTTCTTATTTTGTTGATTGCCGGACTTTTCTTTAGCCGGGCATTGCTTTCTTTTGCCTCGGTAGCAATGGTACTTCCCTTTGTATATCATTCAAAAGATACCTACCAAAATAAATTATTACTATTTGCTATTGGTTTGATTTTTCTCCCTGTGCTTATCTCAGGGATATACAGTGATGATAAATTAAGATGGATAAATAGTGTATCAGTAAAAATACCCCTGCTTACCCTGTTTCTCGGATTGGCATATACACAAATTTCCGAAAGGGCCTGGAATAGATTAATCCTCTTATACCTGTTATTGGTTTCAATAGGATGTTGTTGGAGTCTTAGGCATTATTTTTTGGATCCTCACACCATTCAGCAAAGTTATCTCAAAGCAAAAGTATTGGCCACCCCGGCTGATAATGATTATGTGAAATTCAGCTGGATGGTGGTAACAGGCTTCTTTTTAGGTGTTAAAATATTGGGTAAAATGCCTTTTAACCGGTTGTACCTGGCCATCTCATGCATCCTCGTTTTTCTGCTACTATATCTGCATTTACTGGCGGCTAAAACAGGGTTAGTTTGTTTGTATGCCGGTGGCGTTATTTACCTTTTTTACATCTGCTTTGTTCAAAAAAAATGGAAGATGGGTGTCATTCTATTTTCTGGTATCCTCATTTTTACTGTATTCAGTTACGATTTATTCCCAACCTTGCGCAACAGGGTTCAATATGTTGTATATGATTTTGGCAATTATTCAAAAGGTCGTTTTTTACCTGGCTATAATGATGCGGCCAGGTGGTTATCTATCAAAGCAGGCTATGCTGTTATGCAGGAAAATCCAATTATGGGGGTTGGGTTTGGCGATATTAAAAAAGCTGTAACGGAATGGGATGTAAAAAATTACCCTGCTAGCTACGAGTATGAGCGTTTTATACCCACCAATGAATGGATGGTTTACGGGGCGGGTAGTGGATGGCCAGGTATGCTTTTATTTAGCATTGGCTTATTATTATTGCTTTACCTGACCACTGCAAAAGATCCGGTTTCCATTATTCTGGCAGTAATCAGTTGCATCCCTTTTGTAACAGATGATTCATTAGAAGGACAATATGGTGTTATATTATTGGCTTTTATTGCTTTCTTTGGGCAACAGAAATTTTCAAAACAGGAGCCATCATATGAAAAGCCCGTTTAGCATAGTCATTATTTGTAAGAATGAGGCACATAATATTGTCAGGATACTGGCTATTGCAAATCGTATTTCCAACGATGTAGTGGTAGTAGACAGTGGAAGCACGGATGGAACACAATCCCTCGTGTCTGCCGCTGGTGCTGTTTTGCTGGAAACAAATTGGGAAGGATATGGTAATAACAAAAACAAAGGGGTAGCCATTGCTAAAAATGACTGGATTCTTTCACTAGATGCAGATGAATTGCCGGATGAAACATTACTAAATGAATTGGAGAATATTTCGCTGGAAGATGTATGCGTAGTGTATAATATGAAAAGACGGGCATTTATTGGAGATACCATGATTCGTTATGGTGATTGGGGTAATGATAGTTGTATACGGGTGTATAATAGAAAACATGCCCAATGGAATCTGGCAGAGGTTCATGAAACACTTAGCTTGCCTGAAAATACCAAAACGATTACGCTAAAAGGGTATTTACATCATTTCACCTCCAGAAATATTCATGATTTTGCTTTGAAAACTGTAAAATACGCTTCACTAAGTGCATCCGAATATTATCAAAGAGGGAAAAAAGCAGGGTGGGTAAAACTATATCTCTCCGCTCCGTTTTCCTTTATCAAAAATTATTTTTTTCGATTGGGGTTTTTAGATGGTCGCTCTGGTTATACCGTAGCCAAAATGAATGCTTTCTATACCTGGTTAAAGTACAGTCAACTGGAGGAGTTAAACAATCAATCCAAGAAATCAGTCTAACACATACATTTGTTATATGACTAATTTTATTCCGATATTCCCGCTCGGTATTGTAGTATATCCGGGAGAGCAGTTGAACCTGCATATTTTCGAATCACGCTATAAAGAATTGATTAATGAGTGTTATGCCGAAGCAAAACCCTTTGGTATTCCCACTGTGTTGAATAATAGGGTAGCAGATATGGGCACCCTGGTAGAAATCGTTGAAATTGTTGAAGTATATCCTGACGGAAAAATAGATATACGAACAAAAGGATTGGATGTTTTCAAGATACTGGAAATAGTAAAATCTATTCCTGAAAAACAATACAGTGGTGCTATTGTGAATTACCCTGACAATAATACCAAAAGCAGCAAACTACTTATTGAAAAAGTGCTCACGGGTATTCGAAGTCTGCATAAGCTATTAAACGTAACCAATGATTTCAAAAAAGAGGTGGATGCTTTAACCAGTTATGATCTGGCACATCATGCCGGCCTCTCGCTGGAAGAAGAATATGAATTGCTTGGGTTGATGCATGAACTGCAAAGACTGGAATATTTGAAACGCCACCTTCAAAAAGTGCTTCCTGTAGTAGCCGGAATGGAAACGCTAAAAGAAAAGATTCAGTTAAATGGTCATTTTAAAGAATTAAAAGGATTTAATTTAGACCTCTAAGTTTCTTATATGCAAACAACTTTATGTTTTGATTTTGGGAACACCCGCTTAAAATGTGCTGTTTTCAAGGACCGCGATTTTTTTGTAGAGAAAGTACTTGACCAGGCAGACATGGCTTCTGTTAAAGCCTTGCTGGATGAATTTGTTCCAAATAAATCCATACTATCTTCTGTTATCAATCACTCCCCCGATATTGAGGAATTGTTGGCAAAATATACACGCTTTCATAAACTGGGTTACGGTAGCAAATTGCCATTAACCAGTCCGGTTGGCAAACCCGAAACCATTGGAGCAGACCGGTTGGCTATTCTGGCTGCTGCTGTAGATATTTTTCCCAATCAACATAGTCTGGCTATTGGATTGGGTACCTGTATAACCTATAATTATATCAATAACGCACACGAATTCCTAGGTGGAAGCATATCCCCGGGAATGCAGATGCGCTTTCGGGCTATGCATGAGCAAACGGCTTTATTACCTCTCGTGAAAGCCGATAGTAATTTTCCTTTGGTGGGTTACGATACAAAAACCAATCTTTTAAGCGGGGTAATTCTGGGAATGGCTAAAGAGATCGATGGAATCATTGAAGCTTACCAAGGAAAATATAATCACCTGAATGTGCTGATTACTGGCGGAGACATGCTTTTTCTTACACCGCTACTTAAAAATAGAGTGCTGGCAGACCCCCAACTGCTGTATAAAGGTTTATATGCGATCAGTGAACTAAACAATTAAAATAAACAGGGCCGGAAGTAGTTAATAATATCCTAGAAATAAATTTTATGTGCCTGCGGCCATCTGTTTATACGATCTTTGCATCAGAATAGATTCATGAAAAAAATTTTACCCTCCTATACAAAAACACTTACCCTGGTATTGGGTATCAGTATGTTGTTGTGTGCCTGCGAAAATGATGTGGAGGCAGTAAGGGATCTGGGGCGGAAAAAACCCAGCATTGAAGAAGGGAAAAATATAGACAGCTATCTCAGCATGAACGGGAAAATGCAGGCGAGATTAACCGCGCCGGTTTTGATGAGATATCAGGGGGATAGTGCCCGCAAAGCAGAATTCCCCAATACGCTGCATGTTGATTTTTATGACGACAGTATGAAAATCAAGAGCCAGCTAAGCGCCAATTATGGCCGTTATATGGAGAATGAAAACAAAGTGTTTTTGCGCGATAAAGTAGTTGCCTTTAACACGGTGGGTGATTCTCTTTTTTGTGATGAATTATATTGGGATAAAAACACAGAAAAATTTTATACAGATAAAAAAGTAATCATCAGTAAAAATTTTCGGAAAGACTATTTTGTAGGATATAATGGAATGACCTCCAGCCAGGATTTAAAAGATTTTCACCTGTTTACCATTCGTGATGGAAGTTATACAACCGTTTCCGATAGTATTGGTGCTGACAAACCAGCCACAACCCCGGCCCCGCCTCCGGTAATTCCCGTCAAGAAAACAGGCTCTCCCCAATAAGTTTTTCTATTTACTTACTATCATCGGTAAAACCCCTTCGAAATTCCTCTGTTCCTCTGCTCCTCTGTTCAATATTCTCTACCTTGCAGTACTAAAAAAGATATTATGGATTACAGAAGAATGGGCCGAAGTGGCTTACAACTAAGTGTTCTCAGTTTTGGAAGCTGGGTTACTTTTCACAAACAGATTGAAGACAATAGTGCAGATATGTTAATGGGCATTGCGTATGATAACGGAATCAATTTTTTTGATAACGCAGAAGCCTATGCAGGTGGTGAAAGTGAGTTAATGATGGGCAGGGTATTAAAAGGTAAAAATTGGGATCGATCCTCTTATACGCTTTCTTCTAAAGCCTTTTTTGGTACCAGGGGCAAAGAAGCAAAACCCAATCAAACCGGGTTGAGCCGCAAACACCTGATGGAAGCCTGTCACGAAGCCTTGCAGAGATTACAAACCGATTACCTTGATATTTTTTTCTGTCACCGCCCCGATACAAATGTTCCAATTGAAGAAGTTGTTTGGACCATGCATAACCTGATTCAACAGGGTAAAGTATTATACTGGGGAACCAGCCAATGGAGCGGAGCAGAAATTATGGAAGCACATAGGGTGGCCGACAGGTATCACCTGATTGCCCCGGTTGTGGAACAACCACAATATAATATGTTTGAACGCTATAAAGTGGAGCTGGATTATTTACCTGTTTACCAAAATGCAGGATTGGGTACTACTATCTGGAGTCCACTGGCGGCAGGTTTCTTAACCGGAAAATACAATAACGGCATTCCGGAAGGAAGCCGCCTCGCGATTGAAGGGTTTGACTGGCTTAAGAATCGATGGATTCAGGATGCCAAATTAGAAAAAGTAAAAAAATTGGGATTGCTGGCCAACGAAATGGGTGTTTCACTTGCTGCATTAGCCATTGCGTGGACTGTTAAAAACCCACATGTAACCACATCTATATTGGGTGCAACAAAAAAAGAGCAACTACTCGAAAACCTGAAAGCTCTTAGTGTTTTACCGTTGCTTACCGCCGAAATAATGGAAAAAATCGAAGCCATACTTTTGAATAAGCCGGTTTTGGATCTGGCATAGCGGAAGAATATTGAATAGAGGAACAAGGAAGGATGAACAGACGAATATTGACTAGGGAAGGCCGAATAAAGAAGCAGGTTTATTCATCATTCCTTGTTATTCTGTGCATCATTCCCTGTTCGATATTCATCATTCCTTGTTCCTCTGTTCAATATTCAATATTCTTTTCTCTCCAATTGTGATTTTTATTAAAAAATCGGCAATTTTTCCAACCTTTCCTATATCATACACTCTTATTACAGGATACCCTTATTTGGATCAGGCAACTAACATACAAACGGCTATTGTGAGAAAAGCCTGTAAGGGCGATGCAGAAGCTAAAGCCTGGCTTTACCAGCAATATAGTAAAGCTATGTTTAATATCTGTTTACGCATGACAGGCAACCGCAATGATGCAGAAGATATTCTGCAGGATGCTTTTATTATAGCTTTTCATAACCTGAAACAACTGAAAGAGGCTGTTCAGTTTGGAGGCTGGCTAAAAAGAATTGTGGTAAATGAATGTATCCGATTTAGCAAAAAGACGGTTTATTGGGCTGAATGGGAAGAGGATAAAAATCTGCATTTACCGGTAGAAGAACCAGAATGGTGGAAAACAGTTGATTTTAATATCATTCACCAGGAAATCAAAGGTTTACCGGATGGATGCCGACAGATATTTAATCTTTATGTACTGGAAGATTATAGCCATAAAACCATTGCAGAAAGTCTGGGTATCACAGAATCCACCAGTAAGAGCCAGTACCATCGGGCCAGACAATTATTAAAAGAAAGAATTGTAAAGAAATTACAGATACATGGATGAATTTAAAAAATATCTAAAAAACCATAGAGATAATCTCGATATAGACGAGCCCGGCCAACAGCTATGGGAAAACATCCGGCAAAAAACGGAGCCTGCTAAAAAAGCGATAGGTTTTTTAATAATAACCAAATGGGCCGTTGCTGCTTGTATTCTTTTATTAGCAGGTATCGGTATCAAACAATTCATCGAAAAAAAAACTGATAATACATCGCTACAAGTCAGATCAGAAAAAGGAATATCCACTCCGGCTCAGAAGACAATGCCAATAGCCAATAGCCAACAACCAATCGCTATCAATGTCTCGAAAAACAAACCAACAACCAATAACCAACAGCCAATCGCAAGCAAGCCGGAAGCGCGCAGTTTTTTGCATGAAATCGAAACCAGTTTTACTCAGGTAATCGATCTGCAGCGGTCAAGGATTAGCCATACGCCCATGTATACAGAAACACCCGATTATTTTAAAGATTTTACCATAGAAATCAGGCAGATAGAGAAAGATGAAAAAGTGATCAAATCAGACATTGCAAAGCGCGGCATGACTGATGAATTGCTGGATCAGCTGATCAATCTGTACCAACAAAAATTGAACACACTCAAACAATTACAAATTGAAATGAACAAGACCAATAATCGGTATAAACAAAGCCGCGGTCCTGTTGATTCAGTAAAAACCTATTTCCTGAATATTTAAAACAGATTTTACAATGAAAACCGTATTACGTAATACATTCTTTAGCGGATGTTTTATTCTTGCCATCCTTATTACAGCAGGTGCACAATCTCAACAACCTGTTGGTATAGCGAAAGCAAAAAAATCAACCGGAATAGGAGAATCTTCCAACGATTTGGCATCGGAAAAAGAGTTTAAGGAGGTTGCTGATCAAAAATCAAAAGAAGTGAGTAAGGAGATGGATGTTCCGAAAGGGGCAGATATCTATATTGAAAACTCTTCTCGTGCCATAGTCGTAAAAACCTGGAGCCAGCAAAAAGTAAAAATTACGACTACTGTTTACTATGAAGGAGAAAGCAAACTAACTGATGATGAGTGGATCGAAAAATCGAATCTGTCACTAAAAACCCTTGGGAATTCTGTAAAAATTAAATCCGGACAGGATAATGGACTTTATTATACTTTTTCTGATAATAGCAACCCAATAGCGGTTAGTGGCTATAGTATAAATGGTAACGCAGTCTTTAGCAGAAATCGCCAGAATATTAGCCAAAAGAATATCCCGAAAAAGATATTAACTATTACTGTTCCTTCTGGAAGTAAACTTGATATTGAAAGTAAATATGCAAATGTAGAAATCCCTGATAATATCGGTGATCTGAATGTAGATATCACCAATGGTAACCTCGATGCAGGTAATCTTAGTAAATTAGTTCTCCGCTCAAAATATTCAAATATTAATTTGGGAGATGTGAAATCAGCTGAAGTGGAGATTTCAAATGGTCGTTTTAGCGCAAAGAATATTGATGACCTGGATGTTGACAGTAAATATTCCAGTATTGAAATGGCGCTTGCTAAAAAAATTACGCTGAGAAGTACGAATGATGAATATGAAATGGAAGAAGCAGGTGAAATAAGTGGCAGAAAAATTTATGGCAACTTACGCATCACCAAATTAAATAACTCTATCGATCTCGAAGGCAGTAATTCTGATATAAAAATCAGAAACCTGGGTGCGAACGTGAGTCTTGTTAAACTAAATGACAAATATGCTGATATAAGAATTCCTCTTCACAACACTAAAAATTTCTATATTGATTTTGCTGGTGCTTATAGTTCTGTATATGGAAATTTTGAAAAGACCCCCGTTGCTTTTACAACTACAACAGATGAAAATGCAAAAAAACCTACTTCTAACACAATTACTGGTTCAGGTGGTCAGTCAACCGCTGGTGAAATTACTGTACAAGGCAGACCCTCAGCAAACAGATCAGACGGTCAAAGAATATTGGTTACAGGAAAACAATTTCCCAGCAGCATGAGTTTTTATAGCGATAATAATTCACCTTCTCATTTTACTGCCAGCAGCGGTGATGGCAAAGGATTGAAAATTGATATCAAATGCCAGAATTGCACTGTCGATTTCAAATAACCCCCGGTATTTTCTCATGTGCATATATCTCACAATACCGGTTGCTTATGTTCTAAGTATCGGTGACTGTACCCCGTTTCAACGGGGTACTTGTGTGTAGGGGATCGGCACTATTTTTGCGAAACAGAATTTTTATGCTATTTTTCCTATATGACTGAGCTATATACCATTATATGGATAGCAGTGACCCTGATTCTAATCGGTTTTTTTGCAGGTTATGAAATTGCATTTGTAAGTGCTAACCGTCTTAGTATAGAGTTGAAGAAAAAACAGGGAAAACGTAGTGGCATTCTTCTATCCAATTTCATGGAACATCCGGCAAGATTTATTGGCACCTGTCTTGTTGGACTTAACCTGTTTCTGGTGATTTATGGTTTGTTGTTTGATGAGCTGTTAAAAATGACTCTCTGGAACCCATTGCATATTCATAATGAATATTTGAAGTTAGGTTTTGATACTTTTTTATCTGCTATTGTGGTGCTTGTTATCGGAGAATTCTTACCAAAGGCTATTTTCAGGGCCAAGAACGATTCGTTATTGAGTTTTTTTTCACCGGTAGCACAATTCTTTCATACACTTTTTCTACCGGTTACTAAATTCTTTGTGAATTTTTCTCAATGGATATTGAAATATGTATTCAATGTTCGCTTAAACGAGAAAAATGAAGCTTTCACGAAGGTTGATCTGGAGCATTTTTTCCAACAAACCAAAGAACAGGATGAGGATAATACAGAATTGAATAAGGAACTATTTGAAAACGCCCTGAGTTTACCTATGGTAAAGATTCGCCAATGCCTGGTTCCTCGAACAGAAATTGAAGCAGTGGATATTAGTACGCCTGTAGAAGATCTCAAGCAGGTTTTCATCAATACCCATTTAAGTAAGCTCCTGATTTTTGATGATAATATCGACAATATCGTTGGGTACGTGCATCAACTTGATCTTTTTAAAAAACCAGCAACCGTAAAATCTGTATTGCATCCGATTATGGCCGTTCCGGAAAGTATGAGTGCCACCGATTTGATCAATAAATTTACCAAAGAAAGAAAGAGTATCGCCTGGGTAGTAGATGAGTTTGGTGGCACTGCAGGCATTGTTACCATGGAAGATGTGCTGGAAGAGATTTTTGGGGAAATTCAAGACGAGTATGATGTAGAGGAATTGGTAGAGAAACAACTGGCAGAAGATGAATTCATTCTCAGCGGCAGAGTAGAACTGGATTACCTGAATGAAAAATACAATATGAGTTTCCCGGTAAGTGATTCTGAAACCCTTAGCGGATATATTATACAGAAACATGAAACCATTCCCAAACAAAAGGAAACCATCATCATAGACGATTACCGTTTCGATATTTTATCGGTAAGTGATACCCGCATAGAAACAGTAAAAATGAAAATCCTACGCTGACAAATTGGTTTTTCACCGAAAATTGATTGTAAAGACTTCGGTCACCTGATTTTATGTGCTGCTTACCCTTAACTTTAGCGGCTAATAGGGGTTAGGCTATTCAAAAAGCACATGATTCGACAGTAAAATAAAGTTCGGTTACTAGCCTGCCTTTATTTTCTTATCCGCTCGTGTATTTTTTGAGCATGGCCATAACGAATCGATTATCTTAGCCACCAATATACACTAACATGCCTTTTGTTTTCGATAGTTCCAAGCCCATTGCCATCGGCTGCGACCATGCCGGGTTTGAATATAAAACTGCTCTGGTAAAATGGTTGTCTGAAAAGGGCTACCAGGTAAAAGATTTTGGAACTTTTTCTGCTGACTCGGTTGATTATCCTGATTTTGCCCATCCAACCGCCAATAGTGTAGAAAGTGGAGAATCCTGCTTTGGCATTCTGTTATGTGGCAGCGCCAATGGAGTGGCCATAACTGCCAATAAACACCAGCATATCCGGGCCGGTTTATGCTGGGAAAATGATGTGGCTGTGCTGGTGCGTAAACATAATAATGCAAATATCATTTGTATACCCGCTCGTTTTGTAGCCCTGGCACTGGCCGAACAAATGATAGAAATATTTATGACAACCGAATTTGAAGGCGGCCGTCATGCAACCCGCGTTAATAAAATTGCCTGTTCCTGATTCAAATAACCAATACTAATATACATGATGAAAAAGTTATTTTTATTCTGCCTCCCTTTTGCCGCTACCATGGCAATGGCACAAACAACAGATGATGCGGCGAAATATGCTGCCCTGATTACCAAAGAAGGATTAAAAGAAAAACTAACCATTTTAGCCAGTGCTGAAATGGAAGGAAGAGAAACCGCAACCCCAGGCCAGAAAAAAGCTGCTGCTTATATTGAAGCCCAGTTTAAAAAATTTGGCCTCAAGCCCGGTAATGGTGATAGCTACCAACAGTTGTATCCGGTTTATCAGGATATACTGAATGATAAAAAATTATCGGTTAATGGCAGGACATTTACCTGGGACCAGGATTATTTTTTCTCCCCATCCATCCCAACTGGAAGTTGGACTTACAATAATATTGTATTTGTAGGTTATGGTATTGTTGACTCAGCCAAAGGAGTCAACGATTATGCAGGACTGGATGTGAAAGGGAAGATAGTACTGGTACTAGATGGAGGAACCGCAGCGCCAGCTCCCGGAGCCGGCGGACGTAACGGTTTTGGTGGTGCTGCGATGGCTAAAATGAATAATGCCAGAAAAAACGGAGCAGTTGGATACATATTAGTGTCACAGGATTTCCCGCGCAAAACGCCTACCCCTCTAAAAGGTCGTATGTCAACGACTATGCCTGCTGCCAGTACAAACACTTTCCTTAGTGCAACTATTTCTGATGAAGTGGCTTCCGCTTTATTAGGAAGGACTACTAAAATCACTTTTGCAAAACTGATTGAAGAACCAAAAGGAGTTTATTCTTCGGAATTGACAATTGCTGCTGCAAAAACAACAGAAACTTTAGAAAGCAGTAATGTTATTGGTATACTTCCCGGTACTGATAAAAAAGATGAATATGTATTTTTGACCGGGCACTATGATCATCTTGGCAAAAATGGCGATGTAATCTATTATGGAGCTGATGATGATGGTTCTGGAACAGTTGCCGTGCTTCAGATGGCTGAAGCATTTACTGCTGCTGCCAAAAAGGGTAAAAAGCCCAGAAGAACTATCGTATTCATGACCGTTAGTGGTGAAGAAAAGGGATTATGGGGATCTGCTTATTATTCAGAACATCCTATCTACCCTATTGATAAAACTTCTGTGGACCTGAATACAGATATGATCGGCCGGGTTGATACAGAGCGTAAAACCGGCGATACCCTGAATTATGTATATGTAATAGGACATGATAAATTGAGTTCTGACCTGCCTGTTATCAATGAAGGAGTGAATAAAAAATACACGGGTCTTATTCTGGATTATAAATTTGATGATCCTAAAGATCCTAACCGAATCTATTACAGAAGCGATCATTATAATTTCGCCAAGAAAGGAATTCCAATTTTATTCTTCTATGATGGTATGTTATTGGCAGATTATCATAAACCAACAGATACTGTTGAAAAAATCAATTTTGAGTTGATGGAAAAAAGAGCAAGAATGATTTTTCATACAGGTTGGGAAATTGCGAATAGAGATGATATGTTGAAAAGAGATACACCTTTGAATATGCCTGCTACCAGATAAGCTGGTAAGGTTGAATCTAAAATGCCGCATCAGATGAACATCGATGCGGCATTTTTGTTTGGTTACATAATTATTATATAGCCACAAATTCACTGATTTTCGCAGATAGGCTAGAGCTAAATATTACCAGCCTAAAATATAGGCGAAGATCAGGGGTACTACAATGGTGGCATCGCTCTCTACTATAAATTTAGGAGTATGGATATCGAGTTTGCCCCAGGTGATTTTTTCATTGGGAACTGCTCCGGAATAAGAGCCATAGGAAGTGGTTGAATCACTTACCTGGCAAAAATATCCCCAGAATGGTACATCATGCCATTCCAAATCCTGGTACATCATAGGCACCACACATATTGGGAAATCTCCTGCAATACCACCTCCAATCTGGAAGAACCCAACTCCTTTGCCGCCACTATTCTGTCTGTACCAATCAGCCAGCCATACCATGTATTCAATACCAGTTTTCATGGTAATCGCTTTCAATTCCCCTTTAATTACATAAGAAGCAAAAATATTTCCCATGGTACTATCTTCCCAGCCCGGTACCACAATCGGGATATTTTTCTGCGCGGCAGCCAACATCCAGCTGTCTTTAGGGTCGATTTCATAATACTGTTCCAAAACGCCGCTCAGCAACATTTTATACATGTATTCATGCGGAAAATAACGCTCCCCGGCAGCTTCCGCATCAACCCAGAGTTTATGGATATGCTTTTGAAGTCTTCTGAAAGCCTCTTCTTCCGGTATACAGGTATCCGTAACCCGGTTATAATGATTTTCGAGCAGGTCCCATTCTTCCTGTGGACTCAGGTCGCGGTAATTAGGTACCCGCTTATAATGGCTATGTGCTACCAGGTTCATAATGTCTTCTTCAAGGTTGGCACCCGTACAACTGATTATGGCTACTTTATCCTGCCGAATCATTTCTGCCAGACTAATTCCCAGTTCGGCGGTACTCATAGCGCCTGCAAGACTTACCAGCATCTTGCCTCCGTCCAGCAAATGGGTTTCATATCCTTTAGCCGCATCAACTAGGGCTGCAGCGTTAAAATGTCGGTATTGGTGTTGAATAAACTGCGAAATAGGTCCTTTACTCATGGTATTTGTTTTGAGGGGCAAAAGTAATTTTTTTGGGCGGTTTTTGATAAGAAGCTTTTTCAGCTAATCCTAATCGCTAAAAGCCTGCCGATAAATAGTTCGCAAGCCGGTTTCAGGTTTATGGAATCTTTATACAATCCTGGTATTCAAGAGGAAGTGTTTCCCAATCGTTATTTACAGTTTCCTCCAAACATGCTATCAAACAGAAAAGCCCTACGTAAGCAGGGCTCTTCTGTTTGCGAGGTACCAATACCCTGCTTATAATTTTCTAACACCATAGGGCGTTACTTCACCATATACTGAGATACCCAGAATCTGTTTTCTATTTCCGTTTTCAAGTGATACATAATATTTTTTCCCATTTTCCTCGTTGAACTCTATACTGTCAGTTATTGTATAGTCTGCATAGTTTTTACGAATTTTCTGAACTGCTTTTGCCGGCAATTTTTTAAAATCTATTTTACGGCTGTACCCTAATAATTCGCCGTTCTGGTTATAAAATGCCTCGAGGGTTTCTTCATTAAGTTGAAAGGTAGCTTTTGTAAATTCGGGTCCTAAAGTCCAGTGAACATTTTCAGCTTCTGCAAACTGCACTTCGAAATTCGTTTTTACTTTATAGCTTATTTTACTTGCATCTGCAGCAAAAGCGCTGCTTCCTATTGCGGCAATCATGAGTGCGGCGATAAATAATTTTTTCATAGGTTTTGTTTTTAAATGGTTGGTTTTCTGATTTGATTTTTTGATATCTCAAATATAGAATCATACCCAAACTGCCGATTTGAATTATGATGGGGCTACAAAAAAACCGGCATTACTGTTATGAGCGGTTGAAGGAGCAAGGTTAGGAATTGTTAATAGGTTTAGTAAACCCTTGCTGATAAAGGGTTTTGGTCGATTTCTTAACAAAATCACAAATGCCGTTATGATTGGGTTAATTTGGAAAAGTGGCATTAACAGATTTATTTATATTCCTTGTTATAAAAAATAAGTTTGGGAAATAAATAAGTATTTAGATATTTGTCTAAATATCAAATTATTATTACTTGTGAACGCTTTATTCAAAGCCCTTAATGACCCTACCCGCAGAGAGATTCTGGAGATACTGAAAGAAGGTGATCTTACCGCAGGAGAAATTGCAGACAGGTTTGATATATCCAAGCCCAGTATCTCGCACCATCTTGACCTGCTAAAGCAGGCAGAATTAGTGGTAGCCATAAAAGAAGGCCAGTATATTACGTACTCAATCAATACAACCGTAATGGATGAAATGCTAACCTGGCTTATGCAGTTTTCACCAAAAAAGAAAAAATCATGAAAAAGAAACTAACCGCTGCCGATGTATTGGCCTGCCTGGTAATGCTAATTCCGCTTATATATCTGGGCTCTATTTATTCGTCGTTGCCCGCATCTATCCCTACACATTTCAATTTTCACGGGCCTGATCAATATTCAGAAAAAGCGGAGAGTTGGGTATTTGTAGGTATTTTGACGGGTTCTTCCTTTTTTATGTACCTGCTACTTAAAAACCTTCCTTCCATAGACCCGAAAAGAACGGCCGCGTCCTCATCCCAATTACTGTCAAAACTATCTTTTATACTGGTAATATTTTTTGTTGTTCTTCAATTACTCATTATCAATGCCATGAGAGGGAACTTGTTTAGTATTGAAAAACTGTTACTACCAACCATATCCATTTTCTTAAGCCTGATGGGTAACCTTATGATCAATATGAAGCCTAATTACTTTGTGGGTATCAGGGTTCCCTGGACTTTGGAAAATGAAGAGAATTGGAGAAAAACCCATCGGCTGGGAGGCAAATTATGGTTTGCAGGTGGACTCATTGCCGCTGTCTTCACTATTATACTTCCTTACCAATATGCAGCTGCTGCCTTCATGGTAATTATTGGAATAATGGTAATCATACCGATTGGGTATTCCTACCTGTATTTTAAAAAACATCAACAAGATTAATTTTATGAAAAAAGCGCTTACCCTTTGTTTAATGCTACTTTCCGGTATTGCTGTATTTGCGGCTGATATCATAGGTAACTGGCAGGGCTTGATTCCTGTAGGGGATAAAAAGCTGAGACTTGTTTTTCATATCAACAAATCGGCAAATGGATTTTCCGGCACATTCGATAGCCCGGATCAAAATGCATTTGGAATCAATTGCAATAATACTTCCGTTATTAACGACAGTTTATTAATTACGATTGAAGCGATTAAAGGTGGTTTTAAAGGCAAATGGAACGGGGCTGATGAAATAAAAGGTGTTTTTTTTCAGGGAGCACACAATACAGATATGACCCTTTCGCGTATTACCACAACTGAAACCCCGAAGCCGGCAACAGTAAACCGCCCGCAAACACCTAAGCCTCCATTTAAATATGATCAGGAAGAAGTAGAATATGATAATGCAGACAAAACAGTTCACTATGGTGCTACCCTTACAAAACCCAGAAACCTAAAAAGTTTCCCAACTGTGATCATTATTTCAGGGAGCGGTTCACAGGATAGGGACGGAACTTTGTTTGGTCACAAGTTATATGCTGTTCTTGCAGATTACCTAACCAACCAGGGAATTGGTGTATTGCGTGTAGATGACAGAGGAATGGGTAAAAGCAGTTTAGGTGGTGATCCTAAATTACTTACCAGTGCAGATTTTTCAAAAGATGTAGAAACGAGTTTTAATTATCTTCTTTCAAGAACTGATCTGGACAAGAAGAAAATAGGTTTGATTGGCCATAGCGAAGGCGGCATTATAGCGCCTATGGTGGCTGCCAGAAGAAAAGATATTGCTTTTATTATTTTATGGGCTGGGCCAGTGGAAGGGGGTTTACAAACCAATGTTGAACAAAACGAACATTCCCTGTTACATGCTGGAGTAGATTCTTTGTCAGCCAAAGCATTTTCAAAATTACATTCCGCTGTCTTATCTCATTTTGCCGATACCAAAAAGGAAGATTTGGATAATATGGTATCACTACAGTTTGCCTCCTGGAAAAAAAATCTTTCAAAAGAAACCATTGCTGCACTTTATGTAAAAGACAATAGCGTAGTTGGGCGAGAAGTTCATTCGATATACCATTCATTATACGATCTTGCCTGGATGCGGTTTTTTATTACTTACAACCCTTCACAGGATCTTGCAAAAGTAACCTGCCCGGTGTTGGCAATAAATGGAACAAAAGACACACAGGTTGATGCAAAAAAGAATCTTGCCATAATCAGGTCCGTTCTTACCCGAAGCGGGAATACGCATTTCCAGGTAACTCCATTGGCTTCTCTTAATCACTTGTTTCAGACTGCCCAAACAGGAGAACTGGCCGAATATGCTACAATAGAGGAAACCATATCGCCTCTTGCTTTAAGCCTGATTGCAGGTTGGATAAAAGATGAAATAAAGTAGTCTGGTTTCGTTTATGTCTTGGTAAACTAATTTTTGCGAGCCTGCAAAAACACAACCGAACCGTTGAAGCTAAATAAGGCAGCTGAATTTATCAGTAACTTCACTGCCCGGATGAATTATTTAGCCCATGCATATCTTTCCTTTCATCATCCAGATATTCTGGTAGGGAATATGATCAGTGATTTTATTAAAGGGAAAAAACAATATACTTACCCCATACCCATTCAATACGGATTACGACTTCACAGGGCCATTGATACGTTTACAGACCAACATCCCGCTACCCGAGAAGCGAAAGCTTATTTACAACCGGCTGTTGGGGCTTATGCGGGGGCTTTGATTGATGTTGTATATGATCATTTTCTGGCCTTAGATGAAAACGAATTGACAGAAGAAGGATTGAAAATATTTGCCACAGAAGTTTACCAGCAGTTACAAAAACAGAAAGAAATATTACCTGAAAGATTTGCCCGTATGCTCCCTTATATGATAGATCAGAATTGGCTATATCATTATCGGTTTACAGATGGGGTTGAAAAAAGTTTCGGGGGCGTAGCCAGAAGGGCCCTTTATTTAACCGGAATTGACAAAGCTTACGAGCTATTTTTATTGCATTATTCCGGACTACGGGACTGTTATCAAGGGTTTTTCCCAGATGTTAAAAAATTTGCACATATGCAGCTGGCTGAGTTCTTAGATGTATAGGTGGTTATCTTTGTGAAAACCCTTTTCATGAAGTCACTCTTTTCCATTATCCTTTTTTTTGGTTTCTTTTATACCTATGGCCAGCAAAAGCCAACTGAACTCGACAAATCGCCCATGGATATGAGTTACTGGCCGGCTAATTACCCTTTACTTAAAATGAGCGGAAAAGCCAAAGCGTTTCCCATAGCCAGGGTGATCTATGGCCGACCTCTAAAAAATGGAAGAACCATTTTTGGAGGCATTGTAAAATACAATGAACTATGGCGATTGGGAGCAAATGAAGCTACCGAGATCGAGTTCTTTAGCAATGTAAAGATTGGAGGAAAATCGATTGCAAAGGGAAGGTATACCGTTTACTGTATTCCTCATGAAAACAAGTGGACACTGATCATCAGCAAAGACAATTATGTTTGGGGAAGTTTTACGTATGATTCCAAAAAAGATGTTTTGCGGGCGGATGCGGATATTGACAGGAATACCGAAACCGTTGAAGCATTTACCATTTATTTTGAGGAAACCAAAACGGGAGCGAATATGATTATTCTTTGGGATGATATTCGGGCGGTATTACCTATTTACCTATCTGGCAACCCGTCTTCAATAAACAATGAGTAACTGTTTATTTTAACCAATAAGTAATCGCAATACTGCATCTTTACTAAATAAAATAAAGACGATGAAACGAGCAACACAATATATACACGCAGGCACAGAGCCGGACCCATCAACAGGGGCAATTATGACACCTATTTACCAGACGTCTACTTATGTACAAGAAGCGCCTGGGGTTAATAAAGGATTTGAATACGCACGAAGTCAGAACCCAACCCGTAAAGCCCTGGAAGAAGCTTATGCGCAGATCGAGAACGGAAAGTTTGGTCTTGCATTCTCAAGTGGAGTGGCCGCTACCGATGCTGTTATCAAACTATTGTTACCAGGCGATCAGGTAATTGCAGCGAATGATATGTACGGCGGAACTTACCGGATGTTTACCAGGATTTTTGCAAAATATGGTATCCAATTCACTTATACCGATACAACCGATATTGAGAATATACGAAAGGCCATTACGCCCAATACAAAACTTATCTGGATTGAAACACCTACCAATCCGCTGATGAATATTACGGATATCGCAGCAGTAGCCGCTATTGCAAAAGAGCACCAGGCAATACTTTGTGTTGACAATACTTTTGCTTCTCCTTATTTACAAAACCCGCTTGATCTGGGTGCAGATATTGTAATGCATTCCGCTACTAAATACCTTGGCGGTCATAGTGATGTAATTCAGGGCTGCCTGGTTATGAACGATCCTGAGTTGAGAGAGCAACTGTATTTTATCCAAAAAAGTTGTGGCGCTGTTCCTGGCCCAATGGATTGCTTTCTGGTATTGCGTGGCATCAAAACGCTCCACGTTCGTATGCAACGCCATTGTGAGAATGGAGAGAAGGTCGCTCATTTTCTTAACAACCATCCCAAAGTAGCCAAAGTTTACTGGTGTGGTTTTGAAGATCATAAAAACTATGCAGTTGCCAAAAAACAAATGCGTGGCTTTGGGGGGATGATGAGTTTTACGTTGAAAGATGACAGCATTGAAAATGCAAAACGTGTCTTATCTTCTACGAAAGTATTTGCACTGGCTGAAAGTTTAGGCGGTGTTGAATCATTAATCAATCACCCTGCGTCTATGACGCATGCTTCTATCCCTAGGGAAGAGAGAATCAAAAACGGGTTAACAGATAGTTTAATCCGATTAAGTGTGGGTATTGAAGATGTGGATGATCTGATGGATGATCTTAACCAGGCTATTGGATAGTTTTTTCACTGCAGAGAACAGGATAGCGCAAAGTTTGTGCAGAGATAACTCCCTGAATGCTCAGCGTACTCCTGTTCTCTTCGGTGAAAAATGAAACTACTTTAATTCAAACGCCGCCTCAATTGTATTTTTAGAATCACCGCCAATAAACACATTGAATTTTCCGGCTTCCAGTTTTATATTTCCTTCTCCATCATAAAATGACAGGTCTTTGCCTGATAAACTAAAACTTACCGTTTTCGTTTCCCCCGCTTTCAGGAATATTTTTTGAAATGCTTTCAATTCTTTCACTGGCCTTACAATTGAAGCTGTTATATCTCTTATATATAACTGAACCACTTCTTCTCCGTCATATCCACCGCTGTTCTTTACTGTTACACTCACCTGCAGTTTTCCTCCTTTCATCATCTGATTACTACTCAATGTTAAACCAGAATAATCAAATTTTGTATAGCTCAACCCAAATCCAAAAGGATATAATGGATCATTCGGAATATCCCGGTACCGTGTCTTCCAGGATGGATCGCCTGTTTCAGGTGCAGGGCGATTGGTGTTAAAATGATTGTAGTAAACAGGAATCTGTCCAACTGCATAAGGGAAACTCATAACCGTTTTACCAGAAGGGTTATAATCTCCGGCAAGTACATCAGCAACTGCTGTTCCGGTTTCTGTTCCTAATATCCAGCATTGTACAATAGCAGTAGATAGATCCTGTATCTGCGTTAAAACCAGTGGTCTTCCGCTATTTACCAAAACAATTATTTTTTTTCCGGTTTTCTGTAAAGCTTTTAGTAATTGAACCTGTCCATCAGGTATGGATATATTAGCCAGTGCCCTGTCTTCGCCAGCCATTTTTCCGCTGATACCTACTGATACAATTACAATATCCGATGTTTCAGCAGAAGCCACTGATTCACTGATTAAAGTTTCATTCGTTGTAGCATCAGCATTATATCCTGCAGTATAATCAATAGCTGCTTTTCCGAATTTTTCCTGAAGGCCTTCATAAACACTTATCGCATCATTTGCGCTACCATTCGCTATCCAAAAATCGAACATATCGTCTTTGCTTTGGGCATAATAACCTACCATGGCAATTTTCTTAACTGATTTTTTTATCGGCAGCGACTGGCCTTCATTTTTTAATAAAACAATAGAACCTCTTGCCGCTTGTAAGGCTTCCTGTTTATTGGCATCATTGAATAAAGTAGCTGTTTCGCGAGCTTCGTCTGAAAATCTATAAGGGTCTTCGAATAACCCTAGTTTGAACTTGAAGTATAAAACTTTAGCAACCGCTTCATCTACCAGTTTCATAGATAATTTGCCTTCTTTTACCAGTTGAGGCAGGTACTGAACCACTACTTTCGATTCCATATCCATCATACTACCTGCTTGTAATGATTTGTATGCGGCATCTTTTTCATCAACAGCGTATCCATGTGCAATGGTTTCTCCAAATGATCCCCAATCGCTCACAACCAATCCCTTAAAACCCCATTTCTTTTTCAACACATCCGTTACCAAAAAATGATTGGCACTTGCCGGAACTCCGTCAATTACATTGAAAGAATTCATTACTGTTGCAGCACCGGCGTCTACCGCAGATTTGTACGGTGGCAGGTATTTGTTCCATAAAGCAGTTCTGGATACATCCACATTATTATATTCTCTACCGGCTTCTACCAGTCCATAAGCTGCAAAATGTTTTACACAGGCAAGAATATGCGATACATCATTCAGGTTTCCCTGTAGTCCTTTCACACGGGCTGCCGCAACCAGTCCACCATAATAAGTATCTTCTCCTGCCCCTTCCATTACACGACCCCAGCGAGGATCATTACTGATATCACACATAGGGGCAAAAGTCCAGTGCAAGCCCGCTGCAGCAGCTTCTTTGGCAGCTACACCTGAATTTTTTTCTATTTGGGTAAGATCCCAACTACAGGCTTCTGCCAATGGAATCGGGAAAATTGTTTTATATCCATGAATTACATCAAAAGCGAATAAAATGGGAATGCCCAGCCGGCTTTGTTCTACAGCTACCCGTTGGATATTCTTAGTTTCCTTTACCCCGGTAACATTTAGAAATGAACCTACTTTGCCATCCTTTACCATTTTCACTTTTTCCTGTTGGCCAGCGTCGTTTACTGCGGGGCCAGTAAATACACCACCATTTAATTGGTTTAACTGACCAGCTTTTTCTTCCAGCGTCATTCTTTGCAAAAGATCATCGATCCTTTGATCGATAGTTAACTTTGGGTTCCGGTAGGCGGGTGTTGAAGAGGTTTTAGGTTGCGCAAACAACTGGCTGCTAAATACCAGTAGAAGGGCAAGGAGAATTTTTTTTTGCATATGGCGTTTTTTGCGGGCAATGAATTGATGCAAGTTAGGAGAGTTGTGGGAAATGGGAAATGACTTAGGTCATTATTTTAGGAAAGACTACTTGTTATGTGTTACAAGTTAAGGGTTACGAGTTTCTAGTGATTATATGTTTAGTTTTATCCTTTACAATTGATGAAAAAAGTTGACACAAATAATTTAAAGGCATTTTTTGACGAAAAGGTCAATAAATACAACCATCCCTCTTTCATCCAGGATGATCCCGTTTGTATACCACATCTCTTTTCCAAAATACAGGATATTGAGATTGCAGGCTTATTCGCTGCTGTTTTTGCATGGGGTAACAGAACCACCATTATAAATAAATCAAGAGAGTTGATGCAGCTGATGGATAATGCGCCTTATGATTTCTGTAAAAATCATTCATCGGTGGATTTAAAAAATTTGGAGGGGTTTAAGCACCGAACCTTTAATACAACCGATCTTTTATATTTTATTGCGTTCCTTAAACATCATTATACGAATTATCCCAGTCTGGAAATTGCTTTTCTGCAAAATGCCAATTCCTTGATTGAGAAAAAGCAATTGGGGTTGCGTAAAAAAGAGGGTTTTATTGAAATTTCTCTTATCCATTTCCATAACTATTTCTTTTCCTTAGAATATGTTCCGGCCAGAACAAAAAAACATATTGCTACTCCTTTTAAAGGCTCTACCTGTAAAAGACTTAATATGTACCTGCGATGGATGGTGAGAAAAGATAAACAAGGAGTTGATTTTGGAATATGGAATCAAATCAACCCTTCTGATCTGATTTGCCCGATAGATCTGCACGTAGCAAGGGTAGCCAAAAGGTTTGGATTATTAGAGCGGAAACAAATAGATTGGCTCGCAGCAGTAGAATTGACAGATTATCTGCGAACCTTAGATCTAAAGGATCCGGTGAAATATGATTTCGCCTTGTTTGGTTTAGGGGTTATAGAAAAGTATTGATTGGGTGCGCTATAACAGCAAGATGATTTGTGCCGATCAGCTAATAAGTTGGTTAATGACAGGCATACCAAGGCATTCTGGTTCAGAAACGGATTTGTCTATTTGGGTTGTTTGTATGATTTGATAAATAAGCAGTGCTATCAGGGTAATCAAAAACACAATACCCATCAATCTTAATGAACGTTGGAAAATAAATGGATACAATTTCATAAAATGGAACTTAACCATAAGAGCAAGTAAGCAATAAAAGGTTGGAAAAAGTATTTGTTAATCTCCCTCTTCCAGTTGAAACAATTCTTCTACTTTAATCCCAAATATTTTTGCCATTTTCAATGCCAGAGCTGTGGAAGGAATGTATTTACCAGATTCAATGGTATTGATCGTTTGTCGGCTTACACTGATTCTTTTGGCAAGATCATCCTGTGTAAGATCGTGTATGGCTCTTTGTATCTTTAGTTTGTTTTTCATGCATTCGATTTATTGTGTTGAAACAATACAAAACGAAAGCGAACTATAAAAATAATCAGTATAGTAAACATGTTGTATAAAATAACACTTAGGAACCCGGATCCATAAACAAGAATGACACACAATATCAGTATCATATAATTTACTAATACGGCCCATTGCAAAGAGGCAAGTCTGAAAAATTGTATAGCCTCATCCTCAATTTTTTCTTTTGAAAAAGAAATCAGTAATAAACTTACTATCAAACCAACAGCCGCGAGTTCGTCCGTAAAGTTGTGGTTGCTAAATATTTGATCGCTTATTTGTTGAACTTGCTTCGAATAACTGAGCCAGGGAATTTCATAGTCCCAACCAGCATAGGCTATGCCCAAAAATAAAAAGGGTATGAACAGTAAAAATCCAACCCTTTGGTAAATATGCGGTAGTAGGGGTAGCTTTTTCATTTTGTTAGATTATACTTTAAAGGTAATGTATATATTTCATTTTGACAAGTTTACTTTACTTTTTGCATTATTTACTTGTCATTTTTTACCCGTTTTACCTTTTCATTCACAAGCTTTACTACCTTTATAAATCATGGAAACTGGGAATCAACTGCTTACCATCGAGAAACTAACTGCCCGGCAAATGGCTGATTTTATTAATGAGTTAATAGAAAAAGATTTTTCGCGTCTGGTGCAGTTATTATATCGTCTTGATGTAAGTGAGGATAAACTAAAATCGGTGTTAATCGAGCATCCAACAGGTGATGCAGGCGACCTAATTGCTCAACTGATCATGGAAAGAATAGCACAAAGAGAAATCGCCAAAAATATGTTTACCCAACAGGGTGAAATTCCTGAAGAAGAGAAATGGTAGGCCCGGAATAGTCATTTTCGGGTCGATACTAAATGAATCCAGATTCAACTTAGTTCTTAAGCAAATCATCTACTCTTTTAAATTGATAGCCTTCTTTCTTAAGGTAACTAATCAGTTCATCCAGACGATTATATAATTTATCTGTACGGCGTGTATCTGTTCCTGCATGGATTAATAAAATAACCCCATTCAATTTTTGTGGCCTTGTATCATTCATTTTTTTTATAGACCGAATGATTGCTTCACTAGTTCTGTAAGAAGTACCCATTTCTGGAAAGGTATAATCAGCATTACTGGTTGTGCCTGGCGTAAAACAGAATAATTTAATATTTGCAGTATCCAGCCAACCGGCTACTTTATCATTCCACCATTCATATGGTGGGATAAATAGTTTGCCTATATCTTCATCCTTTATTCCGGCAGAAACCATTGCATCTTCATTTCGAAACAAATCGGTTAATAATGAATCCTTTGTAACCAATGTGCTATCGCGCTTGGTCCAGTCGCAATACAAAAGGTGTTCATCTGAATGTGGACCCATCATGTTTTTTTGCTGATACAGTTTCGTAATTCCTTCCTGAAAAGCTTTATTTCTATAAAATCTCCCTGTGAAAAAGAATGACCCTTTTACCTGCTGCTTTTCCAAAGTATTGGCAATCGTATTTAATCCATCGCCAAATTCATCCCCTGTAAACACCAAGGCAATCTCATTTTTTGTTGAATCGCCACGTATGGCTGCTTTATGCGAAAATTGGTAAAGAGAACTTTTGGGCATAGATACTTTCCATTGTTTGTTTTCAGTCAGATAGTCAAATGACGAAGTTTCTTTTGCAGCCAGCAAATAAATCAGTGATGCGGTACCGTCCATAGTGGGTTCATTCGTGCTGTAATCACCATAATCATCATGGTAAACAGCCAGATCGCTTTGAAATTCGGCGTATTCATCTGCATCTTTTAATTGGATGCCGATCAGTCCTTTATAAATGGATGTGTACACAGGCCCGTCTACCAACCCGCCGTCTATCGGGTAATGTTTGATATGGGTAAATGCAGAATGCGGGTCCTCGGGTGTATCTCCCCATGATGGCAATCCGTATACCATGCTCGTCCCCCATGGATTACAACCAAATAACCAATCAAAATTAGCCTGTTGAAATTCTGCATAGGAATGCTCTTGGGTTAACTGTTCATACCAATAACATTGTATCGCAAAGGAAGTAGTCAGGTTATTACTACACCAGATAAAAGGTATTCCCCGATAAAAAGCATTGTTCTTTGCTTTCTTCCATACTTTCTCTATTCCTTCCCGATAGTAATTAACTATGGTATCCTTTTTAGCCCCTTTCAATTCGAGCGCTAATTCATAATGTCCGAGATTAATAAAAGGATACCACTGGTAATGTTTTGCTGTATCGGCACCCAGCCAGGGAGTTAACGGTTCCTGTTTAGCATACTGAAATGCTGCTGTCAGCTTGCTGCTATCCCGATATTCCGACGATTGAAACAAACTGGCCCCTGCCAATTCCATATCATCAACCCAATTATCTTCTGCATAGATATAAGGTGAGCGAACAGATGCTGTTTGGCTTACTCCTGGTTTTTGTAAACCATATTTCCAGGCGCTAATCGCTTTTCTTTGTAAGAGAGAAGCAAATGCGGGTTCTGATGCAGAATATAACAGAGAGCCTAATGAAAATGCGCTTGCAAACTTTCCGGCAATAGAAGATGTACCCGTTGTATTGTTCAGGAATTTACCGCGTTGTTGTTTTTCGCCGCTTACAAAATACACGGGTCTTTCAAACCCTTTTCCATAAAATGCATCCTCCTTGGGTATCCGCATACCCATATGATCACGATCATCCCCTAACTGATTAAACATCCATTCATCTTGAGGATTCATTTTTAACAACCAGTTCAATCCCCATCTTGCTTCATCCAGTATATCCGGGATACCATTCTTCCCATCCAATCCATTTGCTTTTTTACGATCTGTAAATACATTTGAAAAATCTCGGTAAGCCGCCAATAAATGATAGGTTGCATTCGCAGATGTGGTACTATATTGTAAATAATCACTGGCATCATGCCAGCCACCTACCACATCGATATGCGTACTGTCAGGCATGGGGCCATATAATGTATAGCCATCATGCGTATGGCAGCTGTCTTTAAGAAACGGGTTAAAGCCACTCCGCTGCTGGCGCATATATCGCAAACAAAAATCAGCAGCACCTTTATACACCGTATCATTAATCACAAAAACTGGAGAAACTGTATTGCCCGCTTTTACATAATACTTTCCAGGGGTAATAAATGCTGAAAAATCAAGCCGGTAAGTATCTTCAAATGGGCCATAATTCCCAAACGATTTACCCGCTTTATGGCTATATACTTTCTTGTGACTATCCGCAGCTATCAATTCGAATGATTGCAATGTTTGTGTTTTTTTACTGCACCAAACAGCAACTTTAGTACTATGTGTAGGATAACCCAATTGATTAATCCGAATCCAGCTACTATCTGTCGCAAAGGCTGTTCCGTTAAAGAATAAGGCGGCAAGAACAAAAAACCGGGTTACCCTAAAAAAATATTTTTCCATAGTTCCTGAAATAGTCAACTAAAGATAGTGTTCCTCTGCAATGTATGCTCATGTTTTTACTCTATTTTCGCCTCCTAATATTGCTGTATATGAAACTGGTTTCTTATCTCAAGGATGGTCATGACCAACTAGCGTTTTTATTTGATGATCTTTTATTTGACTGTGACCTACTACATCCTGAATTGCCGAACAGTATGAATATGTTTCTCCATTACTGGGATGATATGTTTCCAATTGCCCGGCAGGTGAATAAAGCAATCGTATCGGGTGTAGTAAGCAGAGAGCAAGGAATATCCATCAACGATATCCAATTACTCGCACCTGTTCCTTTCCCGGCATCCTGCAGAGATGGATATGCATTCCGGCAACATGTGGCAGCGGCTAGAAGAAATCGTAATGTAGATATGATACCGGAATTTGATCAATACCCTATTTTTTACTTTACCAATCACCAAAGTATTCAGGGACCGGGAGAGATAAGTTGCATGCCTGATCATTTTGAAAAACTTGATTTTGAATTGGAAGCAGCCATTGTTATTTGCAAACAGGGCAGGAATATTCCTGCCGAAGAAGCCGATGATTATATAGGGGGATTAATGATCATGAATGATATGAGTGCCCGTAGATTACAAATGGAAGAGATGTTACTAAACCTGGGCCCGGCCAAAGGAAAAGATTTTTCTACTGTATTAGGCCCATTTCTCGTTACACTGGATGAGTTGGAGCCATTTGAAATTCCCTGCAAAGAAGGCCATACAGGCAAAAACTGGAATCTTCCAATGAAATGTTCTGTAAATGGAATTCAGGTCAGCAGCGGAAATCTTGGCGATATGGATTGGACTTTTGCTGAAATCATTGAAAGATGTGCATATGGAGTTACGATTCAGCCGGGGGATATTATTGGAAGCGGTACTGTAGGTACGGGTTGTTTTCTTGAATTAAATGGTACAGGCAAATTACATGATCCTAATTATCTTGAGCAATGGCTACAAGCGGGAGATACGATAGAGATGGAGGTGGAATTACTAGGCAAATTGCGGAATATACTTGTTGCGGAGGAGTCGGATTTTTCTATTCTAGCAAAGAAACATAAGCCTTGATCTTTTCACAGCAGAGAAAAATATTTTATGTTGATTAACCTTTCTACAATCCCTGTATTAGAAAAACAAAACTGGCTCCAACACGCCATTGCACCCAGACCCATTTGCTTTGCCAGTACAATAAATACATCAGGAAATGTAAACCTTAGTCCATTCAGTTTTTTCAATTTATTTTCTAATAACCCGCCTGTCGTTATTTTTTCTCCTGCAAGACGTGGCAGAGATAATACACTAAAACACACATTAGAAAACGTAAGGGAAGTTCCGGAATGTGTTATTAATCTGGTTGATTATGATATGGTGCAACAAATGAGTTTATCCAGCTGCGAATTTACCAAAGGTGTAGATGAGTTTGTTAAATCAGGGTTTACCAAAGAAAAAGCTACCCAGGTAAGTCCACCAATGGTAAAAGAAGCAAAAATTAAACTAGAATGTAAAGTCATAGAAATAAAAAGTCTTGGTGAAATTCCCGGTGCCGGACAACTGATAATAGCCGAAGTTCTCTGTATGCACGTGGATGAAAGTATTTTGGGAGAGGATGGGAAAATTGATCAACGAAAATTTCAACTGGTAGCAAGATTAGGGGGGGATTGGTATTGTAAAATTGATGAAAGCAATCTTTTCAAAGTAGAAAAACCCAATACACAAATAGGTATCGGCGTAGATGCGCTTCCCGAAAGTATCCGTTATAGTAAATTTTTAACGGGAAATCACCTGGGTATGCTAGCTAATGTTCATTCTTTACCAATAATCAATCCGGCATTTACTGATGCGCGGTTAAAAAACATCGTTCAATATTATTCTATCAATCCTTCAGAAATGGAGAAAGAACTACATCTGTATGCAGCAGAGCTTTTTAATAATGGAAAAATATCCGATGCCTGGCAGGTATTACTATCAGGGGATAATTTCTAATGAATTGGCTAATTTACCTCCGCGAAATCTTTGTTATCATTTTTTCTTCGGTGAAAAGCATTGTATAGCTAATACATTGCCACCAAATCCTCTTCTGATAACAAGCCGCCAGTATGAATCGCATTCCCTTTCTGTAAAGCCCTTCCTTTTTCAACAGCCATCTGTACCAGCTGATAAGTGTTGTGAGATAATACCAAAGGAGTGGTTGCCGGAGAGTCCAGCCATTGACTAATTTGCTCGTAAAAGTCTTCGTTGATCTTATCAATCACTACTACCCCAAACTCTTTCATGGCTGCTGCATTACACAACTGCTCATACTGACCTTTGATAGGTAATACCAACACTTTCTTACCCAGATATAGGGCTTCTGCAGGTGTTTCAAACCCTGCTCCGGTAATCACGCCATGAGAATGTATCAAACTATTCGTAAACCCATCGTTACTTATCGGGAAAAGAGTCACGTTTGCTGATACAGTAGGCTCTTTTACTTTTTTAGAGAATACCTGAAATCGGATATCCTTCAGTTTTTGCAGGTTTTTTACAACTACTTCATCACTATAGTGCGATAAATAAACAGTGATATGCCCCTGATCCGTTGGTTGTGCATTGAGTATCTCCTGCTTGATTACGGGAGAATAGATAAACTGATCATACTGTTTAAAGTGAAGGCCTATATATTCTGAAGCTGTAGCATATTGCCTTAAAATATATTCTCCCGCAAAATCTTTCTTATCAGCCCTGGGTGTAAATGAACTACGGAAGCTTGCCTGGTGGCCAAATCCAATACTAGGCACTTTTTTTAAGCGACAAGCTATAGAAGTAATGCTTTCAAAATCATTTAACACCAGATCGTATTTTTCAACGGGTAGTTCTCTGGCTTCCTTCAAAACACGATACAGATTCAACTCTTTCCACATTTTCCAATAATCAAGACCTCCAGTATTTCCATAAAATAAACTAAGTCCCTTACTGCGGTAGGTAACCGGTAAATTAGGTTGCAGGTTACTATTACTGCCACTCAGGAATACATCTACCTTACCATATTGTTGTAAAAAAGGCATGATTTCCATAGCCCGACTAATATGGCCATTCCCGGTTGCCTGTATGGAATACAGAATCTTCATGACGGCATTGCTAAAGAGTGAAGAAATAAAGCTATCTCATCTGTTACCACATTTAATTGTGGCAATTTCTTTTCCATAGTTACCACCGGAGTAGCTACAGACGCAAACTCTTTTTCATCATATTGGTATATAGTCCAGTCGTTATGATGATACTCAAGAGCCGTGAGGTTCTCGATCCAGTCGCCACTATTCAGGTACATCACTTTCCCGTTCTTTGTAACTACTTCTCTTTTTTGTGGCTGGTGAATATGACCACAAATCACATAATCATAATTTTTCTCAATCGCCAGTTCTGCCGCAGTCTGTTCAAAATCGCCAATCCAGGCTACTGCTTTTTTTACACTGTTCTTAACCTTCTTACTAAAACTCATTTTCTCTTTGCCCATGGCTTTCAGACACCAGTTAATAAAACTGTTGATATGAATCAACAAATCATACCCATGCCCGCCTAATTTCGCCAGTAATTTTGCACTTCCTTTCGTGGTTGCATCAAAAACATCTCCATGAAATATCCATGTCATCTTACCATCTATTTCCATCACCACCTTATCGGTCAATTGAAAATTCCCCATTTCAATATCACTATATCTTCGAAGCACTTCATCATGATTGCCGGTAATATAAATAACACGGGTGCCCTTACTCAAAAGACTCATGATCTCTTTGAATACCTGCATATGGGCTACGGGGAAATATCTTTTGTTGAATTGCCAGATGTCGATGACATCGCCATTAAGGACAAGGATTTGGGGCTGAATACTTTTGAGATAATTTACAATCTCTTTTGCATGACAACCATAAGTGCCCAAATGAAGGTCACTCATTACTACTACATCTACCGGGCGTCTTTCCATACAGATTTGGGTTTAGCAAAACTCTCCAATAGTTTTTACTTAAACGCCAAAAGGGTATTATGCTAATATGATGCCTGTGTAAACAAATTGTTACCAACTGAAATATAAAAGAGAACTACCTATAAATCACCCAGTTGTGGTCTTAAAATTATGTCCTCTACAACAGCCATTGATGAAAGTTGTGATGCGGCAAGCACCATTTTAGCTATATCAGCAGCTTCCATAATGCGTTTTGGGTCAATATCAAAGCCATCCCAGCTGGCACTTAGGGTAGCTCCGGGGCAAACTGCCGTTACTTTAATTCCATGAGGTTTTAATTCTTCACGAAGGTTTTTACTGAATCCCAATAGGGCAAATTTGCTGATACTATAGCTGCCTCCGTTTGCATAAGCTTGTAAAGAGGCAATCGAACAAATATTAAAAATATGGCCTTGTTTAGCCTGAATCATGGCAGGTAAAAGTATTCGGGTAAGGCGATACGCGCTAAAAAGATTTACAGTAATCATTTCTTCCAAAATGCCATCGGCCTCTTTATATATGGACCCGGGAGTGAATTTGCCCGCATTGTTGATTAGAATATCAGGGGTACCTGATGCAAGTACCCACTCACCAAATCTTTGGATATCATCTTTGACTCCCATATCTGCAATTTGCCCACTAACCTTACAATACGGGTAACTGGTTTGCAGATAAGCAATAGTGTCATATAATTGTTTTTCATTCCTGCTACAGAGAAAAAGGTGGTTGCCTTCAGCGGCAAAAACCTGGGCAATGGCTTTACCAATCCCTTTTGAAGCGCCAGTGATAACTACATTCATAACTCAGTATTATAACTACGAAGTAAGAACTTTTTTACATAGCAAATGGGGTACATAAAACAAGTTCGTACTTTGCAGGATGAAGTACCCGCATGTATTCTTTGATCTTGATCATACTTTATGGGATTTTGAAACCAATTCCCGTAAAACGCTGGCCAATCTTTTTGAAACCAATGATCTTGCCAGTAAAGGTGTTCCCGATTTTATACAGTTTTTTGAAAGATATACTTACCATAACCATAGGTTATGGGATAGGTATACCAAGGGGTTTATCAAGCAGGACGAACTAAGATGGAAAAGGATGTGGCTGACCCTTCTGGATTTTAAGCTGGCCGATGAATCATTATCCCGAAGCCTGGGAATTCAATTCTTAGAACAGTTGCCGGAACAAAAGAGTTTATTTCCTTACACAATAGAAATTCTTACTTATTTGAAGGAAAAGAAATACCGGATGCACCTGGTTACCAATGGTTTTGAAAAAGTGCAGCACCATAAAATACAGCAGGCAAATCTTGCTCAGTTTTTTGAGCAGGTGATTACCTCAGAAGCCAGTAACAGCTTAAAACCCAACAAAGAAATTTTTGAATATGCCATGAATAAAGCCGGGGCAATAGCATCAGAAAGTATTATGATAGGCGATAACCTGGATGCAGATATACAAGGTGGCATCAATGCGGGTATGGACACTATTTTTGTTAATCACCTGAATGTAGAACCCTATATTACCCCAACATTTGTAGTGTATCACTTGAAGGAATTGGAAAATATTTTGTAGGGAGGCAGGTATCAAAAAATTGAGCCATTACTTATTAGGAAAAATTCCAAATATGCAATGGCTCAATAAATTTTTGAAAGATTATGCTTTCTTGGTAGCAGTTGTTTTGGTTGCTGAAGTTTTTGTGTCTTTTTTATCAGACGCTTTTTTGCAGCATTCCTTTGAACAACCATCTTTTCCTTTGGCACATTTCTTACCATCACCCTGATTTGCAAATGCAATTCCTGTAAACAGGAAAGCAGCTGTAGCTAATACCAATACTTTCTTCATACGAATCGTTTTATTTAAATGAATGAATCTTTGATAAAGTTATCATTTTTCCCTTGAAATCCTGATTCCTACTCGTTAAAGTCTGCCAAACACGGTTTTACCAACTCGCCAAAACCGTTACCCCGCCTTTAACTGCCTGATTAAGAGAAACTTCTATTTTTGTACCTACTGGCAAAAGTATATCCACACGACTCCCAAATTTGATAAAACCATACTCATCACACTGATTCACCATCTGACCTACACTGGTATAATTGCAGATACGCTTAGCCAATGCTCCGGCAATCTGTTTGTATAGAATTTCCCCATGATTATTACGGGTTACTACACTCCATCTTTCGTTTTCTGTGGAAGATTTGGGATGCCAGGCAACCAGGTATTTTCCTTTATGATAGGCATTGTAAATTACTTCCCCACTCATAGGATTGCGGTTTACATGTACATTGGCAGGACTCATAAAGATGCTTACCTGTATCCGCTTATCCTTAAAATATTCTACTTCCGTAACTTCCTCAATAACCACTACTTTACCATCAGCGGGACAAATGATTTTATTATCATCGATAGTTAGCACCCGATTGGGAATTCTGAAAAAGGAAATAATGAATCCGAAAAAAAACAGGGTAACCACAAAAAGCACCAGGGCCAGCCAGGGAATGGTTGGACTTAAAAAACTGAATGAAGCCAGGTTCAATAAGCCAAACAGTAAGGCGGTGATGGCAATCGTTTTGTATCCTTCTCTATGAATTGTCATTGGAAATGGTTGAACGACAAATGTAAAACGGATTGTTGAGAATGGCTATCCTAAATCAAATTCTTTATTTACGAGAAAAAGTAAAAAACAATAGAAACAATGGTGGTTGCTACTAATAATGAGTCAAACCTGTCGAGAAAACCACCATGCCCGGGCATAATTTGTCCGCTGTCTTTCACCCCTGCCATACGCTTTAGTTTACTTTCCAGCAAATCCCCTGCGGTACCAGCAATGGCCGCAGTAATACTTATCAATAATAATGGTTTTGCCTGAAAATGAAATATATATATTCCTCCAATACTGATTACCAGCACAGCCAAAATGGCCCCGCCAATGGTTCCTTCCCAGGTTTTTTTAGGAGAGATGGAAGAGAAAGGTGTTTTGCCAATAAAAGATCCTACCAGGTAGGCCATTGTATCATTGATCCATATTGAAGCAATCAGTATCACCGGCATCAGCCAATCCTGCCCGCCTGCAAATACTTTATGATCCATATTTCCCCATAATTGCATCATAAGTCCCCAGCTTAAAGAAATATAGATAAAGCCAAATAAAGAATGCGCCGTCAATTGATAGAGTATTTTTTTATTGATAAAATACTCATTCACTACAAAAGCAATCAATGCGATGGTTAGTATGAGCCAGCCAATGTCTGATAGCGACCAACTGCCAATCTGATAGTTGCTATTCGTCATCCATAGCATAAAACCCCAACCAATAAACATGATCGCATATTGATGAACAGTACTTACTTCTTTATAATCCGCATCAATCAGTTTTATCAGTTTCTGGTATTCAATCCAACACCCAAAATGTATTATTGAAAATAATAGCAGAAAACTCCATTGGTTCCATAATAATCCACCAAGCATAATCACTACAAAAACAATTGCGGTAAGTGTGCGTGTTTTAAAGGATTGAAAACTGAAAGCCATGATCTGGAGGTATAATTAACAGCAAGGTAAAATAAAATTCAAAAGCAATAGCTGATATCCTTTTATTTTTGTCTTTCGCCTATTCTCTTAATTCAACAGGTTCTGCTCCACGAGTTGTTTAGCAGTTTCTTCTAAAAGTGCTGGCACATACAGTTCAATATCCCCAAAATTGAGATAGCTGCTGGATTGTTTGTTCATGATCTGAACGGGTATATTATTTTCTTCAAGCATGCCTTGTATAATACTGGCTTCTGCAGGGTTTCGGGTAGTGCAAATTTTTTTCCAGGATTCCATTAATTGTTCTTTTTTTCAGGATATGAATCTATCGTATTCTGCTCAATAACACCGACCAATTGCAAACTCTCTTTTTTAAATTGACTCATAAATAAATACAAAAATGCAAAAGCAATCAATCCCCACCAAATTGGCATGCTTTCATCCATTGTCTTATCAATCGATTTTCCTTGCCTCGAAACAATATATAATTGGGTAACTACAAATGCATTATTAAGAAAATGCAAAAGAATATTCAACCAAATATTTTTACTGTAATAGAACAAAAGCCCTAATACGATACCTAATGCAGCCCTGGGCAAGAATCCAAAGTATGAAAAATGGATTGCGCTGAATAATATACTGGTTAATATAATGCCTGCCCATTTATTATTTGTCCAGCCAATAAATACCTGCTGAAAACCACCCCGAAATAAAATTTCTTCTACCAACGCCGGAGCAAACGCAAGCACTAACAACGAAATCAGGTAGTCTGCAGTTGATTTCATGGTGGCCATAGACATCATAGCCGTTTTGTAGGACTCTTCCAGCGATTTGGCCTGTGCTAACCATTTAGCAGGCAATGGAATTTTTTCATTTAATTCACCCAATGCGCCACTGAGTACCATGCTGGCAAAAGTGATCATGATGACCAGTAATAATTGCTTACTGCTCATTTTTGTATTAAAACCCAGTTGCTGAAAGGGATGTCTGCCCAATAGTTTAGCCAAGACCAGCGCTGGTAGCATAAAAACCAGCACGGATGCCAGGGTATTCAATACTCTTGAGATATTTACATTTTCAGGCCTGTTCAATCTGTCTGGCACCTGCAAATAAGGTACATGCATTACCAGGTTTCCTATAAAAGCAACCAGGAAACTGGTGATAATCATAAACAAACCCATTAATCCAATCAGCAATGCGAATTGTAGCGGGTAATTAATAGACTGCTTTTGGTTCATGCGAATGAAAAATAAGATTGTAAATTTGCAACTTCTTTGGAGAAAAGCCGTTCAGTAAAGTATAAATGGCAATCATTCCGAATCGCTGAAAGCACAATATGGTTAAAATAGATCAAATACAATTACCTGATTTCCCGCTGTTGCTTGCACCGATGGAAGATGTGAGTGATCCTCCATTTCGTGCAGTATGCAAAGATAATGGCGCAGACCTGATGTACACCGAGTTCATCAGTAGCGAAGGTTTGATTCGTGATGCCATTAAAAGCAGACAGAAACTGGATATTTTCGATTACGAACGCCCGGTAGGCATTCAGATATTTGGTGGTGATGAGGACGCTATGGCAATGAGTGCCAAAATTGTAGAAACGGTTAACCCCGATCTGGTAGATATTAATTTCGGCTGCCCGGTGAAAAAAGTGGTAACCAAAGGAGCGGGAGCAGGAGTGCTTAAAGATGTGGACCTGATGGTTCGTTTAACAGAAGCTGTTGTAAAAAGTACCCGACTACCCGTAACTGTAAAAACAAGACTGGGCTGGGATGAGAATAGCAAAAATATTGAAGATGTTGCCGAAAGATTACAGGATGCGGGTATCAAAGCCCTTGCTATTCATGGCCGTACCCGTTCACAAATGTATAAGGGAGAAGCAGATTGGACACTTATTGCCAAAGTGAAAAATAATTCAAGGATTAAGATCCCCATTTTTGGAAACGGTGATATTGATAGTGCCCAGAAAGCGCTGGACTACAAAAATCGTTTTGGAATAGATGGTATCATGATTGGTCGCGCCGCGATTGGTTATCCATGGATATTCCGTGAAATCAAACATTTTATTGCGACAGGGGAACAATTGGCGCCTCCTACACTGGAAGAAAGAGTTGAAGTATGCCGTAAACATTTGCGAAAATCGCTCGAATGGAAAGGACCTATTGCCGGTATCAATGAAATGAGAAGACATTATGCAAATTATTTGAAAGGATTACCCGGCATAAAAGATTATCGGAATCGACTGGTTACTTTGAAAACCATTGAAGAAGTAGAAGCTGTGCTGGATGAAGTGAAAAAAACTTATAGCGGATATATGATTGAGAGAACACCGATTGAGTTGGTTAATTACCATGAAAAATGCCCTGTATAATCTCCCCTTCTCTATTTATAGAGAAGGGGCCGGGGGATGGGTCCCTATTTGAATATCTTTTCCGGCGAAATATTCTGCGAATAAAACCCTACTAATACCCCATCTTCATTTACCAGGTATTTACTAAAATTCCAGGTAGGGGCCTGTTCACACCATCCGTTCTGTGTTGCCTGACTGAGCCATTGAAATACGGGGTGCTGACTAACTCCTTTCACAACATGTGTTTTCTGCATTAATTGAAATGTTACTCCATAATTCACTTTACAAAACTCTGCAATTGCTGCATTATCCTTTTTTTCCTGCTCTTTAAAATCGTTTGCCGGAAACCCCAGTATTACTAGTTTGTCTTTATATTGTTGGTATATTTTCTCCAGTTCTTCATACTGACCTGTATACCCACAATCACTGGCCGTGTTTACCAATAACACTTTTTTCCCTTTCCATTGGCTGAAATCAATCAATGTTCCATTATTAGCAGTCGCCTGCAAACTATAGAATGAAATGGCCGGTTGTTTATTTCCCTCATTCAGCTGAATATCCTTTTTTCCAGGAAACCATTTCCCCTTAAGCATAATAAGCGGGTAGATAGATTTTAGAATTGATTGCCGCCAGGTCATGTTCTTGTGTTTAATCAATAAGAGAATACAAATAACAACAGCAATAAGGATAAATAGTTTCTTCATAAATCTAATTTTAACTGATACCGCATCTGATTCTATTTTCAATCTGTTTACTAGGAGATAAAAAATACGACTCCCTGGAAAAAGCATCTTCTTTATATAAAGCCGGGTTATCGTTGAGTCCATTAACGGATGATCATTTTAAATATCCCCAATTTTCCCTTTAATGGCGGATATTTTAAAGACGGATCAAACCAGGTTGGGGTTTTCATGACCGCTTTCCTATGACTAAATGTTTCAAATGAATATCTTCCATGATAAGCCCCGGAGCCACTAAATCCGCGTCCGCCAAATGGTAATTCCGGATTCGTTAAATGCCAGCTTGCATTATTTACACATGCCCCACCGGAAGGCACAGCGGCCAGCCATTGCTTCTCTGTATCCGTATTAGCAGTAAAAATATAAAAGGCAAGCGGATTGGGATTATATGCAATAATTGCCAATGCTTCTTCCATAGTTTCAAAACTGACGATGGGCAATATCGGCCCAAAAATTTCTTCTTTCATTATCGACATGTCTATGCTAATGCCATCTATAAGCGTTGGTTCAATAAACAGGCTTTGTTTATTATACCTACTCCCATACAAAATATTTCCCTGGGAAAGATAGGAGACAACTCTGTCAAATTGTTTTTCGTTGATTATTTTACCATAGTTATCGCTCTGCTCGGGATTTGCACCAAAATATTCTCGAATCCGCATTTTCATAGCTTCCACCAATTTCTCTTTCTGTGAACTATGCACCAGCACATAATCCGGTGCTACACACATTTGCCCAGCATTCGAGAATTTAGTCATTACAATTCGCTTTGCTGCAATCGCAATATTGGCATCGCTTTCAACTACGCAAGGACTCTTTCCCCCCAATTCAAGCGTAACCGGAACGAGTCTCTCAGCTGCCATTTTGTAAATAATTTTGCCAACTGCCGTGCTTCCTGTATAGAATACATGATCAAAAGTAAAATGATGCATCATAGCAGGAATAACTGTAACACCATCCCCCGGTACAAACAAAATATACTCTTTCGGAAAAACCGATTCGATAATTTTTTGCATTACACTTGCGGTAGCTGGTGCAAATTCACTGGGTTTTATCACCGCACAATTACCGGCGGCAATTGCCCCCAATAATGGTGTAAATAATAATTGTAATGGATAATTCCATGGACCAATTATCAAAACTACGCCCAATGGTTCCCGCATTACCCTACTGCTGGAGGGTAGATTTAATAAATTGGTTGATACATTTTCTGTTTCCATCCATTTTTTCAAATTCGAAAGCGTGTCATTGAGTTCAGCAAGAAAAAATCCATTCTCAGTAACCCAGCATTCTTCCTTACTTTTTTTCAAATCAGCATAAAGAGCATCATATATTTCCTGTTCATGGGCGATAACTGCATTTTTAAACGCCAGTATTTGTTGCTTTCGGTATGCATAAGCTTTGGTAATACCTGTATCAAAAAATTGACGCAGGGCAGTTAAGTTTGCAAGTATATCGGCAGGCATAGATAATCGTTTGGTCAACAAGTTACCACTTGTTTTGAGCGTAACTAAAAGACACCAATGATTTTTTTAGGTTTCCGGAATATAATTTCAAATAAATTGCCCCAATTTTTAGAACTCTTTATGATATTATAATCACGTAACATTGCGGCATTTATTATCTTTCCGAATGTTCAAAATCAAATACCTGTGCCTACTGTTAATAATAAGCAGCCCTTTACTTGCTTTGTCACAGTCTGCAGATATTTCCGGTACGGTAACTGATTCCATTACACATCAACCCATCGCTTTTGCCGGGATCACGGTAAAAGAGTCCAAAAGAGGTGTTCTGACAGATATAGACGGACACTTTCTATTAAAAAATGTACCTCATAACAGTACACTGATTATTAGCTATACCGGTTATTATAACAAACAAATAACCGTTTCTAAAAATATAGGACCCATGCTTGTTTCACTTGCCCGCAAGAATGAACAACTCGAAGAAGTAGTGGTAAAATCTGATCTGAATCCCGCACATCGCATTATCCTGCTGATGCAGAAAAACAGAAAAAAGAATGATCCTTTTTACATCAATTCCTATTCTTATAACGCCTATTCTGTATCGGCTTTAGGGGCTGGCCCGCATCTTTGGAATCTTGGGCAACAAATGCAAAAAAATCAATCCAGGAAACCCGCAAAACCTAAAAAATCAAAAATGACTGCAAAAGATTCTGCAGAAATGTACCAGATGAAATTTGCGGCTGAGGAATTGCGAAAGAATTACCTGTTCGTCGCTGAAACCTATACAGAACGTATTTATCGATATCCCCGCCAGGTAAAAGAAACCGTATTAGCCAGTAAAATATCGGGTATTAAGAATCCATTATTTGCCGTTACACAAGGGAATTTTGAATATTTCGGGTTCTATTATGATTACCTGCCACTAGGACAAAAAACCTATACTACGCCCTTAGTAAGTGGCAGCATTAATATATATAAATTCTCACTCCGCCAGGTAATTCCGCATGAGAACGATTCTACTTTTGTGATCAGCTTTGAACCTAAACCCGGAAGAAATTTTACCGGACTAAAAGGAATTCTCTATATCAATTCCGATGGCTATGCGATTGAAAATGTAGTAGCTGCTCCTGCAGATGAAAAAAGTATGATCTTCTCATTCCATCTCCAACAGAAATATGAACGTATGGCCGATGGGAAATGGTTCCCTTCGCAGATAAACAATAGTATTATCCAAAAAGACCTGGCGCAGGATTCTGTTTTACTCTATTGGGATTATCGTACTTACCTGAAGAATGTAGTTTTTAATCCAATTATAAAATCCTCTGAATTTTCAGATATCGCACTAGAAATTCCACCCGGTATTGGAAAAAAAACGGAGGAAGAATGGAATAGATTGCGGGCAGATACACTGCGGGCTAAAGAAAAAGCAACTTATCATGCATATGATACAATGCCCCATAAAGCACTTGCCATGTTTAATGGTATCAATAATCTTACCGAAGCATTTGCTCTACAGGCAATACCCTGGGGTAAAGTAGATATCCCTTTTCAATACCTTTTATCGGGTGTTAATCATTATGAGAAACTAAGACTAGGCGCCGGATTTCAAACGAATTTGCTTTGGAGTAAATGGTTTTCCATAGGCGGCTATGGAGGCTACGGAATAGGGGATAAAGCATGGAAATATGGAAGTAATCTTGTTTTTACTTTTAATCGCCGTACACATACGGAATTACATCTCTCATTCGAGCAAGACCTTCAGGAGCCTGGTAATATTCCCTATTTCTCTGAGAATGCTGTATTGTATTCCAACCAGGTTATCCGCTCTCTGTATACCTCCCGTCTGGATAGTATCCGCCAATGGCGCGCATTGTTTAATACAAAGCCCATTCCGAATCTTCAATTAAATGCATGGGTACTACAGGAGCAAAGAAGTCCGGCAGGATTTGTTTATTCATTCGACATTAATAATAATAACCAGTTTATACATCAATATAATAATACCGAAGTAGGTATTGGGCTTAGATACACGTTTCGTGAAACCTACGCCCGCTTAGGGCGCGCTATTGTCATGAACACGCCACCACGTACACAAATCATGATGCAATTGTCAAAAGGTCTGCCCGGACCATTCGATGGCCAATTGGATTATACCAAATTTGCCTTGCAGGTAAATGAAACCTTCCGTACCAAATCTTTTGGCAGAACTTCATTACAGGCATCCGTGGGTAAGGTTTGGGGCAATGTGCCTTATGCTTACCTGTTCACTACTAGCGCCAGTGGTCAACAGGGAAGAGGTTTGTTTGTCAGCAACAGTTTTCAAACAGTAGGCACTTACGAATTCAACTCCAGTAGTACCGCAGCATTATTTTTACAACAAAATTTTGGGAACTTGCTTTTCAAACCCAGCAATGCGCATTTCCGTCCAGATTTAGTGCTGGTGCACAATATGAGTTTTGGCACACTGAGTAACCCCAATGCGCATCAGGGCATTACTTTACAGGCACCTGAAAAAGGTTTGTTTGAAGGTGGTGTTCTTGTCAATAATATCTACCGCGCCAATATGCGTTTTTTTTATTGGGGACTTGGACTGGGCTTATTCAGAAGATATGGCTATTATACCCTTCCTGAAAAAAGAAAAAACTGGGCGTTTAAATTCGGATTAACCTTTTCATTTTAGGCGATACTGCTTAGATAATTGTTTACATTTAGTAGTTAGTGGCTGTGATTGGCTATGGCTATTGATTTTTGTGTTCTCTATTTTTCTAAACCAAAACACCCCAATATGAACTGGAAACTTATTTTACAACTATCCTTGTTTGGTCTTTTTATGGGACTGGGAACTGTTTATTTTATTCCATCAACTGTTGAGCCAATTTGTTGGCTGGCAATTTTTATTGTATGCGCTTACCTTATTGCAAAAAATGTATCGGACAAATTTTTTCTTCATGGGTTCTTTGTTAGCCTTGTAAATTGTGTATGGGTTACTAGCTCACATATATTACTTTTCGCTACGTATAGTGCAGCTCATCAAAAAGAAATGGAAATGATTGCCCAAAGTTCTATGGCCACACATCCCAGGGTAATGATGCTGATAACAGGCCCCATCGTTGGAGTTGTATCCGGATTGATTTTAGGCTTATTTGCTATTGTAGCTGCAAAGATAATTTCTAAGAAAGCAGCCTGATCTTCTATTATATAATAAAGTCCATTAGCCGGTCAGCACCAATGCTATTGGACTTTCTTGCGTCGCACACTTATACGGCAGAATTTCGTCAATTATATTACTGACATCCTGACTATTCAAGAGAGAAAGTAGTACTCATTCCCCAACTAATTGTTTGAGCAGGGTCGGCTGGGTGGGCATTCCACAAACATTCTCTTACAGTTATTGTTTTAGTAGATGTATTCACTGAAACCAGGTCAAAAGCGAGTTTGGTTTCATCTTTTGAAGAAACTCTACCTTTCATAGGCGAATCGGCGCGAAAACAAGGCAAGGACAGGGTTTGATCCGGCCCCTTCCACTGATAATACTCGGTGAAATTATTATGTCCGTGAAAATAGGCTTTGATATTGGGATGCTTTTGAATAAATGATACGAAAGCTTTCTCCTCAAGTATCGCTTTATCCTCAACGGATACGCCATCTTTAAACACTTCCATTACCAGGTTTTCAAATTTATCTTTATCATTTACAGAATGATCGCCATTCGGGTTTACAAAAAATCTTGCTTCAACATCGGGTAATGAATGGGTAAACAGAAAAACTGGTGTAGACAGTTTTACCTGTGCCAAATCTTTTTCCATCCAAACTCTTTCAGCAGAATCAGGCCAGGCATCTACAAATACAAAATGAATACCGCCAATATTTCTGGAACAATGAATTTTATCCGCTGGATAATGAAAACTTGTATTGGTTTTAGGCACGGCAGGTTGTATCATTAAATTATACATGCCTACCATCGATGATGGATCAGTAACTGGTACCATGGGGCGGTGAAACCCTATCGCATTACTGATATCATGATTACCCGGTGTTAATAGTAGCGTTGTTTTGGCACCGGTTTTATCTCTTAACTGGATCTTATCTATAAAAACGGATGCAAATTGTCTCCATGAATCGGTAGCATTTTGAATACCGCTTTCTTCCCGATTTGCTATATCACCCGTAATAACAAGTGCATCAATCGGTCCTACTTTCTTTCCATCATTAACACCCCCATCTTTTGGCAATATAGCTTCCGGCAAAATATTCATTTGCTGAACCATTTTATCATTCACTATATAAGCCGGAACATTTTTTTCTCCCCTGAATACTTCCTTTTGCAATCCAAAATGAACATCAGAAGTAAATATGAATTGTACAACCGAAGCTTGTGCCAATGCACCAGTGTATACAAAAAGAATGGCAATAAATACTGAAATGATTTTCATATGTTTCGATTAATTTCTTTCAATTGGATCTACTGGACTCACTCCGTTCCTGTTTGCTTTCACCAGTAATTTAAGCATAACCGGATATTTATTAGAAAACTGCCACAGGGCATCCAATACCGGAGCTGGTACAGACATATTGGTTACCGGGAAATTTGCATTGATATCTACACCTATTCTGTTGCCATCATTTCCAAAGGTTTTGTAGGATCCGGGAATATAAGTAATATAATTTGTTCCCTTTACCAACCAAGGTGATATAAAGATATGATCATACCATCCTTTTGCTCCCCCATCAGTGCCGCAAGTATTTGGAATGGATGCGGATGATCTGGTTGAAGTAGTTAAAAATGAGGCTACTGTTTGAGGTGATGCATCCCAGTATCCGGGATATTGCAATAATTTATCAGGGTAATATGGTGGATCATACATCATGGTGCTACTGTCGGCGGGGTTAATTACAGATTGGTAACCAATTTCCACACTCGCAGAGGTATTGAAATCGCCCATATTGATTAGATTAGGGAAACTCAAAAATTTATACCTTAATGTAGTCATTTCAAGTGTTACTTGTTGGTCCCGAATAGTGCTGGGAGAGCCTGATTGTGTATGATTAACCAATACATATAAGAAAGTGGTATCATGCGTTATTGCCAGATTGGTGTCATTATAATAAAGTTGGTACATATTAAAATCTGTAACATTAGCAACAATGGTTTCTGTTTTTACATAGGTAAACTTCCTTTTATTATAGAAAAGAAGTTCCATGTTTTTTGCACCTGTTTTATTGGAGGGTGTTGCATATGCATATTGATCCGGTAAAGATGTGTTCAATACATTATTTACTATTTCATCGGCCAGATTACCATTACTGCCAGGAGTAGCTAAAAATGTATACACTTTTTCGCAGCTTAACAGGTCAGGTTTTGCAAAACCAATAATAGTTTTAAAATAGTTGTCCAGCGAAGAAGGGGTACCCTGACAATAATCTCCATAGTATAAAACATTATAAGCCATAACCGAAATTGTATCTAATGTACTAACTGTATTTGGCTTTGCGGTAGTGTCTATGAAATTTGATACTACTGTACCGCTGTTTTGGGTTCCTTTTGAGCAGGAAAATAAAAAGCAACAAAGCAGAACGGCGTAAGTGATTTTTATACGAAGAAGATACATTTCAATAGTATTTCTATGAGACCGATATAAAAAATAAAACATCGAAAGAAAAATCTTTCGATGTTTTATGAATAAACTTAAATTAAAATTAGTGTTTATTTCCTTTACCATTGCTTTGATAAGCACCCATATCTGTTCCCGGTAAAGTAATTTCAGTTGCTCCAAAATTTGGATCAAGCGGAACTACATTTAATGGTGAGAAACTCGTATAGCCTTTACCAATGCATGGCGAAGAGGATTTCAAATGAAAATCAAACCCATTTACAAAACTGATAGTACTAAGCTTAGCATCTACAGTAGGCGTATTATATACAATAGGTAAAGGGTAGTTTACAAATTGTGGATCATTTTTACCCACATTAGCACTGCCATCATAGCTTGCACCTAATGTATAACCAACTGGTAAATAAGTTGGCGCCGGAACATCTGTAGCCATTGGTTTAGTGAGGAAAGAAGTAGGGTAGAATTGATTACACAATACAGCACTGTCCCCATAATTCCAGTTATATCCATAACTTAAGTGAGCAGTATCCGCAACAATCAATGCATTTCCCAGGTAATTACCAGTACCAACCACACGTAATCCAAATTTACAATCAACCAAAAGGTTATTATATGCCATACCTTCTGAACCTTCCTCGAAATTGATTGAGCCTCCTCTTCCTAATGAGTTACCAGCACCTCCGTAAAGGAAGCGTCTGTAACCACCATTCAGAATCGTATTGTTATATGCGATAATATTTGTTTGGGTTCTTCCTCCATTATTAGAAGGCTTTACACCATTGGTAGCTGGCCCGATAATCAGATTGTAAGCCACATTACCCTGTGTTCCTGATTTAATATTACACATACCTTCTCCACCTGTATAACCACCTTTTTCAACTGTATTTCTCATCAGGTTAATTTGACCACCTTGTATACGAATCGGATCATCAACTGAACCATACATCCAGGAATCTTCCATATCAAAAATTCCATTCTGGTTAGCAAAAGAAATTGGCCATGCGGTTGCACCATTTTTAACTCCAAATACTTGTGAGGTTCCAACTTTTCCACCACCAAATTCAATATGTGTCCATTTAATTATAAGGTATTTACAGGTAGTATCACATTCAATTCCTCCCCAGGTTCCAACATATGCATTGTCGGTAGTTGGATCTTGTCCCACTACATCCGATTTTGCCAGATTTTGAACGGTGAAATAGATAGGTTTAGCTTGCGTACCCAAAGAGAGCAGGTTTCCGTGTACCCAGAAACTAAAATCTCCTTTGAAATATATTTTTACTCCAGGTTGCACTACCAGGGTATCTCCTGCATTAATGATCACATCTCCTGTTACATAATATATCGAATCACTTTTCATGGTTCCCTTAATAGATCCAGAAATATTACCGGGTGTTACTGAGGTTCCCAATGCAAAATATGGGCTTGAGATAACCGTGCTATTTGATGATTTATTGCAGGAACTGGCTCCCACTAATAATAAAAGCGCAATACAACTGAATTGCACCAGGTTTAAAAGTTTACTAAAAATTGTTTTCATGTTTTTGGTTTTGTTGATTGCTTGATGTTGGTTTATAATAATTATTCTGCGTTTACATTTTAAATCTGAACCCTGCTAAAAAGCCCTGATTAAATACATCTTTCTGTACTAATATCTTACTAGGATCCGTTTCACCCGGGTTGCCTTTCAGGTTATTTGTATGCAGAATATCCTGATACAAGTGATTATTCAGAATATTCGTTGCCTTCAGAAAAACCGACCAATGACGTGCGATTTTTTTCTCCGTTGAAAAATCTAATTGCGAAGTAGCTCTTTGCCAATAATCCAAACCCAGGTATTGAGAAACTACACTAATCCGTTTTCCAGTATATACAAAACTTAACTGGGCATCAAATCCGGCTTTAGTGTCTTTAAATAGCAAAGAAAGGTTGCCAATATGATCAGCCTGACCTTGTAATGGACGAGTCTGATTTACAAAAGTGAGCGGACTGATTTGTCCACTTGGGTATGAAAATCTTCCATATACTGCCTTAGTGGTAGTAACTTCAGAATGCGTATAACTATAGTTACCGCTAATACCCCACTTATGAATGAATTTGGAAAACGCCAATTCTAATCCATAATTGGAAGCATTATTTTGTGGGTTGGTTGGTTCATAAATAAAATTTGATCCTCCCTGATATACAAAACCATATTCGATAGGGTTTTGTATATGCTTATAAAATACACCTGCCAGCAAATGGTCTGTTGTGTTTAAATAATTCTCATATCTGAAATCAAGATTATCAGAAGTAGTATGTTTTAGATTTGGATTACCTGCTTCTGTATAAAAATCGCCGCTGATAGGTGCCGGTATTAATTCAAATAAATTGGGTCTGCTGATCCCCGCGAAATAAGATAGTCTTAGATTTTCTGTTTCTGTCAAGCGATATTTAAAATGCAAACTGGGGAGAAGATCAGTATATTGAATAGTACCCGTTTTACCTGGTAAGGTTACGGATAACTGAGAAAAATAATACTGATGGGTTATCTCAGCCCTTACTCCACCCATTATCTGTAACCTGTCCATCAGCAAAACCTTTGCTTCTAAATAACCTGCGGTTACTGACTCATTGGCTGTATAGTTTAATGGGTTTGTTGTGTCAGCATATGCCGCATAGGCAGGGCGGAATGAATACACAATGTTATTAACGCCATTAAATGGCTGTCTGGATTGTCCGGCTATAACCGTGCTCAATGTATAATCGTTATAAAAATTATTTCTGTCTTTATATCGATACTGTCCTCCGGCTTTTATCTCAAAATTTTTGGCTACCGTATAAGTAAGATTTAGATATGCTGCCCTATCCTGATCCTGGTTATGAGTCCAGATATGTGTAAGCGGACTAGCCCATAAATTAGGTGAGTTAGCAGAATCTCTGAAATAAACCAGATCTACCCAATCAGGTGTTTTAGAAGTGGCTACAGAATAAGAAAGTGTCCAGTCAGCATGCAATTTTTCAGAGATTTTATCTGACCCACTTATATTGGCATTATACAAATTTTTTCTTTGGAATACTACACGGTTATGATAATCAACCTCTCCCGTTCCACCAAGGCCTGTAATTACATCAGCCCTGTTCTGATTATCACCCAATTGTAGAAAAAGTAAATACAAGTTGATTTTATGATCGGGATTGATATCATAATCGAATTTTGCATGTACTCCTAAACGAGATTGTAGTTGTGAATATTGACGGTTATGGGTATATAAGAATAAGGGTGTATTTGGAGAAGGATCAACCCCTGGCTGACCATTGGGTTCATAAAATAAAGTGTTACTGCCACGATATTGCCTTGAATAACTGCCAGCAATCATATAGCCCAATTTTTTCTTCATAATCCGGTTCCCGATACTTAAGCCTGCAATTACATTTAGTGGGGCGGAAACAGGTGTGAAGTTTAATTGACTTACTGTAAAATCAGATACTTTGGCAGCATAACTTGTGCCGTACAATTCTGAAGGAGATTTAAAATTAACACCACTATGACTAAACCCAGAAAAAGTTCTGGTTAAGAAAATATCATTAATACCCGTAGCAAAATTACCATTAATGGTTAAGTGATCAGGGGCATTTTTCATTACCAGGTTGGTAGCACCTCCAATAGCGGATCCATCAACACTGGGTGTAAGCGCTTTCACAACCTCCAGCCTTTCAATCATATCAGCCGGAAACATATCCATTGGAACAGATCTGTTTTTATCATCAGGACTAGGGAGGTTGATTCCATTTACGGATGTATAACTATACCTTTTATCCATTCCTCTGATAATCGCATATTGTCCATCTCCACTTCCAGAACGTTGAACCGATACACCCGATACTCTTTGTAATACATTACCTACGGTAATATCTGGCGATATTTCTATTGCTTTGGCAGAAACGATATTTTGAACATTGTCTGCACCCTTCTCCGTTTTTCTTGCAAAATCTTCAGACTCCTTATTAACTCTCGAACTCACTGTTACACTTGAAAGTTGATTACTATGTACCAGCAATTTGATATTATCGGTTATCAAATTATTTGTACCATTTGTAAAATCAACAGTTGATTGAAAATTATCGTATCCCACAAACTCCACCTTAATCGTATACTTGCCAGATGGGATATTTTTAAATTGGTAAAAGCCATCAAGTGCTGTTTTATTAGTATATGTTTTGCTAGCACTAATAAGTGTAACCGTTGCTCCAATCAGGGGTTCACCTGTTTTTGAATCAGTTACTTTACCTCTTACAATATCCCGTAATGGTTCATCTGCAATAGCAGAAAAAAAATTAAACAATAGTAGAAATACAAATAATTTTCTAAGCAGCGTTTGCATAAATCAGTCGAGGATTTCGGCAAATGTATCTGAACGCTTTATGGATTAGTGGTTTTGTAACTCATTTAATGAGGAGGTAATTGAGTAATGATTAATTAATGTGGTGATAACAATTGGGTAATAATTAATCTATTAATCATTTTTATATAAGCATTCTATTCTGCCATTATCTGTATCAAATAAAAATAGCAGCATATATTATAAATGCCTGATTTGCATATCAGGCGCTTAAACACCTTCTTTCAATTGATCGCTTTCGTAGCATCAATCTTTAACCAGATAAATGCCCCGGCCAACACAATAATACCTATCAATAATAAAGGCAGATAATATCCAAAAGAAGATGCCAGATATCCAAACAATACTGTGCTCAGGTACGCCCCGGTTAATCCTGCTGTATTCATGGAACCGGAAACCGTTCCACTTTTTGTGCCACCTAAATCCATAGCCACAGCCCATGCCACAGGGGCTGTTACATCCATACAAGCCATCCCCGCACCTAGGGCTATAATGGCTATTGTATTATCCGAAACCAGAGAAGCACCGATAATGCATAATCCCGAAACAAATAACCCGGTCATAGGGACCAATCTTCTACCCCATTTTTTCCCATAACGCAAACAGGCTTTATCACTTAGCCAACCACCCGTAAAACAACCTACAGCAGCCAAAAGATATGGGAGTGATGAAGCCCATAATAACTGACTCTTGGGAATTAGTCTGCCTTTTTCCAGATAAGTATGAAACCAGCTTTGAAAAAAATAAGCGCCGATGGCATAGCAGAAATACATACCCATCAGAAACCAGATATTATTTGAACGCAATACCTGTTTAAAGGAAGGCTTTAGCTCGGTATTCGTTTTAGTATGTTCCTGATTCGTTTCAATATAATTCAGTTCTACAGCAGTAATGGTTTTACTATCAGATGGTTTTTCGGTATGCCAGAAAATCCAAAAAATGGCCCATGCAACTCCTAATGCCCCTAACAAGTAAAATGAGGTTTGCCAATGATAGTGTTGTTGAATAGGTAATACGAGAAAAGGAGTTAGCGCCGCCCCCAGTCGCGAAGCTCCCCAGATTACTGCCTGCGCCCTGGCTCTTTCAATAGCAGGAAACCATTTCCGCAAAACAATGGAGGTATTCGGGTAGGCACCTGCTTCCCCTATGCCAAATAAAATTCTGATAACAAGCAACATCACAAACCCTGTTGCCAGACCGGTGAGTACCGTAAACAAAGACCACCAAAGTACTACCCTTGTCAATACTTTTTTGCCCCCAATCCTGTCGCCCAGCCAACCAGTAGGTATTTCAAAAACACCATAGGCAAAAGTAAACATGCCCAGTATCCATCCCCATTGTACCGCACTGATATGCAGATCATCCATAATGGCCCCGCCCGCAGAGGATAAAGCAATCCTGTCGAGAAAAGTAATCATCGATAAAATAGAAAGCACACATAAAACCTGGTATCGCTTTGGCATAATGGCTCTAAAATAACCAAACCATGCGAAACTTTTTCTGTACTATTTTTTTACATCCCTGCTCAATGGCAAAAAATTAATACTTATAAGAATATGTATCCGCCGTTTAATCTGCTGCTGCTTTCTCCTGATTATAATGAAACAGCAAAGCTCCTGAAGGACATTTATCTACCTGCTCCTTTATCCGATCAGCCGAAGCACCATCTATATTGATCCATTTTTTCTGGCGAGGATCAAATACATGTAACAACTGCGTCCAGCAGCGGGTGCTGTGCTGACAGAGTTCGGGCTTCCAGTCAACTGTGATGTTTTCATTACTGTAATGAATCGTTTTCGCTTCAGGGTTATCTTTCCAAACAAAAGTTCTCACTTTAATATTTCCTTCTAAAATTTTAGATACCGGGCATTGGCTGGCAATCTCCTGTAGCTTAACTTTTTGCTCATCAGTAATCGCACTCAGAAATTGCAGATCGCGGTCAATAATAGTGATCGTTTCACCATCTTTCACTTCCTGGTAAAGGTTCGAATTCACCGCAATCCTGTTAATATCCCATCCTTTTCGATCAATATACATTCGCAGGGTAATCAGTGTGCAGGAAGTAAGGGAAGACAGCAATAAAGTGTAGGGATCCGGGCCCTCGTCTTTCCCACCATTATTCTCCGGCTCATCCGCTATAAAGCTGCCATTGCGCCATTCTATCCGGCATTGGTACTTAGTATTGGCTATTGAACCATGGATCGGGTTTTCAAATTTATATTTCATATACGTAGGATTGAGCTTGAAATTAGTAAAAAAGACTCTTTCATAAAACCTCACAACAATTCAAAATATTTAAATAAATTCATACCCCTAATCAAACCCCCTTCTAACCATTTGCTATGAAAAAAAAATCAGCTCCTGTTTCTGAACCTTCACGCCGTTCATTTATCCGCAATGCTGCCTTAGCAGCAGCCGGATTTTACATTGTGCCACGTCATGTATTAGGTCGTGGATTTACTGCGCCCAGTGATAAACTAACCGTTGCCGGTGTTGGTGCCGGAGGTAAAGGCGAAAGTGATCTCTGGAATTTTTTCCAAAGCGGTAAAGCCGATATTGCTTTTCTCTGTGATGTAGATAGCCGTCAGAGTGCTAAAAGCCGTGAACGCTACCCAAAAGCAAAAGTATATACCGACTATCGCGAAATGCTGGATAAAGAACACAAACATTTTGATGCCTGTTCCGTATCAACCCCCGATCACATGCATGCAGTTATAGGTATGGCAGCGATGCAGTTAAATAAACATGTATACATTCAAAAACCTTTGACACATGATATTTACGAAGCCCGTATGCTTACAAAAGCAGCACACGATTATAAAGTAGTCACCCAAATGGGTAACCAGGGTGCTTCCGGAGATGGGGTACGTCAGTTACAGGATTGGTATAATGCCGGCATCATTGGCGATGTGCATACTATCTATTGTTATACTGATCGCCCTGTTTGGCCACAAGGCATTCCATGGAGTACCGAGAAGCCGCCTGCTCCTGCTGAACTCGATTGGAATCTTTGGCTGGGTACGGCTCCCTATCGTGATTATGTAGATAAATTAATTCCATTCAACTGGCGCGGTTGGTGGGATTATGGTACCGGTGCACTGGGCGATATGGCTTGTCATATTATGGCGCCTGCATTTGCAGTGTTAGGTTTAGGTTACCCTGTTTCTGCCGAATGCAGTGTAGCTACTCCCTATGTACAAAACTGGACACGTGGTGTATATCCGGATTCTGGACCCATTTCATCTTCCATCACCTTAACTTTTAAAGGCACCAATGGGAAGCCCGATGTAAAACTGCATTGGATGGATGGAGGAATTCAACCCGATCGTCCAGAAGAATTGGGACCAAACGAAATCATGGGCGATGGTGGTAATGGTACTATCTTTTTGGGTACGAAAGGTAAAATGATCTGTGGTACCTATGGTATGCTGCCCAATCTATTACCCACCTCCCGCAGTAAAGAAACCATTGTACCGCAATCTGTAGCACGTGTGCCCAAAGGGGATAATGGACACTATGCAGCATGGGTAGAAGCTGCCATTGCAGGATATGGAAGCGATAAAGCCAATAACCTAAGCTCAAGATTTGATATCGCAGGTCCTTTAACTGAAAGTGTATTAATGGGTAACCTCGCAATTCGCAGTTATAATATTACCAAGAAGAATGATAAAGGGCAAAACACTTATCCCGGCCGCAATATCAAACTCCTTTGGGATGGACCCAATATGAAGATCACCAATTTTGATGATGCAAATCAATTTGTGAAACGTACGTATAGAGAAGGATGGAGTTTGGGGGTATAGAATTGATCAGATAGCATCATTCGCTTTCCTGAATAAAAAAAGCGACTTGGCACTAACCCTGAGTCGCTTTTTTATTTTGAATGAAATGTCTATCTAATAAGAAAATGAACCCATATACTTTGCATCCGCTTCCGCACTTTCTAATGGATTGGTTCCGGTAAACGCTTCTTGTTCTACGATATAATATTTTAAGCCATCAGCTGTTCCTGCTTTTAGAATAGAAGCAAAATCAATTGTGCCTTTTCCTATCTGAACAGATTCATGCCCTGTTGCTGTTTTGGCAAGGTCTTTCACATGACAAAGTTTAAATCTTCCGGGATGTTTCTTAAACCAGGCTTTTGGATCTTCGCCTGCAGCAATTACCCAATAAATATCCATTTCAAAATCAACCAGGTTTTTATCCGTACCATTCATCATCACTTCCTGTGGCACTTGTCCATCGATGGGTTTGAAAGAATAATCATGGTTATGGTAAGCAAATCGTATTCCGTTCTTCCGGCATATTTCACCGGATACATTAAACTCGTCTGCAAATTTTTTGAAGTCATCGATCGATTTTTGCGGGCCTTTATACGGACAAATCAGGTATTTCATCCCGATCTCAGCCGCTTCTGCTGCTTTCCTTTCAAAGTCAACCGTATTATTACAATGCGATGAAATAATCTTTGTGCCCAGATCATCCAGATATTTTTTAAACTCGGTATTCTTTAATCCCCAGAACATACCATTCTTTCCTTCAAAGCTTTCAATCTGCTTATAGCCAAACGAAGCCACTTTTTTCAATACTTCTTTCGGATTTGCTGCCAGATCTTCCTTCACTGTCCATAGTTGCAAACCATACGCAGGCAGTTTTTTGAAATTTAAAAACTCTTCAACAAGTGAAGACTTACCGGCAAATGGAATCGTTAACCCCAAAGCTGCATAAGCCCCACCCCTCAAAAATGATCTTCTATTCGTTGACATATCTGTTCTTTTATGACTTGATTAATCAAAGTATTATTCTTGTTCTGTTTCTATTAATAATTATTAATTGTTAATTACTAAGTAGCCCATGCTTTATCTCCCTTTTTATAAGGAATACATCCTTCATACTTACCCGGCACGGCTACATAGCGCAATGCTTTAGTAGCACCAATTTCTGAAGTGAAATAGCCCCATAGGGTCAATTCCTTCATCATGCGGAAATAGTGATTAGGGTCTTCTTTCTTTTTGGTTTTCTGGTATTCTTTGGCTTCTTTATCCAAGTCAACCAGTAAGTCATGGCGCTGTTCTGGTGTGCTGTCCATAAAGGATTTACCAGATTTCTTTTTGCTGGCCTCATCGAGTTTGCTCATGCCTTCCATAAAAATGGTCTGGTCTTTCGCTTCATAACAGTCTTTTACAATGGCTGTCATAAACTCACCTACTTTGGCTTCTTTGGCACCTGGCGTAGATGTGGCCGGCAATATAGTTTCTGCTATTTCATTTAAATAGGAAACATCGCTTGGTGAAAAACTTATTTCGCCCGCAGCTTTATTCTTACAACCCGATAAAAAAGCTTCGGCACCGATAATGGTTCCGCCCAGCAGTAACGCTACACTGGAGATGGCTTCTCTTCTATTCATATTTTCAGTTTATGATTTGTGATTGATAACTATTCCCGTCAAAATGCCTTTTGCATGTTAACTTTTGACTTTTGAATTATTTACAGGTTCTGCTTTTTCAATTCCGATACTGCATAATCCGCTGCTCTTGCCGTAAACGCCATATAACTTAATGATGGATTTACACAGGCTGCAGAAGTCATGAAAGATCCATCAGTTACAAACACATTCGGTGCATCCCAAATCTGGTTGAATTTATTGACAACCGAAGTTTTTGGATCCGCCCCCATACGTGCAGTTCCCATTTCATGAATACCACGCCCCTGTATGCCATTATCATCATGTCCTTTTACATCTTTTACCCCTACTGCTTCCAGCATTTCAATAGCATCTGCCTGCATATCTTTTCGCATCTTTAACTCATTCTCTTTCAATACTGCATCAAAAGACAGAATATTCAATCCCCATTTATCTTTCCGGGTTTTATCCAGCGTTATTTTATTGGAATGATCGGGCAGTATTTCACCAAAACCACCAATATTCATGGTCCATGAACCCGGTTCGGTCAATGCATCTTTATACGCACCCCCTATAGCCAGTTCAGGAACTTCATGATTATATCCTTGTCGGCCTGCACCACCCTGGTATCCAAAACCACGTAAATAATCACGCTTATCACCAAACAGGTTTCGGTAGCGTGGTATATAAATACCATTGGCACGACGTCCGAAATAGTATTTGTCTTCATACCCTTCTACTCTTCCATTGGCACCTACCCCCAGATGATGGTCCATTACATTATGACCAAGTTCACCACTGCTGCTACCCAATCCATCAGGCCATATATCGGTGGCTGAATTCATCAGTATCCAGGCAGAATTGAATGTAGAAGCATTCAGGAAAATAATTTTCGCATTGAATGTATAGGTCTTGTTATTTTCAGCATCCAAGACTTCTACCCCTGTTGCTCTTTTTTTGTCTTTATCGTAAAGGATTTTAGTAACGATCGACCAGGGGCGAAGGGTTAATTTACCCGTTTTCATGGCAGCAGGTAAAGTAGAGGACTGTGTACTGAAATAAGCTCCAAACGGACAACCCAGCCAGCATTTATTTCTAAACTGACAATTGGTTCTGCCTTCCAGCGGTTGGGTGATATTCGCCGTACGACCAATGATCATATCCCTTGCACCTTTGTAATAAGCTTTTAAACGTGTTGCGGCATCTTTTTCAACACAAGTCATATCCATTGCCGGCATAAACTGTCCGTCTGGTAATTGTTTTAGCCCATCCCGATTTCCGCTGATCCCCGCAAATTTTTCTACATAATCATACCAGGGTTCAATGTCTTTATATCGTACCGGCCAATCAACCGCAATTCCATCTTTGGCATTGGCTTCGTAATCAAAATCGCTCCAACGGTAACTTTGTCTGCCCCACATCAGCGATCTGCCACCAACATGGTATCCGCGGAACCAATCGTATCGATGTACTTCTGTGTAAGGACTTTCCCGGTCATCCACCCAATAATCCAGATTGGTTTCATTCAGCGGATAGTCTCTTGTCAAAACGGGATAATCCTTAATCATCTGCTGTGTTTTTCTTCCGCGATGCGGATAATCCCAGGCTTCTTTATTGGCATTCACATAGTCTTTCACATGCTCAATATTGCGGCCTCTTTCCAGCATCAATACTTTAAGCCCTTTCTCGGTCAGTTCTTTAGCTGCCCAGCCACCACTGATTCCCGAGCCAATAACAATTGCGTCATACGTTTGATCAGACATGTTTCGATGTATTTATTGGTTTATTTTTTACAAAATAGTCAGTGGTCAAAAAGTCATTAGTCATTTGATCGTTCTAAAAATGTCTATCCATCATCGATCAATGACCCATTGACCAATGACTAATGACCTGTCTATACATCACAAATCAATACGGCTTTTTTCAATGACCCGAGTTTATCGGCTGCAGCAGGAATAAATTCCTGTGCAGTATAGCCTTTAAAACCAGTTGCCACAATAGCTTTCATGATTGCGGGATAGTATAGTTCCTGTGTTTCGTCAATTTCATGCCTGCCCGGAACCCCGGCCGTATGAAAATGGCCAAGGTATTGATGATAATCCCGGATGGTTCTGATTACATCTCCTTCATCTATCTGCATATGATAGATATCGTACAAAAGTTTAAAATTATCTGAGCCAATGCGCTTACATAACTCCACGCCCCAGGGTGTTCTATCGCACATATTATCCTTATGGTCAATCTTACTGTTAAGCAACTCCATTTGTATGGTAATACCATTCTTTTCGGCGAGTCCAATAATCTGTTTTAATCCTTCTGCACAATTCTTAAGTCCCGTTTCATCATCCATGCCATTACGACTACCGCTAAAACAGATCAGATTAGTATAGCCGGCTTTGGCAACCAGTTCGATATGCTCTGTATAATTTTTTATAAGGGTAGGGTGGTATTGTTTATCGTTCCATCCCTTGGTCAAACCAATCTCTGCACCATTACACATAGTTGAGATCAGGTTATATTTTTTTAGTGTGAGCCAGTCTTTCGGGCCAACCAGATCAATACCAACAAGACCAATATCATTAGCCGTGGTGCAAAGTTGTTCTAAAGGAACATCACTAAAACACCAGCGACAAACCGAATGATGAATATTGCCTTTCAGTATTTCTGTTTTTTTATGAGGGGATGCAAAGGAGGGTAATACGCTGCTACCCGCTGCCAAGGCAGCAGATCCGGCAAGGATGTTTTTGATGACAGTTCTTCTATTGGATTTTTCTTCCATATGCAATTAAGACATTAAATATAATGGTTCTTTCCTATGCTGCCGATGCCGTTGGTGTAATTGTATTTTTTTTACCACGCATATAAAAAAGTAGTATAACAAAAGCTACAATCAATACCAATGGAATTATTAATGTTGTATTCAATATTTCCGGGCCGGCTGCTTTCTTGGCTTCATTCAGCACATTGGCTAATTCAGATCCGGCAGGGGCATCATTATACAGTTTCATATCCGCACCTGCAGGTAGTTTCCCTGCAATCAGGTCGTTATAATGTCCACCCATAAAAATAGTATATACCGATACGGCAAACATACCCGCACCACCCATCAGGTTCATACCTACCGCACCTGTTTTGGGCAGGTTTTCCGATACAAAACCCAGCATGGTAGGCCAGAAATAACATACACCCATACCGAAAACAATCGCCCCAACAAAAAGCATATTGCCTGAACTGTGTCCAAGTAAATACAATCCGGCTGCTGCCAATATTGAAGAAATCAATAATACACCCGTTGGTGAAAATTTATGCACGACTGGTCCCGCAAATCCCCGTCCAACTACCATTACACCTGTTTCCAGTGTTAAGAGGAGGATGGCATTATCAGAAACATTTTTCAGTAATACATCTATCCACTGTCCGGTAAATAGTTCAGTAATCGCCGTACCAAACATTAAGATAATCATGACAACAAACAATGGACTGGCAACGGCTTTATACATGTCAGCAGTAGAAACCCCACTGGCTACTCTTTCCGTAACAGGGAAACTTAGTTTACTGAACAGGAAACCATAGATCAGGGTTGGGATAATCATTAACCCAACCTGTACCTGCCAGCCAATACCGGCTTTGTCGAGAAAATAAACCAGCAATGTGCCAATTACAATACCTCCAGGAAACCAGAGGTGGAAATGATTGAGCTTAGTAGTTTTGTTATCTGAATAAATGGTGGCCACCAGTGGATTACAAGCTGCTTCCACAGTACCATTGGCAATCCCAATACAAAGTGTAGAAATAAACAGACTCCAGTAACCCCCGGCAAAGATGGTTAGCAGAATACCTGCCAGATGAAATACAAAGGCTACAATCAACAGTCGCTTCATCCCGATAATATCTACTACAAATCCGCCAATTACTACGGCAAGCGGGAAACCCCAAAAAGCGGTAGCAGCAATCGTTCCCAGCTGACCCGCATTCAGTTCAAACTGAACACCCAGTCGGCCCAGGATACCTGCGCGGATACCAAAAGAAAGGGAAGTTACCAGTAATGCTAAGCAGCTGGCCAGAAATAACTGGCTACGTTGAGGGGTAGTTGGCATGTCGTTAGAATTAAATAGAAAACAATCTGTGGTTAAATGTAATTTTTTATTTTTAAATCTGGATGTAAAAAATAACCCGCAATCATTTTTTTTAACCAGTTTTACAAATAGGTATAGTTTCGTTTATCTTACAAAACTTCTATCAACGTTAAAAAAAAGTATCATCATGAATCGAAAACTCAGAATGGGTATGGTGGGCGGTGGCAAAGATGCCTTTATAGGTGCCGTACATCGGATTGCTGCCAATATGGACGGACTTATAGAACTGGCCTGCGGTGCCCTAAGTATTAATCCGGAGATTGCAAAAGAATCTGGCGAAATGCTTTTTCTGCCTGCTTCCCGAACCTATCTTACCTATGAAGAAATGATTGAAAAGGAGGCGAAACTGCCAGTAGATGTTCGGATGGATTTTCTAACCATTGTTACACCCAATTTTGCGCATTTTGCTCCGGCTATGATGGCATTGGAAAATGGTTTTCATGTGGTGATAGAAAAGCCGATGACTTTTACACTCGAAGAGGCCAAGCTATTAAAAAAGAAAGCAGAAGAAACCGGACTTATTCTCTGCCTCACACATACGTATTCGGGCTATCCCATGGTAAAACAAGCCAAAGCCATGGTAGCTGATGGCGTGTTTGGTAAGATCAGAAAAGTTTGGGTGGAATATCCACAAGGTTGGTTAAGTCAACTGAGTGAACGAGAGGGAAACAAACAAGCCGCCTGGAGAACCGATCCTAAAAGATCCGGTAAAAGCGGTTGTATGGGTGATATTGGTACCCATGCTGCCCATCTTGCTGAATATATCAGCGGTGCCCGTATCACACAACTTTGTGCCGATCTGAATATTATGGTAGAAGGGCGCTCATTGGATGATGATGGGAATGTGCTATTAAAATTTGATAACGGTGCTGCCGGTGTTCTCATGGCATCGCAGGTGGCTGCCGGCGAGGAGAACGCATTAAAAATCCGTGTTTATGGTGAAAAAGGCGGACTGGAATGGGCACAACAGGAGCCGAATACTTTATTGGTTAAATGGTTAGATAAACCCACACAGATACTACGTGCCGGTGCAAATTACGGCGATCGTTTATCCAGTTTTGCTACCCATAATTGTCGCACACCTGGTGGCCACCCTGAGGGTTACCTAGAAGCGTTTGGCAATATCTACCGCAATTTTGCTTTAACACTCAGCGCACGCATTGATGGAAAAAATCCATCCAAAGAAGCACTTGATTTTCCATCATTTGACGACGGTGTAAGAGGTATGGCTTTTATCGATAATGTTGTGAATTCAGCAGCGTCAAGTCAAAAATGGACTGAATTCATCGTTTAAAAAATACCCATAACATTTCGAATTTCGAATGACCATTGAACTGTTAGGGGTTTCGGGTTACAATATTTAAAAAAATCTATTATTATGACAACAATAAAAGGTCCGGGTATTTTTCTGGCCCAGTTTATGGGAGATACCGCTCCGTTTAATTCGCTGGCCTCTATTTGTAAATGGGCCGCCTCTTTGGGTTTTACCGGGGTGCAGATTCCGACCTGGGATAGCAGGTGTATCGATCTGCAGAAAGCAGCAGAAAGCAAAACTTATGCTGATGAAATAAAAGGAATCGTTCAGTCAGCAGGTATGGAGATCACTGAATTATCCACCCATTTACAGGGACAGCTCGTAGCTGTAAATCCTGCATATGATGTTTTATTTGACGGTTTTGCTCCAGAAAATCTGCGCAATAATCCCAAAGCAAGAACAGAATGGGCGGTGCAGCAATTAAAATATGCGGCATTGGCTTCCAAAAACCTGGGACTGAATGCGCACGCTACTTTCAGCGGTGCTTTGTTATGGCATACGGTGTATCCCTGGCCTCAAAGGCCGGCTGGTTTGGTAGAAACCGGATTTACAGAATTGGGGAAACGCTGGATGCCCATATTAAATGCATTTGATGAAGCGGGAGTGGACTTATGTTATGAAATACATCCCGGAGAAGACCTGCATGATGGAGTTACTTATGAAATGTTTCTGGAAAAAGTAAACAACCATAAACGAGCTTGTTTGTTGTATGATCCATCGCATTTTGTTTTACAATGTTTAGAGTATCTTTCATACATAGATCATTATCATGAGCGGATCAAAATGTTCCATGTGAAAGATGCAGAGTTTAATCCTACCGGCAAACAAGGGGTATATGGTGGTTACCAAAACTGGGTAGACAGGGCCGGGCGTTTTCGTTCACTTGGTGACGGGCAGGTAGATTTTAAATCCATTTTTAGTAAGCTGGCTGCTTATGATTATAAGGGCTGGGCTGTAATGGAATGGGAATGTGCTATTAAACATCCGGAAACAGGAGCAGCCGAAGGCGCGCCATTTATTAAACAACATATTATTAAAGTAACCGAAAAAGCATTTGATGATTTTGCCGGTACCGGTTCAGATGAAAATTTTAATCGGGCAATTTTAGGAATTCAGTAATACCTTTAATCTCTAACTAATAAAATTAAAATCGTTTTGAAAAAGTATTCCATTATTATCGCCATACTGGCCATTATGACTGCCTGTGGCAACAACAATGACAAAGCAGCCGCTCCAGCCCCTGCTCCTGCAACAGTAGGAACCGATTTAAGCGCTAATCCTGATTACCAGAAAGGATTGGAATTGATTGCCAAATCCGATTGCCTTACCTGCCATAAAGTAAATGAGAAACTGATTGGACCAGCCTATAAAGATGTAGCCAAAAAATACGAAGCAACGGATGAAAACATTGCTTTACTTGCTTCAAAAGTAATCAAGGGCGGTTCCGGTGTTTGGAGTGCCGTACCTATGACTCCCCATGCTACATTGAGTGAAGCAGATGCGAAGCAAATGGTTAAATATGTTTTATTACTCAGAAATAAATAAACAACTATGCAATCATTTATCGCAGGATCAATCCTCGCTACCGTGTTGCTTGCCTCAACACCTACAAAACATCCTGTCAATACACCCGCACCGTCTATTGTGAAAGCCAAAAAATGGATTTCTCTATTTGACGGAAAAACACTCAAAGGTTGGCACACTTACGGTAACAGACCCGTAACCCCTAATGTAAAAGTGGAAGATGGGGCTATTTTTCTGAATGGTTCTAATCATGAAGGCATGTTAAAGGGCCGCTCGAACGACCTGATCAGCGATAATGAGTATGAAAATTTTCATTTTAAGATTGATTGGAAGATCTCTCCCAAAGGAAACAGCGGCATTCTTTTCTGGGTACAGGAGGATAGTGTTAAGTATAAAGAAACCTATTATACAGGTCCTGAAATGCAGGTACTGGATAATGATGGCCATAGCGATGGAAAGATTATTAAACACCGTGCCGGCAACTTATATGATCTGATTGCTGGAACCGAAGGGGTTGTAAAACCAGTTGGCGAATGGAATACAGCTGAAATTATCAGTAACAAAGGAAAGCTGGACCTGATATTAAATGGCGTTACGGTTGTTTCAACAAATTATGGTGATGACAACTGGAAACAAATGATTGCCGGAAGCAAATTCAAAAAAATGGAAGATTTTGGTACTGTATTCAAAGGACATTTTGCTTTACAGAATCATGGGAATGATGTTTGGTTTAAAAATATTATGATCCAGAAATTATAGTTGTTTATGTAAAACAATAACCACAGGTTCTCTGGTAATCTTAGAGAATCTGTGGTTTTTTTGTGGCCATGATTTTCACCGAAGAGAAAATGCTTCAAATTTGCTGAATTTCCTCACCAAAAAAAAATTCTCTCCCGGTAAGCTTACGTATTTTTATCCTATGATCGAATTCGATGATGAGTATTTCATGCAACAAGCGCTCAAAGAAGCGGTGATTGCTTTTGCGAAAGATGAAGTTCCTGTGGGTGCCGTAATCGTAATCAATAATCGTATCATCGCCCGTGGCCATAACCAGGTTGAATTATTAAATGATTCTACCGCGCATGCCGAAATTCTTGCCCTGACTTCTGCTTACAGTTCTCTGGGCACCAAATATTTACCCGAAGCCACCCTGTATGTAACAGTAGAGCCCTGTCTTATGTGTTGCGGCGCCTTATACTGGGGCAAACTAAGCCGAATTGTATATGGTGCTTCTGATGAAAAGAACGGGTTCAAACATATTACCGGTGAAACCTGGCCCTTTCACCCCAAAACAGAACTGGTAAAAGGTGTTTTACAGTATGAATGTGCCCAATTGATGCGGTCATTCTTTAAAGGGAAAAGGAAATAAACGGATGGCTTTTTTTACAAATGCAAGCTATAATCTTACATCGTTTACGGGTCATATTGCTAAATGGTCAAATGGGTTTATGATGATACTGACCCCATAGCGTCCTGCTATTCACGAATGTATCTATGAAATAAAACAACATAACCATTCAGCAATTCAACCATTCAGCCATCCCCTCCTTACGATTTCAGAAACAAATTTTACATCACTCTTTTTATACCCCCAACAGCAGTAAATTTGTACAAAACAATTCACCTTAAACCGTACAATCATGTCATTTACTTTAGCACCTCTTCCTTATGCTTACGAAGCACTAGAGCCGCATATAGACACAACTACTATGCACATACACCACGATAAACATCACCAGGCGTATGTTGACAACCTGAATAAAGCTGTTGCCGGAACACCCAATGAAGGAAAATCTTTGGAGCAACTGGTTGCTGTAGCTGGAACCATTAGTCCGGCAGTACGCAATAACGGCGGCGGTCACTGGAACCATAGTTTTTTCTGGGAAAGCATGGCACCTAATGCAGGCGGAGCTCCTACAGGTGCTTTGGCTGATGCTATTACTGCTGCTTTTGGATCATTTGATGCATTCAAAGAGAAATTTGCTGTAGCGGGTATGACTCGCTTTGGAAGTGGTTGGGCTTGGTTACTGGTGAAAGATGGTAAACTCGAAGTTTCATCTACCCCTAACCAGGACAATCCTTTAATGGATGTTGCTGAAGTAAAAGGCAGCCCTATTTTGGGTGTTGATGTTTGGGAACATGCTTATTACCTGAAATACCAGAATAAACGTGCTGATTACCTGGCCGCTTTCTGGCAAGTGGTAAACTGGAGCAAAGTAGCTGAGCGTTTTGCTGCTGCTAAATAGAAAATAGCTAACTAATAATACAATCCCGCTGGTATAGCGGGATTTTTTTGGCCTATATTAGCCTAAGAATAGTCAGTCAGCACCTATTTATTTTTATTCATTACCGCAACATAGTATATATGAAACAACTGATTACCACAATTGTGATCTGCATTTTTTTAGTTGCCTGCGGCGGCGATAAAAAAATTGTTGTGCTGAGCAAAGGCCCCGCAGAGATCAACACAGATTTGAAAACCATTAAGGCCGGTGATGGCGGCGGACATGAAGAAAAAGAAGCTATGGTAAGCGGTGATAAAATTGTTTTTAAACTATCTACCCCTGCCGGGGAAGCAACGGTTCAGCTTTTACAAAATGGTCTCTATATAGTAAATGTAAAAAATGATACCATTATAGGCAGCTATCAGAACTATTCAGCACCACATGAACAAAAAGTGATGACGCAGGATTATCTAAAGAAGCAAATTGACTCATTACAATTATTATCAGAAGGGAAAAATGTAACACCGGCCAATAGAAATTTTTATATCCTGCCTAACCACGCTGCCTGGGTAACGAATAATTTACAGGCAATGATTGTTGGTCCTTACCATAAAATGACTTCCGCAGAAACGGTTGATGGAAAATCGCCGGAGGTATATCGGTTTTATAGTATTAAAGAGATTCGGGAAACCATTGAGAAATTAGAAGTATTGGCTACTCCAAAAAAATTCTGATAAACTACAATTGTTGGTAAGGCGACCCAACAAAGGCGGAGTAAACGAAAGGCAACCTCTAAAGAGCCATTAATTTTCTTACGACCATATTTTGTCGGGTAACCAACAAAAGCGGATTACGGTACAGGGTCATATCCATGTCCACCACCGGGTCTGCAACTGCTGATCCGTTTAATAGCCAGCCATCCTCCCTTGAATAAACCATGTTTTTGTAAAGCCTGCACTGAATATTGCGAACAGGTTGGCGTATAACGGCATTTAGGTCCGATAGCCGGAGAGATCACGTATTGATAAATTCTGATTAGTAAAATAAAAGGATAGCTGATGATAATGGCTATCATTTTCAAATCACTGCGGAATGGTTTTTGTATGGGCTCTCTTTCAGACAAGTAATGATTCCAGTTTAGTGATAACAGCTTTCATTTTTTCATCAAGTACTGCATACTCGGGTAATTCTTTTCCGATATATATAAAAAATACGGCAAGCGGTTTATTGGATAGCTTACTCTTTTCATGCAGGGGCAGTTTATTGAGCCGGTAACATTCTCTCAATAATCTTTTGATACGATTACGATCAACGGCTTTGCGAAAATTTCTGGCACTTACACCCACACCAGCCTGTATAGGCTGGGTAGTTGCATCCGGTAAAAGCATATAAAAAACTTTTATCGGGAAAACAGAAAACGACTTACCGCCGGTAAATAAACCGTCGATCAGCTTCCTGCTTTTCAGTTTTTCTGTTTTATGATACGTGAATTTGGCTGCCATTCTGATGCTAAACTAAAAAAGCCTCATCAAAAGATGAGGCTATATTTTTGTATGCCCTCCTGATAAATGGGGATGGATATTTATTTTAATCCTTTCTCGCTGGAAACAGACAGTTTCTTGCGGCCTTTCGCTCTGCGGCTCGCTAATACTTTGCGACCATTAGCAGTTTCCATACGTTTACGAAAACCGTGAACGGTTTTACGACGACGTTTGTGTGGTTGGAATGTACGTTTCATTTTCTCGTTTTTTTACTAACCCGGTAATATTGTTACGTTTCATGCCTGCAGTCACCATACTGCTGCTTGTGAAAGGACGGCGAAGGTAGGTAAATCTGCCTAGAAGTACAAGGCAAAAACACCAATTTTTAAAGAAACCCCCCTAAAATCAAGGATTTTCCCTCATTTAGCCTGCAAATCAAGGTGTAAAGAGGTGATCGCTTTGCCAAAAAATATGCTTGCATGGTTATCGAAATCAGTTACAGAGTCTGTAGTATAAAAGCTGATCTGACCGTTTTGACTGATTTTTTCAGCTAATTCTAAATGCTTTTGCAGGTATTCAACCAGACTATTCGCCACAATCTCCCCTTGAGAAACAACAGTAACTTCTATTGGCAGAAACTGATTGATTTTTTCTATCAACAGGGGATAATGGGTACAGGCCAGCAATAAAGTATCAATATTGGCAGATGCCTGCATAATATGAGCAATATTCTCTTGTATAAAATAATCGGCCCCGGGTTTCTGGTACTCATTATTTTCTACAAGTGGCACCCACATCGGACAAGCTTCCTGGTAGACTTTGCAATCTGGAAAAAATCTGGCAATTTCAATGGGGTAACTCATGCTTTGCACGGTTCCTGTTGTTCCCAGTATACCAATTTCTCCGGTTTTAGAAAACCGGCCAATAATTTCTGTTGTAGGGCGTATCACACCCAGTACCCTTTTTCCCGGATCCATTTTCGGTAGATCCTTTTGCTGAATATTTCTCAATGCTTTCGCTGAAGCGGTATTACAGGCCAGTATCACCAGTTCGCATCCCCGTGCAAAAAACCATTCTACACACTCCAATGTATATTGGTAAACAGTATCAAATGATCGTGGTCCATAGGGGGCACGGGCATTATCACCCATATAGATATAATCATACTGGGGCAACCTGGCCACAATCTCTTTCAGAATGGTCAGCCCGCCATAGCCGCTGTCGAAAACACCGATGGGACAAGTTTTCTTCATATCCAAAAATAAGAACCCCATCTTATAGATGGGGTTCTGTGTAATCATTTTATTTGAAAGCGATCAATACTATCCTTTGGGTTTTGTGGCCCCTGCTGCTTTAGGTGCTGAAGTTCCGCCACCGTTGGCTGCTTTCCAGGCTTCTTCATAATCCTTTGGAAGGGTTAGTTTCAGCTTTAAGGCTACACGAATACTCAGGTTGTCGAGTAATGGGGGTTGTAGGTAAGGAGTAAGCGCATCGGCTTTCAGTACCATGGTATACTTTAGTTCGGCTACTACCTGATTCAGCGCTTCTACTATTTTCATACGGAAAGGCGATAAAAGTTGACCCTGTTTTTCATCTAACAACTGTTGTGAATACTGCTGCCAGTAAATTAATTTCTGCTTTAAACGGTTCAGATCAGAGATCGCCATTTCACGGGCTTTCGGTGCTAATCCGGCAGAATCTTTTTTGAAAAGACTGTCCTGGCGCTGATAATCTTTATAGGTATAATCATACTCAACCTGCAAAGAATCTTTTTGATAAGAGTCCAGCAAAGGTGAAATTTTATCAATACCTGGCATTAATGCTAATACGAACTGATCGTCAAAATAGCCGATTTTAAGGGGGGCTTGTTGTGCATTTGTATTGTTAGAAAACAAAACGCTTGCTGAAAGAGCCAAACACACAAATAGTAATTTCTTCATTGTTGTGAATTTATAATTGATTTGGTTTGCACTAATTTTTGATACCCATTTCCTTCAGTATCTCATCACTCTTATCCAACTTTGGGTCGGCAAATATAACGGTAATTCCTTCACTTTTATCCAGTACAAAATCGTAGGCTTTTGCCACAGCAATTTTTTGTATGGCATTGTACACTTTGTCCTGTATCGGTTTTACCAATCTCTGACGCTCTTTAAAAAGGTCCCCTTCATAGCCAAAACGCCTTTTTTGCAGGTCGCGGACCTCTTTTTCTTTCTGAAACAGTTCCTCTTCCCTTTTCTTCTTCAACTCATCGGTAAGCATAAACTGCTCCGCCTCGTAGTTCTTATACATTTTATCCAGGGTAGCCTGTTTGTCGTCAATTTCCTTCTGCCACTGTTCCCCAACCTGTTGCAATTTTTTGTCTGCATCCTTGTATTCGGGTATCTTATTTAAAATATACTTAGTATCTATTACTGCATATCGTTGTTGTGCCGTGCCTGCTAGTATACTTACCGAAAACACTATACAGAGAAACAGGATTTTTTTCATATAAAATAATTTAATCCTAAGATACCTATTATCACACTATTCTGGTTCAAAGCCCAGCATGAATGTAAATCGGGTTGCATCTTTAAACGGTGTACCCGGCGTCAATCTGTCTAAACCCAATCCATAATCAAATCCAAGTAATCCAAACATAGGCAGGAAGAAGCGCATACCTAAACCTACTGAACGTCTTAACTGAAATGGGTTATAATTCTTAAGATCGAACCATCCATTGGCTGCCTCATAGAATGCCAGTCCATAAATCGTACTGCTAGGATTCAGGCTAAGCGGATACCGCATTTCCATTGTGTACTTGTTGAAAATAGTAAAGTACTGTGTAGCATATTGTTTATCCGGGTTAATGGTCACATTTGAATTATCATATACGGGATAACCTCTTTGTGAGATGATATCATATCCCAATAAGGCAAACTGGTTACTTAATCCCGCATCACCCAGCTGGAACCTTTCAAAAGGAGATATTTTCAGGTTTGGATTAAACCTGCCGACATAACCAAATTTGGCGGCAAGTTTTAATACAAACTGCTTGTTATGATCTTCTCCGGTTCCTTTGGTTAATGGAATATACCATTCTCCATTCATTCTCCATTTATGGTATTCCAGGAATTTATATGGATTGGCTTCTGTTGCCAGATTTGGATCTGGGAATATCAGTGAATAAGGTGGTGTTACCTGCAAACTCAACAGGAAGTTGGAACCCGAACTTGGAAAAGTAGGCTGGTTAATAGATGATCTTTGCAATGCCACGCGGAAGTTCAGGTTGTTTACAATACCATTGGTAAATCCGGGCAAGTTGGTTGGATCAATCGCATAGTTACTCAAAGTGTACCGGGTATAGTTTACCCCCATGGTCAATGAGAAATAATCATCCGGCCATTTTAACTGTTTGGCAATACTTACTGTAGCACCGGTAGTTGAAATATACCTTGAATCAGCTACGTTCGCATTATATAAACCTGTGGTAGGGTCAATGGTTTGACCGTATTTGGTATTATAAATACTTACCGTTAGCGCATTTCGCTTTTTACCTCCTAACCAGGGTTCTGTAAATGAGAAGTTATAAGAACGGAAGGCTTTACCATTACTTTGCACACGAAGGCTCAGTTTCTGTCCATCTCCCATAGGTAATGGGTCCCATGCTGATTTTTTCCAGATATTCCTTATTGAAAAGTTATTGAAAGAAACCCCCAGTGTTCCGGTCAATCCGATCACACCTCCCCATCCTGCACTTAGCTCGAGCTGGTCACTTGATTTTTCTTCCACGCCATAATTGATATCCACCGTACCATCTTCCGGATTGGGAACAGGATCTATCTTGATTTTCTCCTGGTTAAAATAATTCAACTGGGCAATCTCACGCTGTGAACGCACCAGGTCTGTCCGACGGAATTTTTCGCCGGGAATAGTTCTCAATTCACGACGTATCACATATTCCTTGGTACGATCGTTACCGGTAATCCGTACATTTTTAATAGTAGCCTGTGGGCCTTCTACCAATCTGATTTCATAGTCGATGGTATCATTATACACAGCTGTTTCCACAGGATCTGCTCTAAAGAAAAGATAACCATCATCCTGGTAAAGTCCGCTGATATCTCCCCCTTCAGGTCCACCTCCTTTACCTAGTTTCTTATTCAGGAATTCCAGATTATAGGTGTCTCCTTTATGAATAGCAAGGATAACAGATAAGAGTGAATCCGAATATTTGGTATTTCCTCTCCAGGAAATATTTCCGAAATAATATTTATGCCCCTCTACTACTTTAATATCAATATTCAGGTCACCACGTTGGGTATGATAAATCGTATCTTTTTCAATAACCGCATCGCGATAACCAAGGGAGTTATAGTAATCAAGAATATTGTCTTTATCCTCTATATATTTCTTCTGATCAAATTTGGCGGAAGTGAGTTTGACCCTTACATAAGGATCCAATACTTTCTTTGTTTTGCTATAAGTAAGAAAGCCCTTGTCTTTCAGGTATTGATCGAATGTATAGTTTTTAGGTACCACAATCTTGGCAGAATCGTATACAGGAAAAAGGGTTAGCCTTGATTTTTCATGTGTATCCTTGAATTGCTTTTTCAGTTTTGCATCGTCAATTGTATTACCCCCGAAATTGATATTGCTGATTTTTACTTTAGGCCCTTTATCAATATAAAAATCCAAGGCCAGCATATTGTCGATAGTGCTGTCTTTTCTTTCTATGATTTTAACCTTTGAATCGCGATAGCCTTTTTCTTCATAGTACCTCTTAATCGCTTCTACTGCAGTAATTTTCATGTTCTCAGTAACCACGTGATTAGGCACTAATCCGGTTTTTCCTGCCAGATCCTCACTTTCTCCTTTCCGAATACCCTTGAAATAAAATTTAGATAAACGGGCTCTTTCGGTAACCGCTATTTCGATCTCTATATTTTTACCGCTTAGTTTGGTGATATAGATTTCTACATTACTGAAATAATTCTGTCCCCAAAGTTTGGTAATGGCTTTTGAAAAGTTATCGCCACCGGGAATGGTTACCTCATCACCTATTGTAAGGTTTGAAATAGAAATCAGGAGGTTTTCATCAAAAAAGCGGTTCCCAATGACTTTAATACCCGAAATTTTATATTTTTTGGGCGTTTTTTGATTGAAAATATTGATAAGATCCGCATCAATATTGGTAATTGTTGTATCAGAACCTGTTGTTTGTTGTGATCGGACCGGGACACTCACGAGCGATATTACAAAAGCCAACAATAAAAATTTATACACTTTCTGCATCCGTTTTCGGTTTGTTATGTGTCTGATCGAACGTGCAGCACACATATCTATCAGCAATTGGTTCAGGGTTTTAGGCGGGGCAAATTAACGGGAATAATGAAAAGTGTTTGTTAAATCACCCATTGTATCAAAAGGGAGGGGTAAAATAGCTATGCCAATTGCGTTTCCTCCTGTATTTGTTGCCCCGTTTTGCCAAATCTCCGTTCCCGGGCCTGGAAGTCTATAATGGCTTCATACAGGTTTTCTTTCCGGAAATCGGGCCAGCGGGTGTTTGTAAAATATAATTCTGCGTAGGCAAGTTGGTATAATAGAAAATTACTGATCCGGTATTCACCACTGGTACGTATCATTAGCTCAGGATCAGGAAACTGACTGGTGGTCAGGTATTTTTCCAGTGTTTCATGGTTAATGGTAGTTGGGTCTATTTTACCCGACTGCACATCCAGACCAATATTTTTTACGGCATTTACCAACTCCCATCGACTGCTGTAACTCAATGCCATCACAAGGTTAAGCCCGGTATTCTGACTGGTCATTTCCAGGGCTTCCTGCAGTTCATCCTGTGCAAATTTTGGCAACATATTCATATCGCCAATCACATGTAACCGAATATTGTTCTTATTCAGCGTGGGCACCTCTTTCCGAATGGTATCTACCAGTAATGCCATCAAACCTTCTACTTCCTGCTGGGGCCGGTCCCAGTTTTCGGTACTGAATGCATACAGCGTAAGATAATGGATTCCCAACTCTGCACAGCCCTCCACAATATTCCGAACACTTTCTACGCCATGATAATGGCCATACAGGCGATCCTGCCCCTTTTCCTGGGCCCAGCGTCCGTTTCCATCCATAATAATGGCAATATGTTGCGGTAATCTTTCTTTATCAATACCCGCAATCAGCACTTCCTGCATAGTTGTACCTTCTGTTAGGGTGCAAATTTAGCAAAATCGGGGGTTAAAAGGCTTTTAATTACAGAAATCTAGGCTTGAATACCCTGTAAACAGGGGTAATTTTCATTATTTTCCGGGTGTTGGAGGACAATGATAGCTTTGGAGGCTAAAAGATATGCCTATTTTAAAGCTGGCAAATGCATCTTTCTGGGGACCATTACCCCTTTGACGGCCTTTGATTCCAACGGAAGGGCCTAATTCATAGCTTCTGTCCTGGAGCAAGAATGCGGGTGAGGGCGATCCGTCTGGTAAGGTAGGAAAAGCATCGGGTGCATAATTGCCACTTACATCATCTATATAATCGGTTGATGTAAAGCGATACGTAACTTCCGCAAATACATTCATTTGTTCATTCAATGCATATTTCATCCCTACCGTAAATGGAACCGACATAGCAACCGGACCATAGGGATGGAGATTGGGATATAATGGGCTGCCCTGTCCTTCAGTGCCCAAGGGACGTAAATAATATTTTACTCCGTTCAGATACGCATAAGGATCGTAGGAAAATACACCTACTCCCAAGCCCAGGTAAGGTGTAAACTCGTATCCTTCAAAACCGGGCCTGAATTCAAAAAAATTGAAAATACCTGATACACTCAATTCCCATATATTATCATTGAAACTCAGGTTGCGGGCCACCTGAACAGGGTTGCTGCTGTACTTATCTGCATATCCCAGCATAGAAAAATCACCTGATAAACGTATCCCTATATAATTGGAGAGCTGTTTCTGAAAAAAAGCACCTGCGGCCATTTTGGGTCTGTTAATGGCTGAATTGGGGTTAAGATCCCCAAAATAATGCGCCGCACCCAGAGAAAGACCCAATTCCCCCTGGTGCACAAAACTGTTTAACAACTGCGCATTTGCATTGTTCAGACCCATCAGCACAAATGCAATTACCATTACTCTTTTAAACATAGTTATTCTAAAGTGGGGGCAATGAATTGTAAAATAGCATCAAATTTCATTACCATAAAAGTTAATTTCTCTTATCAAGACCCCAGGTAAGCTTAGTTCGCAGTGTAGACAAAAAACTATTTTCATTTAGCCTGACCAGGCTAACGGTGAATTTTTCTCTTCTTACAGCCAATTGTATGGTTTTACCCACAATCTCCCTTCTGGCGTCAAGGGCACAAATAAACTGTTCGGCCCGGCCCTCAACTTCAAATGAAATCACATTGGTATCTGGTACAACAATAGAGCGTACATTCAGATTATGTGGTGCCACCGGTGTTATCACAAAACTGGATGATTCCGGGAAAAGGATTGGGCCGTTGCAACTCATATTGTATCCGGTAGACCCGGTTGCTGTTGAAACGATCAATCCATCTGCCCAATAACTATTCAAAAATTCTCCATTCAGGTAAGTGTGCACTTTAATCATCGGGGAAATATCTCTTTTATGGATTGCAAATTCATTCAATCCAAAAGGGGTTTCTCCAAATAAAGGTTCGCTGGAGTCAAGGTGAATAAGGGTTCGTTTATCAACCAGGTAGGTTCGGTTTACCAAAGCATCAACGGCACTGGTTAACTCTTCCTTACTAATGCTGGCTAAAAAGCCCAGTCTGCCAAAATTGATCCCTAATATCGGAATATTCTTATCTCTTACAAGGGTTACCGCATCCAGCATAGTTCCATCTCCTCCCAAACTGATCAGACAATCGATATGCTCTTCCAGGTCTTCCGACACTTTAAAGGGAATCAGTTTTTCAAGTATATGCGGGGGCAAATGAAACTGTTCCAACAACTGATGAAAAATCAGGATAGTAGTATCATACCTGGCCAGCTCTTCTAGCAAAACCAATAATGGATTCTCTTGTTCAAAATCAAGCCCCCTGCTATAGATCGCTACCTTCATTATATACCTGTTTATACTACGCTTAATTAAACATTTTACATTTGTAACTTCTTTGAAAAAAGCTCCTTAGGTATGAATTCCTGTATGTAAATATAAGTCATCCGTATGGGGAAACAGGTACCTGCAAGAGAATAATTGTTTCAGAAAGAGAACTCAGGGAATAGCGAAGTGTAATCAATAATCCCCTAACCTATCACGCGAAACATATAACCCGCTTAACCGGTTACATATTGAGATAAGAAATCAGGTGGTTATAATTCTCTTTTAGCTCATTGGCATATTCTTCTTCGCCAAAAAAATACCTGACAATGTATTCGTATCGCTGAAATGTGGCTACAATATCGGAGACTTCGATTTTATTTATTTTGAGGGTTATTACCACAGTACCGCTATTTGGTTCGGTATGGGTGTTTAACTGGGTAATATATGCTTCATTGGTTTCCACCAATCTGCTGATCTCCCCAAATGAAAAGTTTTGTTTATCGGTTTCCAAAACAATCACCGCCCCTTTCTCTTCATTACCTACAAAGCGGGATATGGTTTTTAATATATCTTTCGCCTGTATCACACCACTTAATTCAGCCTGCTCATTCACTACGGGGAGAATGGTAAGTTCATTATTCGCTATCAGCTTCAAAGCCTGTAAAAAATATTCTTCCCCTTTTATCGAAATCTTTTGCAGATCCTGTTCAATGGAGGCCAGTGTATTGTTTTCGTCTATATCCAACAGATCATCTTTACTAACAATACCGGCAAATTTTTCGCCGCTGGATACGGGCAAATGCATAACATCGTATTCATCCATTATCTGAAGCGCAAAGGATGCTTTATCAAATACATTGATAACCGGGAAACCTGTATTGATTAATTGTGATGCCAGCATGTATTTATTTTCTCGGGTATACCAGGATTAAGCCGTTGCACCTGCTGTATGCTTTTGCTTTCCTAAAAAAACTTCCAGAATTCTGTTAAACTCATTAGGCACTTCCATCATGGGGGCATGACCACATTTGTCTACAAAATGCAATTCGCTGTTAGGTATCAGTTTGTTAAATTCACGGGCTACAAATGGAGGTGTAATCGTGTCATTGTTTCCCCAAATCAACAAAGTAGGTTGTTTAATCTGGTTGAGTTCTTCGCCTAGGTTATTACGGATGGCACTTTTGGCAAGTGCAATGATCTTAATCACTTTTAAGCGGTTATTGGTAATTTCAAAAACCTCGTCAACCAATTCTTTGGTAGCTGTTGCAGGATCGAAAAAGGTTAACTGCGTTTTCTTTTTGATATACTCATAATCGCCACGCTTTGGATAACTATCGCCCATTCCATTTTCAAATAAACCACTACTTCCGGTAAGAATCAATGATTTAATTTTTTCCGGATGCTTCAGTATATGCACCAGCGCCACATGTCCTCCAAGAGAATTACCCAGTAAATGAATATTCTCATATCCCCTTACTTCTATAAATTTTTGTACAAATTTCTCCAGTCCGCCAACCGAAGTATGAAAAATATCTAGGTCAAACAAGGGCAGTAATGGCACAATCACTTTATAATCTTTTCTGAAATGCTCTACCAGATCAGTAAAATTACTCAGCGCTCCAAATAATCCATGTAATAAAACCAATGGTTCTCCCTCTCCCTCTTCTAAAAATTTGAATTTATCTTGTTGTTTGATCTCGTAATTCATGGGCTTTTTTCTTAAACAAGCAACATTGGGCTCGGTACAAATAAAAGGAAAACCTTTTAAAAACAGTTCACTGAATATGATTACTATGAAATCACAGTAGCCATGTTAACAAAAATACTGATTTTACTGCAAAAACCCCTGTCTTAAACAAGGTTAGATAGATAACAATTATTTAACCTGCCCTGGGATATTGTCAAAAAAATGAGACAGCTCTTCAAACATTCCTTTGCAAAAGGGAATTATTTTCGCAAATCCTTCAATCGCTTTCGGTCCCAATGGTTTAATATACACATAGCTTTGAGAAGCAGTAAGCGTTTCCGGTTTTATCCAATGCATTTTCTCGATATAAAAAAGCAGTACACTAAAAACGGTAAGGTATAAAGCTGCATAAAGTAGCATTCCGCTGAGCTTATTTAACCAACCCAATAAAACCATTTCCATGGCAGATTGAATAAACAAGGCGCCCAGCCTCACCAATACAATTACCCCAATCATTACCAAAACAAAAGAAAGAAAGGGTAACCAGGATGTATTGATAGACATATTGTCTTTTAACCAGCCAGCTACCCAGGTAGATAATTTCATAGCTGCTGCAAGACCAATAACAATCGCTAAAAACGAAAAAATAGCTACCACAAAACCATTGCGGTAGCCTTTTATAATGGCAAAAGCCAGTAGTATCAGTAAAATAATATCAATCACCATCAAGCATCATAATTAAGCAAAGCCTTGCAGTTATACCCGTCATTAACTCAGAAACTTCCTCTTTTATTGTACAGATTTTGTTTCAATCCATAAACGGCGTGTAAACAAAGGCTATTTACTTAACAGCTCTTTCACAACGGCTGCAACGGCTTTTCCATCTGCTTTTCCTGCCAATTGTTTGCTAGCTGTTCCCATTACCTTGCCCATATCCTGTGGACCTGAGGCACCTACAGAACTGATGATGGCAGTCACTGCTTCTTTTAATTCTGCTTCGGTGAGTTGTTTTGGCAAAAACCGTTCGATCACAGCAATCTCTTCCGTTTCTTTCTGTGCCAGATCGGGGCGATTTTGCTGTTGGTAAATTTCAAGAGAGTCTTTTCTTGACTTCACCAGCTTCTGCAATAATTTCATTTCAGTGTCTTCTGAGATTTCGCCATTAGCCCCTGGCTCTGTTTTTGCTTTAATAATTTCAGCTTTAATGGCTCTCAGTCCCCGAAGCAGGGCTTCGTCTTTTGCTTTCATGGCATCTTTCATTTCTGCCATCACTTTCAGTTCTAAGCTCATGATACTATGTTTATTTGTTTTCTTTTAATTGTGTTTCCTTGAATTTTTTGTAAAACTCTTTGGCAAATTTTTTCATATCGTCAACCAATTCCTGCTGCTGGGTTGCCCTGAGATAAGTATCGGCCATACCCATCATATTCTGATAATAAAAATCAGCCATCTCATCTACCATCATATCCTTGGTCCATAAATCAATACGTAATGCGCTTTTATCGGCTCCGTCCCAGAAAGCCACCATCATAGATTTTGCTTTCTGTGCCATATCGGCTGTACTGTCTGTTGCGTTCCAGCTGATCTGTTGGGGTACTTTATTTTCATCTAACTCAATGTCAATGGAAATGTTGGATGTATGCATGCTTTTGTATTTGGTTTCAAAAATAAGAACGGCAAAAGTATGACGAAACAGGGCAAATTCAACTATCCCTTACCGGTAATGGCGCAGATGCTTTCCCATAAGGCATTGGCGGATCGGCTCCAGTTAAATCTATCTGCCTGTTTTATCCCCGCCTCCATCAGGTTGGTTCTGAGGTTCTCATCCCTATATAAGTTGATCATTTGTGTGGCAATTGCATCAGGGTCATTTGGACTGGCATATAATGCAATACTGCCCCCGGTTTCGGGCATGGCGGAAGTGTTACTGGTAATTACCGGTACCCCAGATTGCATGGCTTCTATAATCGGCAATCCAAATCCCTCAAAATAAGAGGGATATACCAAAGCATATGCTGCGGCTGTAATATTAGCCAATTGCTCTTCCGGCAAATAACCCAACATAACCACATCATCGCGGTACTTATATGATTTCAGTTTTTCCAGCAGATCCTCATATTGCCATGCCAGTCTTCCTGCCACCAATAATTTCATATTACTATGCTGCCATTTTTTAAACAGGGAAAACGCCTTTAACAGATTCATCAGATTTTTACGGGGATGAATACCGCCTATGAAAAGAAAATATTCCCTTCCATCAGCAAAGCTATCTTTCACCTGTTCTTTGTCCTGCCAGTTCAACGGCTGAAAAATGGCCCTTGCTGCTCCGGGTATGCAGGTAATTTTTTCAGGATCAGTCGATGGATATTTTTTTATTATGTCAGCCTTCGTATAGTCCGATACGGTAATCACAGAAGCCGCTTTTTGTAAAAACCGGCGCGTATATAGCCTGTAAAACCAACGGTGAGAAGCCGCTATAAATTCCGGGTAATGCAAAAAAGCCAGGTCGTGAATGATGAGTATCTGTGGTATTGGAGTACTAAGACTGCAAAAACCATAAGGCTGTATCCAGATATCCGGCTTCATGGAACGCAAAGCCAGAGTGGCTTTTATATCATACCAATATTTAAATGCGAGTACATGGCGCGCTTGCGGTGAAACGATAATGGGAATAATATTGGAGCTGAAAATAAACTCTTCGGCATATGGGCGGTCAAAAACAAAAATGAATTCATGTTCGGGATGCTGTATCACCAATCGGCTCAATATTTCTTTTGCATAATGGCCAAAACCTTCCAACTTGTCTTTTTGCAGAAATATAGCATTAACGGCGATACGCATAAGCAACAAAATTAAGCCGGTATTTATCAAATAGTGTTAAAATAATCGGGTTACTATACAAGCTGGCTTTATTTTTGAATAATAATATACATTATGGTGAAACGACTACTCCTGGTTTTTTGTCTGTTTGTTGTGTATGAATCACATGCTGCGGATTCTCTTCAAATCGTTTTTTCAAAAACCATTACCAAAACGGGTGATACCCTTGATTTCCGATGTTACCTTCCTTTTTTTGCAGAAAGCAAATTAACCAGCGCCACTTTAAACCTTTGGATCGAGGATCTGGAAAAAAAGAAACGCTGGAAATTCCGTTATCCAATTGTAAATGGGGAAGTGATCGGCTCATTGGCTATTGCCAATACAGTTCCCGATGGCCGATATGCATTTAATTTCCTGGTGCAACGTGGCTTTTTTAAAGTAGGGGGCGAAGTGAAGGACCATGATAAAAAAGAAACGTCTATCAATTATATGATGATCCTCAGAAATAACAAAGGCTCATATTTTGATAATGCAGTAGTGGATGCAGATGGCCGATTTAAATTAAAAAGTACTTTGTTCCAGGACTCTGCCTATTTTATTTTTTCCCCGGTAAAAAAAGTCAGGAATAATTATCTCTCTATCAAAATTGAAACACCACTTGATTCTGTGTTTACACCTGTGTTATCCGCTACCCGTTTTATTACTATAGGAGAGGAAAAAAATGCAATAGGCAAAAAAAATGATACCAGTCGCTATGCTTTTCAAACCACTGAACCCATAGGCAATGAAACATTACCGGGTGTTACGGTTACTGGTAAGTTTAAGAAAAAAGTACAGCAGTACGATGAAATGTATTCAAGCGGTTTGTTTAAAAGAGATGATGTTATGTTATTCGATGGGTTGGAAGATGATGAAATTTCGAGGTATCCAAGCCTGTTGCTTTTTTTACAAACCAAAGTACCCGGACTCTCCATCACTACTGATGCCACAGGCCAACAGGTAGCCAAATGGAGAAATGAAATTGTTGACTTATATATAGATGAATTCAGGATGCAACCCGGCGATGAGGGTTTTGTGATACCTTCAGAAATAGCGATGATCAAAGTGTTCAGGCCGCCGGCACAATTATCCGGTCTTTCAGGCAGTGCTGGTGCTATTGCTGTTTACACTAAGAAAGGTGATTTTGCGAATAATACCCGGAACAAACACAATTTTATCGTGCGAGGGTATTCTGCTTTTGACGGGGATTGGAAATAACTAAAACGGTTAACGAAATCTCTCGCTAACCGTTTTAGTTTCATTTATTTTTGTTTGGCCGCCCAGGCATCCATTTTCTTTTCCAGCACATCGAGTGGTAGGTTTCCGTCTTTCAAAAGAGTATCATGAAAATCAGATACTTTGAATTTTGCCCCCAACAATTCTGAATATTTATTTCTCAGCTCCCGTATTTTCAAGGCGCCGATTTTATAGCCCAATGCCTGTGCCGGTATTACCATATACCTTTCTATTTCAGCCGTTGCGCCTTCCTCACTGATGGGTTCATTATCCATCATATATTTAATCGCATCTTCTCTGGTCATGCCTTTTGCATGCATACCCACATCCACCACCAGGCGAATGGCCCTGTGAATTTCATCACCCAAAGCACCAAAATATTGATAAGGGTCAGTATATAATCCCAACTCTTTTCCAAGACTTTCGCAATATAATGCCCAGCCTTCTGCATAAGCATTGTTTCCCCCAAATCGTCTAAATTTCGGGAGTTTCTCATTTTCCTGCTGCAGACTTACCTGATAATGATGACCGGGTATGGCTTCGTGTAAAAACAAACTTTCCATTCCACTGGTAGTATTGAATTGGGTGGCATCGAGTATGGGAATATAGAAGATCCCAGGCCTTGTTCCGTCAGCACTACCCTGATTGTATTCTGCGCTGGCGCTGGCTGCACGGAAAGCTTCCGTCTGCCTAATCTCAAAACCGGTTTTGGGAGTATGCCCAAACATTTTTTGCAGGTTAGGCTGCATTCTCTGATGAATGGCTTCAAAAGCATCCAGTATTTCTTTGGGTGTTTTATAGGGAGTGAATTTTTTATCCGTTTTGAGATAGGTAAAAAATGCAGTAAGGTCTCCTGTAAATCCTGTTTCATTTTTTATCCGCTCCATTTCTGTGCGTATTCTTTTCACTTCTGACAGACCGGTATTATATATTTCATCCGGAGTTTTATTCGTAGTTGTTTGCTGCCGTATCAGGTAACGATAATAAATATCCCCCCCATTGGGTAAGTTGCCAATTCCAGTACTTGTTCTGGCTTTGGGAAGGTATTCATTCTGTAAAAACTCAGCCAGTTTTTTAAAGGGAGGTATTATGTTTGTATTGATTGCCTTTATATACAATGAAGTCAGTCTTTTTTTATCGGCATCACTAAATCCGGCTGGTATATTGGTTATGGGACCATAAAAAAGACTTTTCTCTGCATTTTCTACCACCATCGATTGCATTTGTGGAATCATTTTTACTACAATGGCTTTGGGTAAAACATAGCCAGCATCTATCCCCTTCTTAAAATACACGATTGTGCTGTCCGCATAGGCCGGAAATACTGACATTCTTTGTAACCAGTCGTCATAATCCTTTACCGTTTTAAAAGGCTCAATCACACTCCCGCTTCCCATTTGCCCAAAAACAAGATGCGCGCTTTGAAATTGGTTTAGTGGAAAATAATTATCATGAAAAGTTAAGCCTTCGAGGTTAATGGCCATTTCGCGTGAGAAAGCATCAAAACTCAGTTTATCATTATCATTCAACGCATCCCGATCAAATTGGGCAATATAAACTCTGTACCTATTATAAAACTCTTTAAGTTTGGCCCTGTAGGAATCGGTAAAATCAACATACATTTTATCATTATACCGGTTATCGCCGCTTAAAGTAGCTTCTATTGGAAAAAACTGCAATCTTTCCTCGTAATACTTATCTAATAATACAGCCAACTCCTTATTGTCTTCCCTGGTTTGGTTGGTATTACTGAGTTTACACCCCACTAACAAAACGATCGCAGATAAGAAGAGAATTACTTTTTTCATGATAAATAGTTTACCCGGGTAAATTAGACAAATAAGTGCATCCGTTGATCCGATTGTTTATGGATAAGTATAAAAACCTTTTCCTGTTTTACGACCCAGTTCATTCTGTTTTACTTTCTGTTCCTGCAGTAAAGATGGGCGTAAACGATCGGGTTCGCCCAATGCTTTCCATACGATCTGGCTAACTCCGAAATTGATATCCATACCAATCAAATCCATCAATCGGAAAGGGCCCATTTTAAAACCCGCAGATTCCAGTGCAATGTCCACGGTTTCAACGGTGGCCAGTCCGGCTTCAACCAATCGCATCGCTTCCAGGTAATACGATCTGGCTACACGATTAACAATAAAGCCTGGTGAATCATTACAAACTACCGGTATCTTACCCATCTTTTCTGAAAGAGTAACGATGGCCTGAATAATTTCCTCCTCTGTATCTTCTGTTCTCACAATTTCTACCAGTTTCATGACCGGTGCCGGGTTAAAAAAATGCATTCCGATAACACGGGAAGGCGAAGTAACCTTTTTTGCAATCTCAGTAATTGAAATAGAGGAAGTATTGCTGGCTAAAATAGTTTGGGGATGGTTGATTAAGGTTAATTGGTTAAAGAGATCTTGTTTGGCCTCTTTTTTTTCAATAATGGCTTCTATAACCAGGTCAGCCACACAATCATTGATTTGGGAACTAAATTTGATGCGGCTGATAATTTCTTCCTTTTCTAATGGGCCTATCCTGTCTTTATTTACCAGGGTATTCAGGTTTGCCTCTATGCCCTTTCTGCTTTTTTCAAGCATGTCTGTACTGATATCAAATTGAATAGTGGATATGCCCTTCATGGCTGATAATTGAGCAATCCCAGTTCCCATAGTTCCGGCTCCGCAAACACAAATGGTTTTTATCTGGTACATATCCCCCTTTTGTACAAATGTAATTACCCCAAAGGATACCTTGTAGTATATATCTGCTTATTCTAAAACGGATTTCCAGAGGATACCTACATCTTTTCCACTAAACTGCTAAGGGCCAATTTACTGTAACAGAGTTTAGTACTTTTAAGTATGGAAAAAAGATTCGAACAGTTAGACCTTTTTGGTTTTCCAATTGAGCAATCGCCTGCGCCAAAAAAGAAAGCAGTGGCTCCTAAACCTGCCAGTCAGGTAATAACTGTTATCCAACCACCCAAGGCTGACCCTATTCCTGAGCCTGTTATCGCAGAACTTGATCATATAGAAGAAATCGCAGAGAAGGAACCCATCATTTCAGTAAAAAAGGCGCAAACGAACACAATCAGTAAACCAGGCAGTAAAAGAGGAAGAAAATCTTTTAAAGAAATGGATTCCGAAGCCGACCTGATTGATGTACCCGAAGATGCGGTGCTTCAACAAAAACTCTATTATTCTATCAGCGAAGTAGCCGGCTGGTTTAAAGTAAATACTTCGCTCCTCCGATTCTGGGAAAATGAATTTGATATTTTGCAACCCCGCAAAACCAGAAAAGGTGACCGCCTTTTTCGGGTAGAAGATGTAAAAAATTTGCAATTAATCTATTTTCTTCTCCGCCAGCGTAAATTCTCTATCGACGGTGCTAAAAAATACCTGAAGAATAATAAACGGGAAGCAGATACACAGGCACAGGTAGTACAGTCTTTAACTAAATTCAAATCTTTTTTATTAGAATTGAAAAGTACCCTGAGTAATTAGAACCTGTATTCTTTCTAACCATTGCCTGCAAAACTAAGATTATCATGATGAATCGCTTTTTGTTGATTGCCTCCCTGTTGATGGTTTTGTTTTCCTGTTCGTCAGCTAAAAAAATGGGCACACCTGATTATGTAGTGGTACAGGATTCGGAAACAAAAGTATTGAAAGGCATTCTATCCCGTTCCCTTATTGAAAACGATACCAGTTTTGCCTGGTTTAAAGAGAATATGCAATATGGTCGGGTGGATGAATCTGCGGCAGCCATCTTTCGGCAAAAAAGCGGTCTGTTCAGCATACTTGTATTTGGCGGTACCTGGTGTCATGATACAGAAAATCTTTTGCCAAAATTTTATCGGTTAATCGACAAGAGTGGAATTCCTGCCAATCTGGTTACACTGATTGGCGTTGACAGGCAAAAGAAAACATTGCATAACCTGCAAGTAAAATGGAATGTTACCCATACACCTACTTTTATCATTGTAAAAAAAGGCAAAGAATTTGGCCGGGTGGTGGAATATGGAAAAACGGGGGATATTGAAAAAGAGTTGGGTGAGATCGTTGCCAGACTATAACATTAGCTCTCTAACTATTCTGTTTTACAACAATATCCGTGCTGGCTGCAGCCAGTTCTATTTGTAAGGATTCCAATAGTTCAATAATCTCCAGGTTAATCGTTTCTCTGAAAAGATTAAAGGTTTCAATACTTTGGCTGATGGTGGTAAAATAATCTACGGCCACTATATGTGCGCTCTTGCCTGTATCCATCAGATACACAAAAGATTTTTCGATTTCAGGTTTTTGTAAAATATTTCTGATGGCTGGCGATAATTGTTTTAACTGACTCGCACTTGCTCCCAAACCTATTTCTAATCTGATTTCTACCTTGCGCTGTGTTCTTAAAGAGATATTATCGATGATGGTATCTACCATTTGTTTATTGGGAACAGAGATATAGGTCTTATCTAATGTTCGTATCCTTGTACTTCTAAGACCTATCTTTTCAATGGTACCTGTAAACCCATTTACTTTTACCTGGTCGCCGGTAATAAACGGTTTATCAAAAAATATGATAAAAGAGGCAATCAGGTTTTCCATGCTCTCTCTGGTAGCCAATGCAATGGCTGCACCTACAATGCTTAATCCGGTAAGCAGGTTACCGATATTTTTATTGAAGGAAAAACGCAGCACCAGTAATATCCCAATAATCACGAGTATTACTTTGAAAAAATCTTTAAAGAAAATGATCAGCTGGTTATCTGCCTGGTCTTTCGTCAGATTGGCTTTTTCTTCCAATATCATGGCAATAAAATCGATTACACGAACACATAGCCAGATGAAAACCACAATCAGTGTTCCCGCTGCAAGAGAATCGATTAGTTGCCGGATGGTGAGATGATAAATAGCGATATCCAGTAGTTTCGGAAACTTAAGTCTATCCAAAGCAATGATGGAAATCTGAACTACCAGAAACGTATCCAGCGGTTGTAAAACCAGGTCCAGAAAGGATTGTCTCGCCACTTTCTTACCCGCCTTACCTACCATATTATATAAAATCTTGGCCAGGTATTTTGAAACCAATCTTTTGATCACGATTACCAAAAGAATCGTTCCTAATACAATCAGGTAGCTTTCCAGCGTATTATCCAAGATTTCCTGTTGCAAAAACTGATACATCTCACAAATTTAATACATCATTTGGCGTTCCAGTCAACCACCATTTTTGAATTCTAATTATTTCGATTCTACTTCCCATTTTAGTAAGTACATTTCTGTTCCGTCAAAAACAGCATAGGAGAAATTCCGGATCCAATCGCCCACATTAATATAGCGACTGGTAGCGCTTAGCGGAAAATCGATGGGGTAATGTCGATGACCAAAAAGAAAATAATCGTAATGCGTGGTTGTCAATAATTCTTTACAATAAATAATCAGCCATTCTTTGTCTTCACCCAGAAAATGCTCATCACTATCTCCCGTTTTCTCCCTGCTCTTACGGCTAAAATAATTGGCCAATCCGATACCCCAATCAGGATGTAATATTCCGAATAACCATTTACAAACCGGATTACGGAAAATTTTCTTCAAAAATTTATATCCATGGTCACCGGGCCCAAGTCCATCTCCATGTCCGATAAAAAATCGCTTTTCATTCCACTCAAAAACTTTGGGATGGTGATAGACGGGGATATTTAATTCTTTTTCAAAATAACCATTCATCCACATATCATGATTGCCCACAAATACATGTATCTGTATACCACTATCACTCAGCTCGGCCAGTTTACCCAATAATCTAACAAATCCTTTCGGAACTACCGTTGCATACTCATACCAAAAATCAAATATATCACCCAGTATAAAAATCTGAGCGGCATCTTTTCGGATGGATTCCAGAAAAGAAACAATTTTTTTCTCTCGCAACAGGCTGTTTGCATGATCCGGTGCACCCAAATGAAAATCTGTTAGAAAATATATTTTTTTGTCGGGAGCAATCGTCATCAGGGTTTATTTTTCTGCTGTATATATTGTAATAGATCGCCGCTGTCAATTACGGGTTTTTGAGAAACATCGCCAGTAAACCAATAGGCCCATGCCAGGGTTACCTGATCTGCATAATATACAGTGGTAACCAGTCGTTGATATAAAGCAGTTTCACCGGGTTCAATATTGAGGCCTTCATAATCATCCAACTGGGCCATTGCCCAGGGCAATTCATCAGGATGATTGATTTTGTATAATTCTCCAATAATAAAATAATCTTCTTCTACAGGCACTGCCGCAGGATAGTCGCCCAAATCATATAAACGACCCTTTACCTTAGCTTCTCCTATTAATGTAAAATACCGACTGATATAGCTATACGCCGGACTCTGAAAACCACTCCTCAGTGTTCCATACACAAACAATTGACCATTGGTTTCGTTGATCATAACTTAGATTTAAGGTTGCCTGTCAACCAAAAAACAAAATACTTCTTTTGGTCCATGAACCCCAACTACCAGTGTTTTTTCAATATCTGCAGTTCGGCTGGGCCCTGTTGCCAAAGTTACCAAAGAAGGAAATTGCTGCCCATAATTCATTCGCAATTGTTCAAGACTGTTGGCTATATCATATACCAGTTGATCTGTATACGCAATACAAATATGTACCGGGGCATACACGCTAACCGTTCTACCGCTTTTCTGTGCACTGCTCATCACAATACTTCCTGTTCGGGCAATCAAATGCTCACATCCTGTGATAGATGCGTCGCAGGATGCCAGATCTGTAACATATTCGCTTTCAAAACCAGCTTCACCCAAACTATTAGCAAGTTCGTTTTCCCTGCAATAGATCTTGGTCCATTTTCTTTGCGAAATCAGTATTCGCAGTTGGGCCACCAGTTCCGTATGATCTAAACAAAATGAAAAACGCCCCTGTAAATGGCTGAATTTTTCAGCAAATTCAATTTCCAGCTCTTTTTGAGAAGGTTCGAATACCGATTCGTTGTTCTCACTGGCAGGAAAGGGAACAGGCACTGGTTTTGCCAGTGCCTGCTTTATCTTTTTTAAAATATTTTCTCTTGCTGTGGTTGCCATTATCCTATAATGAGTTTTTCGTCGTTGGGTGCACCGGCATCTCGGGTTTCTTCGCCTACAACATGTCCATTGCTTTGTTCCGGTTCAATTTCAACCAGTTTCTTTTCCTCAAACGGGCGTTTGCCTATCAGTATTTCCACATCGCTTTTATGCAATACTTCTTTATCTAATAGTTCCTTAGCCAATATTTCTACCTGGCTTTTTTTCTCGGTAAGTAATGCAATCGTTTTCTGGTAAGCCTCATCAATTATACCACGCACTTCTTCATCTATGATCTTACCGGTTTCTTCGCTAAATGGTTTGGTAAAAGTATTTTCCTGGGTAGGATCATAGAAACTTACGTTCCCTACTTTATCGTTCATACCATAGGCCGTAACCATGCTATAGGCGATCTTGGTGATTTGTTGCAGATCGTTGGCTGCTCCGGTTGATATTTTTCCGAAGAAAATCTGTTCTGCCGCTCTTCCGCCCAATGTCATACAGATCTGGTCCATTAACTGGTCGGTATTGTATAAATACTGTTCAGTAGGTGTGTATTGTGCATATCCCAGGGCTGCTGTTCCACGGGGAACGATGGTTACTTTTAATAAAGGATACGCATGCTCCAGGAACCAACCACAAACGGCATGGCCTGCTTCATGATATGCAATAATTGATTTTTCATGAGGGGCAATGATTTTGTTCTTTTTTTCCAACCCGCCAATTACCCTGTCAATCGCATCCTGAAAATCGATCATTTCTACCGATTCTTTTCCTTTTCTAGCTGCTATCAGGGCGGCTTCATTGCATACATTGGCAATATCTGCCCCAGCAAAACCAGGTGTTTGTTCGGCCAGTTTATGGAGATCCAGGTTTTCAGAAATTTTAATAGGAATCAGGTGAACTTTAAAAATGGTTTCCCTTCCTTTTACATCGGGTTTATCAATAGATATCTGTCTGTCGAATCTTCCCGGTCTCAGCAAAGCTGTATCCAAAACATCGGGTCTATTGGTGGCTGCGAGAATGATGATACCGGTATCTCCGCCAAATCCGTCCATTTCAACCAGCAACTGGTTTAAAGTATTTTCTCTTTCATCATTACTCATGATGGCATTACGGCCACGCGCACGACCAATTGCATCAATCTCATCAATAAAAATGATACAAGGTGCTTTTTCGCGGGCCTGTTTAAACAAATCACGAACGCGACTTGCCCCAACGCCTACAAACATCTCTACAAAATCACTCCCACTCAAACTAAAGAAAGGAACCTGGGCTTCACCCGCCATGGCTTTTGCCAACAGGGTTTTACCGGTACCGGGAGGACCAATTAATAAAGCCCCTTTTGGAATTTTACCACCCAGTGCTGTATATTTTTTGGGATTCTTTAAAAAATCTACAATCTCCATCACTTCCACTTTTGCCTCATCCAATCCGGCAACGTCTGCGAATGTGATATTTACTTTGGCCCCTTTATCAAATAAAGTAGCTTTTGATTTACCAATACTGAAAATACCGCCCGGACCGCCGGCGCCGCCCTGACCACCCATTTTACGCATGAGTAATACCCAGATTCCCACAATCAATAAAATGGATAATACGGCATTCATCACCGGACCAAACCATTCTGCTTCTTCTACAACAGACTCAGGCACTTCAGGTATTTTATACGTTTCATATACCTGTTTGATATCATCCTTAAAGCTTTTGAAATCCGTTACCTGGAACTCGAAAAGAGGAACTCCTTTTGCTTTGTCCTTGGGCAGGGTAATTTTATACTTATTTACATAGATATCTTTTGAAAGCTCTTCGGGCTTGATATAAACCCTCACTTTTTCTTTGACTTTAACCAGGTCTAGTTTTTCAACATCGCCTTTTGCCAGCATATTCTGGGTAAATTCCTGCTCAGTGATTTTGATCAGATCGGGGGAAAGTTTCATGAACTGTGTTCCGAGTAACACAACCAGTATGATTGCGTAGATCCAATAGATATTGAACTTAGGCCCTTTGCGTGAACCGTCACCTTTATCCTGACCACTTAACTTTATGTTTTTATTTTCCTGTGACATATACTAATACCTCTATAATAAATTGGGGTTTCTAATAATAACGATTAACCGGACCTTATATTTTAAATTGTTTACATGTCGTGCAATTGCGAGCCTGCATCACTCCACATTTCTTCGAGTTTATAAAATTTTCTTGCATCGGGATGCATTACATGCACTACCACACTCACATAATCAATCAAAACCCATTGTAATGCCTGTCGCCCCTCATGTTTATAAGGAGCTTCATTACAATCCATCCGAACCTGGTCTTCAATAGCATCACAAATAGCCCTTACCTGAGTGGTACTGGAAGCCTGACAAACGATAAAAAAATCGGCAGAGGCTTCCGGTATCTTGCGCAGATCCAGACTAACAATATGTTCGCCTTTCTTATCCTGTATAGCTTTAATGATCGATTTGAAGATCTTTGAATTACGTGTAAGCCTCGTGATCGTACTTTTTTCGCGGGTTTTTAAAACAGAAAGAGGTTCCAATAATCGATGAAATTTTAAATGAGTAATGATTTATTGTATCAGGACTCCGAATTTGTCCTTATTTTTTAAAGATTAATTCTGAACCACCGGAGCCCGCTTTATTAACTTTGTCAAAAATAGTAATTCTTTGTCACCCTTTACAGCTAAAAGTACCATTGGTACACCATTCATTGAATTAACCGAGGTTGGAAGCACCAACATCTATGCCATGGACATGATTCAGGCTAATATGGCTGCACACGGAACCTGCTTTTTCGCAAGTTCTCAAAAAGCCGGTAAGGGGCAACAGGGTAAAATATGGGTAACCGAGCCCGGATCAAACATTATAGTATCCGTAGTTTTAGATAGTAGTGCCTTCTCTCTTGCCCGCCTATTTGAATTAAGTTTAACAGTTTCTTTGGCCTGTCATGATTTTTTTTCAGCCTATGCACCCGGAGAAACCCGCATAAAATGGCCAAACGATATTTACTGGCGTGACAGAAAGGCAGGGGGCATTTTGATTGAAAATATCATCAGGGGAGATAAATGGCTATGGTCGGTGGTAGGAATCGGTATTAACCTGAACCAGGTTTTATTTCCCGAAACAGCCAAAAACCCGGTATCGCTCAGACAGATTACCGGAAAAGAATTCAATACAGTAAGTATGGCCAAAGAACTATGTGTATGTCTCGAAAATCGTTACCAATACTGGTTGAAATGGGGTGGGCAGCAATTATTAAAAGAATACAATGACCGCTTATATAAGAAAGACGGATGGGTGAGGCTGAAGAAAGATAATCGGGTATTTTCCTGCCGGGTGAAAAATGTATCAGAAACCGGTGAGTTATTGGTAGAAGGGGGCGTAGAGGATCGTTTTCGGTTTGGGGAAGTAGAATGGGTGATATGAGGGTTGGGAGTTACGAGTTGCGGGTTATTGGGTGATTTTTTCGAGAAGGCTGTTTTTTTTGTCCTGGGACAGATAGACTTCTGCATCATTGTTCATGATCAGTAGAAAGTCTTTTTTATCTACTTTTTTGATATAATTCAGGTTCACGATATAACTGCGATGGGTTCTGAAAAAAGGGCCGCTTGCTTCCAGGTATTCAAAATCAATTAATTTTTTAGTAATTGTAAGTACACCATGGGTAGTGGTATAAAACCGGGTATAACTTCCTTCTGCCTGTAAATAAATGATATCATCCATCTTTACTACAAAAATAGTTTCGGCAGTTTGCAGTACAATTTTTTTATCAAGTTGGTTGTTGAAATTATCTCTAAGGGTTTTGTATTGAATGCTTTCCTGGGCCATGGGCTCAACGCTAATTTTTTTGAGCGCTCTTTCTATATGCTCCGCCCTTACAGGCTTTAAAATATAATCTACCGCAGAAATTTCGAAAGCCCGCAGAGAATATTCACTATAAGCCGTAACAAATACTATTTTGAAACAGAGAGTTTGATCATCAAAAAAGTCCAGTAACTCAAAGCCATTGTATCCGGGCATCTCGATATCTAGAAAAACGAGGTCAGGTTTTATTTTGTTGATGGTTTTTACTGCATCCGGAACACTTTTGCATTCTGCCAATACGGTTACCTGGCTGAAGTTTTCTTCTAGCAGGCCGCGCAATGCTACCCGGGCATTGGGCTCATCATCTACTATAATGGCTCTTATCTGTTGCATTCAGTTTCCAAGTTACTCTTACGAGGGTTAAATTGAAAAAATAATTTTCTAACTATCCATTCTTATGATATTACTCTTACAAAGTCTGGGCATCCATTCCATAATCAGGGATCTGGAGTAAGACCTTTGTTCCGGTTGGGTTTTGTCTCTCATCTTTTTTATCAATAATCTCACAGGTGATCTGTTGTTTGTATAAACGATTAAACAAATCCATTCTTTCATTTAATGCAGCAGTAGCAAAACTGGATGATTTGTTTTTACTACGCAGGTTGATTTCCATAGATTGCTGCCGGCCTATCCCATTATCATCAATCGTTACTTGTAATACGGTTCCGGTTTGTTCAAAACTGATATCCACTCTTTTCATCCCGGTCTTATGCATCAGCCCATGTTTTACGGCATTCTCAATAAAGGGTTGTAACATCAGGGAAGGAATTCGAATTTCTGATAGGTCACTTATATTCAAAACACCAATATGGTATTCAAAGCCTTCATCAAACCGGGCTTTTTCCAGTTCCAGATATAAGCGTATATTTTCAATTTCCTCTTTTAATGGCAATAATTGTTTATCACTTGAATTCAGTGTTTTCCGCATCAGGTCGCTGAAATTACCCAATAATGCCCCGGCTTCTGTTTTCCGATTACCATATACCAATCCCTGAACCGTGTTCAGCACATTATATATAAAATGCGGATTCATTTGCGCGCGCATTGCCACTAACTGACTTTTTAATAATTCCTCTTTTATGGTTTGTCGCTTAAGCAGGTTGTTTTCCCATTGCCTGAGTATTAGCCAGATAAGCAATGAAATACCAATAATGGCGATGGATAAAAAACTGGTTGTTTGCCAAATGGGTTTGGGCACGGTAAATAGAAAATGATGTGTTTTACTTTTATAATTCGCCCCGGAAATTGCCTGTATTTCAAACTCATATTTTCCGGGAGAAAGCCTGTTAAAAATCAGTTGGTTATTGAAACTGCTTACATGATGCCAGGCAGAATCCGCTCCTTTTAACCGATACAAATAGATAACCGATTCGGGAGAAATATAGTGAAGTGCTTCAAAATAAAAACTGATATCACTTCGGTCGTCGGCCAAGCTGCCATTGTTGCTGATCTCCTTTCCATTACTGGTTGCTTTTAGCAAGGGAAACCTGATCTCAAAATTTGAATACCTGGGTACATTATATCGTTGCAGGATTCCGGTAGGTGTGGCAAACACTAGTTTATTATCGACAATGATAAAATCATTGATAATGATATTGCTTAACCCATACTCCTCCAGGTAGCTGGTAATTATGCCGTTAGATTCGTTGATCCTGTCAAGTCCTGCGTCGGTTAAAACCCATATAAAATTTTGTTGCTTAATAATTTTTCGAACATTATTACTACTCAGTCCGTTTTTCTCATTGTAACTCCTTACCAATATATCGTTATTAAAAATCAATACCCCTTTTGTGGATTCTCCTACCGCCAAGCTACCATCTGTAAGTTGTATCAACGACTTTCCAATCACGGGAAGACCCTCTGCGTCCTTTAGTATTTTTATCGTTCCATCATAATGATAATCATACAGGTCGTCTGAATAAGAAACCCAGAAACCTTCTTTTGTTTGAGAACTTAAACAAGTAAGACTTCTTTTCTTTCTTAAAACATATTCATTCCCTAAACCAATGCGTATACTACTTTTAATACTGTCTCTTTTATAAAGTGAGCAACTTATCAGTGGGGCCCTGTTATAAGAATTGAAGTGGTCGTTCATTAAATATGCCCCATTAAACAGAGATACTATCAGGTTGCCAAACTTATCTCTTTGTACTCCTTTACTGTAATCATTTAATTCTATTGCAACTCTCTGATTTTTTCGGAATACGCCCCTATTAGAAAAAATAAACCCGCTTACTGTATCATAGTAAATAAATTCTGTTTGAATAAATTTTGTAAGATCATAATGAAATATTTCTCTGTTGTTCAGATCAAGCTTAGACATTAGCCCCTGACTATTCCCTACCACTATTTCATTATTGGAAAGTGACTGAAGCCTGCTAAAATTATCCAATAATGGATCATCGTATATTTTAATTAGTGTATTTGCCAGAGAAGAGCAAACAAACACTCCATTATCCAGAGTGCTGAACCAATAGTTTCCTTGATAATCTGTGGTTACATCTGATACCCTTTCATTAGGTAGGTAACATTTTGTTTCCCCGGTTTCCGGGTTCCATTGATAAGCACCGCTCTGGGTACATAACCAGCAGTCATTCTTATTAGCAAAAACCATTTTTAAAATATATACATCTGGGGAGATGTCCAGCTTTTTCAGTAATGTTCTTTTATGATTTTTTATCTCAAAAGGTGTGGTTCGTTCCAATCCCATACTTACTCCTAAAAGTTTTTCATTGTTTGAAACAAGTCTGACGTCCAAATAGGTTTCATGTACAGTATCCCAACGGTTTCCTTTTCCATCTCCAAAAAATAAGTACCCTCCACTAGAGAAAGCATATAATTCATTTTTGTTTCTTTCTAATGAAATGATTCGGTTATTTTTAGAGGGATCGAAAATGATATTCTCCAGGGAGTGTGTTTTTTTATTGAACTGATAAATATTGGAAAAAGAATTGAACCAGATTTTTTCTGAACCAACTGCTACATTATTAAAAGTTGAGATATTATTGATGAGTTTTGTATTTATCTCATAATTGCGTAACGTATCGCGATTAAAATAAAACAACTGGTTATAAAAATTCATACACCAGATCACCCCATCTGTATCTTCCTGCAAATAACCAATTCCTCGCATAGAAGCTTTGTCAATAGGAATAAAAGCAAAGGTCCTTCCGTTAAACCGGTATAAACCTTTATCCGTTCCCAGCCAGATATAGCCTTTTGAGTCCGTAAGCATATCATATACCACTTGTGTTGGCAATTGTTCCGGATAACTGAGCTTTTTTACATACGGGTATTGCCCTTTTGCGAATACGCAGAATAAAAAAAAGATAAGGCAAAAGCGGGTACGCATGGTTGGGATTGATAAAGTAAAACTGTTTTAAAGTTAATGGGTGTTGATGAAATAAATGATACCCGGGCTGCGAAACAGCCTGCCGATCAATTATTTAGATAGGAACAGTCATCGGGCGCAAGCTTATTTTCAAGATTTCGGTTATCCTAATCGGAATTTTTTCTAGTGTTTTTACCTTTTCAGCAATAGATTACGCTTGCTTTATGAAAAAAATGGGGGGATTGGTAGAAAACGGTGTTTTACTCCAACTTAGTTCATAGAAATTACGCTCATTACTAAACAAGTAATAATTGGGGGTAAGAGAGCTGTACAATGTGCAGCTCTCTTCGTTTTTAATCATAGCCCATTTCCTATTTCGGTTCCCATTTATTGATTTCCCGACTTTTATATAGATGAGTTGTACTTTGCAGGTATCATTCTGATGTAACATTTTTATTATGACAGCAACCAGACTTACCCAATTTTCGCATGGGGGCGGATGTGGATGTAAAATTGCTCCTGCAGTACTCGATAAAATTCTGCAAAGCCATACCGGAATAGTAGAAAATAAAAACCTATTGGTAGGCAATCTTAGCAAAGATGATGCGGCTGTATACGATCTCGATAATGGTACCGCATTGATCAGCACTACCGATTTTTTTACCCCTATTGTAGATGATGCATTTGTTTTTGGAAAAATTGCCGGTGCCAACGCTATTAGTGATGTGTATGCAATGGGTGGGAAACCCATACTGGCAATTGCCATTCTTGGATGGCCGATCAACAAACTACCGCCCGAACTGGCCCAACAGGTATTAGACGGTGCCCGCGAAATTTGCAGGGAAGCGGGGATACCGCTTGCAGGCGGACATAGTATTGATACCCCCGAACCCATTTTTGGCCTTTCTGTAAACGGTCTTGTTCAAATTCAAAACCTCAAGCAAAATAATACAGCCCGGGAGGGTGACCTGCTTTTTTTAACCAAACCCCTGGGGGTAGGTATACTGTCTACTGCTCAAAAACGTGATGCCTTGAAAGAAGAACACCTGGATTTGCTCTACGCACAACTCAGTCGCTTAAACAGGATCGGCGAATTATTGGGTTCAGTTGAAGGGGTTCATGCCATGACAGATGTAACCGGATTCGGATTGCTCGGGCATTTAATTGAAATGGCCGAAGGCAGTCAATTATCGGCTCAATTAAATTATGCTAATGTGCCTATACTGGACGCTATTAAAGAATACATGGCACAAAAAATTGGTCCGGACGCAACTTTTCGGAACTGGAATGGGTATGGTCATAAAGTATCTTTTGCCCCAGGCGTTAATGTAATGGAAGCTTTTACCATTTTACCCGACCCGCAAACCAATGGCGGTTTATTAGTGGCCGTTGCGCCGGATGCGATATTAGAGGTGCAAAAAATATTTTCCGATAATGGCCTTTCCGATTTTATAGAACCCATCGGTGTTATGAAAACAAAGGGAGAAAAAGTGGTGGAAGTTATTTAGGGGAAATGATTTCATCGATACGCTGCGCCAGGTGATGGTCTTTTTCTGTAATGATATCCCCGGCACTATGGGTGTTTAACCAGATTTCTACCGTATTCCAGGCATTGGTCCATCTGGGGTGATGATCCATTTTTTCTGCCTCCAATGCCACACGGGTCATAAAAGCAAATGCTTCAGAGAAATTTTTGAATACAAATTTCCGGTAGAGAAAATGATCCTGTTCTATCCAATTAGTGTTTGTCATAGTATTGGTTATTTTGCTGTACGTTAACAGTTGTTCTCTGTTGCATTAAAATACCATATTTCCCTTATTCCTGATCTGCTCATTGGTGAGTTCCGCTACCAATTGTACACCGGGTATATTTTTCACTGCCTGTTTAATCCAGTTACATTTATCATCCGCTACCATATCGCCTTTCATCAGCCATAAAAAATCCATGTGTTTGAATTCGGGTAACAGGTATTCTCCATCAAATTGATTATGGTATAAATAATGAACCAGGAAACTATTGGGTTCATTGGATTGATAAACAGAAAAGTAATAACTACGGTCCTTTTTTCTGAGATGAATTTCTATATCCGGGTTAAGCCGAAACTGGTATCCGAGTTGGTTATTTAAATGAAGACAGAACTGGTAATTTTTCAAGGGCGCAGTAATACCTAACAGACGGGTTTCTTCAAAGAAATCGTCGTTCAGTTCTTCTATATTCAGGCGCAGTTGTTTCATGAGGAGTTTTTTCTTATTCTTATTTTCAAAGACTTACCCTATTCCCAAAAGCATGCGCTAAAACTGAATTTCAAATACTTTTTCTTCTGACCCGCGTTTGATTTTTAACTGGGTTTTATCTCCTTTCTTAAACTTACTAAGCGATTGCATATAGCTCATCACATCCACAAATTTATATTCGCCCAATTGAAGTAAAACATCGCCAGTCTGCAGCCCGGTTCTTTCGGCGAGTTTACCCGGACTAACCCCATCTATCCGCATACCGGTGCCGGTAAAACCATAATCGGGTATTACACCCAGGCTAACCGTATATCCGGCGCTTCTACCCATTTGCGGTTCGGTGGTTTTGGCAAAAACCAATTTGCCTTTGGTATCGGTTGTTTCAATCAGGCGATAAAGCCAGTTCAGGATATCCTTTTCGCCTACAAAATTGATTTTTTGCCAATCGTCTGTGGCTTTATGGTAATCGCTGTGGCTACCGGTAAACAGGAAGAGAACAGGCATATCCTTGCGGTAAAAACTGGCATGATCGCTGGGGCCACTGCCGGTGCTGTCTAATTTGAGTACCAGATCTGTTTTTGTAGCCGTCAATACATCATTCCACACCGGAGAAGTACCAAAACCACCGATGGTTAATTTATGAGATGTATCATAACGCCCAACCATATCCATATTGATCATATAGTTAGGTGTGATATTAACAGTGGGATGTTCGAGCCAGTATTTACTGCCAAATAATCCCAGTTCTTCCCCTGAAAAATTCAGGATCAGGTAATTATTATTTGCGGGGGCCGATTTTTTCAGCATCCTGGCCAGTTCAATCAGTGCGGCTGTTCCACTGGCATTATCATCGGCACCATTATGAATAACATGGCCGGTATCTAATGCCGTTTTATCTTCTCCATACCCCAAATGATCATAGTGTGCACCCAGTATTACTGTGTTGGCTGCATGATTATTAATGAACCCTGCAATATTCCTGCATTTACGGGTTTTATCAGAAAAATGAATATTCGCTTCTATTTCAAGCGTGGCTGAATTATCTGAAAAATATTTTCGATAGCCTTCCTTGGTAAGATAAATGACAGGCATGCTCACAGCATCCGATTTGTCATTTTTATTGAACTGGATATTATCTGTGATACCCGAAGTATTGTACACAAATAATGCGGTGGCCCCTTTGGCAGAAATGGATTTGACAATTTTTTTAATGGCATCTTCCACATCAAAATGCGGATTATCCTTGTTTTCTTCCAGCATGTCTTTCAGGTCCCTGAACCAGGGTTGCTGGGTTTCGCTTAAGGATACAGCAGGTGCTCCTTTTACTGATTTGGGGGCACTGAAAGCAAGGGGTAAATATTCAGTATTTAATGCAAGTGGCTTGCCATCCACTTTTAATAGGGTGGTTTCATCTATCTGCCGCCCTTCATTGATCTCAAATTCCTGCACATACCCATCGGTTCCTTTGGGTTCCAATCCCATTTGTGTATACTGGTCAACTATATACTGCATAGCCAATAGCTCACCGCGGGTGCCTGTTCTTCTTCCTTCCAGTTTATCATCTGCCAGGTATTGCACATGGGCCGTTAGTCGGGCAACCAGTTCTGTATTGGCTTTTTCTTCGGCCAGTTTTTTTTTCTTTTTGCTTTGGGGAAAAACAAGGGTTGGAACAAGCAATAATACCAGCAGGTATTTTTTCATACAGGAAGGTTTGTTAGGACAAAAGTAAGGCCCAACCAGGCAATTGTACAAGTATTATTGAAAATAGTGAGGTCGCAATTCGAGGTTTTTGTACAGGCAAAAGTAAATCCATCTTACTAATTAATGCGTTATCTATCAATTTCATAAACCTATCTATTTCTAAATTTTTGAATTAGGGGTAAGGTTTGTATTTTTAAATGCAGTAGGTTACAGTAAAACAATATCTGGAATACGTACTGTATCATTTATCTAAAAGAGATATCAATTAAGCTGTCACAAAAATGGTTGCCTAATTCGGCAGATTTCTTGATCTATTAAAATGAGCCAACAAAATCATACCCTCTTTCACCAGCGCGTATCAGCGGCCGGGCTGCTCATTGCGATGGGCATAGTGTTTGGAGATATTGGCACTTCGCCCTTATATACTTATACGTCTATTTTTCATGAAGGTGAAATCATTAATGCCACTAAAGCATTGGGTGTATTAAGTGCCGTGTTCTGGACCTTGGTATTATTGACTTCCGTAAAATATATTTTTATTGTACTAAAGGCAGATAATAATGGAGAAGGTGGCATATTTTCCTTATTTGCACTAGTGCGCAGGTATTTTGGTAAATGGCTTGTAATCCCTGCCATCATTGGTGCTGCCTTTTTAATGGCAGATGGCGTTATCACACCACCTATTTCCGTGGCATCGGCCATTGAGGGATTAGAAATGTTTTCACCCCAACTAAACACCGTTCCCTGGGTAATTGGCATATTGGTTTTACTATTTCTTTTTCAACAAATTGGTGCCGGCAAAATAGGTAAAGTATTTGGCCCGGTAATGCTGGTCTGGTTTTCCTTTATTGGCTTTATTGGCATATTGGGCATTGATGGGCATTGGGCCATTTTAAAAGCGCTGAATCCTTCGTATGCGTTTTATTTAATCAAAGATTATCCGGGTGGCTTCTGGCTATTGGGTGGCATCTTTTTATGTAGCACCGGAGCCGAAGCATTGTATAGCGATATGGGGCATGTAGGCCGTAATAATATTCGCTGGAGTTGGATGTATATTAAAATTTGTTTAGTGCTGAGTTACGCCGGACAAACCGCCTGGATGGTTGCTCATGAAGGTCAGCCTATGAGCAATATCAGTCCATTTTACAGTACCATTCCGGCTAGCATATATCTTTTTTCTGTTGCCATAGCTACTTTGGCAACCATTATTGCAAGCCAGGCTTTAATCAGTGGCTGTTTTACGTTAGTAAATGAAGGGATCCGGTTGAATATCTGGCCAAGACACAAAGTGTTTTTTCCTTCCCAGGTGAAAGGACAGATTTATATTCCATTCGTGAATTGGTTTTTAATGATTGCCTGTGTGGCAATGGTTTTGTATTTTAAAAAATCGACGAATATGGAGGCCGCATTTGGACTGAGTGTTACACTCACTATGCTGGTTACCAGTTTCCTGGTGGTAATGTACCTGCTTACCAAAAGGGTGTCGCTGGTATGGATAGTATTATTTGGTCTGGTATTCTTTTCTATAGAAGGGATGTTTCTGATTGCCAACCTCAAGAAATTAATGCACGGAGGGTGGATTACTTTATTGATTGGCACAGTGCTTTCCGTTATGATGTATATATGGTACAAAGGTAAGCTGGAGCAAAGCAGACTAATGTCGTACACGCCCCTCTTACATCAGATTCCCATTTTGCAACAGTTAAGTAATGATACTGAGATTAACAAATATGCTACCCATCTGGTTTTCCTCAGCAGCTCTCATAATGAAAAGTATATTGAACAAAAATCAATCAGTTCTATTCTTACTGCGCCCATTAAAAAAGCGGAAGTGTATTGGTTTGTTCATATCAATGTTACGGATGAACCGTTTACACAGGAGTATAAAGTAACTATTCTTTCCCCCAATGATGTGTATCACCTCACGTTTAACCTCGGCTTTAGAATTGAACCCAAATTGGATTTGTTTTTCAGGTATGTTTTGCATGAATTAATCGATAGTAAAGAGCTGGTGCTGGAAAATTCGGCAGACATGAAATATTGTCTGAATAAAACAGGCGATTATAAATTTTTGATCGGCGATTCCTTTCTCTCCTATGAAAACAGTCTGCCAAAATGGAAGGGCTTGCTACTTATCCTTTACTATAAACTAAAAAAGATTGCGGTAAAAGAAGAAGAAAACTTTGGTTTGGAGGAAAATAATGTTTGGGTGGAGAAATATCCGTTGATTGTGTCGCCGGCTAAAAATGTATTTTTAAAACGATTGGTTGATTAGGTGGAAAAGTTTGTATGATGAACCCTTGCCTACAAATGCACTTTACAATTTTATACGCTCAAGTAGTTACTCCTTAATTTACACATTCATGAGAAAATTGGTTTTACAAATGCGCATTTCTGCAGATGGATTTGTGGGTGGGCCCAATGGAGAAATTGATTGGTTATTAAGAACTATGGACAACTCGGCCATTGCGTGGATAGAAGATACGCTATGGCAAGCAGGCGTTCATATTATGGGCAGTCGCACTTTTTATGATATGATTAATTACTGGCCAACTTCTTCTAACCCGCTTGCTAAACCGATGAATGAAATACCCAAAATCGTATTTTCAAAAAAGAGGCGAGTCGAAATTTCAACAATAGAACAAACCACGCAAGCTTTAAAAGACAGTAAACGTTTGGATCTGGAGAATGGAATTAATCCATTGACAAAAGAAAATATATCATCGTGGGAGCAAGCACAAATTGCGAGTGGTGACTTGTTAACAGAAATTTCGGCGCTTAAAAAACAAGACGGGAAATTTATTTTGGCCCATGGTGGAGCAGGTTTTGCGCAAAGCCTTGTTGGGTCTGGATTAATTGATGAATATCGTCTTTTAATTCATCCGGTTATCTTGGGGCAAGGACTTCCTTTATTTTCAGCAGCACTGGCACCCCTCTATTTACAACTTGAAAGCTCCATCGTTTTGAATTCAGGGATTATAGCTAACATATACACGCCCAAAAAGCTATCAACTCCATGAATATTTCAAAAATATACTAGCCTCAATATTTTTTCCTGGCATTTATCTATTTTATCCAAAAAGTCTACTGTCGGTACAAGACAATCCTTAAGAAGTCGCACTTGGCTAGTATTTGCTACTAATGTAAGCAACCGTTAAGCCACAGTTCACCCACAGTATACCCACTACAATGTGGGTATACTGTGGGTGAACCTTGGATAAATTACTATGAAACTCAGCTAAATGGACAATCTGCTTTTGGGGGTGTTCTATTTAAGAACTAAAAAATGCAAATTGCGGAGAAGATAAATGGTAAATCCAATGGGTCTCGCAAAAAAACACCCTTATTCCCTGCTTTTTCTTGGCATCTATTTTTTATGGTGGGTGTTTGTATCCTATTATTCCTTTTGCCTTCCCAGGCGAATACCGCCTGCCTGTGATTATTCGCCTATGGCCATCGTGGTGATTTCTTTTCTCTGGGGTTCCTCTTATGCACTTGCCTTTTTACTGAAATCCATTTCTGCAAAAGAGCCTGCAAAAACAGACTATTTAGTATTTTTAGGGATAAGCATATTCCCTTTGCTACTTGGGTTTGTTTATATTTTGTATTAAACTTACTAATTATGACAAGCCTCTCTAAACCCAGAATAGAATCGATTGACCTGTTAAAAGGTTTGGTGATGGTAATTATGGCGTTGGACCATGTGCGTGAATATTTTCATTATTCCGCTTTTGTGTTTGATCCCGCAGATCCTATCCAATCTAATTTACCCATATTCTTTACCAGGTGGATCACTCATTTCTGTGCCCCGGCATTTAGTTTTCTTGCCGGCTTATCGGCATGGATGGTAGGGAAAAGAAAAACCAAGAATGCCTTGTCTGCGTTTTTGCTTAAGCGTGGGCTCTGGTTGGTTTTTATAGAATTAACCCTTGTAGGGTTTGCCTGGTATTTTAATTTCCAGTTCAGGGTAATTGGGTTACTGACAATCTGGTCGCTGGGTATCAGTATGATGGTATTAGCCGCCCTGATTTATTTGCCCAGAATCTATATTTTCATTTTTAGTCTTTTACTCATTGGTGGTCATAACCTGCTGGATACGGTTCATTTTCCCGGAAGTTTGTTTTGGGCCTTACTTCATGAACAAAATTTTTATTCATTATCGCCCAACACCCAAATATTCATCGCTTATCCGATTGTTCCCTGGATAGCAGTAATGTCTTTGGGCTATTATTTCGGGGCTTTTTATGATAACTCTTTTGACAGCCACCAACGCAAGAAAGTATTTAACCTGATAGGTTCAATAGCCATTATCGCTTTTGTGGTATTGCGACTAACGAACCTGTATGGCGATCGTAATCCGTTTATACAGTACCCGCTTTTATCGCAGAACCTGATTTCTTTTTTTAACCCCAGCAAATACCCACCATCGCTTTTATACCTGTTAATGACATTAGGCGCCTGCTTCCTGTTTTTAGCCAACTCTGAAAAACTCAGGGGCAGGGTTGTCAATTTTTTTAGCACTTTCGGCAGGGTTCCTTTTTTCTATTATATTTTACATCTTTACCTGATTCATATCATCGCCTTGATATTTGCACAACTGGCTGGTTTTGGTTGGAAGAAACTAATCCTCTCAACCTGGATCGGACTGGAACCCAATATGAAAGGTTATGGCTTTAGTCTGGGGGTAGTTTACCTTGTTTGGATAGGTGTGATTTTATTACTCTACCCACTTTGTAAAAAATTCGATAAGTATAAACAAGCGAATAAAGAGAAATGGTGGTTGAGCTATTTATAGCCCAATTTCCTTTAAACGGTTACCATCCATTACAGGAATTGTTTTTCAAAATGAATATATCATTTGGAAGATACTAAAGGGGTATACCTTTAGCAAGCACCCTACCCTTTAGGTAACCCGTACTATGAATAAACTGATTCAACAAATACGAAATTGCCAGGAATGCACAAAACATCTTCCGCTTGGCGCTAACCCCATTATTGCTGCAAGTCCAAAAAGCAAAATCATTATCATCGGTCAGGCACCCGGGCGTATTGTTCATCATTCTGGCATTCCTTGGGATGATAAAAGTGGCGACAATCTTCGCAATTGGTTAGGAATAGATAAGCCAACATTTTACGATGCAGAGAAAATTGCATTGATGCCGATGGGTTTTTGCTTTCCGGGAACCGGAAAATCCGGGGACATGCCCCCAAGACCAGAGTGTGCTCCTTTATGGCACAACAAATTATTGGCAATGATGTCTCAAGTGAAATTGATTCTGCTGATTGGAAAATATTCCCAGGACTATTATTTAAAAAACAGGCTAAAAAGTTCATTAACTGAAACTGTGCAGGATTTTCAACTTTATTTACCAAAATACTTCCCGCTGCCACATCCTTCTCCAAGAAATAATATCTGGCAATCCAAAAACAAATGGTTTGGAGATAAAGTACTCCCTGAGCTCAAACTTAGAATAGGCAATATTTTAGGGTAAAGCATCTATTTTAATATACTTATCAATTTTTGGACTTATAAAAGCAGTTGCCATTTTTAATATTAGAAAGAAAAATATTTGTATTTTTAAGTGCTGTGTCAATTTATTCCAATAACCTACACTGCCTTATGAAAGACTTTTCTGTTTCGTATACCAATGCTACGGTAACTTATTCTACTAAGTACAATCAAAACAGTGGGTTTTTCGTTTTCCATATCTTTTTCTCTAATCTGCTTCAGGATGCAGTTTTTACATTAGATGAAACCGGCGAAGAGTTTCCCAGTACCTATAAAAACCTGAATTTATTATTGTATCCCGGGCAAAAAGTATCCCTGGTTTCTATAGATGATAAAGTGATTGCTTACATAGATAAAGCCACAGGTAATTTTTATTATTTAACCAATAACCTCCAGCGCGACTTGCCCTATGGGATGAATATAAACTGGCGTATAATTCTTCCTCTTGCAATCCTTGGGTTACTTGTTTGCACTCCCTATATATATGGCAATATTTTTGAAGCCATAATTTTTGGCTCAGTTCTTTGTTTATGGTTTTATCAAAGAATAATCAATTTTATATTAGAAAGAAGGATTGATAAATTGATTATTAGTAAATAAGTATTTTTTTCTATTACAACCTTTTCTGCCAATGAAATTTATGAGAAACATCATACTCTTATTTTTCATTTTTTGTATTTCATCGGCATTTTCACAACTAGAAAAAACAATTGATAGTTTACAGAAAATAGAAAAGGCTTGTTTGAATACAGGCAGGAGTATGCCATATTGCTCTTATGTGTATATGCGGGAAATGGATAGCTTATTAAATCTTGAATATGGTAAACTTAAATCTACACTTGCCCCTTTGGATCAAAAAAACTTAAAGCTTGATGAAATCAATTGGATAAAGGAGAAAAACCTGTATTTCAAAGAAATTGACAAACAGTACATAACCAAAACAAAATCTGGTGAGTGGTGGAAAGATATGTTAATGCTGTCATTTCAGAAGAAATCTAACTTCATTGAAAAACGAGTTCGTGTTCTAATTAGCAAAAACTATCCTATAACTGCTATTAATAAATCTATAACTAATAATAAAATAAATAAGCAACAAAATTTTATTCATTTTTTCCCCGATACAAGTTTAGCAGAATTAGTGGCATTAAGGTTACATAAAAAAGCAACCGATATTACTAATCCCATAGAATTAAGTTCGATTCAGGGTAGTTTTATAGTTATGTCTGGTGAGACTCAGGTTAAAGACTTAACAGGCATTGGATATTTAATCGGGATTGATACATTGGGCTGTAATAAAAACGAGGTAACTGAAATTCCGGCAGAAATCGGGAAATTAACAAAGCTCAAATATTTGGATCTTGTCAAAGCATTTCTTTTGGATACCATTCCTCCTGAAATTGGACTGCTAAAAGAATTAAGGATGATTAGACTAGGGCTAACACAAGTATCCTCTATCCCGAAGGAGATTGGTAATCTAATTAATTTGGAAACTCTTTGGCTAGGAAATAACAAAATAACTTCCATTCCAAAGGAAATCGGCAACCTTAAAAAATTAACAGATTTAGACATCAGTTCCAATCAGTTAAAACAGGTTCCGGATGAGATTTGCAATTTGGGTGAATTAACCAGATTGATGATTACACATTGTGGACTGGAAACCCTCCCCGAAAACATTGGTAACTTAAAGAACCTAAAGACCCTCAATCTAAATAATAATCATTTACATTTCTTACCCAAGAGTATTGCCCAATTAACTAAGTTGACTTACTTAAATGTATTTGATAATCCTGCATTAAGTGAGAGCTATAAGGAATATTTGCCTCTGTTATTACAGAAGAAAAAACAGAAATAGAGGAAATTAGCCGGCCATCTACAACCATCATTTTTATACTCCCCGGGGTTTCTTTAATATTTATAAATAGGCTGTTTCTTCACAGGTAAGTCTGCTTTTTATTGATATTAGAAAGAAACTACATCGGGAACAACTCGTATTTGGGTATTATTTGATTCGAATTAAAGCCATATTTAAGCCACAGTTCACCCACAGTGTACCCACTAAAATGTGGGTACACTGTGGGTGAACTGTGGGTAAACTGTGGGTGAACCTTGAATTTGATACAATGTCAAATAGGACAAAAGTAGGAATTGACCTACGTTTAGCCAATACAATTCGCCATACGATAGTATTCTGGTAAAGATAAAAATAGGATTTATATCAGGCAACCTGTATCAGCCAATTGATACTGCATTTTCTAAAGGATATATGTTCTGTGGAAGTTGAAAATGAATGGGTATCTTACAAACTCGTCCTTTCCCGCGTTAAGGTTTTGTACTTTACATATTTGCGGGTTATATGACGATTGCTTCAAATAATTTACTTATGAAAAAAACAAGTTTTGCTTCCGTTTTATTATTTATTTCCTCCTTTTCATTTGCGCAAAAATCAGGCAAGCCTTCTTATAAACAGTTACAAGAATACGAAGGTGTTTATCATTATACAGATCACCAAAAAGTTTCGTTTGCCGCTTCGCCGAAGGACACGGTTTTAGTAGCTATTATCAATCAAAGTGAATATGTTTTGAAAAATGAAGGCCCGGATGCTTTCTCCAGCAAGTTTGATACGATTCGTTTTTTGAGAAATACAGACAATTTACCCTTTGCCTATATAAAACAAAATGACACTTTTACCTTAATCAGCAAAAATGTCTTCTTTCCAAAAACGATGTGGTATCCCAGGCTCAAGGGAAAGGATATTTATCAATATACAATTCCTGAAAACATTCATGACGGAATAACCGTTGGCCATATCAACAAAACGATTTTGGATACATCACTTCTTACAGAAATGATGCGAAAAATTATTACTGGGGCTTATCCGAATGTTCATAGCATTTTAATTAGTAAAGATGGCAAGCTGGTATTTGAACAATATTTTTATCAATATACCAGGGATAGCGTACAGGAATTGCGGTCGGCTTCTAAGAGTATTTATTCCGCAATTACCGGAATAGCTATTGACAAAGGATTTATAAAAAGCAAGAATGAAACCGTGCTTTCCTATTTTCCTGAATATAGCTTACATAATATGACGGATGCAAAAAAAAGAATCACCATTGAAAATCTTTTGACCCAGCAAACAGGGTTGGATTGCGATATCAGCAACCCCAGGTCAGAAGGCAATGAAACCATAATGGATTATACGGATGATTGGGTGAAATTCACCTTGGACCTTCCTATGATTGATACCCCTGGCGGAAAAGGAATGTATTGCTCTGGCAATCCCGTTACACTTGGCCGCATTGTTGAAAAAGCTACCCATAGTCCATTATTACAATTTGCTGCCAGAAATTTATTTGAACCTTTGCAGTTCAATAATTATAAATGGGACTTTGCCCCCGATAAATCAAATGCAGAGAATTATTGCCAGGTGTATTTAACACCCAGAGAGATGTCAAAATTCGGCTTGCTGTATTTGAACAAGGGTATCTGGAACGGTAAGCAAATTATTTCTTCCGATTTTGTAGCGGCATCTTTTGAAAAACATTCGGTTATTCAGGGTGTGGATTATGGCTATCTATGGTGGCACAAATATTTAGACGCAGACGGCGTACGATATTATACAAAAGCTGCACAGGGAAATGGTGGGCAAAGAATTTATGTATTAAAAGAACAAAATATGGTGGTTGTGATAACCGGTGGAAATTATAATAGCCCAACGCCTTCTGATGAATTGATGAGAAAATACATTCTCCCATCATTTAATAAGAAAAAATAACTGGTTTGCTCTATATCGTTTCCCTACTGGGGATTTTGCAGCTTGAAAGGAACGGTTCGATACAAAACAAATCATTCAGTAGAATTTCTTTTCTCCGCAGGGTGTTCATCGGTAGACGATACCAGAAAGGAAAAAAATATAATTATGTCATTGAACAAAATATTCGTTTTAAGCCTTTTGCCAATTTTCATTGCCTGCAACGGGCAAGAAAAAACAAACATATTTACAAATGCAAATACTTCCCGCATTAGTCCTACAGTTAAGCGAAATTTTAAGGCAGTTAGTTTGGCTCCCGATAACGACACCAGTTTAGTCAGTCAATATATCCGAAGTATTTTTCAGGATTCGAAAGGGAATCTATGGTTTGGTACCATCGGCGAAGGGGTGGTGAGATATGATATAAATACCCTGACCTATTTTTCTTATCCGGATGGATTTATCAATAACTCGGTTTTTGCAATCAATGAAGATAAAACTGGAAATCTTTGGTTTGGGACCGATCAGGGCCTTTATAAATATGATGGGAAAACTTTTCGGAATTATTCCCAAAAAGATGGCCTTAGTCGCATAGATATCAGTAGAAAAAGCATCCTTGTTGACAAATCCGGTGCTATCTGGGTAGGCACACATAGAGGTGTTTTTCTATATGATCCTATTGCAGAAAGTGAAGGCAGGCAAAGCTTTTCATTATGCAAATTACTTCCTCCTATACATGTTGCGGGCATACTGCAGGATAAAATGGGAAATATTTGGTTTGCTTCTTCTGATAATGGTGTTTATAAATATGATGGAAAAGCCATTACGCATATTACCGAAAAAGAAGGCCTGGGCGAGAACTATGCCGGAGGGATAGCAGAGGATATAAACGGAAATATTTGGTTAACCATGAAAACCGGTATATGCAAATATGATGGAAAAACCCTGACTGAATACACTGCCAAAGACGGATTAGGGGGAACCGAGTTTTGGGGTATCTATATAGAACAATCGGGTATTATATGGATTACAGCCCGGGGTAGTACTACCCGATTTGACCCATCGGTTCGTTTACCCAATCCAAAAGCCTTTACCATTTTTACGACTGCTAATGGTTTAAACTGCTGTGTGCAAAGTATGTATCAGGATAAGTCAGGAAATATGTGGTGGGGCACCGGGCAAGGTCTTTACAGGTTTAACGGTAATCGGTTTTATCAGGTAAAGCAGGATGGGCCCTGGTAGTAGTTTATTCGTGTGGCATCTCTTTTTAAAAGTATTACACCGAACATGGGCTTTCTTATATACTTTTCAATCAAGATAGTATGCGGGGAGAGCGAAGATTATTGCTTCTGAAGTTTTTCCAATTGGTCCTTTTGAATCAGGTAATCAAAATATTGAAATTTAAATAAAAAGGTGTTTTGCCCCTTGTCTTCCCCTTTTACGGATCCTTGTTTCAACTTATCAAAATTGCTTTTTAATTCTGTTAATCTTGCCGGTTCACAAACAGGGTTGTTATGGGCCGGAAAAACGGTTTTTACTCTTGGTGCCATCGCCGCCAATTTAGCAATGCTCTTCTCGTAAGCTTCTATATCTGTTTCTTCAGCAAATAAATAGATCGGGCCTTCATAAAAAGTATCGCCTGTAAACAGGTAGCCATTCGCTTTATCCAGCAGGGCAATTGCATCCGGTGTATGTCCGGGTACTGAAATGATCTGCAATTTTCTTCCTCCCAAATCAATTTCATCACCATCTTTTACAAACCTGCTAATATGGAAGGGCTTGATAGCATACCGTGATGTATCCATTCCGGGAAGTTCTTGCATACAAAACGCGTCTTTGGTTACTTCCCATTTTATGGCATCATGACCCCAACCTTCTTTGGCATGTAAAAGGGTGTAGTTGGTTTTCATAGCCAGGATATTTGTAAACTCATAATTGCCCCCAATATGATCCGGATGTGTATGAGAATTCAGCACTGTCACCGGAAGTTTCGTTAATTGTTTAATGACAGAAGAAATCGAATCAAGTCCCATACCGGTATCAAAAAGTAAAGCTTTGTTTTTTCCAATGATCAAATAAAAGATAACCTCCTCGAAATTATATGGCTCAGTAATGGCTATTAGATTTTCTCCCACGCTATACACTTTAAACCAATGGCTAACACCCTTAATTTCTTTCAATTTGCTGAATGCTTCTCTTGAGGGGTGGTTGCACCAATCTGTAACAGCAGTATTATTGGTTTGGGAAAAGGAGTTGTTGAAAATAAGTGTCAATGCAAAAAAGAAGGAAATAGGTCTCATGGTTTAAAAATACTAAAAAAAGAGAGTTCTCCGCAGGTGTCTTCCCGCTGAAGCGGGAGTCCCTGGGGTTTAGAATGGTAATACATGAATGTTAAGCTACTCATGCAGATAAATACAAAATTTACTTCCTTGTTCAGTGTTCTTTTTAAATCACTAAAAGCAAGTTCTCCGCAGGTGTCTCTCGAAGAGGACCCTGCGGTTTAGAACGTGAATACATGTATGCTAAACCGATCTCTGCAAAAAATGCAATGATTCTATCAGGTATAAACCGCAATAAATAGGTTACACTAAGATATTAATTTACACTCTTTCAAATATGAGTGTAAGAAACAAAATAATCGAACCCAATGGTGTGTTTTTCATCAGCTTTACCTGCGCACGCTGGCTGCCATTATTTGAACTTACGGATGGATATGATGCAGTATACAATTGGTTTAACTACCTAAAACAACAGAATCATCATATAGTCGCTTATGTAATTATGCCCAGTCATATTCATGTAATGATCGCCTTTAGAACATCTCAAAAAAAGATTCATACAATCGTAGGTAACGGAAAACGATTTATGGCATACGATCTGGTTAAGAAACTGGCAGCAAAGGGTCATCAAAACCTATTGAACGAGATGGCATCCTGGGTAAATGCAACTGACCGACTTGAAAATAAATTGCACCAGGTATTCGAGCCCTCTTTTGATAGGAAAGATTGTTATAGCATCCGCTTTATGGAACAAAAAGCCAACTATATACACCTTAACCCATGTAAAGCAGGGTTAGCAAAAATACCTGAAGAGTATATACATAGTTCCGCCAGGTATTATTATACAGGTGAGCAGGGAGTATATCCCGTTATTACCTATATGGAATTACAGGATATAGATTTATCTTTATAAACGTTCTTTTTTGTTTTTGTTTTTGTTAATTGAATAGTGCTACTAAACCGCAGGGTCCTCTGCGAGAGACACCTGCGGAGAACTTGCTTTTAGTGATGAAAAAAGAAGACTCTGCGGAGAAAAAAATATTATTCTAAAGGAACAATAGACTCTATTAGAGAAGACTTTTCTAAAATCACTGATACTCCTTGGTATGACTTTAGAAACAACATAACAGGAAGCTTAGATATAGATAATAGTTTCCGAATAACGCATAAATGGACAATGGGGTATATTAAGGGTGGTGGTAGTTTTGTATATATGACCGGTGAAATTAAAACCGAAAATAATCAAACAATTATTGAAACCACTGTTAAGCCTAACATAGTAATAGTCTTTTTCCTATACTTTATGGTAGGGCTTTTCTTATGTGAGCTATTCGGGATAAAAACAATGCTTGAAGGGCCGAGATTTTTAATGATATTAACTCTGGCTCTTTTTTCCTTAATACTTTTGGGGCTTATAAACGTTATGGGGAATGGCTTAAGAAATAGATTTGAACGTTTATTAAAGTTAGAGAGGCTAAATAACATCAGCTAACAACTAATTTATTTAACCATATTAGCGACTACGTATAAATCTCTTTTTAACCCTCATTTTCCCGTTTTTGAACTACCCCATTACACCTTAATATTATATACCCGTTTCCGTTTCCGGGAAACGGAAACGCCCTACCGCTTTATCTACCTCCGTCTCTTTTATCGGCAGATTTGTATTTATAGTTTTAGTATATTTATTTAGTAATGCTGAGTTAAACCGAATTCACCGAAATTGAAAGATGCCCAAAATAGAAAATATTTATTAAAATCAAGATTGATAGGTTTCATCTTGTTTATGTTGCTGGTTATTTCATTTTTCGTTGACATGTCCTTTGAATCGTATATTAAAGTAACGAAAACGTTACAAAATTTAACTCATGTGACTGGTGTTATTAAAAATGAAAGATATATCAAAATCTTCCATTATGTTAATCGATTTCAAAGGTCATATTATGAGGATGTTTTAGTTTTTTCTATAGAGGGCTGCACAGATGAATTTGGCTTTTTAATAAATAATAATAACTACGAGGACTTAACTAAAGTACGTTTTGCAGGTGATAATAAAATTATGGATATATTTTATGACAAATCAGGTAAAAAAATTAAAGACAATATTACACTGCATACATTCGATTTAAAAATTGATAATATTAGTTATATTAAAATAGAGGATATTCAAAAGCCTTATAAAATTGCTTTTCTCATCTTTTCATTAGCGTCTGTAATCTTATTAGCGATAACTTTTCTTGGAATAAAATCAATGACATCAAAAAATAATTAATGAAAATTATCCTTTCGATATTCCTATTTATCTTAATGCCTATCCAACAAAAGAAAAAGATAATATTTAAAACAAAATCTGGAGATGTCGTAAGTATAATTAATGACAAAATTTATTATAATTCAAAAGCCATTAGTGACCCAATCACTGATATAATTTATAATAGTAAATACAATAGAATAATCGAAGACGGAAATTCTGTGTTCTTGTTTGTCGAAGTAGATGACAGACCAAATTATAATATGTTAGAAGTGTACCGATTGACAAAACAGAAAGCAACGAAGCTACTTGAAGCCGTATATAATGATAGTTCGCAAGGGCGAAAAAATAATCCGATTTCATTAACAGATATAGATAACGATGGATATCTCGAATTTGGAGGATTTGGAATTACTGAAGGATATGACAACAAGGATTCAATGTATTATATTCCTTCCCGTTATTATAAGATAAAAGATGGTAATATTATTTTTGACTCTATCTTAACCAAAAAGATGGATATTAAAATTAATGGGGTCTATTTAAAAAATCCATTAGATAAAAATGGCAATTGCTGCGTAGTAGTTCGAAAGCCTAAAAAAAGCTGAATTATTTGTCATATACTAATCTCCGTTTATCCCTCATTTTTCCCTTTTTTGCATCACCCTCGTTACTATTTCGTTACTTTTCTAACCCGCTATTTAACTGAAACCCTTGTAAATACAGCCATCAACCCCAACCAGTATTATTACCAATCTCGTAACAAACCCCCTTATATTGCGGGTACTTTTGCAACCATTTCATTGAATTGTCAAAAACAGACTTACATATTGCATTGGTTGGTAACCCCAACAGCGGAAAAACTTCGTTGTTCAATGCACTTACGGGCCTGAATCAGAAAGTGGGCAACTTCCCTGGCGTTACGGTTGATAAAAAAACCGGGCATATTCTTTTAGAAAATTCCCTGCCCGCAGAACTCATCGATTTACCCGGTACCTATAGCTTATATCCCCGCAGGGCTGATGAATGGTTGGCTTATAAAGTATTGATGGGTGCTGACCCTGATATCAAACCGGATATCATTTTACTGGTAGCCGATGCCAGTAACCTGAAACGTAACCTGTTGTTCTGTAGCCAGATCATCGATCTGAAAATTCCGGTGGTAATGGCGCTTACCATGAACGACCTGGCTGCTAAAAAAGATATCCTGATAGATATTAACGGTCTTCAAACAGAACTCGGTATCCCCATTGTAGCCGTTAACCCCAGAAAAAACAAAGGACTGGCCGAGTTGAAGAAAGCTTTGTGGCAGGTAGCCCGTATGAACCCGTTGAAACAGTCACGGGATTTTATGAACACCAAAAAACTGGCGGCTCCTTCCGTTGAAGCTGTTCAAAAGCTATTTCCCCGTTTAAGTGAATATGCCGCCATTCATTACCTGATTAACCATGAACAGTTTCCACTTTCTGACGATAAACAGGCGGCAATTGAACAGATTGAGATTGATCATGGCTTTAATCCCACTAAAACACAGGCCGAAGAAGTGGTACAACGTTACACACTGATTCGCCAGGTGATGAAAGACCATGTGGTGGAGCCCGGACCATTAGAGAAAAAATTATTTTCCGAAAAGCTCGATAATCTTTTGCTTCACCAAACCTGGGGTTATCTGATCCTGCTTTCGGTGTTGTTCTTATTATTCCAAAGCATTTTCTGGTTGGCCCGGTTTCCAATGGATTGGATAGAAGCTATTTTTAAAGCAACCGGTTCCTGGCTTAACCATACCCTGCCCGTTGCCTGGTGGAGCGATCTGCTGATTAATGGATTTGTGGCGGGTCTAAGTGGGATACTGGTTTTTGTTCCGCAAATTATGATCCTGTTCGGATTGATTACCATGCTGGAAGATACCGGCTATATGGCTCGTATCAGCTTTCTAAGTGATAAGCTGATGCGCAAAGTGGGTTTGAATGGGAAAAGTGTGATGCCCATGATCAGTGGGTTTGCCTGCGCGGTTCCCGCCATTATGAGCGCGCGGAATATTGAAAATAAAAAAGAAAGACTTCTTACCATACTGGTTACGCCTTTAATGAGCTGTAGTGCCCGGCTTCCGGTGTATACGATTTTAATATCCCTGGTGATTGATGATAAATATTATTTCGGGTTTTTAAGTCTGCAGGGACTGGTCATGATGGGTCTCTATTTTCTCGGCACTTTTATGGCCCTGGTAGTAAGTTATGTGCTGAAAGGATTTATCAAACTAAAAGAAAAAAGTTTCTTTATCCTGGAATTGCCCGTTTACCGCGCCCCACGTTGGAAAAATGTGGGTACTACCATGATCCAAAAAGCGAGGATCTTTGTTACCGATGCGGGTAAAGTAATTATGCTGATCAGTTTACTTCTTTGGTTTTTGAGTTCTTATGGACCGGGAAACCGTATGCAGAAAGTAACTGAAAAATATGCAGTGTTGATACAGCAGAATCCTGCTGAGAAAACAGTTTTACAAAAACAACTCTCTTCCGAAAAACTGCAAAATTCTTATGCCGGCATTTTAGGAAAAACGATTGAGCCGGTAATTGCGCCTTTGGGTTATGACTGGAAAATTGGTATTGCACTAATCACTTCTTTTGCGGCCAGGGAAGTATTTGTAGGCACCATGGCTACTTTATATAGCGTGGAAGAATCTGATGATTCATCGCTGCGTCAAAAAATGCAGGCAGCTACGCATGCGGATGGAAGCAAAGTATATACCTTACCTGCCGCAGTATCGTTGATGATATTTTATGTGCTGGCCATGCAATGTATGAGCACACTGGCCGTAGTAAAAAGGGAAACCCATTCCTGGAAATGGCCCATGTTTCAGCTTATTTATATGACGGGATTGGCTTACTTAAGCAGTTTGCTGGTTTTTCAGTTGTTCAAATAGTTGCTTAGCTTTCTTCGCGGTTCATTGTGTCCTTTTCGTTACAGCTTTTAAAGGCTTCACCTGTAAGATTAGTATTCATAAAAATACTTTTAAAAGCTGTAACGAAAAGGATGCAGAGCACTCGCAAAGAGCGCAATATGATATTGAATTTAGAAGTTCAACCCGTTTAATTAAAATACTCCCATAAAAGCCTGCTTAATTTCCGGGTTAATTCCCAGGCTTCGTTTTTCGATTCCCAGGAAGTATCTTGATTGTTTTTGGTACAGATGCAAAAAATATAGCTGCATTTTTTGCCATTCACAAATAATATTTCATTCCGGCTCGCATCTACCGCGCCGCTTTTGCTGGCAATAAATACATCTGACGGAATTTGTGAAATGGCTTCCTCATCCCAATAATTTCTTCCCAATAACCGTAGCATTTTTTCGCTGGCCGTTTTACTGATCACCTGTTTGGTAACTATCTTTTCCATCAAGACTGCCATTTCGCGGGGAGTGGTTTGTCCCCAGCCATATTGTTTTCTGTTTTCTTCTCTTCCGGGCGTTCGGCTATTCACCCTTGTATATGCAAAACCCAGACTATCCATGATCGCATTGATTCGGGTGCCGGTTCCGGCCAGGGTTTGTAGCCAGAGGCTGGCGGTATTATCGCTCATGGTAAGCATTAACATCATGAGTTTGCTCAATTCTATTTTCTCATTATTCCGAAAAGAGCCCAAAATATCTTCTCCTTCATACAAAAGTGAGTCTTTATACATGAATGACTGGTGATAGGCCAATGAACCTTCTTCAATCTTTTGCATGATTCCAACCAGGATCGGCATTTTTACCATACTGGCTGTCGGAAAAATCGTATCTGCCTGAATAGCAACAGTTTTATTCTTTTTCAGGTCATGGATATATACCCCAATATCGCCATGAAAGCCCGCCAATAAAGAGGATACACGTTGCTCAAGACGTTTATCGGTTTTTTGGGCATTAGCAATAAATCCCAATAAAAAAATACAGAGGACAACCAACCCATATTTCATACAATGGCTTTGTTCCAAGATAATTTTTTTATGCATGTAAACAAGTAGTTTTTAGTAAATTGCCTACACAGATGAAAACCGTAGTCTATAATCCAATGGAATACCGCAAAACTTTTGTGCGATACTTTCTGCCTTCACCTTTCTTCCAACTATCTATTGTTTTCTTTTTTCTGTTTTCCTGTTTTCAGGCAAATGCTTTTGATCAAAGCCCTGCTCCAACCTTTCAAAGAGGCGTTCTGGATCTAAGGCAGGTTGATCTTTCCAAAAACAGCATTGATCTGGATGGGGAATGGGGTTTATATTGGCATAGCCTGATCAATCCAAAAGACTCCTCTGCACCACCGGTGTATACTGAGTTTCCAAGACTTTGGAGCAGAACTATCATTAATGGCAAATCATTGCCTTCTGAAGGCTATGCATCCTATACAGCCCTGATCATCTTACCACATAACCATCCGAAACTGGCTTTGGAGTTACCAGATACTTATACCAGCTATCGGCTTTTCATTAATGGAGAAGAGTTTTCTGCTATGGGCAACCCCGACTCAGTAAAAGAAAAAGCCGTGCCCAGGTGGCAATCAAAAACAATAGAACTCACCACTACAAGCGATAGCTTGCGCCTTGTACTACATATTGCCAATTTCTGGCATTCACGTGGTGGGCCTTATAAGAAAATGCGACTGGGAGATAAAGATATCCTTTTCCAAAACCGGGATGATCGATCTGCATTAGACCTGATTTTAACCGGTTGTCTGTTAATGGGCGGATTATTCTTTTTTGGCTTATTCCTTTTTGGGAAACATGATAAAGTATTGCTTTACTTTTCTTTATTCTGTATCACGTATAGCTACCGTATTATTGGAACAGATTATTATGTTTTACATACACTCCTACCTAATATTCCCTGGACGATTACGATTCACTTTGAATATTTAACCCTGTTTATCAGTGTCATTTTTTTCAGTTTTTATACGCTGGAGTTGTATCCGGAAGACACCAACAAAAAAATTGTCTGGCTAGGCGTATGGATTAGCGCTGCACTGGCACTGATTGTTATCACTTTACCTCCTTCTATTTTCACCCAACTGATCAATCCCTTCCTGTTATACATGTTTGGGTTTATCTTTTATACATTTTATGTATACGTAAAAGCCTGGCGAAATAAAAGGGTAGGTGCCAATTATGCGGTAGCCAGTACAGGCGTAATCTGCCTTGTATTTTTGCTGATCAATTTGCAATATTTCCGATTGATTGCCCCACAGAAAGCCTATCTCTTTGCCGGTTATATCAGCTTCTTTTTTCTGCAGTCGCTGATTCTTTCTTACCGTTTTGCTTATACGCTTACGCTGGCAAAAAAACAGGCGGAAGAAGGACTGAAAGCAAAAATCGATTTTCTTTCCACCATGTCGCATGAAATCCGGACACCACTGAACTCTGTGTTAGGCATGACGCATATCATTCTTCGCAATAACCCTCGTGAAGAACAAAAAGAGCAGCTTGATTTGCTTTTATTCTCGGCCAATAATCTCTTAGCTATTGTTAATGATATTCTCGATTATAATAAAATTGAAGCAGGAAAAATTCAATTTGAATCTATTGAAATGGATCTCGTCAAGCTGGCCAGAAATATTGTTTCAGGTTTAAGAAACCAGGCAGAAGACAAAGGCATTACTTTATCCTTAAAAATTGATCCGGCTTTACAGGATGATATATTTGGAGATCCCACACGAACAGGACAGGTAATTACCAACCTGGTAAATAACGCCATTAAGTTTACCATGCATGGTGGAGTTGTTTTACATATCATCGTAAAGGACCAAACAGACAATATGGTTACCATTACAGTGCGTATTGAAGACAGTGGCATTGGTATTGCGCCAGATAAACAAAAAATGATTTTTGAAGAGTTTACCCAGGCAGATACGTCTACTTCCCGGAATTTTGGCGGAACCGGTCTCGGTTTAGCCATTTGTAAAAAAATTCTTCGTTTACAGGGCTCTTCCTTACAATTAGTGAGTGAACCGGGTAAAGGCTCTGCTTTTTATTTTACCCAGACTTTCCATAAAGTAAAAGCAGATAACCTGGTGCTTGAAACCTCCACCAACAGACTTCCTGCGGAAGAAACAAAACCCCTTACCGGCATTTCTATATTATTGGTAGAGGATAATGAAATTAATATTCTTGTAGCAAAAACCTTTCTTGAAAAATGGGGTGCTACTATTGATGTGGCGATGAATGGACAGGAAGCTGTAGATATGCTGGATACAGAAAAACACAAACTGGTATTCATGGACCTGCATATGCCTGTAATGGATGGATATGAAGCAACCCGGCTTATTCGTGAAAAAGGAATCCGCTTACCAATTATTGCTTTAACGGCCAGTCTGCCTAAAGAAATTGAAAATAAAATAAAAGGAAATGGGATTACCGATATTGTGGTGAAACCATTTGTACCCGACGAACTTTACCGGATTGTTTTGCATTATACAGGCGTACATGAATCAACAGCCTCATAATCAGGATTGGGTATCCTGTATCATTTTGGAATGAGATATATAATATTTATCCGGGCTATAAATAAATAAACAAGTTCCATTCTTTATTCTCTCAATAATATTCCTGCTTTGCTTTTTAGGTAATGCAGGGCAACCCTGACTTCTTCCGATAAATCCCTGGGCAGATGCCAGTTGTTCGTTTACATATGCGGCACCATGCATAACAATACCACGGGCAAAAGCATTATTGTTGATATTTTCTTCCTCCCCTTCTAATCGAAGTGAGTACCCGTTTTTCCCTTTATAAATATCACCTGTGATATAAAAACCCAGACTGGTTTTATTGCTGTTATTTTGATTTGAAAAATCAGTGGGCACTATTTTACCTGAATTTTTTCCGTGGGAAGCGTAGGTGTTATATATGAGGCGCTCTTCGCTAAGGTCTATTACGAATAATCGTTTTTTTCCGGAGGGCAGACTAAAATCCAAAATGGAAAGAATATTTTCTTTGAGAATTTTTCCATCATTTACCAAATGAGAAAATCCTGAGAGCGCATAAGTAAAAGCTTGTTTTGACAGACCAAGAGAAGCCAGATCTAATTTGTCATATAAGAAAAGTTTTTCGGCGAAGGAGGAAATAGCCGGCTGAGTTACCGATGATTTTTCGGAAAAGCCCGGGTTAGGTAAACTAAACCCAAAATTGAGTAAAGCGAATAAACCTAATACAATGGTTATCCTTGAAAATAATCTCCTCTTCATTTTTGTAAGCATATGGTTATTTTTCTCATGGTTTCTAATAAAACTAACTACTGTATACAAATACTCCCTGGTATAAGAAAGCTGCAAAACTACGTGTATAGTACCGGATAAGCTGAATTAAGCCTACGCTTTAACATATAAACAAAAAGGGGCTGGTATAAAAATACCGCCCCGTTACGATTGCTTGCCATATGAAAAAAGATTGCTATTTGAGGCCAGGGACGGATTCGAACCGCCGTAAAAGGTTTTGCAGACCCATACCTAACCACTCGGCCACTTGGCCCTTTTATAGGAATGATACCGTTCCTGTAAACTGGAATTTTACAATACGCTGGTACAACATCGAAAAACAGGCAGATAGAAAATTGCCGATTGATTTGCTTTCATAAAACAAAAATAGGAGGTTTACTATAGTCTACCAAAAATATAGACTATTAATTTTTCTTTCTTTCCTCCCAGATTTTCTGTCTTAGAAATTACCGCAGAAGATATTATCTTGTGATACCCAAAAGCTTCCCCATGAAAATCAAAGCCCTATACCTGCTTGTATTCGTTACAGCAGGGCTTCTGCAAAACTGCACTGAACCCATACAAAAAGAAAATACAGGTGGTGACCTCGAATGGTCTAAAGAATCGCCGGCAGGAATGAGGGAGCTTCAGTTTAGTTCTGAGGGTAGTTTGCTGCAGGGCTTTATGTATAAAGCCAATGAAAATAAACCACACCCTTTATTAATCTTATTACATGGCTATCCAGGCAACGAAAGAAACCTGGATATTGCCCAGGCCGTGCGGGCACATGGCTGGAACGTAATTTATTTTGACTACCGTGGCAGTTGGGGTAGCCAGGGTTCGTTTTCATTCAGGCATTGCGTAGAAGATGTAAAGAATGTAGTTGCATATTGCAAAAAAAACGCGGCTTCGCTGGAAATAGATACTGCCAAAATGGTGCTTTTTAGTCATAGCATGGGCGGTTTTGTTTGTTTGAAAGCCCTTCAGGAAATACCGGAAATAAAAAAGGGGTTTGCGCTCTCTGCATGGGATATTTATAGTGAGGTGGTTGATTCGATTTCCACCAATGCACTTCCCAGTCTTGAAAAAGAAGCAGATAATTATTTTGTACTGAACAAAAAATCAGGGAAAGACCTGTTTGCGCCCATTCCTCACGAAGGCGCTTATTACGATCTGGCACTTACTGCTCCGGCTTTATCCAATAAACAAGTAGTGCTACTGGATGAGCATCGTAAAAATGAAGCGATTGCTAAAGCGATTCAGCAATCAAACCATAGTTATTTTTCTTATGATGTTTGGCTGGATACCGATCATAGCTTCACTAACAAGCGCGTTTCTCTCACGAAAAAATTAATCGATTTTCTGAATCGGTAATCGCATAAATAGATTGGCTATTCGTAAAACATGCCCAATGATCGGAAATAACTATCCGTCCAGCCTTCGGTAATATCCACATAGGCTTCATCGGGAATATTGCTATGTCTTAATTCAACAGACGTGCCCTGCTTATTCGCATGCAGGATAATGGTTACGATGGAAGGCTCTTCCTGTCCTTCAAAATACCATTGTTGCACAATTTTTTTATCCGCAACAAACTCCAGGTTTTTGCCTGTGATACTTCCATCCCATAATGAGAATTCTGAGCCGGGCTCTGTACTCATTTCTGCAGGCTCGCCTGTCCATAACTGAATAGTGGCCGCATTGGTCAATGCCTGGTAAACAATAGCAGGCTCTTCGGGAATAATATAATATTTCTTAAAATCTTTCATAGCGTAAAGTCCTACTGCAAAAATACGCATAAACCCAGGGGTAGTTTATACTTAAGTTTTCAAGGTTTTATTTTTCAAACCAACAAGATAGTAACTTGCGCCTATGCAAGAATACCTGAAGGGATTGAACGAGCCGCAACGCGAAGCGGTTACGCATTTGAACGGCCCATTAATGATTATTGCCGGAGCGGGCAGCGGAAAAACAAAAGTGCTCACTACCCGTATTGCACACCTAATGGCCAATGGTGTGGATGCCTTTAATATACTCGCCCTCACATTTACCAATAAGGCCGCAGCCGAAATGAAAGAGCGGGTAGAAAAGATTTTAGGAAATACCGAAGCCAGAAACCTATACATAGGTACTTTCCACAGCGTATTTGCCCGGATTCTCAGGGCTGAAGCCCATCGCCTGGGTTATCCGAATAATTTTACTATTTATGATACGGATGATAGCCGCTCAGTTATCAAAACTGTCATCAACGAACTGAACCTCGACGATAAACATTATAAACCCAGTGTAGTAGGTAACCGTATCTCTTCTGCTAAAAATGCTTTGGTAAGTCCGGCAGAATATGCCCTCGACCATTATATACAACAGGAAGATATGCAATCCAAACGCCCCGCCATTGCACAGATATATGCTTCCTATGCAGCCCGTTGTTTTAAAAACGGGGCGATGGATTTTGATGACCTGTTATTGAAAATGTATGAGCTGCTGAAAAATTATCCGGAAGCCCTGCATAAATACCAGCATAAATTCAAGTATGTATTAATTGACGAGTACCAAGATACCAACCCAGTGCAATACCAGATCAGTAAACTATTAGCAGCCGTTCACGAAAATATTTGTGTAGTGGGTGATGATGCCCAAAGTATTTATAGTTTCCGCGGTGCCACCATTGAAAATATTTTACAGTTTCAGAAAGATTACGACGATGTAAAAGTGGTAAAGCTGGAACAGAATTACCGAAGTAGTCAGCATATACTCAATGTGGCGAATGAAGTAATTAAAAATAACAAGGGACAGATTCCGAAAAACCTTTGGACCGAAAACAGTGATGGAGAAAAGATCAGTCTGGTTCGTACCATGACTGATAATGATGAAGGTAAATTTGTAGCAGATACTATCCAGGAACAGAAATTGCGCAATCATTATTATAACAGTGATTTTGCCATTCTATATAGAACCAATGCACAGAGCCGTTCTTTTGAAGAAAGCCTCAGGCGTATGGGTATTCCCTGCCGTATTTATGGCGGTACCAGTTTTTACCAGAGAAAAGAGATCAAAGATTTATTGGCCTATTTACGGATAACCGTAAACACCAAAGATGAAGAAGCATTAAAAAGGATTATCAATTATCCGGCACGTGGTATTGGCAAAACAACAATAGAAAAATGTGTGATTGCTGCCAATGAACAGAATATATCCATGTTTGAAGTGATATCCCGCGCAGCGGAATTTGGGTTTAAAGCAGGCACATTGCAGGCTTTACAGGATTTCGTAACCATGGTTCGCTATTTTCAAAGTATCCTCACAGATAAGAATGCCTATGATGTGGCTGTACAGGTTGGCAAGCATACCAATATAGTAAAAGAGTTGTTTAATGATAAAACAACCGAAGGGCTTGACCGCTATAATAATATCCAGGAATTATTAAACTCCATTAAAGAATGGACGGAAAGTCCGAGTAATGACGATGGTGAACTGGGAGATAAATCATTAGGTTCTTACCTGCAACAAATTACCCTGCATACCGATGCAGATGATGATAAAGAGAATACAGATGTGGTAAGACTGATGACCATTCACGCTGCAAAAGGACTTGAATTTAGTTGTGTATTTGTAGGAGGCATAGAAGAAACTCTTTTCCCCAGTGCCATGAGTATTAATACAAGGGAAGAACTGGAAGAAGAGCGGAGATTATTTTATGTAGCCGTAACCCGCGCGAAACACCGGTTATGGTTGTCCTATGCCAATGCCCGATATCGTTATGGACAATTGGTACAAAACGATCCCAGTCGTTTTATTGAAGAAATACCGGAACAGTATCTGGATAAAAGTTATGCGGGTGGTGGTTCGCGTAATAATTCCGGGGCGGATTGGGGCACCGGGTTTGAACGCATGCAAAGAGGTTTTGGTTTTGGTAATAATGCGGCAGCCGATGCAGAAAAAAGATATGGGGCCAGTCCCAATCAAAAACCCAAATCACCGAATGCAAAACCGGAGTACCTTCCTATTACACCGCCTTCCACTAAAGTTGTGGAACATATACCCAGTGCTGATTTTGTAGCCAGTAACTCTGCTGATTTGCAGGAGGGACAAAAAGTAGAACACCAGAAATTTGGTTTTGGAAATATCGTAAAAATAGAAGGTTCGGCACATAACCCCGTTGCAACGATTCATTTTACATTGAACGGAGAAAAAAAGATTATGCTGAATTATGCGAAGTTGCGGATAGTGGAATAATTACCATTTTAACACCTGTAAAACCACCTGCCATTTTTTCTCGCGATAGGCCCAGATTCTGAGGTAATTGCCGATTTTATGCTTGTCTTCTATGGTGCCATAGATATACACAAATTCGCCGGAAGAGGACACATTGCCTCCTCTTGAAACGAGTAAAAGTGCTACGGGAATATGACGCAAAGCCGCATCCACCTGTTCAAAACCCACTACAGGTAATTCTCCTTCTATATTCAGCCAGCTATCGGGTGCCAGACCATTCTGCCATCCTCTAATACTTTTATCTTCCAGCGTATTATTGAATTTTTCATCCAGTACCAATACATGCTCATAACTATTGCTGAGCTCTTTGGCTTTGGGAAGACTGATCTCTTTTACTTCTTTAGGAAGGGTATATTTTACAGTATAAGAAATGCCCAAATCAACCAGGTTTTTCCAGTTACCCTGCTGGTCAATATGCCAGACCGAAGTAAAACTTCCTTTTTCGGCTACTGTATCTGAAGCACTTTTTAATCGGTATTCATAAGGCCCGGTAGTTACCCCCAGGTCACCGGATGCACTGATCAGGGCAAATGCGGGTGTCCAGCTTAACACACCGGCTGAGGGTTTCTGTTTTTGGTAGATTTCCTGTGCATTGAGAATTTGGCCGCTACTGTTAAAAATCACCCCGTCACTATCCATATATTTCAAAAAGCCTTCGCGTATAGAATGTGAAGCTGTGAAAGCTGCAAACTCTTTCTCGGCATTGATCATGCCTTTGATGCCTTTCTGAGAAAATACAGGGGAAATGGCCACAAGGAGTAAACCGGCCAATAGTGCTAATTTATTTGCGCGCATCATTTTGAATTATACCCTAATAATACCTAAGTTCTGACTAAAACAAAGCCTTTATCCGCTAAAAACTTCATAAAATAGCTTCAATAGAGAACTCTTCTAATTCTTTACCATCGGATAAAGCGATCAGAAGGGTAAAAAAATAATCCATCATATTATAAAATCCGTCTGCCATATACTGATTGATTGCTGCTTTTCATAAACACAAGATTCATGCCGTTCGTTCGGTTTTCATTTGATTTTTATCATACAACCTCTGAAAGCAATCGCTTGTTTATTATAGAGAAGACAGGAATTCAGCTCTCTATTTGTTTCGATATCCGAAAAATATGCCTGTCAACGCGGCTCCCCGGGCTAATTTGCCTGATCCCTGACGGGTTTTGTTTAATTTTGTGTTTGCGGAGACAGATCCGCCTTATTAAAAGGATGTGTTATGATCAAGACAGGTAATCCAATCATCAGTATTTATACTGAAATGACTCCGAATCCGGAGACCATGAAATTTGTGGCCAATAAACTATTATATCCCGGCAAAAGCATTGATTTTGCCGACGAAACGCTTTCTGCCCCTTCTCCATTGGCAAAAGAGCTTTTCGGGTTTCCTTTTATCAAAAGCGTGTTTATTGCCAGCAATTTTGTAACGCTTACCAAAACATCGGATACCGAAGACTGGCAGGATGTAATACCCGCCATCAAAGAGTTTTTGAAAGATTATCTTGAAAACGGGGGCGTAGTGGTAAACGAAGAAGAACTGGCCAAAGTAAAGCAGGAGGCAGGTAATACGGTAAGTGCAGATGATGATGATATAGTGAAAAGAGTAAAAGAATTATTGGAAAACTATGTTAAGCCCGCCGTTGAAATGGATGGAGGCGCAATACAGTTTAAAAGTTATAATGAAGGTGTGGTAAACCTGATGCTTCAGGGAAGCTGTAGCGGTTGCCCCTCTTCTATGATTACATTAAAAGCCGGTATTGAAGGAATGATGAAACGCATGATTCCTGAAGTAAAAGAAGTGGTGGCAGAAGCCGAGTAATTTGTTTGGGTGATGATTTTTTACAAAATGTTCCGGAATGCCGGGACATTTTTGTTTAGGGTACTGGCAGAATATTGCTTTATTTTTAAGCAAGCTTTCTAACTGCCATGAAAACACAATACTATTTTTTACTGTTTGCCGCATGCCTGCTTTCTATGGCTTGCTGCAAACAAACCTCTCTAACCAATACAGATCTGGTAAAACTGCGGTTTGACGCAATGAATAAACACGATCTGTCTGCCATCGAAGCTTTGTATAGCGATAGTGCCCTGATAGAATCGCCAAATTTATCGGCTCCCGAAAAAGGGAAGAATGGAATTCATTCTGTGTATAGCCGATATTTTAAATCGAGTCCCGACCTGGCATATACTATCACCAAAATATTACCTGGCGATTCTTCCATTACTGTTGAATTTACTTCAACAGGTACAATGAAATACCTTGAAGATGGCGGGCCTGCTTATATGCTTGACAAAAAATATAGTTTGCATAACTGTACCATTCTTGAGATCAGAAACCATAAAATTATACGTGACGCGAGTTATTTTGATCAGGTTTCCTTTTTGAGACAGGTGGGCTTTTTTGAGCAACATTAATATCCAGATAAAAATGAATAAACAAGAGATCACTCAGTTGTTGACAAACAATCATCATGATTTTATAGAAATGATTCGCAACCTAAGCGATGATGAAGCTTCTTATGCACCGCCAGAAAAATGGAATGCAGTACAACAGCTGGATCATATTATTAAAAGTGTTTCTCCGGTAAATATGGCTTTGGGCTTGCCCAAGTTTTTGGTCAACTGGAAATTTGGCGTAGCCAATCGGCCTTCTAAAACGTATACTGAGCTGGTAAACAAATACGATCTAAAACTATTGGATGGCGGCAAAGCCTCTAGTCCCTTTGTTCCCGCTGATAGTAACCCCTCCAATAAAGAAACCCAGCTCATTCGTTTAACTGCCTTGGTTACTAAATTGAATCAGAAAACCGCAAAACATAGTGAGGAGGATTTGGATAAATACATATTACCGCATCCTCTCTTAGGGAAATTGACTTTTCGGGAAATGCTGTATTTTACTGCCTGTCATGTAGCACATCACCAGAAACTGATTGAAAAAGCACTGCTTGCCCGATAAGTATTCTGGATGCTTGCTTATTGGGTTATGCAACTTATTTTGCATCATTATTCCTTATCCCGCTTATCATCATGAACAGTAGCATTGCAATATTTATAAAGAAACATTGGGATGCTTTGCTGGCTTCGGTAACGGTTGGTGTTATTTTATTGCTTTATACCCGGCATAGTGGTATCGGCATTTCTCCCGATTCAGTAACCTATTTAACCGTTGCTGAAAATTTACGTAACCATTTTTCTTTGGTCGATTTTAACCAATATCCGCTTATTGATTTCCCTGCCGGTTATCCTTCCACGCTCAGTCTCGTAATGTTGGTAACCGGATCATCGCCATTGCAGTTTGCGCCGATTCTAAATATACTTCTGTTTGGGAGTATTCTTTTTATGACAAGCATGATAATCAGTCGCCATCAAAACAATTCTCCGATTTATAAACTGTTGCTGTTGGCATTACTTTCGTTTAGTCCGGTACTACTTGAAATCTATTCCATGCTTTGGTCTGAGACCCTATTTATATTTTTATCGGTTACTTTTTTCTTAGCGGCTTATGCCTATGGCAAAAATCATAGCTCATTCAATCTTATCCTTCTTTCCTTAATTACGGGCTTATCTTTTTTAACCAGATATGCCGGCATTAGCTTGTTCATTACAGGAGGCGCTTTCATTTTATTTGATGGAAACCTTGGAGTGATTAAAAAAATAAAGCACCTGCTGGTATTTGGCATTATCGCTGTTTCGGGTATTGTTACCAACCTGATACATAATCATTTGGTGAGTGGAAGTACCACCGGTGTAAGAGAAAAAGCATTGCGTACTTTAGGTGATACACTATTACAGGTAGGCAATACGGTAAGTGATTGGCTTCCTTTTTTACATGGGCATGCACTTATTATGATCATCCTGGTTTTACTGGTTTTTATATTGGCTTTGTATACAATCGTTTTTCGTATTCTACAGCAACAATTTTATCATTCATTCGAAACGATTATCGGCTTATTTTTTGTGGTCTATCTTCTTTTCATGATCACCATTGCATCGGTTTCGCGATTCGAAGACCTGAGTAGCCGATTATTATCTCCCATCTATATTCCTTTACTGCTTGTGGGAAGCAGTTGGATACCGGCATCTTTACAAAAAATGGTTTATAGAAAAAAATGGCTACTGCTATTGCCTGTATTGATTATTTATTCTGGCTTTGCTTATCACCAATACTCACAGAATGCCGAGGCCTGGGAAGGCATTAAAGACGCCGGTATACCCGGATATACGGAAGACTCCTGGAAAGAGTCTGCCACCATTCAATACATCCGAAATAATAAAAATCAACTTTCGCCTATCCTTTATTCAGATGCATACGATGCCGTATATTTTTTAGCAGGTATTCATTCCCTGCCATTGCCACATAATGAAATTTCGGAAGAGAGAGCCGCGCTATTACAAAAAAAAGGGTTTTCTGTCATCTGGTTAAACGATGGTTTTAATCCGGACCTGGTAGATATTAACTTTATCAAACAACATAAAAAAATAGTTTTCGAAAAACAATTGGAAGATGGTGCTGTATATACTTTCGCTGATAGCAGTTTTGTTCTTCCAAAATAAATACACATGAGTATACCAGAATTTTATCATCAATTACTATCAGGACTTCAGCAGACCGGTCCGCTTGAGTTTATTGCAGTTATTGCGGGAATAGGCAGTGTTTGGTTTAGCAGAAAAGAAAATATCCTTGTTTACCCTGTGGGTCTTATCAATACGATCTTTTATATATACCTCAGTGTAAAAGGGCATTTATATGGTGAAGCGAGTGTGAATTTCTACTATACGATTATGAGTATTTATGGCTGGATACTCTGGTCTAAAAAAGACAGGCAGAAAAATGAATTGGTTCTGCATATCACCTACAGTAATCGAAAAGAGTGGCTACAGCAATTACTGTTTTTTGCCGGGTTTTATCTGGTTATCTTTTTTTCTCTTTCCTGGGCTAAACAGGCTTTTGCGCCGGAAGCCATTCCCTGGGCCGATGCTTTTGCTTCTGCCACCGCATATACGGGCATGTGGTTAATGGCCAAAAAGAAAATTGAAAGCTGGATCTGGTGGATTGCCACTAATCTTGCCTCTATTCCATTATACTTTATCAAAGGATATGTATTTACAAGTGTACAGTTTGTTGTGCTGTTGATTCTTGCGGTCGCGGGGTTAGTGGAATGGAAGAAGAAGGGAATTAATGAGATATCATAGCACCAGGATTTATTCTGGTGAATTGAATATCGAATAATGAACAAGGAATTTCGAATGGCGAAATAAAAAATCCTTCTATATTCAACATTCCTTGTTCATTATTCAATATTTTTATTTTTAATGGTAAAAAAAATCGTCATTCTTGGTCCGGAATCAACAGGCAAAAGCACGCTTTGTGAATTGTTGGCACAATATTTTGGAACCCAATGGTGCCCGGAGTTTGCGAGAGAATATTTAATGACGAATGGGAAAGATTATGATTTTGATGACCTGTTAACCATTGCAAAAGGTCAAGTGGCGCTGGAAGATGAGTATTCTGCTATGGTGAACAACCAATGGTCAAAAGTGGATGCAAAAAAATGGGTAAACTCTCAAACACTGTCAACCAGTTCAAATCCTCCCTTACTTTTTATCGATACAGATATGTATGTGATGAAAGTATGGGCTGAGTATGTATTTAATAAATGTCACCAGTTTATTCTCAACGAAATTGTATCAAGAGAATACGATCTGTATATATTATGTGATGTGGATCTTCCCTGGGTAAAGGATGAATTACGTGAGTATCCCGACGAAGCAAACCGAAAAGAATTGTATTATATCTATAAGGACCTGCTTACCAATCAGCATGTTCCCTGGGTTGAGATTCATGGAAATTATGAAGAAAGGGTGCAATCTGCGATTGATGCTGTTAAACAAATGGCCGATAGGTAAATGGCTATTTTTTTAATAGACTGATAATATCTTCATCATCTTCTATATTATGCATCTGTTGTAATATCTGAGGATATCTCCAGCTTACCCTTCTACTCATGGGTTTTACTGAAAAGCGTTTAGGGTTAGGTAAACACGCAATGATCATCGCGGCCTCCTGTCTGCTGAGGTCTTTGGCAGATTTTCCAAAATAAGCATGCGCCGCTGCATCAATACCAAAAATACCCGGACCCATTTCAATTACATTCAGGTATACTTCCAGAATTCGTTTTTTGCCCCAGACCCATTCTATCATTTTCGTAAAATATACTTCCGGTATTTTACGAACATATCGGGTAAAGCTTCCTCCATTCCATAAAAAAACATTTTTAGCGGTTTGCTGTGTGATTGTACTCGCACCGCCACCAAGGGGTATTTTGGTTTTCTTTCCTTTCTTTTTGGGTTGTAAACTTTTTTCGATGGCATCCCAGTCAAACCCATCATGATCAGGAAATGCCTGGTCTTCGCTAGCTATGGCTGCCAGTTTTACATTATTGGATATATTATCCCAACTAACATAATTTCTTTTAAATCCATACCCAACCGAATTACTAACCTGCATAATCGTAATGGGCGGCATCAGCCAAATACAAATACAGAGGTACAACAAGGATGAGCAAAACATAAAAAGAAAAATTCTTTTTATCCATCGCCAGACGTTGTTGAAAAATGATTTGATCTGATTGGACATCTGCGGGCAAGATACTATAAACCTTTCTTAGTCTCAAGACCCCGGTTTTCCTGATTTGCGATATGGATCGTTTTCATTGTGTATTTTTTCCCCAGGGTGATATATGTCTTATGGGATGCAGCCAATACTTCTCCTAACAAAAAAGCTCCCGCAGCAATACTTAGGCCGGGCAGGTTGGCGCTTCCAAAAACAGGGTCTTTGTGAATAAGGCTATTAAAAATATTCAGGAAAATATATGCTCCTCCGCCTAATTGAAATAAAGCTCCGTTGGTAAATATCCCACTATTAAAAACCCGCTTGGGCATGCCGTAGATCTCGTTCACATGAAACTTTAATAAACCCATTTTGGCAGTATCAATCCGCAGGAAACCAAATTGATTGGGGACCCTTTCCAATATCACCATATCCAGCAATATAGAATCATTTCTTACAGCTTTAATATATCCCTGGATCCATTGCATACTGCTAAACTGAAAACTAAGAAAACTGCCAGGTATCCAGGTTTGAATGGTTTGGTTTCTTTGCTTCAATACGAGTAGGTCTGATTGTGGGTAGGCTATGCAATAGCTACCTAATAGTATGAGAAGTATCAGCAGCGGTTTCATTTACTGTAAGATAATCTCTGAAAAACCGATTTATACTAAGAGAACGTTAAAGATGGCAATGATCAGAAATGCAATAAAATAGACAGCCGGTTTTATTTAATCTGATCGCCATACTGCAGCACTCCCCAACAAAGTGCAATACCAAAACCAATCAGTATCAACCCTGATAGTCTGTTTATATTAAGCAGAATTTTGGGGGTTAGTCTGGGTCTTACTCTTGCAGCTAGTGCTACTTTTAATAAGTCTGTGCACAAAACAAATAATAGACAGGTGCCAAAAACAATCGCCCGGTATTCAAGAGGATGCGGGTATGTTTGCGAATCGGCCAGTATGGCGGCGGTCCATGCAAACCAGAAAATAAATACGGCAGGGTTGAGAATATTGATAAAAAAACCGGACACAAAAAAACCAATATATTGGTGTGTTTTAAATTTTTTCTCCAGGAGATTATTGGCTTCGTCGGTTTTTACTTTTTTAAAAAACAGCGTGTAAATACCCATTATCACTAAAAAGATACTTCCCGCAACGGCAATAAAGGTTCTGTGGCTTAGCGCAGATGCAAACAGGGAAGTGAAAAAATTACAAATCAGTACCAGTGTTATATCACTAATAGATATACCTGCTACAAATATATATCCCGCTTTATGCCCGTTATTGATACTTTGTTTGAGGATCGCAAAAATGACCGGGCCAACCGAAATGGCAAGAAAAAAACCCAGAACCAATCCTTTTATTATTGCAGCTATCATTCCCTGAGTCTGTCTTTGTGTTATGAATACCGAAAGTAAGCGCTAATTTTTGAAAATCGGTTTTGGTGGGTTGTCTTTCTGTAGATTTAATCTCTATTGTATCAATTTTGCAGATACTATCTTATCCAGTCCCGGATAATTGGCCTCAAGGTATCGGTTCCCATATTTATATACCGAATCCTGTATAGCCAGAGTTGATCGTCCATACTTTCCATTAAAACCAGCCACCACCTCCATTCCCTGGATTACTTTGGCAATAGGCGTATATCCTTTTAATCCGGTACGAAGCACGGTATCGAGCAAGGGATTGTTAACCGAATTGATGAATAATTGAGTAGCCCTGTCGTTAACACCTCCCCGGGCATAGGATATAATGCCTTTCTCATTTTTCATTAGAACGGGTTCATCGGGTAATTTTCTGGCGTCCCAAAATCGATTCACTGCGGGGATATCTGAAATGCCAAACTGTATCACAAAATTTTGTTCTACCCTGAATAATACGGTGTTATCATAAAACCCTGAACGAATGAGTTGGTATAAACGATCAACACCTTTTGGCGACCAATCCCGGTGGGCTTCAATAATAAAATCGCCTTTATTGGTTTTGAACAATGCCCTGAAAACAGCAGGTGCTTGGTGATTTTGTAACTCCTTTTTAGGAATCTGGGCTTTTGTATTAAAAAGACATAACAGGTAAATAGAAAGAATATATATTCTGGAAAGGATCATTCGCATCCGGCGGATTTTATCCGCTTATTTTTTCGCCACGCAAAAATTTTTGCCAGTCTTCCAATATCTTCCCTTTCAGTACTCTTGGAAATTTATGTTGTCCGCCCACTTTCCCTTTGGCATTCATAAATCCAAGAAATGTATCCTCGCTCAATACTTCTACCAATACTTCTTTTAGCGCACTTTTTCTTTCTACCGCATAATCATCGTTCAGTATCTTCAAATGCTCGTCAATCTTATTACTAAGTATTCCTGCATCTACTGCGTCATTACAGGCAATATACCATTGATGGGCAAAAAAGTTTCCATGCGGAATACCGGCTACTGTAAACTCGGGAATCGAAATATTCAATTCTTCACTTGCCAGCTGAACCGCTTTATTCATATTATCCACGCTTAGGTGTTCACCTACCATGCTTAAGAAATGCTTTGTACGTCCGGTAATTATAATCTCTGATCTTTCTTTGTCTACAAACCGAACCGTATCTCCAATCAAATATCTCCACGCTCCGGCCGAAGTGCTAATCAGCAGCGCATAATCTTTTCCTTCCTCTACTTCATGAATCATCAATGCTTCCGGATTATCGATCATGTCCCCATCACTATTGAAATTAGTTTCGTTGAAAGGCACAAACTCCATGAAAATATGTTCGCCCGTTACCAATCGCATGCCAACTGCATGCTGCCTGTCCTGGTAAGCAATAAATCCTTCGCTTGCCAGATAGGTTTCTATATAAGTTATCGGTTTACCCAGCAATTTTTCAAACCCTTTTTTATACGGATCAAAGCTTACTCCTCCATGTACATAGAATGCCAGGTTGGGCCACATTTCATGAATATTGTTCAGCTTATACCGGGCAATAATCATTTCGGTACACATTTGTACCCAGGCTGGTACTCCCACTAAAAAGCCAATATCCCATTCAGGTGCTTTTTCAACAATTTCCTCCAGCTTTTTATTCCAGTCTTTTTGTTTGGCAATTTTTTTCCCGGGCTTATAAAAAGGCTGAAACCAGAAGGGTGCTTTTTTTACGGTAATACCGCTCAGATCGCCGGCATAATATCCTGCACCTTGTTGCAGTTCCGTACTTCCTGCTAAAGTGAGCCATCCTTTGCTGATAGAGCTATAGGGTATATTCTCGTAGGTACGCAGGCTTAGTAATTGTTTTATCATTACAATTTTATTCCCGCTTAACAGGTCATTGGTAATGGGCAGGTATTTGCTTGCCGCTTCACTGGTTCCGCTGCTGAGTGCATAATATCTAATCTTTCCGGGCCAGCAGATATCCGGCTTTCCTTCAATTGTTTTATGCCACCAGTCTCTGTAAATAGAGCTATAATTAAACGTAGGCACCAATTCCTGAAATTTTTTTCCGGGATGCTTGCTTAGTAAGATTTCATCAAAACGATATTGCTGACCAAATTCTGTAAATCTTGCTTTTCTTAATAGCTTCTTCAGCACTTTTAACTGCTGGCTCCTGGGGTTATTTTGCGGAAGCCGCAGGGCCTTTAGAATAGTATTGGGAAGCTTGATATCAAGAATGGCCATCGTTAGACGCAAAGTTTAGAATTATGCGAATCTACGGAAATGGATTAAAAAACGGGGCTTAACTATATTAGCCGGTCAATAAAGAATGCATATCCGGGCCCAGAATTCCTTTTGTACCTGGTATATGAAAATAAAACCTACCGGTTTTATCTGATAATCTTTCCAGCTGAAGCAAAATTTCCGAGATTGACAAAGCCCCGGCGCTAAAAATGATGCTTATTGCCTTGTTATCCGGCAAATAAGTGGGTAGTTCGGCAAATGTGCATAATGCATCTCCTTGTATTGTGTCTATAGAAACTCTTTTGATCTCTTTGCTTTCTGGTTGCCATTTTTCCAAAATCCCCATAATGTCGCTATACTCTTCCTGTGTTGCAACAACCCATATTGCGCTACATTTTTTTAATGCTTTTTTGGCAACTGATTCTAACATAAACAATCTTCTTAAAGAAGATAACAGACCTCCTATAGTAATGGCTGTTTGCATTAGAAAAGAGAATCTTTTTCCCGCTCCCTTGGTATACTGTTTTTTAACAAAGAGTAGCATTGCCCCGTAAAATAATTTCACATACTCAAAGCTTTGCTTCCGGGAGCTTTTCCCTTTAAAATGCAGAACCGTTGTTCCGGCAAAATAATGATTTTGGTACCCGGCTTCAACAATGCGGTAACTGAGGTCAATATCCTCTCCGTACATAAAATATCTTTCATCAAATCCACTCAGTGTATCCAATATCTGTTTCTCTACTAACATACAGGCACCTGCAAGTACTTGTACCGACTGGCTGGTATGCTGATCAAGGTTACCTAAAGCATATTTATTAAAAAAGGCCGACCGGGGAAACAGAGAAGCGAATCCTGTCAATTTAAATAAAGAGGCCAGGGGTGTTGGAAACGCTCTTTTGCTTTCCGGAAGAAAATGTCCATTACCATCAATCATTCTGATACCTAATGCCCCGGCTTCGGGGTGTTCCTGCATATAGAAAACAGTTTTCGCAAGTGCATCTTCCGGCACAAGTGTATCCGGATTCAGGAAAAGAACATATTTACCTCTGCACAGTTGCAAAGCCTGGTTATTTGCTTTGGCAAACCCAAGGTTAGTATCGTTACTGATAAACCTGACATCCTTGAAAATAGGTTGTAAAAAAGAAAGACTTCCATCTGTGGAATCATTATCAACCACAAAAATTTCCGCTTCCATTCCTGAAACTGCTGCACGAACGGAACAAAGGCATTGTTCCAGATAGTGTTTAACATTATAATTTACTATGATAATCGAAAGCAACATATACTTATTCGCAGTCTAATGGCTTGTTCTTTATTGTAAAGTAACAGAAAGGGCGAATACTTTCCATTCTGTACAATTTATCTATCTAAAATATTTCGGAAGGGTGCTTGTGTTTAGTACTTTTGCGCCATGCTAAAACATACCCTACTCAAAGCGGTTGAAGCCGGAGCCGCTGAAATGAGCCGGTTTTTCAACGGGCAATTCACGATAAGTAACAAAGAAGGAATGAATAACCTGGTTACGGAAGCCGATCACGCTTCCGAAAAAGCCATTTTTGAAGTGATTCGTCAGGATTATCCCGATCATTTTATTTTGAGCGAAGAATCGGGCGAGATTATCCAGGATTCAACCTTTAAATGGATCATTGATCCGATAGATGGCACTGTCAATTTTGCCAATGGAATACCTATCTGCTGTGTAAGTATTGCTATTGAAGAAGCCGGACAAATGATATTGGGTGCTGTATACAATCCATTTATCAATGAATTGTATTTTGCACAACATGGTTTTGGTGCCACACTAAATGATACAAAGATACAGGTAAGCCAGAAAACAGATGTATTCAGCAGCTGTCTCGTTACCGGTTTCCCTTATACCTATCTCGACTCTCCCAATGGACCCTTACAGGTGTTTGAAAAATTGATTCGTAAGGGTGTGCCGGTAAGACGCTTAGGCAGCGCAGCAATTGATCTTTGCTGGGTAGCAGCAGGCAGGTTTGATGGTTTCTATGAACATAAATTACAGGCATGGGATAGTGCTGCGGGTTTTTTGATTGTAGAAGAAGCTGGTGGAAAAGTGACTGATTTTTCAGGCAACCACTATTCGCCTTATCAGCCCCATATTATTGCTACCAATGGAAAAATACATGACGAGCTGGTTGCCATTGTAAATGGCGGAGAAGTAGCCGGATAATTTATAAACCTAGAATAACCAAATGGAAAACAGAACAGAAATAGCAGAATTGGGGGAGTTTGGTTTAATTGAGCACCTGACCAAAAATTTTGAGATACACAATGCTTCTACCATATTAAGTGTGGGAGACGATGCGGCTATCATTGATCATTTTGGAAAGCAAACTGTGGTTAGTACCGATTTATTAATTGAGGGTATCCATTTTGACCTGATGTATACGCCCTTAAAACATCTGGGCTATAAATCTGTAATGGTGAACCTTAGTGATATCTATGCTATGAATGCATATCCTACCCAGGTTACCATGAGTATTGGTATCAGTAACCGCTTTAGTATTGAATCGCTGAATGAATTTTATGAAGGCGTTTATCTCGCTTGTGAAAAGCATGGCGTTGATTTGGTAGGTGGAGATACTTCTTCTTCCAATAAAGGTTTTATTATTTCTGTTACCGCTATTGGTGAAGTGGCCCCCAATCAATTTGTAAAACGCAGTACCGCACAAAAAGGGGATCTTATTTGTGTTAGTGGTGACCTGGGCGGCGCCTTTCTGGCGCTTACCCTTATGGAAAGAGAAAAAAAGATTTATCTCGAAAATCCACAGATACAACCTGATCTTGAAAATGAAAGCTATATCGTAAGCAGATTATTAAAACCCGAAGCCAGGAAAGAGATCATCGATTTTTTTGAAAAAGAAAATATCCTGCCTACTTCCATGATGGATGTAAGCGATGGAATCAGCAGCGAGGTTTTACATCTTTGCAAACAAAGTAACCTGGGTTGTGTTTTATATGAAGAAAAAATTCCGATTGCAGATGAAAGCAGAAAAGCGGCTTACAAATTCGGTCTGGACCCAACTGTTTGCGCATTAAACGGCGGAGAGGATTATGAATTGATCTTTACCCTAAAACAGGAAGATCATGATAAAATTGTTTTAAATGAAGATATCAGCGTGATCGGCTATATGACAGAGTTGTCGGAGGGTTGCCATTTATTAACGAAAGGCGGTAATCGCTTTCCGATTACTGCGCAGGGTTGGAACGCTTTTCAGCAATAAACAGCAGGCATGAAAACTGTAAGGCATTTCATTTATGGCATTGCACTATTTCTTTCTATCCCCTTAATTTCTATTGCACAAAAAAACCAGCCACCACTACCTAAAATAGCGCCTGATCTTCTCAAACAGGATTTCTCCCTTCTGCAAAAAATACTGGAAGCCAATCACCCAAGTTTGTATTGGTATGTATCTAAACAACAACTGGATAGTAGTTTTCAAACCGGTATCAATAGTATCATCGATTCTCTCGATGAGTGGCAATTTAAGAACCGGGTAGCTTCAGTGATTAGTCAAATTCGCTGCGGACATACAACGGTCCGTTTTTCGAAAGCCTATACAAAAAAAGCAGCACTGTATCGCTATCCTCAATTTCCTCTTTTACTAAAAGCCTGGGGCGATAGCCTGGTGGTGCTGAATAGTACTATTCCCGGAGATAGCCTATTTAAAAGAGGTACCATCATTACGGGTATTAATGGTAGAACCAACCGACAAATTTTAGATACTTTGTTTCGATTCATCAGTACAGATGGATATTCAGATAATTACAAAAACCAGGTAATCAGCGGCAATTTTCCGGCCTGGTATAAAACCATATTTGGATTAGATAGCAGTTATCGAATAAACTATATAAATGCTTCGGGTTCTGAATCTGTTACTCTGGTCAAAAATGTAAATCCATTACAGGTTACAGGCAAAAAACAAATTCGTATTCCTGTAATGGCTGCCAAGAAACCTACCCGCAAAGAAATAAGAAAAGCGGCTGTATTGGCAAAAAGGTTTTTAACGATTGATACCACATTGCATACCGCATTCATGAACCTGAGTACGTTTAGTGGTTCGGGATTGCGTTCTTTCTTTCGGCGATCATTCAAAACAATTCGGGAACAAAATATTCCCAACCTGGTAATTGATCTTAGAACAAACGGTGGTGGTAATGTGAGCAATAGTATTTTATTAACCAAATACCTCGCCGACCATCCGTTTAAAGTGGGCGATAGTGTGGTGGCCATTAGTAGGAAATTTTCCTACGGACGATATATTTATCCTTCTATTATTTATTGGTTTGCCATGAATTTCGGGGCGCATAAAATGGAAGACGGGCTCATTCACTTTCGCTATTTCGAGAAAAAATATTTTCAACCAAAAGAAAAACTGCATTTCAACGGTAATATTTATTTAGTAGAGGGTGGCTATAGTTTTTCTGCTACTACTATGTTTCTCTCACAAATGAAAGGTCAGCCAAATGTAAAAATTGTGGGTGAAGAATCGGGGGGAGGATATTATGGAAATTCTGCTATGCATATTCCAAATATTATTCTTCCCAATAGCGGTTTACAGATAAGTCTGCCCATGTATAAATTAGTCATTAACGCCCAACATCCAAAAGGCCATGGGGTGATGCCGGATATTCCCATCCCACCTTCATCAGAAGCCATTAAAAAAGGGATTGATCTAAAAATGGTTACGATAAAAGAATTGTTACAACACGAAAAAGCGGGTAAGCAGTAAATAACAAACATTACTCAAAAGAAATCACTTGACTAACCTGTAGATCGGCATTCAGTAAAACAAGATTGGCTTCTTTCCCTTTTTCAATAATCCCCAACCGATTGGAAAGATGCATTGCCCCGGCAGGATATAAGCTAACCATTCGCAATGCTTCCTCTAAGGAAATCTGCACATGATTTACCAGATTCCGTAAACACAAAGCCATATCCAGGGCTGAGCCGCTCAATATTCCATTCGATTCATATTTATCGCCTGACAGATGATGCGGGTAAGCACCATTACTGGTTTCGGTAACAGCATCAGTAATGGCAAACAATCTATCTCCCATAATTTGTTTGGCAATTTTGATTGCTGCAAAATCCACATGGTATCCATCCGGAACAATACTCGCTAAAACCGTGGGATGTAAAAAAACAGCCCCTACCATACCCGGTGCACGATGTTGTAAAGCACTCATGGCATTGTATAGATGGGTTACCGTGTTTATCCCTTCATTAAAAGCTCCGGTAGCTTCTTCATAACTGGCATTGCTATGTCCCGCAGAAATGATCACCCCATAAGAAAGAATCAGCTCCAATACCGCAACCGAACAAATTTCCGGTGCCAGCGTGATCATGGAAATAACCCCTTTCCCATATTCCAGCAGTTGCTTTACTTCTGTAAGTTTTGGAACATGAATATAGGCTTCCAGATGCGCGCCTTTTTTTGCTGTATGTATCCAGGGACCTTCTATATGTAAGCCGATACAACCCTTTCCTCCTTCTTTCCAATAATCTCTGACAGCGTCAATGGCTTTAAAAAATATAGCGGTATCATTGGTAGCAACCGTGGGTTGAAAATGGGAAGCACCTCCGGCTATACAATAAGTATACAATTTTTGTAAAGCATCTGTATCTGGGTAAACGGATAAAAGCTTCCCGAATGCGCCATATATCTGTATATCGATAAATGCAGGGGCTATTATTTCTGTTATATTGTTTTCCTCTGAACTTGTGGGTATGATCTCTGCAATAATCCCATCCTGTATTATCAGAGTATGGTTCGATAACCAACTATGTCCGGTAAAAATTCTTTTCGCGCTGTATTTTTTTATCTCACTCATCTGTATCCCTGTCTTGCAAAATTTGAAAGCTGTCTGCATCTTTCCAGAAAGGAAATTTGCTTCTTATGTTTTCCAAAGGTTCTTTTTCCAATACAATGGTATGAACATCTTCTTCCCCATTTTTGTGATAGATAATGGTACCCAGGGCATCAACTACCATACTATCGCCGCTATGATAGATTCCATTACCATCATTACCCACCCTGTTTACGCCTACTACATAACATTGATTTTCGATGGCCCTTGCCGTTAACAGGGTTTTCCAGGCATGGCTCCTCCTTTCAGGCCAATTGGCTACATATAGCAATATATCATACTCTGGTATTTCTTCGGTCTGTTGCCTTGCCCAAACCGGGAATCTAAGATCATAGCAAACCTGTAGGTTGATTCTCCAGCCTTTTACACGGGCAATTAATCGTTTGTTGCCGTGCGTGTATTTTTTATCCTCCCCTGCAAATGCAAATCGGTGTCGTTTATCATAATATCCTAAACTGCCATCTGGCAATACCCATAATAGCCGATTAAAATAATGCTCATTTTCAGAAATAATCAGGCTGCCTGTCAGGATTATTTTTTGGGTGGCCGCTACTTTTTTCATCCAGGCAACTGTTTCCCCATCCATCCGTTCTGCAAGAGACTCCGGCTGCATGCTAAACCCGGTACTGAACATTTCGGGCAACACCACCACTTCTGTTTTTTCGGTAATGGCATAAATCTTTTTTTCCAGCATCGCCAGATTGGCTGCCTTATCTTCCCAGAATAATGGGGTTTGTATGAGGGTAATGGTAAGTGAGGGCATAAGTTCTTACTGCTAAGTTAATGTATCCGATAACCCAATTGTATAGAACCATAACGCTGCGGGTTTTTTTGTGCCTCTGCCTCCCGGCTTTGATAAATGATTGCTAAACGGGTAGTCCAGCGCCCTTTTGCAAAACATAATCCCCAGGCCTGCTGAAACATCCATCTTTTTGTTTTACCCAATACGGCAGAATCTCCTTTGCTAAAAAGCCCGCCTTCCACCGTTGCATTATATGCCTGAAGAATCATTTGTGGATACCAGTAAAAAAATAATTCTGTTTTCCCTTCTCCGGGTTTATTATCTACCCTGGCATTCCATAATGCGCTATTGGCGTTCTCACTAAACTTTCCCAAACTGGTATAGGCTCCCAGGCTGGCGTTGGTAAATGTGCTGCCCAGTTTTGCCTCTCCAGCCGGCATCACTTTAAGCCAATGATCATAACCCAGCAATGTTCGGCTATACATAAGATTGAGGTCTATTCCCACCGCATCCCTTACCTGGGTATTCCATCCGGCAAACCTGCTATACCCTAATAGTTTATGGTACCCGTTCTGTACATCTTCACCAAAAGAAGCCGGTCCAACAACGCCCAAAGAAGCACCATATTGAAAAACCGTTCCGGCATCCGGAAAAAAAGCCTGGTCAAGTTTTACAAAAAGATAGCCGCAATAAGGCCTGTCAATATCTTTTGCACTGGTATAGGCTTCCTTAAGCGGGGTATAGATCATTTGCCCGAATTCAAAAGACCGAATCAATTTCCTACCCTTGCTTTCCAATGCGCGGGTTTCCTTAACAAAAAAACCATTGGTATAATAGGCGTCTGCTTTTCTAAGCAAATAAGCATCGTTTTCAGTTGTAAAAGAGAGCTCTTTATTGTACAGATCTCTGCCCGACTGGGCAAATACGCCCATATTCAAAATCAAGCAACCCAATATGATCAACCCTTGTTTTTTCATGCTATGGCCCTACTTATCCACTTTATTTTTTTCGCTCGCCCTTATACGGGCAATCGCTTGTTGTACTTTTTGTACCTCATACCCTTTTTGAAGCAAAAAAGCGGTTGTTTTTGCCTGTCGGCTTACCGGGGCTTCTTTTACAAGAATCTCCCATTTTTTGATCGCAAGTTTTTGAAGGGTTTCCTCATAGTCCTCCGATTCTATTTCCTTAATTGCCCTTTTAATATTGGGTTCGCTTATCCGTTTTTGTCTTAATGCGAACTCTATCTTCTTTTTCCCCCATTTTTTAACCCGAAAATGGCTTCCGGCAAATTGTATACTGTAGCGCTCTTCATTCAAAAAATCCTCTTCAATCAACCTGGCCACCAGCTGATCAACCTCCATTTTCGGTAAACCCATCCCAAACAACTTTTCCCTGACCTCATAATGGCATCTTTCCCGGTATGCACAGAAATATTTTATTTTGGGAAAAGCCTGTTCGGCATTTACTCGGTTTTTCACTGGCTTTAGTTGATGCGCTTTTGTTTCTATATTCCCGGAATTTATGCCCATTTGGGCCTTTCTGATAAAACCCAAAAAGGCTCCAGATAGTTGAACATAAAGTAAAACAATATTTTACACAGTCATCTAAAGACACCGGAATGGGTTGATTTGCTGTCTTACTTACCTGCCCAAATATTGCCAAAACGGTGAATCTTCACCAAAAATCCTTTCACCCGGCAGCACTGTTCTATTCAAATAGCTTCAACAAGAATTCCTGATCGAATTCACATCTGATTCACATTCTGTTTTTTAACTGTCCGGACATGGATTTCTGTTGTGGAATATTAACAAATTACGTTAGGTTTGTTGCGAACCTAAATTCTGGAGAATGAAATTTATTGTTTCTTCGTCTTCCCTGTTAAAACACCTGCAGCAGATCAGCGGTGTAATCAATGCCAATACGGTTTTGCCGATTCTGGAAGACTTTTTATTTGAAATTGAAGACAAAAAACTGAATGTTGTTGCTACCGACCTGGAAACCGTTATGCGGGTGCAGATGGATGTGGAAAGTAAAACCAATGGTAAAGTGTGTATCCCGGCCAAAATACTGCTGGATTCCCTAAAAAACATTGCAGATCAGCCCCTTACTTTTAATATTGATAAGAATTTTGCCGTTGAAATCACCAGCGATAATGGTAAATACAAGGTAATGGGTGAAAATCCGGATAATTTTCCTAAGGAGCCGGCTGCCGATGATACTACCGGATTCAATATGAACAGCAGTGCCTTATTGACCGCGATTAATAAAACGCTTTTTGCAGTAAGTAATGATGATTTGCGTCCGGCTATGACGGGTGTATTCTTTGAATTAACCAAAGACAGTGTTCAGTTTGTAGCCACCGATGCGCATAGACTGGTGAGGTATAAAAGAATAGACACAAAAGCTTCTAAAACAGATTCCTTTATTGTGCCTAAAAAACCTTTGAACCTGTTGAAAAATGCCCTGCCTGATAATGAGGATGAACTGACTATCAGTTATAACAATAACCATCTTTTTGTAAACCACGGTTCTACACAAATGATTTGTCGTTTGATCGATGCCCGTTTCCCTGATTATAAAGTGGTGATTCCGGCCGACAATCCCTATAAATTGATTGTTAACAAAGCTGATTTTCAAAATGCATTGCGTCGTGTAAATGTATTCAGTAATAAAAGCACTAACCAGGTAGCATTAAGCATCACAGGTAGTGAATTACAGATGGCCGCACAGGATGTTGATTTTAGTTTTGAAGGCAATGAGCGGATGAATTGCCAATATGATGGGGAAGATCTGCAGATCGCATTTAATGCCAAATTTTTGATTGAAATGCTGAATGCGGCAGATACGGATGATGTGAAGATGGAACTTTCCACCCCTACGAAAGCCGGCTTAATTAAGCCAACCGAGCAGGCAGAGGGAGAAGATTTGCTGATGCTGGTAATGCCATTGATGTTGAATAATTAATACTTGTTTAGTATAAATAATCGCCCTCTTATCAATAGGTAAGGGGGTTTTCTTTTCAGCGAATACAGTATTTGTTAGTAAATTGACTCACTAAATTCGATCTGCCATGTTAGACGGTATTATTCATTATTTTGAACATATTCCCAGTCTTCACCGTGCCCTGATTCTGGCCGGCGGTATTACTTTTTTCTGGCTGATAGAAAGTGCTGCTCCTTTGTTTTCCTTTCGCTACCAGAAATGGAGACACGCTTCGGTAAATCTCTTTTTTACCCTTACTACTATCATAGTAAATTTTGCTTTTGCTTTATTGATTGTGAAAACCAGCGACTGGACCATCGCCCATCATTTCGGTATTGTGCAATGGCTTTCATTGCGAACGGGGTTATCTCTTATTGTGGGACTGGTACTACTCGATTTTGTAGGGGCCTGGTTGATTCATTATATTGAACACAAGGTAAAATGGATGTGGAAGTTTCATATGGTGCATCATGCAGATACACATGTTGATACTACTACCGCCAACAGACACCATCCGGGCGAAAGTGTACTCCGGGCTATTTTTACCCTTATCGGCGTTTTTGTTTGTGGAATTCCCATGTGGCTGGTAATGATATACCAAAGCCTGAGTGTGTTGCTTACCCAATTCAATCACGCCAATATACGTTTGCCTTTATGGCTGGATACCGCATTAAGCTGGGTGATTGTTTCTCCCGATATGCATAAAGTGCATCATCATTATATGCGGCCTCAAACGGATAGTAATTATGGGAATATTTTTTCTTTCTGGGACCGAATCTTTGGCACCTATAATAATACGCCCGTAGATCAGGTACAATATGGACTGGATGTATTGGATGGAAACAAGGATGAAAATATTTCCTTTCAGCTGGGCGTTCCCTTCAACAAAAAAATTAAGACAGATTATTGATCTTGTCAGCATCTTTGCAACAAACTCATTACATGAAAAGAATAGCCATGATACCTGCCCGTTATGCCGCTACGCGTTTTCCGGCTAAACTGATGCAGCTTCTTGGCAATAAAACCGTTATTCGTCATACGTATGATAATACGGTAGCCACGGGTTTGTTTGATGAGGTATATGTGGTTACTGACAGCGAAACCATTTTTAACGAGATCACCCAATATGGTGGTAAAGCTGTGATGAGTCAAAAAACGCATGAAAGCGGAAGCGACAGGATTGCAGAAGCAGTAAGTGATATGACTATTGATATTGTGGTAAATGTGCAGGGTGATGAGCCTTTTGTAAAACGTGAACCGCTCGAAAAATTATTACAGGTATTTGAAGGAAAAGAAGGAGAAACAATTCAAGTGGCTTCTCTTATGCAGGTAATGAAAGAGCAGGCATTTATCGATGATCCCAATTATGTGAAAGTTGCCGTAGATAAAAATATGTTCTCGCTTATGTTCTCAAGAAGTGTAATTCCTTTCCCAAGGAACAAAAACAGCGAAACCGTTTATTACGAACATATTGGTGTATATGCTTTTCGGAAAGAGGCGCTTGTGCAATTCACGAAATGGGAAATGACTCCTTTGGAACAAACGGAAAAAATTGAATGTCTCAGGTATCTAGAAAATGGTATCCCCTTAAAAATGGTCGTAACCGATTATATGGGTATTGAGATTGATACGCCGGAGGATTTACAGAGAGCCGCTTCATTATTATAATCAACAGGATATTCTTACTTCCCTTTATAAAAAATTGTTGAACCATCTGCAATTCAAGGGCTTTGCTTATCTTACTGTTTCTAAACGATTGCACATGAACAAAAGCAAACTCCTTCGCTGGTCTATTGTTGTGGCTCTTGCCGGTTTTATTTTTGGTTTTGATACCGTGGTAATTTCAGGCGCCAACCAGCCCATCAAACAATTATGGCATACTTCTCCTTTGTTTCACGGGTTCTTTATCATGTCAATGGCTTTATGGGGTACTGTTTTGGGCGCTATTTTTGGGGGCATTCCTACTGAAAAGTATGGACGGAAAACCGTTTTGCTTTGGGTGGGTATCTTATTTGCGATTTCTGCTTTAGGCTCTGCTTTTGCCGGAAATCCATATATATTCTCTTTCTTCCGGTTTATCGGTGGTGTGGGTATCGGCGTTTCTTCTGTGGTGGCTCCTATCTATATTTCTGAAATCTCAACACCGGTTACCCGTGGCAGACTCGGTGCGCTGTATCAATTCAATATTGTGTTTGGTATTTTGATCGCATTTCTCTCAAATTATTTTTTACAGGGTGTAGGCGGTAGTAATGACTGGCGCTGGATGCTGGGGGTATTGGCCATCCCTTCATGTATATATACTGCTTTGGTGTTTGGCATCTCTGAAAGTCCGAGATGGCTGATTACTAAAAAGAACGATCTGGATACTGCTAAAAAAATTATGTTACAAATTGGCGTTATCGATGTAGAAGCTGAAACAGCGGCTATTTTACAGAGTAATGAACACGATTCGGGTGCAGGCAAAGCCGTTCATTTTTTTAGCGCCAAACACAAAAAGATTATCGGACTGGCATTTATGGTCGCTTTTTTTAACCAGTTATCGGGTATCAATTTTATCCTTTACTATGCGCCTGAAATTCTCGAAAAAGCAGGCCTGGCTGCTAAAGAATCTTTGTTTAATTCCATAGCCATTGGTGGTATTAACCTCATATTCACTTTTGTGGGTTTATATCTGATTGACCGTTTGGGAAGAAAAACTCTATTGATTATTGGCTCATTTGGCTATATCTTAAGCCTCTCCATGGTATCATTTGCCTTCTATTCGCATGCCGGCTCGCTGTTCTTAATGAGCTTTTTATTACTCTTTATTGCGGCCCATGCTATTGGACAGGGCGCTGTTATCTGGGTATTTATTTCTGAGATTTTTCCTAATAAAATTCGAAGTGCCGGCCAATCTTTCGGCGCCAGTATTCACTGGGTATTTGCTGCCCTGATCACCCTGATTACCCCGGTATTTTTAGATAAAGACAATGGCATATTCAAAGAAAACCCCTGGCCTATTTTTGCATTTTTTGGCGGTATGATGGTATTACAGTTGGTTTGGGTGCTTACCAGTGTTCCCGAAACAAAAGGCGTATCGTTAGAAGCCCTTGAGAAAAAATTAAGCGCATAACCGAGTTTTTCTACAAATAGCCTAAACAAGTTTCCTGTAAAGTCGTTTATAGGGTTCTGGATATCCAATAACTAATAGTATCCTACATACTATCGCTTAGCCTTCTTCGTTCTAAGTTGGTAATCTCATCTCAAGGATGGGTGCACAGGTTTATGTAATAGTTTTAGACAGGATATTACAGTAAATTTGTATGTGGCCTGTTTTTTGTCTACCGATTACGAATTTCACTATGTCTGAATATCCTAAATTATATGATCTGGTTATCCTTGAAGAGCTGGGAGACCCATCGGCTATTCTGGAAGTGCTATCTATGTTTTTCGACAGCGCTCCCAATGATATACAAGAACTGGAAAGGTTATTTATTGATCAAAAAGCCATTCCGCTAAGTCAGTTAGCGCATAAAATAAAAACCGTCGTTTCTCTTTTACAGTCTTTTCGTTTAATTGAACTTTTGAAAACAATTGAAACCCGCACCAAAGAAACTGGGGAAGTAGCTTCTGTAGCAAACGAAGTAGCTGAAGTGGTTTCTCTTTTTGCAGAATTGGAAAAACAATTACACCAAGAATGGGAAAAATTGAAAACGGAACAGTCGGGCCATAATTGAAGTGTTTATCATTCATTCATTAAAACTGTCAGAGTCAGCTTATGACAATACTTGTTGCAGAAGATGAACCTATGTTACTCAAAACTATTGAGTTAAAATTAAAGAAAGAAGGGTATGAGGTAATTGCCACTGCCGATGGCCGCGAGGCAATTGAAAAAATAGAAGCGTCTAGTCCGGATATGGTGATTACAGATATTATGATGCCTTTCTCTTCCGGGCTTGAGATTATTTCATTGGTAAGACAAAAAATAAAAAAGAAGATTCCGATTATTATTCTTTCTGCCATTGAGCAGGAAAAAGTTGTGCTGGAGGCTTTTGAGCTGGGGGCCGATGATTATATCACAAAACCCTTTAGCCTGAACGAATTAACAATTCGTGTAAAAAAATTAATGATTCAATCAGAAAGAAATGGATTACGCTGAATTCCTATTCCTAAAATATAATCCGGCCCTGGTATGATACTTTCTTTTCCAAAAAGATATGTATGCCTGTGTTTCCTGCTGGCTATTTCCCTCGTGGTTACCGCGCAGGAGCAGGATACCCTTTCTTCGGACGGTTTATTACTGGCCGCCCGATACAGCTTTTGAAAAAAATGATTATCCGAAAGCGAAAGAATATTTATACAAAGCCTTGCTGATTAGTCCCAAATATGCGGATATCCGCATTTTTCTCGGGCGCATTCATACATGGACAAAAAATTATGATAGTGCCCGATATTATTTTTCATCGGTCTTGGATAAAGACCCTTCGTATGAAGATGCATCTTCTGCCTTGGCCGATCTGGAATACTGGGCAGATAATAATAAAGCATCTTTGGAGGCTTGCGAAACCGGACTCAAATATCATCCCTCTTCTCAGACATTATTGGTTAAAAAAGCCCGTGTTTTATATGAATTGCGTCAGTATCCGGATGCAGAACTAACGATAGAAAAAGCTTTGAAGATTAATAAAAATAATACAGAAGCCAGATCCTGGTCAGGCAGAATCAAAGAATCTTCTTTAAAAAACAAGATCAGTTTTGATTATGATTATGTTTATTTTGATAAGCAGTTTGCCAATCCCTGGCACCAGGCAAGCTTTGATTATACCCGAGTAACGGGTATCGGTTCTGTAACAGGCAGAATCAATTATGCGAATCGATTTACTGAAAATGGTGTTCAATATGAAATAGAAGCCTATCCGCATATATCCAAAATTTTCTATGCTTATCTGAATGCAGGATATTCTGCAAATGATGGTGTTTTTCCTGGATGGCGTGGCGGGTTTTCCTTATATGCCAATCTGCCCAAAAGTTATGAGGGTGAATTGGGTGTTCGCTATCTGCAATTTTCAGGTTCACCTACCTGGATATATACGGGCTACCTGGGTAAGTATTATAAGAGCTGGCTCTTTGGTGCAAGGGCCTATCTTACTCCTAGTACTTATACCAGCACACCCTCCGCATCTTATACCGCTTCGGCCAGGTATTATTATGGAGGCGCAGATGAATGGTTGGGCTTTACAGCAGGTTATGGCATTTCTCCGGATGACAGATTGAATTCTATTTTATTAGATAGTAAAATACGGCTACTCACCTATAAAGCCGGAGCCTCTTATAGAAAAAAAATATCCCGCTTAAATGTATTGAGCGCCGATATTACCTGGTATAATCAGGAATACCTTCCCGGATCATATGGAAACCAATATCAATTAAGCATTGGATGGCTGCATCGCTTTTAAACAAACCGAGGATATCCTGGCTGCAAGCATTGATTGTTTTAGTGCTTTTGCTGCCTTTATGGATGTTGTTGTCCTGGTTCTTCACAAAAAAAAGAATATTGGTTGCTGCCGTGATTGATAAAACGGTACTTACGCAAAATGGCCAGGAACATATTTCTCTTACCTGGGTGTTGAATCACGAAAAATTTACAAAAAACGATCGTTCCTTATATAATAATAAACGGGACTATTTTGGTTTTTTTCCAGAAGAAAAAGAGCAATTCAGGTTAAAAGGTTTAGAGCGTTTTTCAAATGACAAACTTACCCAGCTAAGTAATGACGCAGATCTTGCCTATATCACCGATTCTTATGGTATCTATAAAAATGAATGGTACAAGCAAGGCGACGCGAAAGAAAGATCAGGAATGGTGTATGGGGGAATGAGTAAACAGGATTTGTTTTTATTACAAAAAATGAAAGAGAAACACAAGTTGGTGATTACAGAATTCAATTGCCTCGGATCACCAACCGATTCTTCTGTAAGAAATGGTTTTGAAAATACATTTGGTATTCATTGGTCGGGCTGGATAGGGCGCTATTTTGATTCATTCGATACACTAAAGAACAAAGAGCTTCCCAGATGGCTAATATATAATTACAAAATAAGACACCATGGCGAATGGCCGTTCAAAAAAAGCGGTATTGCGTTTATTCATTCCGATGACAGGGTAGTAATCCTGGAAAATGTTACACATTTATTCAACGATCTTCCCCATATATATGCTTCTGCACAAGCTACCACCGGGTATGGTGTTCCGGAAAAAATCCATTACGCTTTCTGGTTTGATGTGATCTCGGTAGATACAAATATTAACAAAGTGATTGCCCACTATCAAATTGATGCAAACAAAACCGGGCTGGCGGTTCTTGCAGAAAATGGAATACCCGCACAGTTTCCGGCCATTACCCTTCATAGTAATAAGGATTATCGGTTCTTTTATTTTTCAGGAGATTTTTGTGATAACCCGATCGAATTAGGCAGCTCCTATTTTACAGGCGTTCATTTTTTTCGTTGGTTTATGTATAATAAACTGGACCCCCAGGAGCGTAAAAGCTTTTTCTGGACCTTCTATCGCCCCCTGGTGAGTAAGATTTTGAATGAGTATTATGCCTTGAAACCGTGATTAATCCTTAGTGAGGTCGGAACTTTAGCAAAATACTATCCGGTACAATTTTCAAGCTTTCCTGTATCTGCCTGTTCTTGGCAAGAAAGGCATTGAATGCCGCTGTTAATTCATTTTGTTTGTCCTGATTCTGTTCCGGCGTAAGCTCCATATTGGGCCCTATACGAAACAGGTTATTGTTGCTTAGCATGAACCCCCCTTTAATAAAATCAACCAGATCATTTTTCGTTTGCATGATTGGATAAGCATGGATATTTCTAAAACCTCTGGTCGTGTCTAAACCAGTACCCATCCAACTAGCCACAGAAGGGGTTTTTATTTTATAGGATTTCTTCAACCAGGCAAGTAGGCTTGGGGTTATATCAAAATGTGTTGAGATAGACGTAAAGCGAGCGGTTCGTTTTAGTAAAGGAGAATAGATTATCAGAGGTACATGGTACCTGTCGATTTTATTATTCATAGGAATTTCCGGCATACGATGATCCCCTGTGATCAAAAATACTGTGTTCGCGAAATCCGGCCTTTTGCTGTATTCCTGAATAAAATGATTTATCGCATCATCCATATACAAGATGCTGGCAAATTGATATTGATAGTTTCTTCTTTGTTTTTTAACCTCCTCTGTTAATCCCAATTCAGTCATCCTGTCTTCAAATTTTTGAAGATATTTCACCTGTTCATTAATCTTAAACGGATCATGTGTTGAAACCGTCAAGATAATATTTACCAAAGGTTTTCCCGAAGCCTGGCTTTTTTGTGTTAACTCCATATAATGCCGAAACAACTCCTTATCACCATATCCCCAGGTAAATCCATTTTGAGAAGGCATTTTGGTATAACCCGGCGGAAACTCTTTTTCATCATTAATAAAACCAATAGTATTCTTCTTAAGAAACATGTCCATATTATCAAAATGAGACTCCCCCCCGTAATAAAAAGAGCTGGCATACCCATTATGCTCAAGCACATTTAAAAGAGAAAGATGGGGTGGCATGCGGTTAGCTAATTCATTAAACCCATTTTTTGTAAATGGCAAAGAGCCCAGTAAAGAAGGCAGCACCGCAAAAGTTCTACCACCTTCACTAAGAAAATTTTGCCAGTAAAGACTTTTCCCCGCCAGGGAATCTATAAAAGGAGTAAAATTTCCCAGATAAGCTCCATCATTTGTAAATGCCCTGCCCAACCCCTCAACCAGCAGAATTACAATATTCGGAGGAGTCTGTTTATGATTAAAAAATGGCGATAGCACATCAACAGAAGTGTCGACAGAATGAAGAAACGGGTAATTTTTTTCATCTATATAGCGAAAAACTGTTGAATCGTTTTGAGTAACGCCTAAAGCATAATCACCCGAATAAGCATCTGAATAAATATCTGTTTCAACAGCAGGCGGGAAAAAATATTGATAGCTCTTAGAGAAAAAGTAATCTGCTTTATTAATCGACAAATTATTACTGTATTCCTGGCCGGGCAGCCATGTATCGGTCGCGTTTGCAATTCCTGATCCGCTTACAAAAATAAAAAAGATAAATAATAAAAAAGAAGCCAGTCCCCTTATTTTTATCCTGGGCGGGAAGTAGATAAATGCGCCGATCGACAATGCGACCAATACAATAAGAATCAGGATCAAAGAAATGGGAACGCCACCAGATGCACCAACAGTTTGCCGGATATCTGCTATCGAATATACCCAGAGATCGGCACCAAGGGGCACGAGCGTCTTAATAAAATATTGCGAAAGCGATAGCTGAATCAATACCAAAACAATGGCGCCAATAATAAAAAGCGTTTTTGCGATTTTCTGCTGTAATAGAAATAGAATACTAAAAACCAGGAACGCCGGCGCAATTATTTTCAGAAAAAACGAAAAGTCTTTTGCAAAACCATACAAAACCACTTTCCAAAAAAAAGCCGGAGTACCATGCTGAGAATAGTCCAGCGCTAATTCCAGAATCCTGGCAAATAATAATAAAATCAGTAAAACAAAAACAAGACTGCTATACTCCGTAAAAGATCTGGAAATAAACAATACCGTTTTTGAAATAGCCGGAACAATTTTTCTTTCCAAAAGCGATGCTGCGTGATTCTTTTTAGGTATTTCAGGAACTGTTTTTGTTTGAGGTACTGGCGTATTTTGCGGGATTGTTGATATGGATACTCGCGCCGCTTCTGTTTTTTTGGCAAATCCTTGCCTGGTCATCTCTCCCCAGCTTTTCTCTTTTTTGAAAAGATCAAACAGTCCCTTGATCGCACTCCAAACTACAAATGGATGATAATAGAATGGTTCGGTAAGTCCCGTAAGCATTAATCGTAAAATATCAATCCTTCGTCTGTATTGATTAAACGTGACTACCTCCATTAAAATAGCAAAACAGGAATAGAGATAGCTGAAAAAAATGATGAAGAAAAAATAGGTTAAGAAAAAACCCCAATCCATCATTCCGAGTAATGCAAAAATCAGAAAACAGATAAACCCAAAAAATTCGATTGCGGGGGCGCACAATTCAAAAAAGAACCAATAAGGATAACTCAGCATGCCCAATAGATGGTACCTGGGGTTGAAGAACATGATCCGGTGAAAATATAATGTTTCAAATGTTCCTCTTATCCACCGGTTACGCTGCCTTCCCAAAATTTGGAATGAGGCTGGCGCTTCTGTCCAGCACAAAGGATCCGGTATATAAGTAACCACATATTCTTCCCCCCTCTCTTCCATCAGTCTCCGCATCCTTACTACCAGTTCCATATCTTCTCCTACTGTATTGGGATTATATCCCCCACACTGGATAGCGATCTCTTTATCAAAAGCACCAAAAGCACCAGAGATCAGCATCAATCCATTTAGTCTGGTCCAGGCCATTCTTCCCAAAATAAATGCCCGTATATATTCGAGTATCTGTATCTGTGGTAGATAATCATCTGCTAATTTTATTTTCACCAGCCGGCCTTCTTCAATAGTGCAGGAGTTGGCAATTCTTACGACCCCTCCACTCGCTATTACTCTTTTATCAGTCTGTTCTAAAAAGGGTTTGATCATTTTTAGAAGTGCGTCCTGCTCCAATATACAATCCACGTCTATGCAAACCAGGTAATCATTCGATGAAATATTGATACCCACATTCAATGCATCTGCCTTTCCTCCGTTTACTTTGTCTACCACTATCAGCTTGTGGTAAATACTATTCCGGCTTTTATAGACTCCCCTTACTTCTTTTGTGTCAATTTGCTGCTGTATAAAAAAATCAATCTTTTCCAGGTCATAGGCTTCTATCAGCTTGTCGAGACTGTCATCTTTACTTCCATCATTAATAATAATCACTTCCAGATTGGTATAATAAATAGATAATAGAGAACGAACATTTTCAACAATATTCAACCCCTCATTATATGCCGGCGCCAGTATACTAACCGTTGGGGCATGAACAGATGCAGCCAGCACCCGAAAATCGGTAAATGCATTTTTTCGCAAATGCTTTTGCGTTTCACCTATTGAGTATAATCCGATAAGCACATAGGAAAGCAGCAACACAACAGAATAAATATTCCATAAGTTAAAATATCAAATAATATTTTCGCCGCTATTTGTACAATCATCTCTTCAATACAGATTGAACATGAAATAAGATGGGTTGGTAGGGTGCCGGTATTTCATTTGCTTTTTGTTCAAGTATTTCCCAGCCATCTGCATAATTATTTGCTATAATGATGGCCGTTTTCAATTTTATCTGGTCATTACTATGCTCCAATAATTGAATTAGTTGGGGCTTTTCATTTTCTGATGCCTGGTCCTTTAATGAGTCTAATATCCCCAATTGATTTGCCAACGATTCATTGGGCAGGTGGGCCATTAATAAAGCGGGAATCGTTTCATCAGTTAATCTCTCTAATGTTTTAAACGCCTGGTTTCTTACTGATACAGAAGGATGATTCAGACAGTTGATCACATTTTCCCGTAAACCAAATTGCTGGTATTCTCCGGCAAGTTTTAAAGCAAATACCACTACGGTATTATTTTCAGATAATAACCAGAAGGGTATCCTGTCAGAAAGATCTTCTTTTTGGGAAGAGTGCTTCAGCTGTTCTAATAGTTTTATCTGCTGCCATCCTGTTAGAGGATAGGTAATGATGTCCAGAAAACGCAAGCCGGCAAAACCCGTTAGATTGATCACTCCTGTTTGGGCTTCCATTCGAACATATTCATTCTCACTATTGGTGCTCTTGTACAAATCGGGTAACATGTCTCGCTGGTCCATCATATATATTTCCTGAATACCCTTTGCCCGTATATGCCAGCTTCTTTTCGAATGCATCTTTTTTATAGAATCTGCTTTCAGTCCCAGGTGTTCATACAGTGCTACAATATTATCCGCCGCTACTCCCGAAAAATTTCGTTTACAGGCCAGCAGTTCCTCCATAACCAATTTCCGGGCCCAGGGGTTTTTCATCATCCGGTAAAACTTCCTGGGCAGTACAACAGATTCGAATGAATCTTCCATAATAATCGCACTGATCCAAACCTGCAGGTTCTTTGAAACTCCGCCATTATATAAAAACACCCTTTTTTTATAATACAGATAGGCATAAATCACTACCACAATCAGCAGAATGGCAAAGCCCAGTATTTTTATCCCTAAAAACAGGTATTCCGGACTAATGTATTTCATTACCGTATTGGTAAAGAAGTTATCTAACAGGCAGGTTTTTACACTAGTATGACTGATTCTAATCATTGGCATCCAACTAAAACGATTTCTCCGGGCATTTATAGAATTGTCTTTCCTTCATTAAAAAAACGAACGCCATTAAAGTTAAGAAAACAATCCTTTTTTTCGGGTTTGTCAGAATAAAACTAATTTGTAGTTAGCCCTTTCTCAATTAGGTTTGCATAATAATTAATGCGCTTTTAATCGCTTAAAAAAGAGTACCATGAGTTTTCGCAATTTTAAAATGGTTAGTTATGTCGTTTACGGACGCGGTAGCTTTAACCAACTCGATGAAATATTAGCACCCAAAAGAAAAGGAGATGCTCCCATGGTTTTTTTGGTTGATCATTTTTTTGATGGGAAACCCTTTCTCAACAGGATTCCTTTGCGTGGAAAAGATAAGATAGTGATCGTTGATGTAACGCAGGAACCCAAAACCAAACAGGTGGATGCATTAGCTGGTCAGCTGAAAGAAGAATTCGGCACCATCAGCGGAGTAATAGGTATTGGTGGGGGTTCGGCTATGGACCTGGCAAAAGCGGTTTCGCTGATGATGACCAATCCCGGCTCTTCTGCAGACTACCAGGGCTGGGACCTGGTAAAAAATCCAGGTGTATATAAAGCAGGCATCCCAACCTTAAGTGGAACTGGTGCTGAAGTTAGCCGAACCACGGTGTTAACCGGCCCTACCCGTAAATTGGGTATGAATAGTGATTTTACTCCCTTTGATCAGATTGTACTGGATCCGGATCTGACCAAAGATGTTCCGGTTAACCAGCGTTTCTATACCGGGATGGATTGTTATATCCATTGTATTGAAAGTCTGGAAGGAACTTTTCTAAATGAATTCAGCAAAAGCTATGGCGAGAAAGCTTTACAACTTTGCCAGAAAGTGTTTGTTGAAAAGAATCATTGGGATGAAGAATCTGATGAACAGTTAATGATGGCTTCCTATGCAGGCGGAATGAGTATTGCCTATTCGCAGGTTGGGGTAGCGCATGCTGTAAGTTATGGATTAAGTTATCTGCTGGGAACCAAGCATGGTATTGGAAACTGTATTGTAATGAACCATATCGAAGAATTTTATCCTGCCGGGGTAAAAGAATTCAAACACATGGTTGCTAAAAATAATATTGAGATTCCTGCCGGCATTTGTAAGGGATTGACAGATGAGCAATTTGATACGATGATCAATGTATCTCTGGGTATGAAACCTTTATGGGAAAATGCATTGGGTAAGAACTGGGAATCTATTATGACAAGAGATAAGCTCCGCGCTCTTTACGAAAAATTATAAGTTTTTTACAAACGCAGCCGCCTGGCTGCGTTTTTTATAGCCCCATCTGTATAACCGAAATGACCTCAACAGCCATCCGACACGGTAAAAGGAAACAGATTTCCTCTCTCTGCTATTTATTACCGGCCAAGTATCGGTATTTCTTTACTCGTATTCATTAATCCAGTAATTTACTACTCAGTTTTTCACCACCCCAACCAGCTATTTATGAAAAAATCAGTCCTGCTAAGTTTTTGCTTATTGGCAACAGTGTTTATCGCTAATGCACAAGGGTATTCCCCCTCGCTTTTTAATAGTATGCAATGGAGAATGATTGGGCCACATCGTGGTGGCCGAACAGTAGGTGCCGTGGGTGTGGTGCAACAGCCGGGTGTATTTTATATTGGTGTAAATAACGGCGGTGTATGGAAAACCAATGATTATGGCAGAACCTGGAACCCCATCTTCGACCAGCAATCTACCGGCTCCGTAGGTGATGTGGCTGTGGCTGAATCCAATCCCAACGTAGTATATGTTGGTTGTGGTGAAGGTATCCAAAGACCCGATTTGTCAATCGGCGATGGTGTATATAAATCAACCGATGCCGGAAAAACCTGGCAAAATATGGGACTGAAAGATGGTCAGCAGATTGGCGATATTGTTATCGACCCAAAAAACGAAAATCGCGTTTTTGTTGCTGTCCTGGGTCACCCTTATGGCCCTAATACCGAAAGAGGCGTTTACCGTTCATTGGATGGCGGCAAAACATGGGAGCGTGTTTTATATAAAGACGAGAATACAGGTGCTATACAAGTCAGCTTCGACCCTAATAATTCAGATATACTGTATGCGGATATGTGGGCCGGCAGACAGGGCCCTTGGGAAAATGGTGCCTGGAACGGAAAAGAAAGTGGTTTATACAAATCAACCGATGGTGGCAATACCTGGAAAAAATTGACAAAAGGCTTGCCCACTGTTGATCAGGGTCTGGGAAGAATTGGATTTTGTTCAGCACCTTCCAATAGTAACCGTATGTATGCAACAGTTGATGCAGGCAGATATGGCGGCGTGTATAGAAGTGATGATGCCGGAGAAAGCTGGACCAATATCAATAGTGATGGCCGGTTCTGGGGTAGAGGAAGCGATTTTGCAGAAATCAAAGCAGACCCTACCAATGCCGATATTGTATATAGTGCCAATGTGGTTACCTGGAAATCGATTGATGGTGGAAAAACATGGACCGGTTTTCGGGGTGCTCCAGGTGGAGATGATTACCACCGTATCTGGATCAATCCAACCAATCCAAAAATAATGCTAATCGCTCTGGATCAGGGCGCAATTATCACTACCAATGGCGGCGAAACCTTTTCTTCCTGGTACAATCAACCCACCGCTCAGTTCTATCATGTAAATACAGACAACGCTTTTCCATATAATGTATACGGCGGACAACAGGAAAGTGGTTCTGTGGGAATTGCTTCACGCGGAAATGATGGTCAGATTACTTTGCGTGAATGGCATCCGGTGGGTGTGGAAGAATATGGATATGTTGCGCCTGATCCTATAGACCCCAATATTATTTACGGTGGTAAGCTCACCAAATACGATAAAAGAACCGGCCAGGTACAAAATATCTCTCCTGAAATTGGTCGAAGTGGAAAATATCGTTTCCTGAGAACCGCGCCGGTATTGTTTTCACCGATTGATCCAAAAACATTGTACTACGCTGGCAATGTGCTTTTCAAAACACAGAATGGTGGCAGTAGCTGGCAGGTAATCAGTCCCGATCTAACCCGTGAAAGCTGGGATATCCCCGCCAGTGTAGGTATTTACAGTTCCGATGATCTGAAAAAAATGCCTCGCCGTGGAGTGATCTATACCATCGCACCTTCTTTTAAAGATATCAATACCATCTGGGTAGGGACCGATGATGGTTTTATTCAGGTAACAAAAGATGGGGGTAAAACATGGAAAAATGTTACGCCTCCAGAAATCAGCTCCTGGAGTAAGATTTCATTAATGGAAGCAAGTCATACTGATGTAAATACGGTTTATGCAGCAGTAAACAGAATCCGTTGCGATGATATGCATCCCTATGCCTACAAAACCAATGATGGTGGTAAAACATGGAAACTCATAACGAACGGCCTTCCTTCCAATGAGCCTATTAATGTAGTTCGGGAAGATCCTTTCAGAAAAGGTTTATTATATGCAGGTTCTGAAAATGCTGTATATGTTTCTTTTGATGAAGGAGAACATTGGCAATCGCTTCGATTGAATATGCCACCTACTTCCGTTCGTGATTTGGTGATCAAAGATGATGACCTGGTAATCGGAACACATGGTCGTGGATTCTGGATATTAGATGATCTTACGCCTCTTCGTCAATTAAATGAAAAAGCTGCCGCCAGCACTGCTATTTTATACAAACCACAGCAGGCGCTTCGTATCCGCTGGAATATGAATCCGGATACACCGATACCACAAGAAGAAGCTGCCGGACAAAATCCACCCGATGGAGCCGTGATAGATTATTTTTTAAAGGAGGATGCAAAAGGAGAAGTAACACTTGAGATTCTTGATGCAGCCGGAAAATCAATTCGCAAATACAGCAGTAACGATAAGCCTTATGAGGTAGGTCCCGTAAATATTCCATTATACTGGATTCGTCCGCAACAGATTTTATCAGCCCAGGCTGGTTCGCATCGTTTTCTTTGGGATCTGCATTATAATCCCCTGGAAGGAGAAGCACCTAACTATCCTATCTCTGCAACGTATATGAATACGGATCCCGAACCCACATCGCCCTGGGCAATGCCGGGTAATTATACTGCAAAATTGACTGTTAACGGAGCCGTCTACACGCAATCCTTCTCAGTTAAAATGGATCCGCGTGTAAAAACCAGTATCGCTGATTTACAAAAACAACATGATCTATCGCTGCAATGTTATGAAGGAAGAAAATCTGCCAAACTAGCTGTAACAGAAATTTCTGAAGCACGTAAGCAATTAAAAGCCGCGATTGCAAAAGGTGGAGCCAATAGCGCTTCCCTAACAGCACTTGATCAAAAAGCAGGAGAACTGGAAGGTGTATCAAGAGGTCGGGGCCAGGGCGGTGGTGGCGCTGCAGCAGCCGGAATAAGTTTTGGTCGGGTATCTTCTTCTTTAGGCAGTTTGTTTAATGTATTACACGGCGCCGATATGCCGCCAACTTCACAAGCCATTGCTGCTGCCAATGAGAGTATTGCCCAGATAAATGAACTGAAAGCTAAATGGAGTAAAATAAAAGCAGATATACAAGTAGCTCTAAAAAATTGATTCAACCAGAGAAACCCATGTATGCAACCACTCAATCAGAAAATCTGATTGAGTGGTTTCTCAATAAAAATTGAGGCCGGGTATTTCTACAGATCCTGGCCATATGATCGAAACCCCTCGCTTAAAAATCATTCCTCTTTCTACAGATCAATTGCATCTGTATCTAAACAACGATCCTGGTTTTGAAAAACAATTTACTCTCCATTCTTTTCACCGTTTTTTTACTCCCGAGCTAATACAAACGCTCGAACATGGAATTATTCCCGCTCTAAAAAACCCTCGAAAGAATTTCCTGTTCATTACTTTATGGGTGATTGTTTTAAAATCAGAAAACCGTGTGGTAGGAGATCTCTTCTTTAAAGGTGAGCCCGATGAGAAAGGTGAAATCGAAATTGGGTATAGTGTGTATGATACACATCGAAATCAAGGAATTATGACAGAAGCCGTACAGGGTATCATTTCCTGGGCAGGTCAACAAAAAAACATTAAAGCAATAAAAGCCGAAACGAAAACTAGCAACCCCGTTTCTTTGAAAGTACTTTTCAACAATGCATTTACGATTCAACAACAAAAAGACGGTACTGTCTGGCTCAAAAGATTAGTATAAAAAAGCGCGTTCTTATCGGTGTAATTTCTTCCTGGTATCATCTACAATATCCAATAGCCCATTACTAAAGCTGTCATCCGCCAGTTGCCAGAACATGATTCCATTTAGTTTTTGAGAAATTGAATATTTAACTTTTGCAACTATAGATGCGCTGTCATCAAACGTAACAAACCATTTTTTAGTTGAGTTATAAAAATAGGGTTCTGACGCTGTTTTATCCCAATGATATACAAAACCACTATCTGTAGAAAATACAGAAGAAAAACTCCTGAAGGATACTCCGCGCAAAAATCTTCCCTTTCCATATAAACCATCGTTTTCAGGAGAAACATTTTCCCAGACCCTTGCATAAAACGCAGCGCCTATTAACAACTTTCTGGAAGAAACACCTTTTGCCTTCAAGAGTTTTACTGCATGATCGCAGGATTCTTTCTGGTGATCCGTTCCATACAAGGCAGTATGATGTCCGGTTACTGTATCATAACCGGTAATCAGGTCATAAGTCATCAGGTTAATCCTGTCAACCAACGGTGTTACCTTATCCCAATCCACGGATTCTTCTATAAATTTTGTAAATCCCCCTGCCGCAAAACTGATCTCTTTTGTTTTACCAAGTGTATCCCTGAGTGTTTGAATCAATGCTGTAAAATGACCCCGATCTTCCGGGGAATAGGGGTGTCCAGGCGGACCAGGTATCGCAGGATATTCCCAATCCAAATCAATCCCATCCGCCTGAAAATCAGTGAGCAATTTTTTGGTGGAAGAAGCAAATTCCTGTCTACCAACTTCTGTTGAAAAAACACCCGAACATGTATAACAACCTGTCCATCCCCCCATCGATACAATCACTTTCAGTTTTGGGTTTCGCTTTTTTAAGGCCACACAACTAAGTAGTGCAGCACTATCCCGACTATTGCTCAGCCAAATTCGGTTTCCCCGTAAATGCGTAAAACTAAAACAAAGATGGGTAAGTTTTTCTACCGGAAAACTATCGATCATCGTTGGCCTTCCAGCATAATAGCCAAACACAACAAAGTTTTTTTTCTGTGCAGAAACAAAAGAAAACAAACAGGGGAGGAGCATAACGGATAATACCGTTATCTTTTTCATTTTAGATAGATACATGTATCAATGAAAATACGTATTTTTTTCTTTGCCCAATTCGCTTGTTTAAGCCAACTATGAAACAATCGGTTATTTTATTTTTTCCAACTCTTTCTGCAAGCGAAACATTTCATCACGCAATCTGGCAGCTTCAATAAAATCAAGATCCCTGGCCGCCTTCTCCATTTCTTTCTTTGTTTTACCAATCGCTCTTTCAATTTGCGGAATGGTTTGATAGGTTTCCTGTTCTTCTGCTACTTTGCTGGCTACCAATTCCCCGTCTTTCTGTAAAGCATAGGGGTTGGATGGGTCGTATCCTTTAATATCCAAAACCGAGCCCTGGGCAAATACCTGCTCTTTACTTTTTATAATCGTTTTCGGCGTTATTCCGTGTTCAATATTATACGCTATTTGCTTTTCTCTTCTCCGGCTGGTTTCATCAATCGTTCGCTGCATGCTTTCGGTCATCTTATCCGCATAAAAAATAACCAACCCATCAATATTCCTTGCTGCACGTCCCGCCGTTTGTGTCAGCGATCTTTCGTTTCTCAAAAATCCTTCTTTATCCGCGTCCAGTATCGCTACCAGTGATACTTCTGGCAAATCCAGTCCTTCTCTTAATAAATTCACACCCACTAACACATCAATGGTGCCCAATCTAAGTTCACGCAGAATCTCTACCCGCTCCAATGTGTCTACATCACTATGTATATATTTTGATTTGAAATTAATACGGCCCAGGTATTTATCCATTTCTTCGGCCATTCGCTTCGTAAGCGTAGTTACTAAAACCCGGTCTCCTTTTTTTACCGTAATATCTATCTGTTCCAACAAATCATCTATCTGATTAACGCTCGGTCTTATTTCAATAGGCGGATCAAGCAATCCTGTGGGTCTTACGATTTGTTCAATTACGACCCCACCTGTTTTTTCCAATTCATAATCCCCCGGCGTAGCGCTTACAAAAATGGTTTGTCCAATCAGGCTTTCAAATTCATGAAAATTCAATGGCCGGTTATCCATGGCGCTGGGCAGTCGAAAACCATAATCTACCAATACCAGTTTTCTGCTTCGGTCTCCTCCATACATGCCCGCTACCTGTGGAATGGTTTGGTGACTTTCATCAATCACACATAAAAAGTCTTTTGGAAAATAATCCAGCAAACAGAAAGGTCGGGTGCCGGGTCTTCTTCGATCAAAAAACCGGGAATAGTTTTCAATGCCATTACAATAGCCCAGTTCCCGAATCATTTCAATATCGTACTCTACTCTTTCTTTTAGTCTTTGTGCCTCAATATATTTCCCGGTTCTTTTAAAATATTCTACCTGCGCCATCATCTCATCCTGTATCTCATGCATTACTTCCACAATCATTTCTTTGGGTGCGAGATATAAAGTAGCCGGAAAGATAGCGGCATTCTCCATCAAGCCGATTCTTTTGCTGGTGGCGGTTTCTATACTTTCAATCTCTTCGATCTCATCTCCAAAAAATGTGATCCGGTATCCAAAATCAACATAAGGAAGGTTGATATCCACTGTATCGCCTTTAACACGAAACGTGCCCCTGCCAAATTCTCCTTGTGAACGATTGTATAATGAATTCACCAATGCGTGTAAAAATCCCTGTCGGGAAATGACCATCCCTTTATGAATCCGGATAATTCCGTTCTCATATTCAGTAGGGTTTCCCATTCCATAAATACAACTTACGCTCGCCACCACAATAATATCTCTTCTTCCACTTAGCAACTGTGAAGTTGCCTGTAGTCTTAATTTATCTAACTCTTCGTTGATACTCAAATCCTTTTCAATATAAACATCACTCACCGGCATATAAGCTTCGGGCTGATAATAATCGTAATAGCTAACAAAATATCCTACCGCATTATCCGGAAAAAATTGTTTGAACTCGCCATACAATTGTGCCACCAGGGTTTTATTATGCGTTAAAACCAATGTGGGTCTTTGTGTATTTTGTATCAGGTTGGCAATCGTAAATGTTTTACCGCTACCTGTAACACCCAAAAGTGTTTGAAACTGCTCTCCATTGTTTACATTTTCTGTCAAATGTTGAATGGCAGATGGCTGGTCGCCTGCAGGAGAATAGGGTGAATGAAGCTGAAACGGCATTATCTGTTTTTATAATTCGGGTTACTAAGTTAAAAATTAAGCCGCAGACTCTGTTAGAAATATGCGGCTCTTTGAATTATTTTAGTGAGATCATTTATCCAATTTCCGGATAATGGCTTTTACATTATCATCTATCTCTTTATCCGTTAATCTTTTTCCATTCATTTCTGCTTTTGTCCAGCCTTGCCATATTTTCTTCTCCGTTCTTGCATTCAGGATGGTAAGGGTTAGGACTCCTTCTCTTATGGTTTCAACTGAATTATCAAAACCCATTAATTCGGTCGGATAATACATATTGGTATACGTTCCCCGATAAGGATTATAATACCAACGGGCCAAAGGCTGACTATACACCGGGTCCGACACTGCTACATTTTCTTTTTTGATATTCATATCATACACAATCAACACATCCGGATTTTTCTTTACACGCTTCCATCCGTTTTCCTGAAGGTTCTTGTCTACGCTTTTCCGAATTACATTTCCTGTCAGATCGCTTCCGTTGGACTTGTGAGCAAGACTGTCATTCTGGGCCCTTATCCAGGTATAGGTTTTGATTTTATCGAAATCAAAATTTTTGTCTTTTCTAACATAAGTCTGTCGGTTACAGGCTACGATTAGAAGAACAAGGGCTAGAAAGTAGAGAAAACTGTTTCGGCTTTTCATATTGATGGATTTAGGGGATTCAGTATAACACCCGTTTTACTCAGTCAATTGGCGTGCCGTTTTTGCAAAAATTGGGTGGAATCTTTTTAATGAGCGCCTTTCTCTATGACTATTTACATAAATCACAGGTTTTCACACTATAACCTTACTATATTATAGATTGGCACGGCCGGTGTAAAATACTGGTCGTTCTCATTATGTCTGTATATTTTTTGAATGATATCCAGCCCCTTCACCACTTTCCCAAAAGCCGCATAACCTTGTCTGTCTGCCACGTTCTCTCCTCCATAATCCAGTCCCGATTGTTTACCAACACAAATAAAAAATTCTGTTGATGCTGTTCCGGGTGCCAGCCTGGCTAATGAAATCACGCCGTCTGTATGGCGTATCCCTGTTTCTTGTGTGCTTTCATGGGGAATTCCCGGTATCTGTATAGCTTTTGTGTGATTCGTTTTCCAGATACCCCCCTGTATCAATTCCGTTTTAGGTGCATTGGTCGGCTGGTTCTCAAGATTCAATACCCGGTAAAAATTACTATTAAAATAGAAACCCGAATCTATATACCCTAAAAATGCGGCAACCGTTTTGGGTGCCTGTTTGGGATAAAGCTCGAGTTCAATATCTCCATATTGTGTTTGTATGGCAATATGGGGGTTGACTGTTTTATTTACCTTACAACCTGCCACCAAAAGAAAACAGATTGCATAATAAATATTCCGCATAATTTTTTTGTTGATTAATAGTGAACGTTGCGCTGCTTATGATCCGGGAATTACTTCAAACAACATAAACTGTGTTTTTTCGATCGGTAAAAAATTATTATCCGATACCAATAAAAGGGTTTTATGTCCATTGGGTAAGGTTGGGCCAAAAGTTACGCCCTCAATATTATCAATATAGATTCCGAGATCGTCCATATTCAGCAAGAGTTTTTTGGATACCGGTTTTTCAGCCGGTTTTATTTTGAGTGAGGAGTTATTGGAAATATCTGTAGCTCCTTTCATATCCGCTAAAAATATTTTAATGGTGCAAGGCATTCTTCCGGTTGAAAACGATCTTTCCAATACAATCAGTTTTTGATCTCCGATAGATAAAATATCCGGTATTCCATTAATCTTAAAAGCATCTGCCGGTGAAGCCGGATATGCAATCGGGTCTAGTTTATATGCATACTGCGCTGTATTCTTTCGGGTCTTCAAATCAAACCGATAAAAACGTACCCAGGGATTATTATCACCCAAGTCTGCTCTTGGCCCATCTTCATATAAGGGCTCTTCTACATTCACATACAGTGTTGTAAAATTATCTGCGAAACTCAATCCTTCCAATACTCCATTTTGTCTGGGGCCATTTTCTGTTGCATGCATCAGGAGATTGCGTGGAAGCGGAAAAGTGTCTATATATTTTCCATCGGCAGAAATAATCGTAATGGCCGGGTTTTCCAATACCGTATCTTTTCCATTAACAATCCGCTCGCCCTCGCTGCTCCAAATCATTTGATGTGTATGGGGATTATATCGCAATGCTTCGGGGTCTGGTGTATGTGCGGGATCTTGTTTTGAATTGGGATAGGGTTTCCCGTTTTTTTGGTACAAAGTAGTTACTGCTGTAAACACCACACTGTCTATTTTCTTCTCGTTCAGAAATATTTTCGCAGTATAATACCTGGCCGGGTTTATTGCAGATCGATCATCGCTAATCATATAATAAACTCCTTTGGTACTATTATAATCAATCCCCGATAAACCACCAATCGTCGTTCCTTTGTATACAAGATTATGGGGCACATCATATTCGCTGATAAAACGAATGGAGCCAATCGATACTTTTTCATCTTGTTTAGTTTTTTGCGAAAACAAAACAGTACAGCTCACCAATACACTGATAAATAAACAAAGGCTTTTTTTCACAGAATTCCGTTTAACAACCGTTTAAAAAAATATTCGCTTACCAGGTTTTACTTCCGTTCCGCTTCTTATTAGAAAACAGCCAGGGTAATAATTTGGGTTCTGCAAATGCCGAATCCCAACTATTATGCCCCGCTTTCGGGTATTCCGTATAGTTTACATTTTTCGCCCCTCTTGTCATCAGTGCTTTATACAAGTCCCTGTCATATTCAGGAGTAACCGAAGCATCCAATGCACCATGAAAAATCCATAGCGGAAGTGGCGATGCGCTGGCAAGAAATTGTGGAACACTTACTGCACCGCAAATTGGAAAGGCAGCCGCAAAATAATCCGGATAACGTATCAGCATTTCATACGTACCCAATCCTCCAAGCGATAAGCCTCCTATATATACCCGTTTGCTATCTGCCATTTAATTGTTTACAAAACTATCCAGCAGGTCTTTTACCAATTGCTGGGGTATTGTTGGCGGCTGGTCAGGAAAAAACTGCCAATCATTTTTGCCCAAGGTTCTTTTGAAATTTGACCAGGTAATATTTACCGGACTTTGGGGGAAGATAACAATTGCAGGAAAATATTTCCGCACTTCCTCTTTCACAAACAGGTCACCACCATGAAATAATTGCTTTTCATTATCATTTCCTCTTTCTCCTGATCCATGCAGGAAAACAATTAATGGATACGATTTTCGTTTTTTATACTTTTTCGGATATAGTATCCGGTAACGAAGCGTATCAGCGCCTTTGATAAAAAGTTTTTTCTCATACAAATTCAAGCCTTCCTGTGCGGAAACTGTTGAACAAAATATTAGCCCTAGAACAAGGCAGCAAATCATTTTCATTTGTTTCTTTTTTCTGGTGAAACAAGGAGTGAGTGAAGAAAACACCCTTTCTATCGTAAAGTTAGGACATAACAAAGCCCGGCAAAATCTGCCGGGCTTTGTTTTTATTTATTTTTTCAATTAGTAATTTGCTATACCATGCAAATAGGCTGCTAAACGCGAAATGGCGGCAGCGGCTATTACTACCTGTTCTGAAGCTTCCTTCCAGTTTCTTTGCTCAATCGCTTCACGCACTCCCGGCATTGTTTTTACACCATAACCCGTATAAAAGCCTGGTGCATATAGTGTGTGTTTATACCATCCTCTTCTGGGTAATCCTTCTGTTGTCAGCAATTGTTGCTCTGCCTGAAACAGGGCTTTGTTTATTTTCTCTTTCGCTGCTGATCCCGCAAGCGCTTTTGTCCAGGCTTCTGATAACTCATTACTGCTTTTCTCTAATTCTGCCAGCGCGTTTTGCAAAGGAGAAAAATCGATATAAGGCACTTCCGCCTTTGTTTCGGGTGCTTTTAATTTCTCTGTAGGGTCATTGGCCAGTCCATAGGCGTTTGCTTTGATGACTTCATTCTCTGCCGCAGTTATTTCACGCAACTGATCCGTTTTACTGATCAGGTCTTTTATATAGTCGCTTACTGTTTTCTCCAGGCTCCTGAAATCAAAAGGAAGGAGATCAGCATCTGCCATTCTCAAAGCTGCCCGACCTGCAGTTTTTGATAAAGCAACCCCATAATCAAATGTGGGGTCTTTAAATCGCTGGTAATCATCATACGAATCATAAATAGAATGATATTCCCCACCAGCATTTTCGCCTCCATATCCAAGGTCAAGAGAAGGAACACCCAGGTGTTGGATAAAAGAAGAATAATCAGAGCCAGAACCCATCGCACCAATGGTAAAAATGGATTTTGAGATCGCTTCTTTTTTATCTTTTGCCGATTTGGCATTGATTTCATTCCTTGCTTTTGCCCTTTCAAACACACTTACTTTGGTTTGCGGGTCTATTACATCTTTGCTGATTTCTGTTACCAGTGTTTCTAATGCGTGTGAGCCCTCGGCGCCTAAAAATCCTCTTCCGTTTCCGTCCGAATTAATATAGACCACGGCTTTTTGCTGTAACTCCGATCCATGATCTTCTGCCCATTCTGTAGAACCCAATAATCCGGGTTCTTCTCCATCCCAGGCACAATACACCAGCGTTCTTTTGGGTTTCCAACCCCCTTTTACCAATTGTCCTATTGCCTGTGCTTCTTCCAATAATGCGGCCTGACCACTAATCGGATCATCAGCACCATTCACCCAGGCATCGTGGTGGTTTCCCCTGATTACCCATTGATCAGGATAGTCTGAGCCTTTGATCATGGCTACCACATCATAAGCCGGTGTCAACTTCCAGTCAAAATCTACTTTCAGGTGTACTTTGGTATTCCCGGGACCAATATGATAGGTAAATGGCAGTGCACCTCTCCAATCATCCGGTGCTACCGGTCCTTCCAGGGCTTCTAATAATGGTTTTGCATCGTGATAGCTAATCGGCAATACCGGTATTTTCAATAAATTAGGTGCAGAAAGCCGATCCAGTCTTTTGGCATTTTCTGTAGCCCCAATATTGGGTGTTAGCGGATCGCCTGGATAAATCACCATATCCATAATGGATCCGCGCTGAACACCATACTCATTTTTATACGCTCCTTTGGGGTATACATCTCCCTGGTAATAGCCATCATCTTTCGGGTCTGAATAAATAATACAACCCAATGCGCCATGCTCTTGTGCTACTTTGGGTTTTATTCCTCTCCAGCTTCTGCCATATTTGGCAATCACTATTTTTCCTTTTACATCTATACCTAGTTTGGCCAGTATTTCATAATCTTCAGGTAAGCCATAATTCACAAAAACCAGGTCGCCTGTAACATCACCGTCTGCGCTCCAGGCATTATAGGTAGGCAGTTGACCTTCTTGCCCTGAAGTTCCATCTTCTTTCAACGCGGGCTCTTTCAACAACGCTTTATAAACACCTGGGGCAGTCATTTCCAATACCCTTGTTTTGGGTGTAGGAAACAAAACCTGGTAGGTAACGATTTTCGCATCCCATCCGAATGATTTGTATTTATTCAGAATATTTTCAGCAACTTCTTTTCCGCCGGGTGATCCGATATGGTGTGGCTTGGCAGATAATTCTTTGATAGTTTGACCAACCCTTTGTGCACTCAGTTGCGCATCAAATTTTTGTTCAATCAGCCTTTCGTCTGCAGAAGTTTTTTCAGTAAATCCGGTAATCGGTTTTTGTGCCGTACCTGTTTGACAAATCATGGCCAGCACGCTCATGGCGCCGGCAGCAACAAATTTTCTCATGTTATGGGTATTGATGGAAGAAAAGCAATTTAAGAAACTACAGCCAATAAAAATGCGCTTTCTGTATTTGGTTGTTTTCTTTCCAAAAACAGACGCGCATTTTGTGAATAATTCCTACACCTTTTATTTAAACATAGCCGGGTGCATATCCTCCCAGGGGGTTACATCCTGATAAGCTTTTGCTACCGATAGAATTGTTGCCTCATCATACAATTTACCAATAAGGGTAATGCTGGTAGGTAAATTAAATCGTTTATCAAAGCCGGTAGGCATACACACCACCGGGTGGCCTGTAAGATTGGTGATGGCGCTTTGGTTCCCACTGTTTCGGGTGGGACAGATCAACACATCAACAGTATTCATCAGATCGTTTACTTTCTGCATCAGCAAAAACCGGTGCCTGTTGGCATTAATATATTCTACTGCCGACATTAATCGAGAGGTTCTAAACGTATTGGGCCAATCAAATTTTCCCTGGCGGGTCATTTCATCGTCAATATTATTTCTGGTGAATTCATCAAAAGCGGCAGCGCCTTCAGCGCTAATTACCACATTCATGATATTAAAATTATATACACCACTATCCGGAAAATTGACTGGAATTAATTCTACACCCATTTTTCTATACGCTTCCAATACTTTCCATTCGTTTCGGCTGGTGTCTGTGATTTTATCAAAATAATTTTTTGCGTACGCCACTTTCAGCTTGGTAATATCTGCTTGTGGTTTATAATTGAATGGTTTATTCACCGCGCTCATATCCAGCCCGTCTGTTCCATGAATATAATTGAATACAATAGCCGCATCTGAAGCACTTCTGCAAATAGGGCCTACTTTATCAAGACTCCAGCTAAGTGTCATGGCACCCGATCTGCTGATACTGCCAAAAGTTGGTCGCAATCCTGTTGCGCCACAAGTAGAAGAGGGAGAAACAATCGAACCCCAGGTTTCTGTTCCTATAGCAAACGGAACGAGTCCGGCAACTGTAGCGGAAGTGGATCCCGCAGAAGAGCCTGATGAGCCGGTTTTAATATTCCACGGATTCTTGGTTCTTCCGCCATACCAATAATCGCCCATGGCCAAAGCGCCTAATGTGAATTTAGCAATCAATACCGCGCCGGCTTCTTTTAATTGGCTATATACAAACGCATCTTCATCAAGCACCTGGTTTTTATATGGTGCTGCTCCCCAGGTGGTCTTGGTTCCTTTCACAGAAAACAGATCTTTTAATCCATAGGGGATGCCATGCAACAATCCCCGATATTTTCCTTTCGCAATTTCTGCATCTGCTTGTTGTGCCTGTTGCATCGCAATTTCTTCTGTTATCGAGATTACACATTGTAAGGAGTCGCCATATTTTTTTAACCGCTCAATAAAAAATTTTGTCAATTCTACCGAGCTGATTTTTTTGTTTTTGAGTAAAGAAGCTAGCTGTAAAATGCTATAAAACGACAATTCATTTTTATTGCCGGGTACTTCTACGTTTGCAGGAATATTCCATTTGATCTTCTCCTGTTTTTCCGAAAAATGCATGCCAGGCAATATCGGACTTTGCCATAAGGTCATCGGTACTCCGTTGCTCAGTGTTTGTTTGTGCATCAGCTGATAGCCAGATAAATTACTTTTCACGCCATCATACATACTATCTATCTCTGACTGTGTAAAATGCAGGTCCAGCAGCTTTGCCGCAACGGGAATGTCTGATTTAGATAGGGTGTCTTGTGCTGGTAACTGAAAAAAAGCAAAGGCAAGCAGGGAGACTAATAGCAATTTTCTCATGGAGGTTGGTTTTGAAATTTTTTTTCGGATACCTTTTCACCAACCAAAATACGACGAATCGCTATAATAATTTTTCCCAAACATAATCATCCAAAAACTGGTTGTTTTTGAATGCTGCTTTCCGGTGGATGGCTTCCAGGTAAAATCCGTTTTTCAATAACACTTTCATCGACGCTTTGTTCTGTGCAAAAACATGAGCATCTATTCTAACCACATCAAGGCGGGTAGTTACAAAATCATTTAGCAAATGCACTGCGCGAGAAGCGATTCCTTTCCCCCAATAGGGCTCTCCCACAAAATAGCCTATCTCCACGCTTTTTCTGGATACATCTTGTTTTGGCACACAACCAATACTGCCTACAATATTTCCCTGATATACGATTGCAAAATTCAATACGGGTTGCTGTCCATTTACATGCGCAATCCATTGCATGGCATCCATTACGGTATACGGACTCGGCAAAGCGTCCCGAACATTGTTCCAGATATTTCTATTGTTAGCGATAGAAGCCAATTCCTGTGCATCCTGCTTTTGCCAGGGACGCAGAACCACACTATTCATTTTCTTTGATTTGCCTGTTCAGGTAGTTGGTATAATCGGGCACGGTAGCTTCATACTCTTCGTGCATAAATCTCGATGTCATTAAAAAATCTGCTGTTGCTCTGTCACATGCCATGGGTAGGTTCCAGGCTACACATAATCGCAGCAGCGCTTTTACATCGCTATCGTGTGGTTGCGCCTGCATAGGATCCCAGAAAAAGAATACCATATCTATTTCACCATTGGCAATCATGGCGCCAATTTGTTGATCACCTCCCAACGGACCGCTTAATAATTTTTTTACGGGTCTGTCCAGCCCTTCTTCTAACAGCTTTCCCGTGGTTCCCGTTGCTACCATTTCATGTTTTGCCAATGCGGTTTTATTATGAATCGCCCATTCCATAAGATCGGCTTTTTTATGATCGTGTGCTACCAGTGCTATTGTTTTTCTTTTGCCTAATATTTTTACTGACGACATTCTTTTCTTTTTGATACGTTTTATGAAGATAAGGTAACCCCCCTGAGAGGGATTTCAGAATTTGTTGTTGGGCGATAAATCTTTTCACAGCGGAAAACAAGAGATTCAGAGTTTACGCAGAGTTGTGCGCGGGTTGCGGTTCACCACGTGCTACTATCGATCTCATTTGCAAGTGTTTAAACTAAAAAGGGTTAAGCATTTATAGATTCATATATGCTTTATTTATATTTTTTGCTATGATAAAAAATCCCATTTATTATTAATTTAATCTGTTTTATTTAGTTTTTTTCTATTTATCATTGCTTTTTATCTTATTTTATTGTTAAGCTGCTCCCATTTGCATAAAAAACCGCCCCTGTATCCAGAGGCGGTCTTACTAACTAACCCATCCTAAAAAACCTATTTTATGCCTCAGCGGCAGCTTTTACTTCGCTAACTTTTGCACGGATCTTGGCCTCTATTTCATTTGCCAGCTCGGGGTTATCGTGCAAGAGTGATTTTACAGAATCCCGGCCTTGTCCTAGTTTATTACTTTCATAGCTAAACCAGGAACCGCTTTTCTGAACAATACCCAGCTCTACTCCAATATCTATGATTTCTCCCAGTTTGCTGATTCCTTCTCCAAAAATGATATCAAATTCTGCTGCACGGAATGGGGGTGCTACTTTATTTTTTACCACTTTCACTTTTACATGATTCCCTACAGCCGCATCGCCATCTTTTATCTGTGTCATTCTCCTGATATCCAAACGAACAGACGCATAAAATTTCAACGCGTTTCCGCCCGTAGTGGTTTCTGGATTTCCAAACATGACACCAATTTTTTCGCGCAACTGGTTAATGAAAATACATACTGTATTCGTTTTATTAATGGTTGCAGTCAGCTTACGTAAAGCTTGACTCATCAAACGCGCATGAAGACCCATTTTACTATCCCCCATTTCTCCTTCCAGTTCGCTTTTAGGAACCAGGGCAGCAACAGAATCAATCACCACAACATCCAATGCGCCAGATAAAATCAATCTGTCTGCAATTTCCAAAGCCTGTTCACCATAATCGGGTTGTGATATCAGCAGGTTATCTACATCCACACCCAGTTTCTGCGCGTAAGAGCTATCAAATGCATGCTCTGCATCAATAATTGCACACATACCCCCTTTTTTCTGCGCCTCAGCAATTACATGAATTGCAATGGTTGTTTTACCGGAAGATTCTGGTCCGTATATTTCAATAATCCTTCCTTTGGGTAATCCGCCTACACCCAGCGCCGTATCCAAACCAATTGATCCTGTGGAAATAACTTCCATTGGGTCCTGGCTTTTTTCGTTCATCATCATTACACTACCCTTACCGTAGTCCTTATCTATCTTGTCTATCGTCAGCTTTAGTGCTTTCAGTTTGTCTGCGTTACTCATTGTGTTTAGAATTTAGGGTCAAAATTAATGGAGACATAAAAGTAGTCCTTTTTTATTATACACACTAATTTTTTTAGTATTTTTTTGGCTAACGGATTTAGTTTCCCGTTTTTCTCTTCCAGAATCAAATATATTCAGTCCCCATCCGTCTACCACTAGTATTAATACCCTATTTATGGGGGCTTTTAAACGGTAGCCCAGTTAAAATCCCCTGTTTTTATTCCAAATCCTATATGCTTAGACCTATATTTTTGCTTTCTTTCGGTTTTCTGTGGTTGGGGGCCTGTTATGGGCAGGACGATTGGAAACTAAGAAACGACCGCGATAGTATTAAAACCTTTACTTCCCATATTGACGGGGACCGCATAAAATCCATCAAAGCCGAGTCAATCATTCCCGCTTCGCTCAAACAATTGGCTTCGGTAATCATGGATGTGGATCATTTGCAGGACTGGGTATACAGCACCAAATCCAGCAGCCTGTTAAAACGGGTGTCCCAGACCGAATTGTATTATTATTCTGAAGTGAATTTTCCCTGGCCGGCCACCAATCGTGATTTTGTGGCACACCTCACCATTAACCAGGACCCAAAAACCCGTGTCATTACCATCCGCGCAGAAAATGTACAAGGCTTGGTTCCTGAGAAGCGGGGAATTGTGCGAATCATCGAATCAATTGGCCGGTGGACAATTACGCCTATTGACAAAAACCTACTGCGGGTAAGCTATGTGCTCCGTGTAGATCCAGACGGAAATATACCGCCATGGATGGTGAACCTGTTTTCTACCAAAGGTCTTTTCCAAAGTTTTAAAAACCTTAGATCCCTGGTGCAGAGAAAACAATATAGTGAGGCAAAACTTCCTTTTATTACCGAATAAGTATCTTCTCCCCAATACATATAAAAACCCCGGATATTTTCCGGGGTTTTATACGTAACCTTTAAAAACTCTATACCAAATCCAAAGATATTTTCATCCTAAGAAGCCATTTGATAGGCTTGCTCTTTTGTAGTAGTCCTTGCGGGCATTTGTGTAACTGTTGTGTTTTGGCTATATAAACATTGTCTCCATGCATTAGGATCCACAATTTTTTTGGTTTGTCCGATAGCAATCAGTGTAGCTCCTGGTAATAATAACGCTTTTAAAGCCCAGCTATGTGCATTTCTATTTTGTTCTTTTGCAATACTGGCAACCCAAACGCTGGCTCCAATACGTGTTACCAATCCGCCCACCACTAAAATCTGGATAAACTCAGCGTATCCTTCATACCTAACATGGTTAAGTATTGAAAAAATCACAAAGAGAATTGGAGTGGCTAATACAAAAACGCCTGAAACGGCTGCTTCCTGGTTTTTGCTGTATTTGCTGTCATATTGTACAGCTTGTGCCCTTTTTTCAGCTTTTGGAATAACAGGAACTTTGCCTGTTTGTCTGATGGCGGTAAGAGTGAATAAAGGTTTCATAGGATACGGTTTTTAAGGATTTTGCTTTTGTCTCGCTTCTTTCGCTTTGACATAACAAAGATGAAACAATCCTTCCCGGTATTAAATAGTGAAAGCATCCTATTTCTTGTACTTGATAACCGAAAAAAACGTAGACGCCTTGACCCATTTTCGTAGACGACAGATCCGTTATTGTAGTTACCCACCTACATTTTGCTTGTAGTGCCCGGTTTTTTCTATCTTTTTCTGGTTTCGGGCCCTGAGAACTTTTACTATCTGACTTCATTTCTACACTACAGTTCCGCGTGTGGTAGTCTTACAGGGCCTTATTTTTCGCTTTTTTCTCTCTACCAAATACCTATAAAAACCCTTTATCTGATTTTATCCATTCCTCTACAAAATATCTATTTGTCTTTCTGTATATCCCGATTTTTCCAAATAAAAAGGCGCAATGTTTCTAAACATTGCGCCTTCCTTTTTCTTTTTGCTCTCCTTAATTCTTTTTATTAATCTCTTCTTCTCTTTTCGCTCGATACTCCGGATTTTTTGCCAGCTTTTGTACTTCATCTAATTTGGCTATATACAAACTGCGGCCATGTGTTCCTAATATCAACTCATTCTCTCTGGGTTGTTGTGCTATATCATGAATAGGAACGCTATAGGGTAATCCTTTGTTCCACATCATCGAACTATTGCCTCCATCAATACTTACATACAATCCGCCGTCTGTTCCTACAAATAAAATATTCTCATTGGTTATATCTTCCTTCACCACGTTGATCGGTTCATTGGGCAAATCTTTTCCAATCTGCTTCCAGCTATTTCCATAATCCTCACTTACATAGAGATAAGGAAGGAAATTATCGTTTCTATATCCATTCAAAGAAACATAAACTCTTCCCTCCTTGAATGCGCTCGCAGTTACGCGACTAACATATAATCCCCTGGGTAATTTTTTATTGATCAACTCCCAGGTATAACCGCCATCTTTTGACACCTGAATATTGCCATCATCTGTTCCTATATAGATCAGTCCGAAATGTAATGGGCTTTCACTAATCGTTGTCAGTGTTCCGAAGGGTACATCCCCTTTTTCTTTGGGGTTGGTCGTCAGGTCCTGGCTCATAGTAACCATACTATCTCCTCTGTTTAAAGAGCGGTGAAATTTATTGGTTCCAAAATAAAATACATCCTGGTTATGTTTGCTCAATAAAATCGGACTTTGCCAGTTAAATCGTAATTGTGTTTCTCCTAAATCTGTTGTTGGTCTAACCGAAGCTCCCCTTTCTCTTACCCCACCAATGGTTTGTCTTGAATAAGCACCAAACTGCGATCCGCTATACACGGTTTTATTATCCCTTGTGTCTACCTGCACCTGCATACCATCGCCGCCGTTTAATCTTTTATATGGGTTCTCTCCCGAATCATACCATCCATATCCTTCCTTCGTAGTGCTGGGTCCAAACCAGGTTCCATTATCCTGTAATCCGCCATACACATTATAGGGCTTAGCCATATCGTACGTGATATTATAGAATTGCCCAACTGGTGGCGTATTCGCTTTAAACCAATGTTCCCCATTATCATAAGATATATTGCATCCTCCATCGTTTCCGATAATTAGGTGACTGTCCTTTTTAGGATCCATCCATACCACATGGTGGTCTGAGTGTGTGGTTTCTCCTTCTATGGATTTAAATGTTTTTCCTCCGTCTATACTCATCTCTACATCCACACCGGTAATCACCAGTTTATTATCATTCACCGGGCTCAGAAATACTTTTCCAAAATAATAGCCATAGGTACTATATAGGTTTATCGGTTTTGTATTTACTTTTTTCCAGTTTTTTCCCGCATCATCGCTTTTGTATAATTCACATCCAATGATGGGTGTTTCAAATAATGCGGTGTTGGCATCAAATAAAAAATCCCAGATTACCGATGGAGGAAATTTTCCGCTCGCAACGCCTTCTTTGATAGACGCCGCTGTATATTTCTGTGGGATGCCATTTCTTCTGGAGCTTACAAATGCAGACAATTTTTTATCATCCAGTGCCAGAAATTGTTCTTTACTAAGATCCTTGAAATCACGAAGCGTAAATCGTGTGGTGTCTATTCTTTTGCCTGCTACAGAATCTGATTGGTGAAAATTATTATCTACGATCGCATATACCGTATTTGGATTTTGTTGCGATACAGCCAAACCAATCCTGCCCACACCTTCTCCTACAGGAAATCCAGCCCCTTCTTTTGAAACTAACTCCCAACTATCTCCTCCATTGGTGCTTTTATAGATACCGCTGGTTTTTCCACTCTCTTCAAAATTCCAGGGCTTCCTTGTTCTATACCACATAGACGCATATAACTCATTTGGGTTTTGTGGATTGATCGTCAGATCAACTGCTCCTGTGTTCTCATCTACATACAATGTTTGTTTCCAGGTTTTTCCGCCATCGGTTGTTTTATATACCCCTCTTTCTTTATTGGATGAATATAAATGTCCCAATACGGCTACCCAGGCGATATTATTATCGATCGGGTGTAATTCTATTTTTCCAATATGCTGACTTTCCGGCAATCCCAGGTATTCCCAATTTTTTCCGTTATCGGAAGATTTATAGACACCAATACCCGCATAAGAAGATCTGCTGCTGTTTACTTCGCCGGTACCTACCCAAATAGTTCGGGTTTTCCAGTTTACGGCAATATCTCCGATAGAAATAATATCCTGGGAATCAAATACCGGTACAAAACTCTGCCCGTTATTTACTGTATACCAAACACCACCTGATGCATAAGCGACATAAAACTCAGTGGGATCTTCGGGGTTTACATCAATATCTACCACCCTTCCGCTCATTACACTGGGACCAATATTCCGGAAACCGGTATTGTTTAGGAGAGATTTTTGAAGTAATTCTTTTCGTTGATCAAAACTTTTTAATCGCTCTGCTGCGGGTGTTGATTTGATCTGAGCCGATCCTGATATAACCAGCAACAGTAAAATAATAACAATAGAATTTCTCATAACAGATTTTAGCATTGGTTAAAATATCTTTCCGTTCAGGCGAATCGTTTAGGGTTACCCTTTTAAAAGCGTGTGAAAAAAAAGACCAAAATACAGATTATGTTTTTGTAAGTACTACCGTTTCTCCTTTTCTTTTTATTTTTTAAAAGAAAAAGGTTGACACAAAAAGGTGGGGAATCCGGTTTCTTTTTTCCTGTTCGGTAAAACAAGGATTAGGGTCGGTGAAGAAGGTGTATACTAAAAGATCTTTTGGGTTTATGATGGATTTGTTCCTGGTATAAATATTTTTTCCATTCTGTGGAATCATATAGTTTTTTCCTAAGCCCTAATATCATCAGGCAGATAGCAGGAAATAGAAAACAGAAAAATCCCCATTTATGGCTATCTCTGTTTTGGTGCCGTGCAATACTCGCTCCCCAGGAAACAGCAATGGCGCGAAATATTAATGCTACAGAAAAACAAAGTACTTTGAAATAGAAAAATGTCTCGTAAGAATAGGTGTTTAGTAACTTATAAAAAAGAACAAAGAAAATGGGCACTAAAAACATAAAGACTCCTGTTATCGCTGCTTCTCTTTCTTTATGATATCGGTCGTCGTATTTTGGATTTTTTTGCTTCTCAAATTTTATGGCCTTCGGTTTTTTAGCCGGTGGATTTTCCAGGTATATTTTTTCAAGAATACTCGGTGGTAGTGGTGGTGGGCCTGGGAATAAAATAGGCTTTAACTCTTCCAACTCTTTGGCAAATGACCAATCCTTTAATCCAATTCGCCAGATAAGGGTATTCAATACAATACCCCGCGCTTTTAATTCACGCAAGCTCATCGGACCAACTACTTTTCCATCTTTTTCAATGTAGTAGTGTGTCATACTTTGTAATAACGACCACAAAGTAAAAAAAGTATATCAATAAAGGATAATTAACTCCTTTATCACCCAATTAACCCGGCTTTCCGGCTGATTTCCATCATTCTGTCCATCGGCTTTTTGGCCGCCAAACGTAGATTTTCTTCCATTCTAATCTCCGGAGCCTCATACTTCATGCATAAATACAGTTTCTCGAGGGTATTCAGCTTCATATGCGGACAATCATTACAGGCGCAGCTATTATCTGGCGGGGCGGGAATAAAGGTCTTAAAGGGGCTGTTTTGCTGCATCTGGTGCAATATCCCGGTTTCGGTGGCCACAATAAACTGGGTGGCTTTATCCGTTTCTGAATATTTTAATAATTGGGTGGTGCTCCCGATATAATCCGCAAAAGCTAAAACCGCTTCCTCGCATTCCGGATGGGCAATCACTTTTGCTTCTGGGTGACGGATTTTAAGTTTGGTCATCTTTTCCAGACTAAATATCTCATGAACCATGCAGGCACCATTCCAAAGCAGCATATTTCTGCCCGTTTTTTTATTCAGATAAGCACCTAAATTTTTATCCGGAGCAAACAGAATAGGCTGGTCTTTTGGTACACTTTCTATGATTTTATCCGCGTTACTACTGGTGCAGATAATATCACTCAATGCTTTGATTTCTGCCGTACAGTTGATATAGGAAATAACCAGATGATCCGGATGCTTTTCTCTGAATGTTTTAAAAATACCCGTAGGAGCGCTATCCGCTAGAGAACATCCGGCTTTTAGATCGGGAAGTAATACTTTTTTCTCGGGATTTAGAATCTTGGCAGTTTCTGCCATAAAATGTACGCCGGCGAAAACGATGATATCGGCATCGGTCTCTTTTGCTTTTTGAGCGAGACCCAAACTGTCTCCAATAAAATCTGCCACATCCTGGATATCAGGTTCCTGGTAATAGTGAGCAAGGAGTATGGCATTTTTTTCTTTCTTTAGTTGCTCAATCTCGGCAAATAAATCGAGGCCCGGATTTATTTCTATATCCAAAAATCCTTTCTCTGAAATTTTATCAAAAGCATTGTTCATAAACTTGGTAATAGTATTAAATATTCTTTTTTATAAAACCAAACTACTACTATTAGGGGTGTGGATATCGGGATAACTAAGTTATCCCCAAGAGGCAAAGGTAATTAGCAATGGTTTATTAACCAGTATTAACATAGTTATCCTGATTCTGTTGTCTTTCTCTTACTGTATTTTCTTAGTTTATACACTCCGGTTAATAACACAATACACATTCTCTTTTTTTAAGTATCCACGTTTCCGGCACTGTTAATTAACCGGGATAAATTTGAAGTGAACATAACAAGGGTAGTTATATTGATATCTTCCTCCATTGTTTATTCTTCCTCTTTCCACAAACAGCCGGGTAAAAAGCATGGTTTTGCACCGTTTTTAAGGGTTATAAACAGATTCCTGTGGATTTCCTTTGAAAAGCCTGTTACAAGCGGGTTTTCTGGATTTTTTTCCTAAAAATGATCCGATTACCCCAAAAACTGCTAAATCCTTGAAATAAAAGGTGAAAAGGAGGTTTTCCACAATTTGTTCTATTCTTTTATTCCCCTATTTTTGCCTCCCGTTAAAATTAGCTGGTAAAACGGACCTAACCTTTCAATTTAACTATAATTATTATGTCGGTAATTCAACGTATTCGTGACAAGGGAGCCTGGATCATCTTTGGGATCATTGCTTTGGCTTTGATAGCTTTTATCCTTCAAGATGGTGTTAGACGAGGTGGAAGTACATTTTCTAATACTACTACTATTGGTGTGATCAATGGAGAAAAAATTGAAAGAGCAGATTTTGAAGAGAAATTGGCTTTACAGGAAAAAATGTATGCGAGCCAGGGTGCTCAACGCGAACAACTGATTGGTTCTTTGTGGAGTTCTGAAGTGGATCGTGTGGTATTAAACCAGGAATACGAAAAACTGGGCATCCAGGTTCCTCCTAAAGAATTGAGCGATATTCTTTTTGGAAACAATTCTCCATTAAAGCAAGAGTTTACAAATCCTACTACTGGAGAGTTTGATGTGAACCAGGCTAAAACGCAAATTGCTCAACTGAAGAAAAGTAAAAATGCGGATCAGATCAAAAGTGTGAATGCTATTTATATCACTCCTGCCATTGAACAAACCCTGCGTAGAAAGTACCAGACTTTATTGGTACAGTCGGCCTATATTCCTAAATGGTATGCAGAAAAACAAATGGCAGATAATAATGCCATTACTTCTTTCTCTTATGTATCTGTTCCTTACTTATCTGTAAGCGATAGTGCATTTACGGTTAGTGATGATGATGTGGCTGCTTATGTAAAAAAGCATAGCAAAGAGTTTCAAAAACCAGAAGAAACCAGAAAGATTTCTTATATCTCTTTTAATGCAGCACCTTCAAAATCTGATTCTGATAATGCAAAGAACCAGGTACTTGCTTTAAAAAATGATTTTGCTACAGCAACAGATGTGGAAGCTTTCCTCGCTAAAGCGGGAACCGAACTCCCTTTCTACAATAGTTATTTCAGCAAAAACAGAATTCAGCAGGTATATAAAGATTCACTCACAAAACTGCCTACTGGTGGTTTGTTTGGCCCTTATGTAGATGGTGCCAACTATGTGTTAGCGAAAATGGTGGGTTCTAAAGTTTGGCCAGACAGTGCGAAAGTGCGCCATATTCTGGTTTCAACAGCCCCCGACAGAAACGGAAACCCCGGTCGCCCGGATAGCGTTGCTAAAAAATTGATTGATAGTATTGAACTGGCTATCAAAACAGGAGCCAATTTTGATGCATTATGCGCAAGGTATTCTGATGATGGTAACAGAGATAAAGGTGGGGTGTATGATTATTTTCCACAAGGACAAATGGTAGTTCCTTTTAATGATTTTGCTTTTGATAAACCCGTTGGAAGTAAGGGTGTGGTTAAAACGGATTTTGGATATCATTATATTGAAGTACTTGGACAAAAAAACCCGGCTACCGCTTTCAAAATTGCTTATCTCGCTAAGCCGATTATTTCAAGCAGCGAAACCGTAGGGGCAGCCAATACCGCCGCCTCTCAGTTTGCGGTGTCCGTAAAAGATCCGAAACAGTATAATGAGAATGCCGGCAAACTGGGAAAACAGATTTTCACTTCTACAGATATCAAACAAAATGATTTTTCTATCAATGGTATTGGTCAAAGCCGCCAGCTGATTCGTTGGATTTTTGAACACAGCAATGGTGATGTTTCTGATCCTACAGAAGTAGGAGATCAATTTGTAGTGGCCATCGTTTCTGCTATCAATAAAGCCGGTACCATGTCGGCCGCAGAAGCCAGACCTACTGTGGAAGCGATTATCCGGAATGAGAAGAAAGGAAAACAGATTATCGAAACCCGATTTAAAGGAAATACATTGGAAGCCTATGCATCCAGCACGGGCGCCCCAATTTTAAAAGCGGACAGTCTTAGTTTTTCAGCACCTTTTATTTCTGGTGTAGGAAGTGAACCCAAAATTATTGGTGCGGCATTTAATAAAACCCTTGCTGGAAAAACCAGTGACCCAATTGCCGGATTAACCGGCGTGTTTGCGATTAAGATCGAAAGCAATGGCGCCAGGCAAGCCAGCCAGGATATGGCCAGCTTTAAACAAACCCTTTTACAAGGTGCCAAATCTGCGGCTTTCCGCGGACAGGATGCCCTTAGAAAAGCGGCTACGATCAAGGATACACGCTCTAAATTCTATTAATAGAGAAGCGTATATAAAAGTCTAATTTAATCCAACCCGGTGGCAAACACCGGGTTTTGTTTTACGTATAACGAAACCAAGCTATCGGCCAGAGTTGTAAATTTGTGAGATAAAAGGGCGTATGTCGGAAGTGTTTGTAAATAAAGTAGCAGAAAGCGGGTTGATTAGTTTTGACCTGGAAGACTATTACCCCAAGGGGGATATAAAAGTTTTTGACCTGAAAGAATACCTGTTCATGGGTTTGATTCTTAAGGAAAAAGATTTCAGGGCTTCTTTGCTTACTACAGACTGGCAGCAATACGCCGGCGCCAATGTAGCCATTACCTGTTCCGCAGATGCCATCATTCCTATGTGGGCCTATATGCTGGTGGCCAGCAACCTGCAACCCTTTGCAAAAGAAGTGGTTTTTGGAGATGAGCAAAAACTCATCAGCACATTATTACTGAAAAACCTGGGAGCAGTAAATGGGGCAGATTTTACCGATCAACGAGTGGTGATAAAAGGCTGTGGAGATTTGTCTGTTCCGGAAACTGCATATGTAGAAATCACCAATAAGCTCAGGCCTTTTGTAAAAAGCATTATGTATGGCGAACCCTGCAGTACGGTTCCTATCTATAAGAAAAAAGCAGAACAGCCATAAGTAAACCCTCTTCGTAACCCCTGCCTTAAAAAAAACCTTCCAGTCAGAAGAGATTATTGTAGTTGCGGTTTTCTGGTTTTTACTTCTTCAAAGCGCGCATCATAATCTTCGCGGATAGTTCCGAAAACCCTGTCCCAGAAAAGAAAATACAACCCATAGTTCCCTTTAAAATGCTGGTGGTGCTGGTTATGGTTAACCGAGGTGTTGATCCATTTTCCCACTGCGCCTTTGCTAAACCCACGAGGATATAATTCATACCCCAGGTGTCCGTACACGTTATACACGATCATCATTAAGAAAAAGATCAGCAGATGTGTTCGATGAATAGGAATCGTAAAAAGAAAAACCACTACTATACCCACTTCTACAACGGCTTCGAGGGGATGAAAGGCATAAGCTGCCCAGGGTGATGGATTGGTTGACTGATGATGCACCAGGTGAAACCATTTGAATAAGCTTTTATGATGCATTATTCTATGTGTGAAATAAAAATAGGTATCGTGCATCAGGAACATCAAGGGGAAAACAAGAAAATAATAGAGCCAGCCATATTCAGCTATGGAATTATATTTTGTTGTATGTGGCGCAATCGCCGGGTTGGTAAACAGCTGCACAGAAACAAACGAAAAAATAGCAATGGTTAAGGCAGAATAAAAAACCTCTCTCAAATAATCTTTGGTTCGCGGAAACCGGGATTGGATTTTTTTGAAAAGCAATTGCTTTCTCAATAAAACATACCAAATCAGAAACGCAATGCCGGCAATCATAAAATATCGCCCGCCAATCAGCCAGATGCTTTTAAAAAAGAAATCCCATTTCATAGAATAAATATACGGAGGGCGCCAGAATTTCTGATAACAGAAAAGTTAATTGAAATAAGAAAGCGGAATGCTCTTCCATAATCCGTGAGAGAGGTTGCCCGTCAATATTTCATATAAAAGATAAGCCGGCCAGAAAATATAATGGATGATCAACAACAGAACCGAATGATTATAATGCCAGCTGATCAATAAAGTATACAGCCCAAGCAAAAAATAAAGTATCCCGCCTGAATTGCCTTTTTTCATAATCTCTGTTATTGTTCTCTAAAGCTACAAAGAATTCTCTGTGGATTTGCTGCACTTTTCCTTCTCTAAGGCGCAGCTGCTATTGCGCCATAAACTTCTCCAACCCAACTTTAGCCTGTATCTGAATCCGCTTCTGCATAAATCCTGTCCACCCAAACAAAATTCCCTTCAACCCCATCGCTTGTCTGCACCAACGATAAAAATCAAAAGCGTCCGTATGTTCAATAATCAATCCATCCTGAAACCGCATATGCGCGGTAACCCGATTAATAATACGGCGACCGTTTTTTGAAAAAAGATAAGTAGCCACCCAGTTGCAGGTAGTATATTCTTCATCTAAGAGCCGAATATTATTATAAGTAAGCGAAAAATCCTTTGCTCGCAGACAAAGCATTTCCCACATTGCCTTCGCTTCGGCGGCATCGAGCAAACCAAACACAGGGTCATTAAATACGGCTTCCGGATGATAGCAGGACTGCATGGTAGCAAAATCCAATTCACTAAAGGCAGAATAAAATTTTTCTATCGTCTGTTTCCTGGTATCCATGAATATGTTTTTAGTTTTCCAAACCCGAAATATTAATGCGCCACCAACCAGTTTTCACCTACACCCAATTCCGCTTCTACCGGTACGCCGTTAGGCAGGGGCAATGCGTTTTTCATTCCTTCCAGAATCAGCGGCTTTAAAAGATCTAACTCTGCGGGCAAAGCATCAAACACCAATTCATCGTGCACCTGCAGAATCATTTTTGATTCCAGGCCCGCATCTTTTATTTTCTGATGAATAGTAATCATAGCCAGCTTAATCATATCAGCTGCTGTTCCCTGTATAGGTGAGTTCACCGCATTTCGTTCTGCATATCCCCGAACGGTAAAATTAGACGAGTTGATATCCTTTAACCAGCGTTTACGACCCAGCAGGGTTTCTACATATCCTTTTTGTTGTGCAAACTTCACCGTCTCATCCATATAAGTGGTAATGCCCACAAATTCTTTTTTATAATTATCAATGATCTCCTTGGCTTCAGACCGGGGAATACCCAGATTATCTGCCAGGCCAAAAGCCCCCTGACCATAAATAATCCCGAAGTTTACGCTCTTGGCTTTGTAACGCATTTCCTTGGTTACTTCCGATTCGGGAACATTATATACCTTGGCGGCCGTTGCTGTATGAATATCTTTTCCCTGTTGAAAAGCCTCGCACATATTCGGGTCGGCGCTGATCGCCGCTACAATTCTCAATTCTATTTGTGAATAATCCGCACTTACCAAAACCCGGTCCGGCGTTCTCGGAATAAATGCTTTTCTGATCTCTCTACCACGATCGCTTCTGATGGGTATATTCTGCAGATTTGGATTATTACTACTTAAGCGCCCAGTTACTGCTACTGCCTGTGCATAAGAGGTATGCACTCTTCCGGTTTTACTATTAATGATCAACGGCAGCGCATCTACATAAGTGCTTTTCAGTTTTGTCAATTCACGAAACCCGAGAATATCTGCTACAATCGGATTGTTATTGGCCAGTTTTTGCAAGACATCTTCACCGGTTGCATATTGCCCCGTCTTGGTTTTTTTTGCTTTGGGATCAATCTTCAACAGATCAAATAAAACCTCCCCCAATTGTTTTGGCGAAGCCAGGTTAAAACGAACTCCCGCCTGTGCGTAAACATTTTCTTCAAACTTGCGGGCATCTTTTTCCAGCTCTTTGCTGTATTCATTTAAAAAGTCCACATCAATTTTTACGCCTTCAAATTCCATATCCGTCAACACACGCACCAGCGGATTTTCAACCGTATCAAAAACACGTTGTACGGCTTTTTCTTTCAGCAGCGGCACAAATACCTGTTTTAGTTGTAGGGTGATATCGGCATCTTCTGCCGCATATTCTTTTACTTTTTCCACTTCCACATCCCGCATATTTCCCTGGCCCTTTCCTTTCTTTCCAATCAACTCATCAATATGCACGGGCTCATAACCCAGGTATTGTGCACTCAATAAATCCATGCTTCTTCTTCCCTCCGGTTCTATAAGGTAATGCGCAAGCATGGTATCAAAAATGGGCCCCTTGATTTCTATATCATACCATTTCAAAACCAGCATATCATATTTCAGATTCTGTCCCACCCAGGTTATTTCGGGATGATTGAAAAGGGGTAAGAATTGTTCCAATATGGCAAGGGTTGCTTTTCTATCTGCGGGACAGGGGATATAATAACCCGCTGCTTTCTTAATAGAAAAGCTTAGACCCACCAGATCGGCCTCGTTTGCGTCTATATTGGTGGTTTCTGTATCAAAGCATATCTCTTTTTGCTGCATAAGCAAAATCAATAATTGCTGTATCGCATCCCGGCCCTCTATCAGTTCATAATCATGAACAGTATTGCTGATATTTTTCTCTGCGAGCAATCCGGAACTTTCTTCTCCGGTAATGATTGTGGAGTCAGGGGTGCTTTCTTTTTTGGCACTCTTATATTCGCTTTTACTGGTATTTACCGTATTACCAAACAAATCTGTCTGTACGGGTTGTGGCGCAGAATGGAAGGCGTTGAATTCATCTCCCAAAATTCTTTTACCCAGGGTTTTAAATTCCAGTTCCGTAAATACAGCTACCAGTTCTTCTTTATTCCATTCTTTCAATCGATAATCTTCTTCATGAAAACTCACCGGCACATTGGTAATAATAGTAGCCAGTTTTTTACTCATGATGGCCATTTCTTTTCCGTTCCTTACTTTCTCGCCCAATGCTCCTTTAATCTTATCTGCATTATCGAGAATGTTTTCCAGTGTATCATATTCTTTCAACAACTTGGCCGCTGTTTTTTCACCCACACCCGGAATGCCCGGAATATTATCTACTGCATCGCCCATCAGTCCCAGCATATCAATCACCTGTTCCACTCTTTGTATATCCCATTTGGCGCAGATTTTTTCTGCGGTCAAAATTTCTTCTGCATTGCCAAAAGACGGCGGCTTATAAATAAACACACTGGGATGCACCAGCAATTGGCCATAATCCTTATCCGGCGTTACCATATACACTTCATACCCCTTATCCGCTGCCTGCCAGGCAACCGTACCTATTACATCATCTGCCTCGTACCCATCCATTTCCACCACCGGAATATTGAACCCTTCAATAATTCTTTTGATATCGGGAATAGAAGCCAGTAGATCTTCCGGAGCCTCCTGTCTGTTCGCTTTATAATCTGTAAAATCAGTATGCCGTTCCGTAGGAGCATGCGTATCAAAACAAACCGCCAGGTGGGTGGGCTTCTCTTTGTTGATCAAATCAAACAAAGTATTCGTAAACCCAAACTGTGCATTGGTATTCCTCCCCTTCGAGGTAATTCTCGGATTCCTGATCAGGGCATAGTAAGCCCGGTAGATCAAAGCAAACGCATCCAGCAGAAAGAGTTTTTTTGCCATGGCACTAAAGTAAACAAATGAATTTGAAAATTTGAAAATGTGGCAATTTGAAAATGAAGTACCCCCTTGTTTACCATAAGAATTGTCCAAAAAGGAAAGAAAAAACCTCCGCATTTTGCGGAGGTTTTTAATAATACGATCCTTTAAAAAAAGATACGCAATAAGGCTTTAAACCTCAATCCATTTTCAAATTTTCAAATTGCCACATTTTCAAATTACTTAATCCCATACTTGTATTTATATCGCTCATACAACTCCTTCTGCTTATTATCCAAACTCACTTGTCTTCCTTGTATCAAGGCATTGGTTACATTGCTGCTTTTCATGTCCAGGATATCTCCGTCTGTTACAATGATATTGGCATCTTTACCTGCTTCCAGAGAACCCGTTTTGTCGTCGATACCCAGAATTTTAGCTGCATTTAATGTAATAGCCTGAAGCGCCTGCTCTTTGGTTAAACCATAAGCGGCTGCGGTACCGGCATTATAAGAAAGATTGCGGTAACGGGCTTCTTCAAATGCATCGTTCAACGCAAACAATACACCGGCTTTTTGTAAGGCAGCAGGTGTTTTGAAGGGCTGGTCAATATCATCATCTTCTGTAGCAGGTAATGCATGCTCCTGGTTCAGGATTACAGAGATATTATTAGTTTTTAACAGATCAGCAATCTGGTAGCTTTCGCTTGCACCAACGATGGTTACATCAAAACCAAACTCTTTGGCAAAATCAATTGCCACCAGCATTTGTTTTACCTGGTCGCCATGCACAAACAGTCTTTGTGTTTTAGCAAACAGCCCTTTTACGGATTCAAATTTCAGGTTGGTATTGGCATGTGCTGATTCCTGTAAATAGGCTTTTGCCTGACGGAAAAAAGATTTGATCTCTTCTACTTTGTCTAAAGCCTGTTTACCCGCATCGCCCTGAGGGGCACCACCGGCACCGGGGAATCCACCTGGAAATCCGCCACCGCCTCTACGGCCAAAACGGCTGATAAAGCTGGGCATGGTAACATGTATACCACCATCCATTTTATACGCAGCATCTTCCCAATTCCAGGCGTCTAGTTGCACAACAGAGGAAGAACCGCTGATGGTACCACCTTCCGGAGCCACGCTCGCCAATAAGATACCATTGGCTCTTAATACACCAATTACACGGGAGTCGGTATTATAAGCGGTAATAGAGCGGATGCTGGTATTATACTCACCCAGTTCTGCAAAATCATTGCTTCCACGAACACCGGAACCGATTTCTTTTAAGCCGAGATCGGTTGATGAAAGTATCAAACCCGGATATACCTGTTTGCCTTTTGCATCAATCACTTTTGCATCGCTGCCCGAAACGGTAATGCCCGTAGCAACGTTTACAATTTTACCGTTATTAATTTCAACGGTAGCATTTTCCAAAACCGTTCCGTTGCCAACATGCACGGTTCCGTTGGTAATATAGATACGGCCTTTATATTCTTTGGCCGGGTACACGGTTTCCTGTGCCTGAATCAATCCGGTTAACAGGAGTAGTGCGCTTATGGTACTGAATATTTTTTTCATTGTCGGTCAGTTTATTTGTTAAGAGTATCGCCCTCCTGTAAATCAATTGTATACATTCCTTCATGACGATCATGATCGCCACAGCTTAGCACAAACTGCCAACTGGGTTCTGCAGGTCTAACCGCGCCAGCACCACCGGTTCTTTTTTCACCGATCATTTTCTGTACGAGACGGAACCTTTCGGCGCTGATCTTTTTACGCTGCTCAAGATCTTTGTCCCTGTCGAAGTATACGATACCATCAACAATTGTTTTTTCTGATTTTGCATAAATGCTCAATGGGTTATCGCTCCAGATTACGATATCTGCATCCTTGCCCGCTTTAATACTGCCTACTTTATTATCAACATGCAGCGCTTTGGCCGGATTCAGGGTTACCATTTTCAGCGCCTCTTCTTCTGTAACACCACCATAGCGAACGGTTTTACCAGCTTCCTGGTTCAGTCTTCTGGCCATTTCTGCATCATCAGAATTGATACAAACATTCAATCCCATTTTCTGCAAGATCGCAGCATTATATGCAATGGCATCAGTTACCTCTACTTTATAATACCACCAGTCAGAGAAAGTTGAGGTATTTGAACCATGTACTTTCATTTTATCAGCTACTTTATACCCTTCCAAAATGTGTGTGAACGTGTTGAATTTAAATCCGTATTTATCACCTACTCTCATAGCTGCGGTAATTTCGCTTTGCACATAAGAGTGACAGGTAATAAATCTTTTCTTATTTAAGATTTCAACCAATGCATCCAGTTCCAGATCCCTTCTTGTTTTCAAAGGATCGGCTTTAATCGCTTTTTCATAATCTACTGCACGGGCAAAAGCATCATTCAATACTTCTTCCACACCCATACGAGTATCAGGGAAACGATTGTTGCCGGTAGACGTGGTACGTTTTACGTTTTCACCCAATGCGAATTTGATAAACGGATCCCATCCTTTGAATTTCAGTTCTTCATCATTTGCACCCCAACGTAATTTAATCAGCTGTGTTTGTCCGCCGATGGTATTGGCCGAACCATGCAGGATATGTGAACTTGTTACGCCACCACTTAGCTGGCGATAGATATTGATATCTTCCGGATTCAGGTTATCACCTATACGCACTTCTGAAGTAACAGATTGTCCGCCTTCATTAATAGAAGCCGCCGCAATATGTGAATGTTCATCAATAATACCCGCAGTAACATGTTTGCCTGTAGCATCAATTACTTTGGCACCATCTGCACTCAGGTTCTTACCTACTTTGGCAATCTTGCCGCCTTTTAATAATACATCGGTATTTTCCAGTTTGCCATCTTTTTCATTGGTCCAAACGGTAGCGTTCTTAATTAACAGGTCTTCCTGCTTAGGTGCTTCTTCCCATCCGTATGCATCAAATGGATAAGTCACTTTTGCCAAACGTTGCATTCCGGGTCTTCTTCTCGGAGCCGCTGTATCGGCAACTGCTGCTGTTGGGGCAGAAACATAACTGGCATACCAGGTTAATTTATTTCCGGCAGTATCTTCTCCATTACCACTCCAGTTAGCAGTTCCGTTGGCCACGCCGGTTAAACGGTATTGGATGGCATTTGCACCACCACCGCCAGCGCCACCACGGCCGCCACCACCTCCTCCGCCAAATCCTGCACCGCCACCACCGGGTCTGCGACCAGGGATGGGTGAAAAGCTGAGTTTTACCATTTTACCATCAAAACTGAATTTACCCGTTAAAGTATCTTTTCCGAGCACATTCGCTGTTGAGGCATTTTTTACATCTACATAATAATTGATAGCACCAGAAGGCGTATTGATGGTTAAAGCATAAATGCCCTTGATATCAAACCAGCCATCTTCTTTTACACCATATTTTTCTCCGCTAACCCAGTTATCCAACAGGGTTGTTTTTTCTGCGAATACCGGACCGGTAGTGATCAGGAAATTGGCAATTTTACCTGCTTCCAAACTTCCTACTTTATCATAGACACCCAGCAATGTAGCAGGCACTTTTGTTAAAGCCTCTAAAGCCTTGGTTTCAGTTAGTCCCATATCAAACGACTTGCGCAGATTGGTAATAAACTGTTTAGGATCTCTCAGATCAGCCGTTGTTAAACAGAAAGGGATATTGGCTTTTTCAAAAGCACCTGGATTAGAAGGAGCCAGTTCCCAATGTTTCATATCAGCCAGGGATACCCCTCTTGCATCATTCGGATCTTCTACATCCATTGCCTGCGGAAAATTCAGGGAAAGGATATAGGTAGCTTTTGTATCAGCGATTTCTTTGATACGCTGGTATTCATTACCACCTCCTTTAATAATATATTGTATACCAAATTCTTTTCCAATCCTGTCTGCACGCAGATCATTCCATTTATCATCGGCTTCAAAAATCTGTGGTAATGATTGGTTATCATTAAATGCCTGTAAAGAAAGATTGGTTCCTTCTTTATCGGGTTTTGTTTTATACCATTTGGCATCCAGATAGGTTTGACGCAATAAAGCGATCGTTCCCATCATACTGCTTGGATAAGACTGGGTAGATGTTCCTCTGCTAAATGAATAATGTGCAGAAGCCCTGTCTTTTACAATCACCTGGTTTTCGTTCATATTAGCTAGAGTAACCACCGTTCCGGTACCACGGGCAATTCCGTCTTTTACGTGAGTTAATACAGAACCAAAACCCAGATCACGCAGGGTTTTAGCTTTTGCATCATCTACTGTAAATACTTTTAATGCTTCTGTTTCCGGTTTGATAGCCTGGTTCCAGCCATAAGCTCCTTTGGTATTAGAAGTGATTTGTGAAGGACCACCAAAACCACCGCCGCCACCCCCACGTCCGCCGCCGCCGGCAGCTGTTGGCGCAGCAGGAATACCATAGTCGGTATAGATGTCTACAAAAGAGGGATAGATGAATTTGTCTTTACAGTCAACCACTACCGCATCTTTGGGTATGGCTACACCCGCACCCACCGCAACGATCTTACCGTCGCGTATTACCAAGGTTGCATTGGTGATCGTGGTTTGTGCGTCTTTTACAATCGTTGCATTGGTAAAAGCATAACAGCCTTCACGTTTGTCTGCAACACCGTTTACGGGAAAGGTTTCCTGGGCCTGTAGCAATGACGCAAACAGCAACCCCGAAAGCAGGAGCTTAAATTTTCTCATATTCATTAGTTGATTTTGGAAGAACTCTAAAACTACTGAAAACCAGTTATACTAAAAACCGTTCATCATATTTTCGGTAAAACCGATTTCTGGTCGGTGAACCCCTTATTTCGGAAAAGCACCGCTATCTACATCTTTGATAAAACTGATCAGCCCCGGGAAATAATGTGATTGATCATCCCACATATCGCAATGACTTCCATTCGGACAGGTCAGACTTCTTCCATGTTGCACCTGGGTCGACATCCATTTCATATACTCCGGGTCCATGGTATCATGTGCGCCGCCAATGGTTAAAGTAGGTATGGTTAATTTGGGAAGATCTTTGCTTCTGTCCCAATTAGCCAGTCGACCACTAACCCCAAATTCAGAAGGTCCCTGCATCATGGTATAGATTTCTTCATTGATATGCGGGAAGGCTCGTTGCAATGCTTCGGGCCAGGGAACTACGCGACAAAGATGTTCATTATAAAAATTAGGTATGAGCAATTCCATATATTTTGGATTCTTGAAATCTCCTTTCGCTTCAATGGCGCGGATGGTATCTAATACTTTTGGATTCATTTGTTTGGATAAAACATCCTGTGCATATTTTCCATAAGCCGGACAGCTCGCCATCATATTACTGATGATCAAACCTTTTAGATTATCCTGGTATTTCAATGCGTATTCCATAGCCAGTATCCCGCCCCAGCTATGGCCTAGTAAATAGAAATTATCTTTGTTCAATCCCAAAGCTTTTCTCACTTGTTCCACTTCATCTACAAAATGTTCAGTGGTCCATAAACTGCTGTCTTTGGGTTTGTCGCTGAAATAAGAACCCAGCTGGTCATACTCATAAAACTCAATTCCTTCCTGCGGAAAAAAACTTTCAAAAGATTCAAAGAATTCGTGGGTACCACCGGGACCACCATGTAATAACAATACTTTTATTTTTGGGTTACTTCCAAATCGTTTGGTCCATACATTGAACTTACCAACCGGAGTATTGATCTGTATCATTTTCACACCACCGGTTTGTACACCCCAATCATTGATACGATGATACTCCGCGAGTGTAGGGGTACTGGAATTATTTTGTTTGCAGGAGATCAGAAAAATGAATAGGGAGAGATAGAGCAGCTTTTTCATGTTAGTTGGTTTATAACAAGAAAGATACTGAAGAAATTTATTCGGAGTTTTTTTGTTTAAGCAACTAACCGTGCCTTTATGCCTTGGTGTGAGAATTAATTTGCACACCAAGGGATAAAGGCCGGATTTGTTTTTTCAGTGGTGATTTATCTACCCATGAATACCATGAGGATCTGTACATCACTGGGGTTTACGCCACTGATGCGGGAAGCCTGACCCAGGGTACCGGGTTTTATTTTTTTGAATTTCTGCAGGGCTTCATTGCTGAGAGCGGAAACTTTATCATAATCAAAACTGGTTGGAATGATCATGTTTTCGAGCTGACTCATTTTGTCAACAATCTCCTGCTCCTTCTCAATATATCTTTCATACTTAATCTGTATTTCCGCCTGCTCTAATGCATCTGTAGAAATATTAGTAAGCGCTTCCGCTAAACCTAGTGAATGTTCTATAATAGAAGGGAGATCCACATTCGGGCGAAGTATGATTTTTGATAACTTTTGTTTTTCAGTAATTGCCGCAGAATTAATATCTAAAAAATATCCATTGATATCATCGGGCTCAATAGAAAATGTATTGGCTATTTTTTTTACTTTCTCAACCTCTTCTTTTTTAAACAAAACTTTATCCATCCGATCCTGCGAAGCAAGTCCTAAACGATAACTGATTTCTGTTAACCGGATATCGGCATTGTCCTGTCTTAACAGGGTTCTGAACTCTGCGCGACTGGTGAACATACGATAAGGCTCATCCGTTCCCTTGCTGATCAGATCATCTATGAGTACACCAATATAGGCTTCGCTTCTTTTTAAAATCAAAGGTTCTAAATGACGAGCTTTCTGGTGTGCATTGATACCTGCCATTAAACCCTGGCAAGCCGCTTCTTCATAACCCGTTGTTCCATTGATTTGTCCGGCGAAGAATAAATTTTCTATGCCTTTCGTTTCTAAAGAATACTGTAATTGCGTTGGCGGAAAATAATCGTACTCGATCGCATATCCCGGACGAAATACGCGGACATTCTCAAACCCCGGTATCATACGAAGAGCCTCGTATTGTACTTCTTCCGGTAATGATGTAGAGAAACCATTCACATATATTTCAACCGTATTCCATCCTTCCGGCTCTACGAATATCTGGTGACGATCACGATCGGCAAAACGATTGATCTTGTCTTCTATACTGGGGCAATACCGAGGGCCTACACCATCAATTCTTCCCTGGAACATCGGACTTCTGTCAAACCCGGTTTTCAGGATATCATGCACAGTTTGGTTGGTATAACTAATATGACAACTGATCTGGTCTTCTGCTTTTATTTTCTTCACGTCAGAATAAGAGAAGCCTACAATCGTATCATCTCCTTTCTGTTCTTCCATTTTTGTATAGTCCAGGCTACGGCCATCTACTCTGGGAGGCGTGCCCGTTTTCAGCCTGTCGCTTTCAAAACCAAAGGCCACCAATTGCTCGGTAATACCGGTGGCCGCTTTCTCAGCTACCCTTCCACCGCCAAATTGTTTTTCGCCAATATGAATGATCCCGTTTAAAAAAGTACCACTGGTAACCACTACCGATTTCGCATGCACTTCATGACCCAATCCAGTTACCACTCCGCAGGCTTTGTTTCCTTTGAGAATAATAGACCGAACCATATCCTGGTAAAAATCCACATTAGGTGTTTTCTCCAGCATTTCTCGCCAGGTAGCGGCAAACAACATCCTGTCGTTCTGTGTGCGCGGGCTCCACATGGCAGGGCCTTTGCTTCTATTCAACATTCTGAATTGAATGGTGCTCAGATCACTCACAATACCACTATAGCCACCCATTGCATCAATCTCTCTTACAATCTGTCCTTTGGCAATACCACCCATGGCGGGGTTACAGCTCATCTGGGCAATGGTTTGCATATTCATGGTAATCAGCAATACCTTACTACCCAGGTTGGCCGACGCAGCCGCTGCCTCACAACCGGCATGTCCGGCCCCTACTACTATTACATCATATTCAGGAAACATAGTTTGCAAAGATAGTCCGCGGTTACTGTGAAGAGCTGAATTTTCTAAGGATTTCCCTTTCCAGTAAAAGGTCAGCTAGTTGAGTGCCTTGATTAAGTTGTGTGAATTCTTCGGAGCTGAGGGTTTGTTTGGTTTCTATTTCAGTTTTCTTCTGTAAAAGGAATTGTTCAATGGCTGAATGGTTAAATGGTTGGGTATGCTCGATTTCCTCGATTTTGGTTAGCATCTTTATACAAAGAGAATAACCAGTTTTTTCTGAGAGGGCTTTGAAATAAGCTTTTGTAGATAAGGGGTCAATGGGTTTTATTGGCTTTCCTTCTTCCAGCCGGGCTACATGTATATTGATGAAGTTCCAGCATAATCTAAGGTCTTCTTCATGAGTAAAATCAAAATAGCTGGTGGGTATGATATGATCAAACTGCCAGGCTTTGCCGAAATTATCCCAGTTCAGGTCTTCGGTAAATTGGATGGCAAACCATTCTCTGAGTGTTTCGATATCTAAACCAAAATAAGGAGCATAGGCTTCGCTGGGCTTTTTCTCAATTACATAGCGACGAAAGCCCAGTTGCCATTTCTTTTTTTCCCGGATCCTGATCAGGGAATCTGTGATATCTGTTTGCGGGGTCCATCTTTTCCTTGCCATATTACAAAGAAACTATGTTTCAGGGTGAAACTGTGTTACGTGGAACAGTTTTATTTTCTGGCAATGGGGATGTTTCGGGGTGAAACTGTGTTACGTGGAACCCTATTACAGCTGTGAGCAGGCAAAATCTTGTACTATAAAGAAGTCCTCCTTGCCATATTTAGCCAACCCAACCCCCATTTCTAAAAGGTTGGCGTTTAAAAGCGTCTTTCTATGACCAGCTTCGGGTAAACCGATATCCAGGTAAAGTAATACAACCGCTAACACGATATCAGAACCCATGGAAAGATTTTCACTGGCACAATACTTTATACCCGCTTTTTTGATACGGGTGCCAAAATCGGTGCCATTAGTGGAATTATGACTAATAGGCGATTGTCTTCTTGAAATATCATTGGCATGCGCCTGGGCAGTATTGATCAGTGTGGTATTCAGGGAGAACATAGGTAAACTACCGGCACTCATCAGATCCTGTTGCAGACTCCTGGCTTCCGGACCATGTAAGGTTGGGAAAGCTTCTAACACAGGTGCAATCACGCTATCCCAGAAACGTTTGGGGTGAAACCTGGCGTAATTGGTCCAGTACACCACCTCTTTTGCCTTATCTGAAAGCCCCTTGTACGCAGACTGGCCATTATTCCATATATCTACTTCTGCATCGCGGGTAATAGGTTGTGGTGAGGGTTTTTTAACTAGGTCAACCACTGATACCTGCGCAATGCTGAATAAGGGGGCTATTAATAGGGAAATGAGTAAGGATTTGATCATGAAACCTGTTTTTGATAGAGACGCAAATATTGGTCCTCTTTTGCCCGCATGGTGGCAATTTCACTTTTCCTTTTGTCTTTATACCCGCATAAGTGCAAAGCACCATGAAATATGACCCGGCAGACCTCATTGGTAAAGGAAACACCCAGATTGGCAGCATTGTCTTTCACCCTGTCAATACTAATATAAATCTCCGCCTCAATTGGCTCCCCCCTTCCCGAAAGCCCGAACGTAATAATATCCGTATAATAATCATGCTGTAAAAAATCGCGATTTATCTGCAACAGGTACTCATCCGAACAAAACACGTAGGTAACGGACCCTAAAGAACACTTCTCCTTTTTAAACAAGGAAACAACAAAACTCTTCAAAGCCGTTTTCCCAGCAATAGATAATGTTTTATCCGCCGACCGAAAAATAACAGATGCCATAGTAAACTTTCTAAGTTGATTAACCCGATAAGGTTTTCGAGTGAAAATTAAAGTCAACCCCTAACGCCCAACTCCAAACCCCAAACTTAATCCCGATTCCTCCAAATTTCGTAACAAAAACCCATCTTACCAGTTTACCTTTAATTATTATTCAAACAGCCTGGAGATGAAACGTTTGTCGGAATTAAGGATTGGAGAAAAAGCGGTGATACATTCATTTGAGAAAGATGAAATCTTTATCAAGCTCATGGAAATGGGATGTGTTCCCGGCGAATTTGTGCAAATAGAACAGGTAGCCCCCCTCGGCGACCCAATCTCTATTTCCGTTGCCGGCTACCACCTAAGCTTACGCCTCAACGAAGCCGACAGTATATTCGTAGAGCCCATACCCAAAAGCCAGTAGCCCGAAACCAGCAAACCGTAACAAGCAAGCAGTTTACAAATAATTGATTATCAACACTATACATGAAAGTCGGACTCTATTTCGGTTCTTTTAACCCCATCCATACCGGTCACCTGATCATAGCCAGTCATGTGGCTAATTATACCGATATGGACCAGGTATGGTTTGTGGTATCCCCGCAGAATCCGTTAAAGCCTTCTTCTGTTTTATTGAATGAATACCATCGATTATTCCTGGTACAATTGGCTGTTGAAGAAGATCCGCGTTTACGGGCCACCGATGTTGAATTCAAATTACCAAGACCCTCTTATACGATCGATACACTCACCTACCTGCAGGAAAAATATCCGCGTCACGAATTCTCTTTGATCATGGGAAGCGATAGTTTTCAGAACCTGAAAAGATGGAAGAATTATGAGCTGCTGGTAAAAAATTACCCCTTCATCATCTACCGCCGCCCGCAGTTTCCTGTGCAGGATTCATTGGGTGCCACCATCACGATCTTAGTTGCCCCCATGCTCGAAATCTCCGCAACGCAAATCCGTGATAATATCAAAGAAGGCCGCACCATACGTTATCTTGTTCCAGACAAAGTGCGGGAAGAAATTGAACAGAACAGGTATTATAAATAAAGCCTCTCTTTGCGCTCATTGCGTGTCCTCTGCGTTCTTTGCGTTACTGCTTTTAAGGGTTTGATCATTACTCAAAGTTTTAATGTTTATTGCTACTATTGGTACTTTTAAAAGCCGGAGCGCAAAGAACACAAAACAAACCCAATACGCATCCCCAAACCCCTCATTCACCCGTTTAAAAAATACCTCCCCAACTCTGCTTTATCCTCGGCTCATTGTAATAGATTTATATCCCTAAAACTGCAAGCATGAGAAAACTGCTACCCTTCTATTGTCTATTATTGATAGTATCCGCCGCAACCGCTCAAACCCTTACGGTTGAGAAGATTATGAAAGATCCTAAATGGATCGGAACCTCTCCCAGCAATGTTTTTTGGTCAGGAGACAGCAAAAACATTTACTTTAATTGGAATCCGCTTAACCAAGTTGCTGATTCTATTTACTATTTTTCTATTTCCGGAACTGCCCCTCAGAAGGCAAATTACCTGGAAACACAGAAAGTGTCGGCCATTGCCAATGCGGTATATAATAGCAGCAATACACAAATGGTATATGTATATCGGGGTGATTTATATCTGGTTGAGATCAAAACCGGCAAGGTTACCCGTATTACCCAGACCGAAGATTTCGAGTCTTCTCCAAAATTTATTCAAAAAGACGAATGGATTGTATATACCCGTAGCCAGAATTTATATGGATGGAATATTAAATCGGGGATTACTGTTCAGTTAACCAATATTACCCGAGGTTCTGAAACAGCCGCACCCGCTGCTCCGCAAGGAGGAGGCGGAGGTCGTGGTGGACAAGGCGGTGGTGCCCGTGGTGGTGGTGCGCAAGGTGGCGGTGGAGGTGGTTTTGCCGCCGCCGCTGGTGGCAACCAGGAGCAATGGTTACAACAGGAGCAACTCTCTCTTTTCCAGGTTTTGAAAGAAAGAAAAGACAAAAGAGACCAGCGCACAGCTTTCCTCAAAACACAGAAGGATACCGATACTTTGAAAATAATTGGTATTGGTGATAAGAATTTACAAGGATTGCAGATCAGTCCGGATGGACATTTTGTTACTTATCGTTTATACCAGCCACCGGCTAATGCCAAAAACGCGATTGTTCCGGATTATGTAACCGAATCGGGGTTTACTACCGATATCCCCAACCGAACCAAAGTAGGTGCGCCCATGGGTAAATATGATTTTTATGTATATGATAAAGTAAAAGATACCCTGATTCTTGTATCAGTAGATTCTATACCCGGTATTACCGATGCGCCGGAATACACCAAAGACTATCCCAAAAAATTTGCTAACCGCAGAGCCGTTGCGCGTAGTGTAACCATCGGCGGGCCATTCTGGAACGAATCCGGTAGTTATGCCATAGTAGATATCCGTTCACAGGATTATAAAGATCGTTGGATCATGCAACTGGATGCGGCAACCGGTAAACTCAGTCTGCTCGACAGACAACACGATAGTGCGTGGATCTCTGGTCCCGGTATTGGCGGTGGTGGTTTTGGTGCCAAGATCGGTTGGGTGAATGAGAATATATTCTATTACCAAAGCGAAGCTACCGGCTACTCACATGTCTATACCTATGATATCAGCAGCCATACAAAAAAAGCGTTGACCGAAGGAAAATACGAAGTGCAGGAGCTGGTGCTTAGTAAGAACAAACAATTGTTTTACCTGCTTACCAATGAAGAACATCCCGGTAAACAAAACTGGTACCGGATGAAAACCGATGGTACCAAAAAAGAAAAGATCACCAATATGGATGGGGGTTATGAAGTGAGTTTATCGCCCGATGAAAAATACATTGCTTATCGCTACTCATACAGTAACAAACCCTGGGAATTATATATACAGGAAAATGCGCCCGGAAAAAAACCTGTGCAGGTTACTGATAAAGCCATGAGCGATGAGTTCAAAGCCTATCCATGGAGAGCGCCGAAAGTGATCAGTTTTACGGCACGGGATGGTGCCAATGTATATGCACGTATTTATGAGCCTGCGGCGGAAAAGAAAAATAAAGCGGCCGTATTATTTGTGCATGGAGCAGGCTATCTGCAGAATGTTCACTACTGGTGGAGTTCCTATTTCAGGGAATATATGTTCAATAATCTTTTAACCGATCTGGGGTATACTGTATTGGATATTGACTACCGCGCCAGCAGTGGCTATGGCCGTGATTGGAGAACGGGTATCTATCGTTTTATGGGAGGAAAGGATCTGGAGGATAATGTAGATGGTGCTAAATTATTGGTAGATAAATATGGGATTGATGCGGATAAGATTGGTTTGTATGGAGGTAGTTATGGTGGGTTTATCACCTTGATGGCTTTGTTTACTACCCCGGATGTTTTTAAAGCGGGTGCAGCTTTGCGGCCGGTTACGGATTGGGCGCATTATAACCATGGATATACTGCACAAATTTTGAATGAGCCGTTTAATGATAGTTTGGCGTATGCAAAATCATCGCCGATTAATTTTGCGAACGGGTTGAAGAATCATTTGCTGATTTGTCATGGAATGGTGGATACGAATGTGAATTTTCAGGATGCGGTTCGTTTATCTCAAAAACTAATCGAACTCGGAAAAGATAACTGGAGCATTGCTCCTTACCCCGTAGAAGACCACGGCTTCGTAGAACCCAGCAGCTGGACGGATGAGTATAAGCGGATACTTGGTTTATTCAATACATGGTTGAAGTAATTGGGTGCCTTCGCGTCCATTGCGGTTCATTGCGTCTTTTGCGTTACAGCTTTTAAAGGCATCGCCTGTAGGCTTAGTACTCATTAAAATACTTTTAAAAGCGGTAACGCAAAGGACGCAGAGAATACGCAATGAACGCAAAGCATATAGGGTACACCTAACAAAACCGAGCCTTTGTGTCTTGGTGTGCAAATTAAATCTCACACCAAGGCACAAAGGCTCGGTTAACTTAGTTTATGCGATTGAGTTTATCTGTTCATTGACATCAGGAATTCCTCATTGTCTTTTGTACCACGCATTCTCTTCAGCAACTCGCTCATCGATTCTTCTGTATTCATATCGTTGATAAACAGACGCAGGATATTCATACGCTGTAATACTTCTTTATCCAATAACAAATCATCTCTACGTGTAGAAGAACCCGATAAATCAATCGCAGGGAAGATTCGTTTATTCGCCAATCTTCTATCCAGCAATAATTCCATATTACCTGTTCCCTTGAATTCTTCAAAAATTACTTCATCCATTTTACTACCCGTTTCAATCAATGCGGTAGCCAGGATGGTTAAAGAGCCACCATGCTCAATTTTACGGGCCGCACCAAAGAATTGTTTCGGTTTCTGCATAGCATTGGCTTCCACACCACCGGATAATACTTTACCGGATGCAGGTGCTACAGTATTATGTGCACGAGCGAGACGAGTAATGGAATCCAGCAGAATCACCACATCATGACCACATTCTACCAAACGTTTTGCTTTCTGTAAAGCGATGGTAGATACTTTCACGTGTTTTTCAGCAGGCTCATCAAAAGTAGAAGCGATTACTTCCGCGCGAACACTGCGTTCCATATCGGTAACTTCTTCCGGGCGCTCATCAATCAATACCACCATCAGGTAACATTCCGGGTGGTTGGCAGCGATGGCGTTGGCTACTTCTTTCAGCAGCATGGTTTTACCCACTTTGGGTTGGGCAACAATCAAACCACGCTGACCTTTACCAATGGGCGTAAAAATGTCCATGATACGGGTGCTGTAATTATTGGAAGTGGTAAACAGGTTTAATTTTTCGAAAGGAAATAGTGGCGTCAGGTAATCAAACGGAACGCGGTCGCGCACTTCATCGGGGCGTTTGCCGTTGATATTATCCACTTTCAGTAAAGCAAAATATTTTTCACCTTCTTTCGGCGGACGAACAGCTCCATGCACGGTATCTCCTGTTTTCAAACCAAATAATTTGATCTGAGAAGGAGAAACATAAACATCATCCGGGGAAGAGAGATAGTTATAATCGGAAGAGCGTAAGAAACCATATCCATCAGGCATCATTTCCAATACACCTTCGCCCAGGATCACGCCTTCAAATTCGATATTGAATGCGGGTTCTTTGCGTTGTTGGTGGCGGGGATGTTGTTGTTGAGGGGTTTCGGGTAAACCGGCTTCACCTGCTTGAGGGGCATTGGCATCGCCATTATTATTTTCGGCTTCGGCTGCAGAAGCACCTTGTGCATCCTGCGGTTGTCCGGGCTCAGAAGCTGATTCGGCTTCCCCAACAGGGGCAGCTTCTTGTTTTGCTTTTTTAATCGGGGCTTTTTTAATGGGCCCTGCTTTATGAGAAGGGGCGCCGCCGGAAGATACGGGTGCAGCAGGGGCTTCCTGCATTACTTCGGCTTCTTCGGTGCCATTAGCGGTTTTGAGGGTAATGGGTTTACGCGGACGGGCAGATTTTTTCTTCGGATCATCCTTGGTTTCGCTGGCGGTAACGGCCTGGCCATCCAGAATTTTGTAGATCAGTTGCTGTTTGTCCAATTTTTTGGTACCGGAAAGTTTCAGATCCTCTGCAATATCCTGCAACTCGGGCAAGAGCATGTCGTTTAATTGCGCAATGTCGTACATAAAAAAAGAGTCAGATTAAAAGGGGGGTTCAAATTGTCAATGGTTAAAAATCCAGTCTAAGGAAAAGTTGAACTCAGATCGGGTTATGTGATATTCTTTTGAGCGGAAAGAGAGTAAACTGATGTGTCGGGAGCTAAATAAACACCGAATCAGCTTGGTTTCCACTGCAATGTTAAGACAGTTTTTCGGAAAACAAGAATTTTTACAAGGAATTCCGCATTCTCAGCCTGTTAAAAAAGAGGGGAAGGGGGGTTTCGTTATCTTTGCGGGAATTGGGTTATGATTGACGAATAACCTGAATTATCCTGTTCAAGCAATAATAGTTATTAAAAGATGTTTAACCAAAGAACGAAAATCAAGCAATTATTAAGTAGTGGAGTAGCCGGCCAACAGGTAACCGTAATGGGCTGGGTAAGAACTTTCCGTAATAACCAGTTTATTGCCCTGAATGATGGTAGTACCAATCATAATGTACAGGTAGTGGCCACCCTGGGCGCATTTGATGAGGCTTTGCTGAAAAGACTCACCACCAATGCCTCTATAAAAGTTACGGGAGAAGTGGTGAGTTCTTTGGGTAAGGGTCAGGCCCTTGAAGTAAAAGCCGCTACCATTGAAATATTGGGAGATAGTGATGCAGAAAAATACCCTTTACAGCCTAAAAAACATAGTCTGGAGTTTTTGCGTGAGAAAGCGCATCTGCGGTTTCGTACCAATACATTCGGGTCGGTGTTTCGGGTAAGGCATTCACTGGCATTTGCCGTGCACCAGTTTTTTCATGATAAAGGATTTATTTATCTGCATACGCCGGTAATTACTGCCAGTGATGCAGAAGGCGCAGGAGAAACGTTTCTGGTAACTACTTTGCCATTCGAGAATACACCCCGTACAGAAGATGGCAGTATTGATTTTAAAGAAGATTTTTTTGGCAAGAGCACCAATTTAACCGTAAGCGGACAGCTGGAAGGAGAACTGGGTGCCATGGCATTTAGTGAGATCTATACATTCGGTCCAACGTTTCGTGCCGAGAACTCCAATACCACACGCCACCTGGCCGAGTTCTGGATGATTGAGCCTGAAATGGCTTTTCATGACCTGGAAGACAATATGAACCTGGCCGAAGAATTTATCAAATACCTGATCCGTTTTGCGATGGAGCATAACCGGGAGGATATTGAGTTTTTGGCGCAGCGCCTGGCCGAAGAAGAAAAACAATTACCACAGGATAAACGCAGCGAGCTAGGACTGATTGAGAAACTGGAATTTGTGGTAAACAATGATTTTGAAAGAATCACCTATACCGAAGCGATAGAGATTTTAAAAGAAAGCAACCATAACAAGAAAAAGAAATTCCAATACCCGGTAGAGGGCTGGGGTATTGACCTGCAGAGTGAGCATGAGCGTTATCTGGTTGAAAAACATTTCAAGAAACCGGTAATCCTTACCAATTACCCCAAAGGAATCAAAGCCTTCTATATGCGCCAGAACGATGATGGCAAAACCGTAGCCGCCATGGACATACTGGCCCCCGGCATAGGCGAAATAGTAGGCGGCTCACAAAGAGAAGAGCGCCTCGATAAACTCGAACAACGCATGGCTGAAATGAATATCCCCGCCCACGAACTCAGCTGGTACCTCGATACCCGCCGCTTCGGAACGGTTCCCCATGCAGGCTTCGGCCTCGGTTTCGAACGCGTAGTCCAATTTGTAACCGGAATGACGAATATCCGGGATGTAATTGCCTTTGCCAGAACCCCTAAAAATTGTGAGTTCTAACCCAACGGCTTATTGAGACGAGGGGATATGAATAATTAATTTTGTGGATAATTTCTGAATTCCCCCCCTCACCCCTATATTTGCACTCCTTTTTAGCCCTTTGGGCTAAAAAAGTGAATCACTTGGGTGCGCCTCGCGCGCCGAAGCTTCAGCGAAGGTGCGGTAGCTCAGTCGGTAGAGCAAAGGACTGAAAATCCTTGTGTCGCCGGTTCGATCCCGGCCCACACCACTTCTAAAACAATAAAACCCACGCTGGTCGTGGGTTTTTCATTTCCGTGCGCGGAACGGTGCGCGGGTATTGTCCTTTCTCATAAATTATTAGAGTCCTTTTCTAGATCATTCTTGACCTTCTTTTTATCATTGTTATCCCAAAATTGTTGCATGATTTGTGCGTGTTCTTCCCCTGTTGCTTTGATGTAAGCACGGAAGGATTTTTCCGTTTTGTGTCCGGAAATGGCCATGATTGTTAATACGGGTACACCCATCAAATACATATTGGTGCAGAACGATCTTCTGGCCGTGTGGGTCATCAATTTCTCCCACTTCATAGTCTCCTCCACCGTGATCTTCCGGTTACGGGTAATCTGTTTTGAGAATGGAATATTCAAAGCAGGGATTCTCTGACCCAGATCCTTCAAGGTTCGGTTGAACTCTTGATTGGTTGGACAGGTTGGTAAGACACCTTGATACTTGTCAATGATGTCCTTTACATTTTGGTGAATGGGTATGGTTACCTTCTTCTTTGTTTTTTGCTGGATAGTGGTCAGTATCCCATCCTTCAAGTATTCAAGGTTGATGTGGGAGTAATTACTAAATCGTAATCCGGTATAACAACCCAACACAAACATATCCCGTACCTCTTCCTCACCCTTGTTTTTAAAATCTTTCAAATCCATCAATAGTTGGATTTCTGCTTCGTTGAGGTATATGTTATCCGTTTCTTCACGGCTCGTGCTAAAATCCATTTCAGCGATCACAGATGATGGGATCAATTTCTTTTTTACCCCATACTTACCAACCTGTAAAAAGCACATAATATATTTTGAGTGGGCGTTCTTGGAAATGTTTTCAAACGCACCATTCCTTTTAACCTTTACAGTTTCAATAATGTACTTGCTAAACTGGTCATGTGTCTCTTGGTTAAAATCTGACAATAGGAAAACTCTTCCAACGTGTTTTTGAAAATTAGAAAAATGCAGGCGACTTGAACGATATGGTTTTATACTATTTTCCTCTATACGATATTCATCATCTTTTAATCTAACACCTCTTTCAGTATCACGAATTGTCAGGTCAAAAAAATCCAGCAGCGTTGTTTGAGGTTGTCCCTCTTCTGCGTGTTTTTCCGGTTTAACCATGTTGAGAACCTTCTGTTTGAAAATATCGGTGTTAACAACCATTTTACCGTTGAGGGAAAGGTCATCGTAAAGTCGTCTAATTTTCAAGTCCAGTTCTTTCAGGTTGGTAGTGATGTTCTTTACTTCAACGCTACCACGAATGGGTTTGGGTAATCCTGTATTAGTATCCCAATATTCCGGCACAATACTATACCCCGGACAAAACAGAATTCTTTTGCCGCTGAAACTAATGGAAGTCCTGATGGTAGACTTCCGCTTCGCTCCTTTGTCTCTTAATGAATAACGCACACTAATCATGCTGCTGATCCTTTTTTAAACATTGATACGATCTGACTTTTTAAGAAACGATATTCTCGTCCCACCTTTTTGCCAGGTATTTCTTTTTTCTTGAAACCGGTGGTTACATTTTCAGGAGTAGTTTTTAAAAAATCTGCTACTTCTTTTCTACCCCATACTTCATCCTTATACTCTGTGCCGAAACGATAATCTTTTAAACAGGTTTCGAATTCGTTTCTTACTGCGATCTGTAAAAGATCTTTTAGGTCGTCAAAGTCAATACCAATGACTTGTCTTCTGTCTCTACTCATATTTTTTGTTTTTTAAAAGGATAAATAAAAAATTCGGTAAAACGAAATCCTGACAAAAAATTGGTGAAAAAATATTGAAAACTTTAACTAGCAAAAGCCAGTGTAGTTGCGGGCTGGCGGAGATAGGTGGGTGGAGTACCCCCGGGCTGAATGGTATCCCACCTCCGTATACCCATGAACCTTAGTTAAATAATACCATCAATCTCGTCTGAAAAATTCTGGTTGAAAAAATTTAGAAAATTGGAGATGTATCCTCTTGACTTTGATGTATATTTTTGTTATATTCTAAATGTGTAAATAATGATGGTGGATATTATTTGTGAAACACATAAGAAATTTTGATGCCCTCTTAAAGTAAGTGCCACCACACTGAAATTTGAGGGTTTTCATTTTAATGTTCAGTTATTTTCAAAAAGGGATTACCGACACCAATCCATCCAAAACCATTGATCTTCCCCAACTAATAAAAATTATTAAGGATAACCCCAATAAACATTTAATCGACTGGATTCGTTTATTAAGAAAACAGAATAACGAAGAATACAAAGAATTAAAAAGGGATCTACCCAACATCGCTCCAAATTGTATCGTTAAGTACCGGTCACTAAAGGATCATGAGTTCCAACAAAACTTTATTATGTCGTCCGGGTATATCTATTTTGATACCGATGATATTGAAAACGTAGATGAATACAAGGAGTACTTCATCAAGAAGTATGGTCATCTGGTATCTGTCGTTTGTAAATCTTCATCCTGTGGCGGGTTATCTATCTTGTTCAAACTAACTAATACCATTAGCAGTAAGGAAAAGTTCTTACATGTTTGGGATACCATTAGAACAACCCTACTCCAAGATGAAAGGATCGATATCAAATGTAAGGATATAGGTAGGGTGATGTTTATCAGTTATGATCCAGAGGTATATGTGAATTATGAGAATGAAATAACTATTGATACCAGTAACTGTATATTTGAAAAGGATAGTTCTGATAACAAGAAAAGAGTAAAACACCCTATATCCAAGAATAGTATTAATAATAAGGTGGTTTACTCTTTTTCAGATAAAGATAAACCAACCATTATACCTATCGATCAGGTATTAATGAAATTGGTTACCAAGACCATTGTACCGGTAGATAATTTGATAGTTGATCTGAAACCCGTAGACTACGCAGAGGTATATATTCCAAAACAGATAAAAGATGGAACGAAACATACTATCTATACCAGTATCATTCACCAGCTGGTATACCTAAACCCTACTATTGAAAAGGAATATATCTTCTCCTACCTATGGTATATAAATTATAACCACTCAAAACCATCTATGGAAAAAAGGGAGCTGATCAGGTTGTTTAATATGGTATATACGGGCATAAAAAAAGCCGGAGATATTCATCCTATCATTAAAACCAAATGGGTTCACTTTAATTCCGACCACAGACTCACCGGTAAGGAAAAGAACAAGCTGGCAAACACCTTGAACGGATATTACCGACGCCACCAAACCATCAATAAGATTGTATCAGTAAAAGACGAGTTAACCCGAAAGGGGGAGATGGTTACTCGTAAGAGCGTATCACAAATAACCGGGCTATCCTTGAAAACGGTTCAGATCCATTTTAATTCCGAGCCGATTGATATGGATATGGTTATTCAACAGATGAACGACCCAGAGAATGTAATATTGGAAGATAAACTAACTAGGATGGGTTTAAACGGGGGAATATCAAGATTTGGAACGATTACCCATCCGGAAGAGTTCATACACCCAGAGTGTCCCCGGTAGGTATTGGAAATGACTGGTGTGTTTATATGACCTCAACCTTTTCGCTCAACTGGGAAAGTTACTTCCTTTCAATTACAGAAAGATTCAGATAAAAGCAGTCATATGAAAAAAGCAACGCAATTTTTTTGAGAAAGTTTTAGTGATTTGGTTGGTGACAGTATTAAAACCGCCACCAACTTATTCACATCAATTACTGCTGGTACTTTAATTTTACTTCTTTGAATTCCAGCCTTTATACTACCCCTTTTATTCTTGCTCATCCCATTTATTATCTTCATGCCATTCTTCTAACTTAAATTCTTCTGCTTCACTAATTTTATGAATACAAGTACTTTCAGCGCAATTAGTTTCTATTTCACAAATGAGTTGTTCCACAATATTTTGATTTTCTTTAATGATGGCACGTTCAATTTCATTCATACTAATGAGCCCTTTAACTATGGGTGTTTTTGCTATAACTAGTAAATAAGAGACGACTTTTTCAAAATTAGTAAAACCACCTCCATAATAATGTATTGAATAATCACCTTTGAGATGTTCTAATGCTAAATCCATTAAGCGTTGTGTAAATCTATTTGACCAATAATAATGCAAATTGATATCTGCGGGTAAATATTCCACGTCGTTAAACTTCGTAAAGAACCACCGCTTAAATTGATTAATGCTCTGCTCGCTGAAATTACTTCTCCACTTTTCAATATTACTTATATCTACTAGTAGTTTATTTAGAATTTTATTATAGTATTCTTCAACAGCATCATCAATCCATTCGTCACTATATATGCCGTAATATTCTTGCTCTTCACGACGGGATTCAAAAGTCATGCCTTCTAATTCATCAATCAAATCAACAATTGGATTATATCCTTTTTCGAAATTTTCTTGTGTACATTGGTAAATTTTATTTCCAAGTAGTTCTTTTAATAATTCTATTTTCATGTTTTTATTTTTTATTATTTATTTTACTATACCTCAAACACGTTATTGATAATCTATCAATTCGTATTCTTTATTAACGCCCGTAAATATTCCATTAGCACCTTCAATGCGGCCAGTCTCATAATTGTCGAAGACATCAAAAAAAGACATTTTGAAATTCAGATCTGGAAACAACTTACTCCCTCCGATAATCAGAATCAGTGGCGGCGTTTCTAATGATGTGAACTTTACAGAAAGTAAAGTTTCGGACATGTATAAATTACTCCAACAGTTATGGTCAACCCATATTGACCATTTCGTGAAGCGTGCATTTCCGAACCAATCATAAAATGTATTTGATCTAAAAAAGGGGAAGTCAAAATCGTTTGTGAACTCATCCAATATTAGTAATGATGTAAGTTCATCCTCTTCAAGTTCGAGACTATTGAAATAATCTCTAGTCACCACACTTTCAATTCCGGGCATTAATTCAGTGAGACAGACTTCATATGAGTCGGTGACTGATTCAGGGTCTATTTCTAATGTTAATTTTTTAAATCTGTCAATAGATTCCTTTGGTCCTTCAACTATAAGTTGACAATCAATGTAATTTCCCATAATATTATTTTTTTTAGTGTTACCGTATGTTTTTTAAGTAACCTTTAGTTTATTTTTTGGCAATAGAATTCCACCCCACCCCAAGAGGGGTAGTTTTCTGTTGTCTGTTTGATTTTTTGGGGTTGTACCGGTAGGAGACGCGCCTCTTTTAAAAGGATAAGAAAAAAAAATCGTAAAAAAAAATCAGGGCTGCACTTTTTTTTAAAAATGTGAAATTATTTCAGAGGCAAACAAGTATATAATGACAAAAATGAGCGACAGCTATTGGTAGGATTTTCTTTGTTACCAAATTTTCTTACTAAATTTAGTTTCCCCCATCAATTAGTTAATTTTATCGAAATCGGCAGCTGCTTTTTTATTAAACCGCTCAAATTTAAAAATGAACCTGATAAAATATCAATTACGGGTAGGTTAGAATACTTTTGAATAAACAAAAACAGACCTAAAGAATGTTTGAACAAATACATTGAAACCGGTGTAGAAGAACTTGATCAAGACAAACTACCTATACTACTCACCAACAAATACCAAACCTTTGAGGATGCAGGATCGTTGTTGGGAGATTTATCAAAAGTGCGGGAATTGTTTATTGAGTTTCAGAAGCATTTATATCAAACACGGGTTGCGTAATATGCGCACCGAAACACACAAAGAGACCGTATTACAAATTGAACGAAGCCCTTTTAAAAAGTCGGGTTGTAAAAAATATTTGTCGTACAACAAGAATCCGCCTTTAATAAATCTAAAAATCTTGCACAGCTCGCTTCTTTTGTAAAATCTTGGTTAAAGTATATAAGAATAGGGAATATCAAATAACAGGTTTAAATAATTAGTCGGGAAAATTAATGTGGGGTATTATCCTCATCTTCAATTAGAACTGGGTTTCTTCAAATATTGAGATATCATTTTATCTCCTTACACCTCCTCTCGGGTATTTATAATAAACAGTAAGATGAAACAAAAGATACCCATCAAGATAACAAGAGTAGGAACGACCTATATACTAACCGAGACCCAGATCAAACGATTGGTAGATCAACTCATGACCGAAAACAAGAACAGGAGGAACAGAATATGAGTGATACAATGCAACCCCTGAACAGTAATGAGATGAAGGAGTTTATGTTTGATAAGGCGATAGGTAAAAACTACAAAAAACGAGATAGATTATCTTTCCAATACGCGCAGAACATCTTTGAAGCGTTTACAACAATGTTCAGTGTCAGGGATGAACCGATCATATTAGAAGCTGATATAGAAACATTCATGGCTATACTCGCCGGTTTTCTTGAAGATTACGGGCATGTCTTCTGTGGATCAAACATTGACCTCAATAATTGGAGTGCCAAACAAAAGGAAAGCCCGGATCAGGATCTGAAGTAAATGACCTAGAATGTTTTACAAAATTGGTTAGTTCATCTTTTATGATGCCAATCAAAAATTCAGCACCTGTAGCGCAAAATCCACAGCAATCAATTTTATAACGATTAGACCTCTAAAGCGCTAAAAAAGCGCTAATTTATCAAATCATAAACGGTCGTTTATGGCCTGCCAAATCCGGTTCCATACATTAGCCAAAACAATTTTATGGAAAAATTTATTGGTTATGTTCGGACATCAACGGGTCGTCAGATACTTGGTCTTGACGAACAAAAATCATGCATACATCAATTCGTTAAATCTACTGGAGATCAACTCATTGAAATAGTAGTAGAACAAGAAAGCGGTAAGAACAATAACCGTATAAGATTAAATTATGCAATCAACCTATGTATAAAACACGGCTACACTCTTTTATTTACCAAATTAGACAGGTTATCGCGTGAGGTAGAGTTCTTATTCACTCTGCGTAATCGTGGTGTTAAACTCCGTTGTATTGATCTTCCCGAACTGAATACTCTGACCCTTGGGATATATGGAAGCATTGCGCAGTGGGAGCGGGAGCTGATTTCAAACCGCACCAAAAATGGGCTAAATGAAGTGCGTAAGAAGAATGTCAAACTCGGATCTCCACAAAATCTTACACAGGCAGCGAGAATCAAAGGTGTTCAGAAAATTATTCAAAATAAAAGCGAGAACGAAAATTGGATACGTGCCATTACGTTTGTTGAACACTTTCAGATGAAGAATGGGTATATCAATTATTCGGAGATCTCGCGGCAACTAAACGACAAGGGTTATAGAACTAGGAAAGGATGTTTGTTTAACCCGGGCACGGTTAAAAGGTTGTGTAACCATTAAAAGTCATGTTTGATACCAAATGATTTGAATACACCTCCAGCTTCTGACATAAGTTTAACAAGTTTTTTAAAAGTGTGTCTTTTATAAGATACTATTTGGGTTGGTATAATCTCATTTTCAAAACGAAATGAAACGCCTGAATTGTAGTAATCCTGTTTGAAGTGAATTTTATGTCCTTTTTTGTTAGCATTCTTATCATACACCATGCGGTCATCTTCAATAAATGCGTGACCAATTGTAAAGTCATGGTTCTCGCTTTTAAAAACAGCATGCACAACACCCTATTAATAGTTACTATTGATTTTCTAGGCTTTTTAGTAAAAGGAAGAAGAGTTGTCAATAGATTTATTTTACGAGTAATTGAAATTGCCGCTTTTATCATTTTACCTTATTTATATGTTTCTCAGGATAATAAAAATGATTGTTGCGGGGATAGCGCTGTATTTTCACCCCAGCACCAGTTAACCATCTGGGTTATTGTTGTGTTCTGCCTGATGGCTTATTTCTATTCCATTTATAGGAAACAAATTGCCACCCCCGTGTTGGAAATGCTTGTAAATAGTTTCCTGCTTCTTGGTATAGTATTAAATATTTTTATTGCTATTCATACGGATAGTACACTGCTCGCTATTGCCGGCAATCTGCCCATTATCCTGCTGACCATTTTAGCACTTGCTAAAAATCAAAATGCCTTTATAGTGCAGTCAGAACTAACTAATCTTATTCCCAAAAACCGATTTGAAAAAATAGCACTAAGCGTTTTACGTCTTCAACCCATTCTCAAATTTCCTATCCTGTTTATTCTTTGCTTACCCTTGCTGGTAATCATGACAACGATCCTATTACTATTTGGACAAAAACCCGATTCCCTTATCCGGGCATTTACAGATACCTATAAACACGGTTTTTCGGAATGGGATTATCAATGTGATAATGTTTCTTGCGGCGGGCATTATCTGTGTTCTGTGGCTGCAAAGGGTCACCCGCAAATAGTTAGGCCAAACAGAAAAGGCATAAGAAACGGTCAGCCTATTATTTGTAACAGGCAATTACTCATCGCCAATGCATTTGAAGATTTGATCCAGGAAGAACTTCCCCTTCTTCATAAGTTCATCAGGAGTCAATACAACAAAGTAGGAAACCTGATACATCGGTATTACACCATTTTTAATAATAAATTTATCTCAGATTGCATTTATCTGTTGATGAAACCATTAGAATGGTTTTTTATTTTGATACTATACTCGTTTGATCGAAAACCGGAAAATCGAATCGCTAAACAATATATAAGCGCGACAGACAGGATACGGATTGATCATTTCCTGTGATACCTATTTGCTTTTTATAGCACAAAAAATCGCGTATTTATTCACCGTGGTCAGACGACTTAAAAAGACGAGATAATCAATGTTGTTGGTCAGGCGACCACAGGTGTTCGGAAGATTATGGTGATTTATTACCAAAAAGGGCATCAAAAGCGTCAGGATTACCTCCACAAAGAATAACAATGCTTTTTGTGACTTCTTTTTCAAGA